>Ga0208357_1001402_pt1 | contig 17525 bp, 12 predicted proteins | sample NGESurdeep092012_6_FD_184487 | JGI IMG/M metagenome (GOLD analysis project Ga0208357, IMG submission 184487) | Arctic peat soil microbial communities from Barrow, Alaska - NGEE Surface sample F52-2 deep-092012 (SPAdes) | ecosystem: Environmental > Terrestrial > Soil > Wetlands > Peat ... | reverse complement strand
GGGGCCCGGCCGACCAGCTGAATGACATGATCGACGGACGGACGGCGGAGAGCTGCGTCAGCTACAACATGATCAAGATGGCGCGGATGCTGTTCGAGCTTAATCCTCAATCGCGCTATGCGGACTTCGTTGAGCGCGCGGATTTGAACGCGATCCTCGGTGGACAAGATCCCGAAGACGGGCGCGTCAGCTACATGGTGCCGGTTGGCCGCGGCGTGCAACACGAGTATCAGAGCAAGTTCGAGGACTTTACCTGCTGCGTTGGATCGCAGATGGAGGCGCACGCCTTTCACGCTTATGGGATTTACGACGAATCCGGCAACAAGCTCTGGGTCTCGCAATACGCGCCGACCACGGTCGATTGGGCGTCGCAAGGGCTGAAGTTTGAGATGATCACCGATCTGCCGATGGGCGATTCGGCGACGTTCAAGGTCACTTCGGGTAAGCGAACAAAGGCGACGCTTGCCTTTCGCCGTCCTTACTGGGTCGGTCCTGGCTTTTCAGTGAAGGTGAACGGCGTGGCCGTGAAGGACATTTCCAAGCCTGATTCCTTCATCGAGATCAGCCGCAAATGGAAACCGGGAGACACGGTAGACCTCATTCTGCCCAAGACGCTTCGCAAAGAACCTCTGCCTGACAATCCAAACCGTATGGCCATCATGTGGGGACCGCTGGTGCTGGCCGGCGACCTGGGAACGGAGGTACGCAGCAGGCGGGGCGGGAATACTGCCGAACCTGCGCCTGTATTGGTGACGGCAGAACAAAACGTCGATGGCTGGTTGAAGCCGGTCGCGGGCGAAGATGGAGTCTTCCACACTGCCAACGTCGGACTCAAACAGGACATCGACTTTAAGCCCTTCTACGAGATGCCACGCCGCCGCTACGCGATCTACTGGGACGTGTATACACCCACCGAATGGGCGAACAAGTCCGCAGCCTACGAGACCGAGGCCGGTGCAGAAAAGAAGCTGACGGCGGCGACGATCGGCTTCGCTCAGCCGGGGCAGATGCAGGCTGAACGCGATTTCGCTGAGAAAGACGAGGATAGCTCGCCGGTGCAGCTCCAGGGCCGCTACGGACGGCGGGGGAATGGCTGGTTCTCGTATGAGCTGCCGGTCGATCCTGCGTCTGCCGCGATTCTGGTCGTGACCTACAGCAACGATGCGCGCGGACGAAAAGGCGGCTTCGACGTTCTAGTGGACGGCACTAAAGTTGGCGAGCAGACGATGGAAAGAAGATCGCCAGAGATAGACGTCAAGTTCTTCGATGTAAAGTATCCGCTGCCGCTCGACATGGTGAAAGGCAAGCAGAAGGTTACGGTGCGCTTCCAGGCGAAGGACGGCGCGGCCATCCCAGGCGTCTTCGGCATTCGCACGGTGCACGCCGATGCTGCGCAATAAGACCAGCGCTGAACGAAGGGGCCGCTGCGACTTGCGGCGGCGACAGGCACTTGCGCAATGCTTGCTGGGAATTTAGGATTTGCGACTATGCACCGACTTCTCAGGCACGTCCTGCTTGCAGGGATTGTTACCGTATCCAACCCGGCCCTATCCTGGGCTCAACAAGCTACCAGTGTCCCAGAGCCTGCCTTTGAGAGCATCTCCATCCATCCGACGCACGTGTCGATGGGTTGCTTCAGCATGCTGCCGCCGGGAGGCACGCACTATGCGGTCACCTGCGAAACGCTACGAAACATGATCATGCTGGCTTATGGCACGACCTACATCGAGGGTGGCGGCAAGGCGTTAGATACCTATTACGACCTTCGCGCCAGTACGGGAGAGAAGCCGTGGACGCTGGAGTCGATCCGTCCGATGATGCGACATTTCCTCGAGCAGCGATTCCACCTGGTTGTTCGCGATGCCAAGAGCGAGCGCTCCGGCTATCGCCTGTTGATCGCAAAAGGTGGCCCGAAGATGCCGCTTGCTTCTCCTGAGTCAATTCCAAAGGGTCACAAGGCTGGTGAGCCTGCGGAAGAGTTCATTTATCCGGGTCACGCACAAGGACGCGGTCTCGAGGCTAACGGAATCGCCAGCCTGTTGTCGGCGATATTGCACGCTCCAGTGACTGACGCTACGGGTCTGAATGGCATCTTCAATGTCGACCTCAGCTATGCGCCGGACAACAGCACGGAATCCAACCTGCCATCATTCTTCACTGCGGTCGAAGAGCAGCTTGGCCTGAAACTCCAGCCAGAGAAGGTGATGGTTGACACGGTAGTGATCGATCACGTGGACGCTGAGCCCACGCCGAATTAGAGTCCCTCCGATCCTCGCAACGTGATCAAGCAGCCACCGCGAAATGATTGTCTTCAGGAGAAAGCCACTCTAGACTGACCCTATGCTCAAGCGCACTGTTCTGTTTTTGTTCCTATGCACCAGCATGTGTTGGGCGCAGGGGAAGATGGCTTTCACTGTCTCGATGCCACAGCCTTCCAACCATACCTATCATGTGACGTTTCGCTGCGAAGGGTTACAGGGGGAGTTGCAGGACTTCAAGATGCCGAAGTGGTCTCCGGGCTACTACGGGATCGGGGACTATGCGCGCAACGTTTCCAACTTTCACGCGATCGGGCCGGCCGGTCATGAGCTTGCGTGGGAGAAGGTCACGAAGAACACGTGGCGCGTGGTAGCGGAGAATGCTCCGACGATTGTGCTCGAGTACGACGTCTTTGGAAATACTTCCTTTGCAGCTAACAACTACCTGGGGGATGACCGCGGCTATCTATCGCCCTCGGGTCTCTTCATGAATCTCGCCGGGCATCTGCAACATCCGGTTACGGTGACGATACATATGCCACTGAATTGGCACACGATATCGACGGGGCTGGAAGAGGTGGGCGGGGAGGAAGATACCTTTGAGGCGCCGGACTTCGACGTGCTCTACGATTCGCCGATCCTGATGGGCAACCAGGAACGCCTGGAGTTCGAGGTGCAAGGCGTGCCTCACTATGTTGCGATTGAGAATGTGCCTGTGCAGGTTGACCGCAAACGGATGGTCGCGGACCTGAAGTCCATCGTGACCGCTGCAACGGATTTGATGGGGCACGTTCCTTACAAGCACTACACCTTCCTGATGATGGGACGCGGAGGCGGCGGGATTGAGCATGCCAATTCCTCCTCGAACCAGTTCAATGGGGCGAGCCTGACGACGCCTGCCGGATACCAGCGCTGGCTAAGCTTTATCAGTCACGAATACTTTCACAACTTCAACGTGAAGCGCATTCGTCCTTTGGCGCTGGGGCCGTTCGACTACGGCCAGGAAAACCTGACGAGTATGCTCTGGGTCTCGGAGGGATTGACGGTCTATTACGAAGACATTGTTCTGGTGCGCGCCGGGCTGATGACGAAGGATGAATATCTCGCAAACATGGCGCGCGCCATCGCAAAGTTTGAGAACAGTTCGGGAAGGCACTACCAATCGGCGACGGAATCGAGTTTGAACACGTGGAACTCCGGCTCCGGAGAGGGTGGAGACCGCAACACGACGATCTCTTACTACGACAATGGGGCGATGCTGGGCGCGATGCTCGACTTGAAGATACGGGAGAGCAGCGGAAACCGAAGGTCGCTCGACGATGTCATGCGCGGCATGTATGAGAAGTACTACGTGCAGAAGAAGCGCGGATTTACGGATGCGGAGTTTCGAGAAGAGTGCGAGAGTGTGGCGGGGACGAATCTCGAGGAGCTGTTCTCTTATGCTTCGACCTCAAGAGAGGTGGACTACGCGAAATACTTTGCCCTGGCCGGGTTGAAGTTGACAGAGAAATCCGAGGCCGCTCCAGGCGGGTCGATCGGACTCGATACACGCACAGAGGAGGTGCCGCCTAATGAGCTGCCCGCTGGACGCGGAGGGCGAGGGCGAGGAGCAGCGCCCGCGGTGCGGTTGATTGTGACCGATACCGCCGCGGGATCGACGGCCGCTCGTGCGGGGCTGCAGCCGGGCGACCGGATTGCCGACGTGGATGGGGTTGCGGCAACTCCGGTTGTGTTGAATACAGCCATCGATGCAGCCATGAAGGCGAAGAAGCCTGGCGAAGCGATCAAGCTGCATGTGTTCCGGGGTGAAAAAGAGATGACCGTCGATGTTGAAGTGGCTGCGAACGTCAAGCGCACTTTCGAGTTGTCACCTGCCGAAGGAGCGTCGCCGGCTCAACGGGAGATTCTCAATAGCTGGTTGCGCAAGGCCTTCTAAGGGCCTCGCATCCGGGCGTCAACCTAGACCATCATGAGCGACTTCCAAACTTAGTGTTTGGGAGTTTGTTTTTTGTGGCGCGGGCGAAGCGGGCCGAATTAGTGCCGCTTCTGAAGGTAGGCCTGAAGTGCGACGGCGTTGTTGTGCTCAGAATCCCGGGCGCCGTAGAGCAGGGTGACGTGTTTGTTCCGGGAGGCGGTGAGGATCGACTTCCAGGCGTCTACGTTGTCCTTGAGCTCTGCGTTGTATTTGCGCTGGAACTCCTTCCATTTGTCGGGGTCGTGGCCGAACCATTTGCGCAGAGCTGTGCTGGGAGCGACTTCTTTGAGCCACATATCGGCGTGCAAAGCCTCTTTGGTAACGCCGCGAGGCCAGACTCTGTCGACCAGGATGCGCGTGCCGTCAGCCGCTTCAACTTTTTCGTAAGCCCGTTTGATGGCGATCATTGCTAATCCCTCCTGAGTTAGAGATGCACGAGCGATGGGTGCGGGATGTTGCTGGTGATCGGATCAAGCGAGAGAGTCGTCGGGTGGCTTCAGTGCATCTCCCACGCGACGGTCCTGGGTCTCTTCTTCCATCAGCCAGCGGCGGAGTTGGAGGATGTCGTTAGCGCGCGCAATGCCGATGGGCTTGTTTGCGTCGTTGGCCTTGACGACCACGACATTTTCGGTGTTCTTCAGCATCATGTCGCGATGAACCTGGTCGACCGATTCTCCAGAATAGGCGAGGACGAAGTCGCGCCGCGCGAGCTCGCGCATCTTGAAGTGGTGGTCGGGAGATTCTGTGCGCAGGAGATCGTGCGGCTCGACGATGCCGACCAGCGATCCTTCTTTTTCTACGACGGGGATCAGGCCGATGTTGCCGGGAACGAAGTTCTGGAGGACGGTGCGGAGCTCGTCGTCAGCCTGGAGCTGATCGAACTGCTTGTGCATCACCTGATCGATACGGGCGCGCATGAGGACGGGGACGGAGTAGTCCTGCGTGATGATGAGACCGCGTTTGACGAGCTTGACGGTCATGATGGAGTCGCGGCTGAAGAGGCGGACGAAGCCGTCGGAGATCATGACGCAGACGATGAGCGGAAGAAGAGCGTTGGGGTTGTGGCTTAGCTCGAAGAGGAAGACGATGCTGGTGAGCGGAGCGCGGGCGATGCCTCCGAAGACGGCGGCCATGGCGGCGAGGGCGTAGAACGCGGGATCGCTGACGAGGTGGGGGAGCACGTGCTTTAGCGCCATGGCGAAGGCTGCGCCGAGTCCACCGCCGACGACCAGCGAGGGAGCGAAGACGCCACCGGTTGTTCCTGAGCCGAGGGAGATGACGAGCGCCCAGAACTTGGCGAAGGAGACGCCGACCAACTGGTGCGCGGTCATGCGGTCGTTGAGCATGTCGCGGATGGTGCCGTAGCTGGTGCCGAAGACCTGGGGATAGAAGTAACCGATGACGCCCAGGATGAACGCGCCGATGACGGGCGCCCAGATGAGAGCGCGCTTGATGGGGAGATCGTCGAAGAAATCTTCGAGCCAGGAGAGCACGCGGATCATGATGATGCCGACGATGCCCATGAGAATGCCGAGCAGAGCAAACAGCCAGAGCTCATTCATGCCGGTGAGCTTGAAGGCAGGAGTGGGGAAGAGCGGCGCCCATCCGGCGAAGTGAATGCGAACACCGGTGGCGACGGCGGCGGCGAGAGCGACGGGGATGAAGGAGCGGGCTCGGAGTTCGAAGAGAAGAAGCTCGATGGCCACCAGGATTCCGGCGAAGGGCGCGGTGAAAGTAGCGGCCATGCCGGCGGCGGCTCCGGAGGCGAGCAGGACGCGGCGGTAGTAGGGTGTAAGGCCGACGGCCTGGCCGAAGAGAGAGCCGAGCGCGGCGCCGGTTTGAATGATGGGGCCTTCCGCACCGAAGGGACCGCCGGTTCCGATGGCGAAGGCGGTGGCCAGCGGCTTGAGGATGGCGACGCGAATGCGCATGCGGCTGTGGCCGAAGAGAACGGACTCCATGGCTTCGGGGATGCCGTGGCCTTTGAGCGTGGGCTCCCAGAAGTAGACCATGATGCCGACGACAAGGCCGCCGACGGGCGGGATGAGAATGACCCAGAGGCCGAGGTGGTTATAGGCGGGGCTGGTGATGGCGAAGGAGAACTTGCCGTAGAAGAAGATGTTGGTGAAGAGGTGAATCAGCTCGAGCAGACCCTGCGCGACGAGGCCGCCGGCAAAGCCCACCAGCAACGCGTATCCGCATATCTTGACGACCTCCGGCTCAAGAGCAACGCCGAACTGGCCTTTCTTGCTGGACTGCGATTCGGGGATCGCTGCTTGCTCTGAAATGGGAAACTCTGCCATGCGGAACCTCCTCAATATTTGTTGCGACTGAAGGACGGGACGAAGACGTTACAAAAAGCGAACGCGAGGCGGAGATTCGCCGCCTCGCTTGGCTGTTGCGGGTTTCGAGATCGTCAACAAAGTCCTATGTTGCGAAGTTCTACGTTGCGGGTATGACCTCATCCATCGTCTCCTCTACAGCGTGGCCACGAGTCTTGAGCGCGTGCAGAATGTCCGTCTTGGTCACGATCCCTTGTATATTTCCCTGCGCCGAAACTACGAGCAACATGGGTTGGCGATGCTCGCTCATTAACAGGCGGAGAGCTTCCATGACATCGCAATCGGGGGCGACGATGCTGATGCGCTCATCAACGACCTCGCGAACCGTTATGGTCTTCCATTTGTCGGGCGAGATCTGGGTAACGGACCAGACGGTGACGGCTCCCAGCAACTTTTTGCCGTCGAAGACGGGGAAGGCCTCATGGTGGGAACGAGGCGAGAGCATGCCGATGAATTCGCGCAGGGTGAGCGAGGCTTGTACGGAGATCATCTGCGGCTGCATGACCTGGCTGACAGGAACGTTGCGCAGCTCCTGCACCTTGACGCCTTCGTGGAGGCGCTGGTCGCCGGAGGCAGAGGCGTCGCCCGAGACAGCGTAGGCAACCGCCGCTCCAATAAGCGCGGGAATGATGAAGGCGTGGCCGCCGGTGGCTTCGGCGACGAAGACGACCGCGGCCAGCGGCGTTTTATAGCCCGCGGAGATGAAGGACGCCATGCCGACGGCGGCGTAAAGGCCGAGCGACGGGCTATGGACAATGGACTGCGCGAAGGCCGTGCCGAGCGATCCGCCGGTGAGGAAGAGGGGAACGAACATGGCGCTGACGCCGCCGGGAGCCAGCGAAAAGATGGTGGCGGCGAGCTTGAGTCCGCTGAAGGTGAGGAGCTGCGGGGTGCCGTAGTGATTGCCGAGGATGTATCCGACGGCTTCGTAGTTGGGGCCGAGGGGAACGAGCGGACCGGGATAGAGGTGCAGGAACAGAAGACCGCAGAGACCGGTCAGCAGACCGCCGATGGTCATCTTGGCCCAGTGCGGGATTCCCCAGTTGACGAAGAAGCTGCGAGCGCGGCGGAAGGTGACGACGAAGGCCATCGCAATGAGACCGATGACCAGGCCGAGCAGAGCGCTCCAGTAAAGATCGTTGCGGCCGTAGGAGGTTGCGCCGGCGAAGTCGAACAGAGGAGAGGAGCCCAGAAACGAGCCGAGCGTGATGAAAGCGACGACCGAGGCGATCAGAGCGGGGACGAGCGCTTCATGCGCGAGGTCGTCGCGATAGGGCATTTCGAGCGCGAAGACGATGCCAGTGAGCGGTGCGCGAAAGACGGCCGACATGCCGGCCGCTGCGCCGCAGATGAGCATGATGCGGCGGTCGCGGCTGTTGAAGCGAAACCGTTTCAGTCTGGACCAGAGCCAGGAGCCGATGGCCGCGCCGCCATAGATGCTGGGACCTTCGAGAGCGGCGCTGCCACCGAAGGCGACGGTGGTGATGGCGGCGAGCAGCTTGGGAAAGAAGGGGCGCATGTCGATGTCGCCCTGGTGCTCGTGATAGGAACGGATGACCTCTTCGGTGGAGTGCTCGTCGGGGTCGGGCGTGAGGAACTGCATGATGAGCCCGGTGACGAGGAAGGCGAGGACGAGGCCGGGAACGATGGCCCAGTGGTGGTGCAGGTAATACGCGAGGACGGGAGGCCACAGCTTGCCGAGAATGATGACGGCGATTGCGGTGATGGCCAGACCGGTGGTGACGCCGATGACAGGCGCGACGATCAACCATTTCTGGAGGTCGCGCGAATAAATTGCGGTCAGGTCTTCATGAACCAGCGGAAGGTACTTCCGCAAAAGGGGGTGCTGCAACAGCCAGTCTCTTTTTTTCTGTGTGCCGTTGCGTGTGCGTCTCACTTGTATCGTTGTTTCCTTTAGCAAAGCGTAACTATTTCCCTTCAATGGCCGTTCCAATTAAATAAAAACAAGTTCCACCAAAACTCATGTGAGGTCGAACGATACGGGATGCTGCTCCGGCACCCAGACTCCTGGAATCCGCTGGATCTCTTCCTGGTGGAGCTTTGCGAGCCGCGCGAGAATCTGTTCTCCGCGCCGGGTGAGCGAGACGACGACGACTCGGCGGTCGGTGCTGTCCTGCGCGCGGCGAACGAGTCCATTTTGCACCGCGCGCTCGACCAGACCGATGACCGAGTGGTTTCTCTCCTGCAGGAATTCGGCGAGCTCGGAGATGGTGGCTGTGTTGCGGCCGGTGTAGCCGGCGATGCCCAGCATGAGTTGATGCTGCTGCGGAGTGACTCCATACTGGCGGGCCGCGTCCTCGCTGAAGCGAAGGAACTTGCGGAGCGCGTAACGAAAGCGCGCGAGATCGGGGATCACGTGGCTGACATCGTGCTGTTCGGGTTTCGACCGTGCTTTGGAGATTGTCTTAGTGCTCATCGTGAGTCAGTGATTGCGTATTGTTGGCGGCGCGGAGCTGTTTTACATCGCGTCGCGAACCATTCATATTATATCGCGGCGCGAGCTTAATGGCTCGCGCATTGTGCAAAACGATGACTCGTGCTGGCACAGAATGTGTGAGAAAAGGAGGAAAGTGTGGGGGCTACAAGCAGACAGCAGGTCCTTCGACTCCGCCTCTCGCGATAAAGCTGCCAGAGGCTTCGCTCAGGATGACAATTTCATAATTTATCGATGACCTATAAACCATCCATGGGTCGATACTGCACTGCTTAGTGCAGGGTTTTCGCGGAGATTCCGTGATCGATCTCGGCTCCGGCGAGGAGGAAGCCGCCTACGCCGTAGGTCCAGCTTGAGCCGGGCTGGAGCTCGCCGGGAGATGCACCGATGGGTTGAATGGCGCCGAGGCGGCCGTCGGTATAGATGTGGCGAATCATGCCGGCCCAGGCCTTCGCGATGACGGGCTGGAAGCGATCGGCCGGAAGCAGATGGTTGTTGACTCCCCAGGCCATGGCGTAGGTGAAGAAGGCTGTGCCGGAGATTTCACCTTGTGCGTAGGCTCCGGGATCGAGCAGGCCCATGCGCCAGAGTCCGTCCTGCGGCTGTAGCTCGGCGACGCGCTGGGCCATGTCGCGGAAGAGCTTCTCGAACCTGGGGCGCTCGGGATCGTCCTTCGGCATTACGGAGAGAACGCGCGCGGTGCCGGCAAGGACCCAACCATTACCGCGGCTCCAGAAGAGCGGTTTGCCGTTGGGCTCGGTCTTGTGGAGGAAGGTGGCGTCGCGGAAGAAGAGACGCTCGGCGGGATCGTAGAGATGGTCCTGGGTGAGGCCCCACTCATATTCCATGAATTTTCGATAGGAGCTGTCGCCGGTGAGCTGGCTCAGTCTTGCGAACGAAGGCGGAGCCATGTACAGAGCGTCGCACCACCACCACAGATCCTTGGCCTGGTTGTTGCGGGCGGGGTTGTCGTGGCGCGCCATGACCTGGGCGAAGTTGTCGCGCAGAGCGGCGATGCGAATGGGATCGTGCTTCTCCGCATAGAGCTCTTCGTAGGCCTGGCCAATGGCTTCGTCGTCGGCGTGATCGTAGCGGCCGGGCAGCAGCTTCCAGTGGAACTGCTCGGCGGCGGCGAGAACGGCGTCGCGGTATTTGCGGTTGTGGAGCGTGTGCGAGGCCGCAAGCAGGCCGCTGTAGAGCGGAGCGTAGGTCCAGTCCTGGGTGAACTTCGACTGCGATTGCGCGAGCTGCCAGTCGGCGACCTTTTGCATCGCGCGGCGAACGTCGCGATGCGTGAGCGTGGGCGAGAGGGAGATGTCGAGCGGGCCGGGATCGGTGGCGATATCGCCGGCGGCATCGTGCAGGATTTTTGCGCTCGGGCGTTGCGGAGTCGGTGTCTGCGCGGTGGATACCTGTGCGACGGTCGTCTGCGCGGCAGCGCAGCTGATGCTGAGGAGCACGACCGCGGCGATCGATGTGATGGGTGCGACGGCGCGAGGGAAGAAGTTGCGGCTCAACAATGGCATCTCCGATTCTTCGGGTGGCTGTCTTATCGCAGGTCGGCGATGGCGACGGGATCCATGTCGTCGTAGGCCTGGTTTTCGCCGCCCATGCCCCAGCAGAAGCCGTAGCGCGTGGTGCCGACGCCTGAGTGAATGCTCCAGCCAGGAGAGACGACGATGCTGCGGTCGGCGAGAAGCAGATGACGCGTCTCCTGGGGCGGCCCCATGAGATGCACGACGCGATGCGCGGGGTCGACGTCGAAGTACATGTAGATTTCGCTGCGGCGCATGTGCGTGTGCGCGGGCATGGTGTTCCAGTTGGAGCCCTCTTCGAGCAGCGTGAAGCCCATCACCAGCTGACAGCTGCGAATGCCGTCGCGATGGATGGCCTTGTAGATCGAGCGGCGATTGCAGGTGTCTACGGAACCGAGCTCGACCGGCTTTAGATCGCTGAATTTGACGGCCGCGGTGGGGAAGTCGGCGTGCGCGAGATAGCTGAGCAGATAGAAGGCGGCAGGATCGTTCGCGTTCTTGCTGGTGAAGGAGATGTCGCGGCTGCCGCGGCCGACGTAGAGGCAATCGAGTTTCTCGAGGTCGAAGTTTTTACCGTCGACGCTGACGGAGCCGCTGCCGCCGACGTTGAGCACGCCGAGCTCGCGACGCTCACAGAAGAACTCGGCGCGGAGCTCGGGCGAGGTTTCGAGTTGCAGAGTGGCGCTGGTGGGCACGGCTCCGCCTGCGATGGCGCGGTCGAGATCAACGTAGGCGAGCGTGACGGCGCCGGGGCGGAACGTGTCGTCGAGCAGGAAGGTGGAACGCAGCTCCTCGGTTGTCATGCGGGGGAAGCGCACGGGGTCGGACATCTGCAGCAGTCGCATGCTTGCTCCTTCAGGTTTGTGGCTATCGTCCGCTGCTCAGCGAGAGGCGAGTGGTTGCGGGCACTTCGACTTTGACTACGTAGATGGTGATGGTCTGGCCGGGGGCCTCGATGGCCTGGTGAGGCGTGCCGGCGGGAATGTGGATGACGTCCCCTTTATGGAGGAGATGCGGCGTGGCGCCCTCCAGCCGCGTTCCGCGAGTCTCGCCGCCGGCGCCTTCTTTGGGATCAACGACCGTTCCGCCGGTTAGTTCGGTGCCTTCGCCATCGACGACGAAGAGGAAGTCGGCGAAACGCTTGTGCAACTCAGCGCCTCCGCTGGCGGTGCGCGCGGTGAGCATGGAGTAGTGGCCGGGGTAATGAGCGAGCGTGATGGCGGCGCTTCCGCTGCCCTGACGAGCCTGTTCGAGCAGGGCCTTTCCCTGCTCGGCGAGCGCAGCAAAGTTCAGGACCTCGGGCTCGGTCTGGATGGTGGGCTGGGCTGCGGGGATTTGAGCCTGGGAGGGCATGCAGACGCCGCCGAGAAGAAGAGCGGCTCCGCCGACAGCCATAAGAAGCCTTGAGATTCGCCTTTGTCCTTGCATTCTCATTACCTTTCGCGGAAAGCGTTCAGGACCACCAGCATACGCAAATCGAGCACAGTGTGTCAGGTTAGGCGAGGTCGTTGACGCGAGCATTTTTGCTGAACAGCTCGCAGCCGCATCTTGACACGGGGGCCGAAGAACCGTAGGCTCAACTTCATGAGGCCGATGCCCACCGCCGCGCTGTGTTGCATGTGTTGTTGCATGCGCTGTTGCGCCGGTGTCTGTCTGCCCTAAACGCGATGCTCCTCCTGGAGCCGCACGCAGCCTGAGCACCCACGCAGCCTACCGGCAAAGCGTGGGTTTTCTATTTCAGCCTCAGGTTGGCCAACCCTTCGCTCTCACTTCAATCGAACGAACTTTTTGCAGGAGGATTGCATGGCCACTACATCTTCGAAAGATCACGGAATGTCGGACTCGGGAATGTCGCAGTCTGGGATGTCGCAGTCGAGGAAGCTTGTATTCAACGCCGACGTTGCGGCGATTGCGATTGCGCTGGCGCTGGCGGCGCTGATCCGGCTGAATGTGATTCCTCACATTGGCTGGTAAATCTTCGTGAGGGCCGTCCCCAAGCCGCGATGGGACTCTTTTGCGGCGACCGTCGAACGGACAGACTTGTCTACGCAAACCATCCCAGTGTCATTGAATGCTGAGCGCCGTCCATCGCGAGGGAAGCAGTTTCTCGCGCTGCTGCCCGGAACGGCGTTGTTGTTTGCGGTGGGACTCGCGGGCAAGGCGATGGAATCGCTGGGAATATGGCTGCGGTCGTCTCACCATATTTATTTTCCGCAGATTGAGTATGTGTTGTGGGCGATTCTGCTGGGGCTGGCGCTGGCGAATACGGTGAAGTTGCCGGCGATCTTCAGTCCGGGTCTGGCTACCTATGAGCTTTGGCTGAAGCTTGGCATTGTGCTGGTGGGCGCGAAGTTTCTGCTGGGCGATCTTCTGCATCTGGGCGGATTGTCGTTGTTGCTGGTTGCGATTGAGCTTGTTCTTTCGCTGAGCGTGATGACGATGCTGGGTCGAATCTTTGGGCTGCGGCCGAAGCTGACGACGCTGCTGGCTATCGGAAGCTCAATCTGCGGAGTTACGGCGATCATGGCGGCGCAGGGCGCGATCGATTCGGAGGAGCAGGATACGTCGACGGCGATTGCCGCGATTTTGACGCTCGGCGCGCTGGCGCTTTTCACGTTTCCGATGATTGGCCATGCGCTGCACATGGGGCAGCAGAGCTATGGAATCTGGACGGGGCTCGCGGTCGACAATACGGCGGAGGCGACGGTCACGGGCGCCATCTACGGCGATCTGGCGGGGCGTGTTGCCATTCTTGCGAAGACGGCGCGGTCGTCGTTTATAGGCTTCGTCGTGCTGGGTTACGCGGTCTATTGGGCCTCTCGCGGGCAGGCGGCGCACGTGCAGCACAAGGCGCTGTTCCTGTGGCAGAAGTTTCCCAAGTTCATTCTCGGCTTCGTCGCGATCTCGGTGCTGGCGACGGCGGGTTTCTTCAGCAAGGGCCAGCTTGGGTCGTTGTCGAACCTGTCGAAGTGGGCGTTCCTGCCTGCGTTCGCGGGCGTGGGCCTGCGCACGCAACTGCGCGATCTGCTTGAGCAGGGCTGGCGGCCGATTCTTACCGGCGTTCTGGGCGAGATCTTCATCGCGCTGCTCACGCTGGGGATGGTCTTTGTTGCAACTCACGGAGCCGTACAATGAGAGAAATGGCTACGATGTATCCGCGAAGCTGTCGTTGTCGCCGCTAATGCTCGTCGAGCTCTAGCGCGAGGACCAGTCTCATCCCTCGCACAATCTGCAATCACGCCCTCGCGTTCAGCGAGCGTACACCCGCATTTCTTTCAGGAGAGCTATGTACACCTCTGTCTATTTCTCGCCGTCGTTGTATGTTCCGCACGTTCTGCGCCGAATCATTCGATCGGCGATAGTGCGCCCAAGGTTCGGGGCGGTGTTGGTGATCTTCATCGCTCTTTCCGCCAAGGCCCAGGTCGTCGGCGGCACGATTGGCGGCGCAGTCACCGATCCGAGTGGAGCTGTCGTTCAACACGCGAACGTCACTGTCCTCAACGAGGAGACGGCAACGCGCCGCGATCTGACGACCGGGAGCGACGGTCGCTTTGCTGCCGTCTCGCTTCCGGCCGGACACTACACGCTAACAGCGGATGGGCCTGGATTCGCACGCTACAAGGCGCTCGATCTTTCGCTGACCGTAGGCCAGTCGCTTAATCTCCATATCACGCTTGCGGTCTCTGGTAGTGAGACCGTCGATGTGAATGACAAGACGCCCGACGTAAATACTTCGACCGAGGAGACGTCCGGGTTAGTCGGCGCGCGGCAGGTGAAGGAGTTGCCGCTCAACGGGCGCAGCTACGATCAGCTTCTGACGCTAAACCCCGCGACGGTAAATTACACGGCGCAGCGGTCGGGCGCTGTCGGCACGTCGAACTCGTCGGTTGGCAATATGTTTTCAGTCTCCGGGCGGCGGCCGCAGGACAATCTTTATCTGCTGAACGGCATTGAATACACCGGCGCTTCGCTGATCAACGTGACGCCCGGTGGAACTTCGGGACAGTTGCTTGGCGTGGAAGGCGTGCGCGAGTTCAACGTGGTTTCCGACTCGTACTCGGCGGCGTATGGCAAGCGCGATGGCGCGCAGATATCGATTGTCACGGAGTCTGGAACGAATCATGTGCATGGGACGGCGTATGAGTTTCTGCGCAACAGCTTCTTCGATGCGCGGAACTATTTCGATCAGGCACGCATTCCGGAGTTTCAGCGCAATGACTTCGGCGCCTCGCTGGGAGGGCCGCTGCGGCAGAACAAACTTTTCCTGTTTGGCAACTATGAAGGCTACCGGCAGAGTCTTGGGCTTTCGGATGTGACGCTTGTTCCTGACGACACGTCGCGCGCGGCTGCGGTTGATGCAGTGAAGCCGCTGCTGAATTTGTGGCCGGTAGCGAATGGGCCGGAGCTGCTGGATGCGAAGGGCAATCCTACCGGGATTGCGGAGGCGTTCTCTTCGCCGACGCAACGAATCCGCGAAGATTTCGGCACTACGCGTTTCGATGCGAACCTCACGACGAACGATCTGCTCTTTGCGGTCTACACGGTTGATGATTCGACGGCGCATACGCCGACGCTAAATCCATACTCGCTGATCGATGAGAGCTTGCGCGAGCAGGTGGCGAGCGTGCAGGAGCAGCACGTCTTTTCGCCGCGCCTGCTGAACACGGCGCGCTTTGGATATTCGCGCGCGAGCTACTACTTCCTCGGCTCGGTTCCCGCGGATATCCAGGCGGCGACGGCAAGCTTCGTTCAGGGCAAGCCGACGGGCGCGGTGGTGATTGCGGGCTCAACCGCTTCGAACGGAAGTTCGCAGATTACGACTGCGGGCGCGAACGTGGGGTCGAACAACGCCATCACACGCAACCTCTTCACGCTGGACGATCATATCTTCTGGTCGGTCGGCCATCATCAGATCGAGGCAGGCGTCTGGCTGCAGCGCTTGCAGTCGAACGACAACCTCGCGCAGAACCAGTACGGGCAGGCGTCGTTTGCTTCGTTGCAAACTTTTCTGGCGGGGAATATCAAGACGTTTACAGTTGTTCCGTCACCTACCGAGCTTGGCTGGCGCACGCTGTTTACCGATGCTTATCTGGAGGACACATTTCATCTGAGCTCGCGACTGGAAGTGCGCGCGGGCATTCGCACGGAGTCGACGACGGGATGGAATGAGTCGCAGGGACGCGCCGGCGTATATCGGTTTGCAGAGGGTGTGATCGACAGCACACCGACCGTAGGGTCGAGCGCGCTGACCGACAACCGCGCTGTTTTTCTGCCGGAGCCGCGACTTGGCGTGGCGTGGGACGTGTTCGGCAATGGAAAGACGAGCGTGCGCGCGTCGGCCGGTTTGCACCATTCGTTGCTGGACGCATTGGATTATCGGCTCGATCAGGCGGCGCCGTTCAACACAACGCTGGCGTACTCGGGCACTACTGTGAGTGACCCTGTCAGCGGCACGGGGGCGATTTCGCCTTCGACGGTTGCAACGGATATCGCCACACCTGCGCTGGTGTCGTATAACCTTCGCGTGGAGCGGCAGCTTGCGCCGGCGACGGTGATCTCGGTCGGGTATCTCGGGTCGCACAGCTATCACCAGATTCTCTCCGCCGATCTAAATGAGCCTGCGTTTGTGGTTGAGCCGAACGGAACGATCTACTATCCGTCGACGACGAAACCGAATCCGACGTTTGCGAATACGACCTCATGGATCTCCGGCGGCGACGGCAATTACAACGCGCTGGTCGTCGACTTCCGGCACGCGCTGGCGCATGGCGTGCAGTTCCGCGCGAACTATACGTGGTCGAAGAACCTGGACGATGGATCGGCGTGGAATACTTCGGTGTCTGCGAATACACCTGCGTACACCTCGGTGCCGTCTCTGCCGCGAATTGATTATGGGCCGGCGGCGACGGATGTGCGGCACGTTGCGGCATTCAATGGTTCATGGGATTTGCCGGTTGGAAGAGGGCACGCGTTGTTCGCGAATGCTGGATCGCAAGTGGGGCGGGCGATCTCGGGTTGGACGCTGGCGACGATTGCAAACGTGCAGACGGGTTTTCCGTTCAGCCCGCAACTCGGCTACAACCCGACAGGATCGGGCGACTCACGCAACCCTGTGCGGCCGGACGTGAATCGATCGTTCGCAGGTTCGCTCTACACGCAGGGAAGCACGGCGAAACGGGCTGCGCAGTTCTTCAATCCGAATGCGTTCTCCGCGCCCGACTATGGGACCGTCGGCGACCTTGGCCGAGATACTCTTACCGGGCCAGGTTACACGGATTGGGATCTCTCGCTGCTGAAGGCGACCGCGATTACCGAGGTGGCGCGCTTGCAGTTTCGTGCGGAGTTCTTCAACGTGCTGAACCACACGAACCTGCAGACGCCGAATGAGGTGGTGTACTCGAGCGGGCCGACGCAGGGCTCGACGGCGAGCCGGAGTGCGGCGGCGGTGCAGAGTCCAACCGCGGGCGTTGTGACGGCAACGGCAGGCACGAGCCGACAGATCCAGTTGAGCGTGAAACTGCTGTTCTGATCTGCCGCTCTGGGCGGCTGTTCTGGTTAATGGGGCGTGGAGCTGTTGTTGGACCCGTTCGGCACGCGCGCGAAGTCGATGAAGGCGCGTGCCGGGTCGGTGTGCAGCAGCTTCACGCTTACGCGGTCGCCTACATCGAGGCCCTCGAAGTTCTGGATGACGCGGCCTTCGAAGGGCGGATCGATGACGCGCGCGTAGACGCCTTTGTCGCTGGCACCGGTGACGACGGCGCGGAAGATCTCGCCGATGCGGTGCGCCATCGCAACCGCTGCGACGCGCTTCTGCATGTTGCGCTCGATCTTGCGCAGCGCTTTGTCGGCTTCATTGCAGTGCGTGGCGATGGCGGCGAGATCGTCGTCCTTGTAGGGCGGGGGAGCGTTGTCGATCATGGCATGCAGGATGCGCTGCGTGACGATATCGGGAAATCGGCG
>Ga0208357_1001400_pt1 | contig 17540 bp, 13 predicted proteins | sample NGESurdeep092012_6_FD_184487 | JGI IMG/M metagenome (GOLD analysis project Ga0208357, IMG submission 184487) | Arctic peat soil microbial communities from Barrow, Alaska - NGEE Surface sample F52-2 deep-092012 (SPAdes) | ecosystem: Environmental > Terrestrial > Soil > Wetlands > Peat ... | reverse complement strand
TCGCAGCATCTGCATCCGGCTTGAGGTCGTTGGCCTGTGCCGCCGGCAGCACGCTGGCGAAGTTCGGCAGCAGCAATCCGCTCGACGACGTTGCCGGGGCCTCGTAGCCCTGCTCAGCCTGTGTCGCGACTGTCGCCCGGCTGAAGCCGGCGCTAATCGCCTTTCGTACTGCAGCATCCTTCAACGCGTCGGGGCCAGTTGTGACGTTGAACTCAAGGCTGACGACGTTGATAGCCGGGAACCAGTACTTGTTGTGCGTCGGGTCCTTCGCCACGAAGCTCGTGGCAATCTGCGAAACGAAGTTTCCGGCGTAGTCGATCTTGCCGGCCGACAACTGCTGCAGCGCGACGTCGTTGCTGGTGTACGCAGGAACGTCGACCTCAGGAACCGTTGGCTTGCCGCCCCAGTAGGTCGGGTTGGCCTTGAGCTGCAGACCCTGTGCGGTGAAGTTCGCCAGCGTGTAAGGCCCGGTGCCGATCGGCTTCGGGTCAGCGAACTTCGACGGGTCGGGCGATGCGCTGTACGCAGCCTTCTTCACCACGAAGGTTTGGCCAGCGATGTTGTACAGGTTCTGGAACTGTGGCGCGGTGAACGTGACCGTCACCTGGTTGCTGCCGACAACCTTCGCGTTGTCGATCGGCAGACCGTTGCGGTTGGTCGCAGGAGTGTCCTTCATGACCTGGAAGGTGTAGGCGACGTCGTCCGGCGTAAGGGGCGAGCCGTCACTGAACTTGACGCCATCACGGATCGTGAAGGTGATCTGCGTGCCGTCGGCGTTCCAGGCGAAGTCAGTCGCCAACCACGGGTAGGCCGTGTTCGCCTTCAGGTTGTTGAACATCAGCAACGGCTCGTAGAACAGGCCCTCGACGTTCAGCTTGTAGCCGAACCCGTTGGAGTCGAACGCGTTGAACTGGTCTTCCAACGTCGGGATCGGGTTGTTCTCCACCGTGATTGCCTTGGTGCCTTGTGTGGTGCCCAGCGGTGCGCTTTGCGCCAACGTCAGGCCGCCGTGAGCGGCCTCGCCGGTCGCACCGGCAGAACCACTCGATGCCGGCGCCGACGCTGCAGGAGCCGACGACGAAGCGGTCGTTGGCGCGGCAGCACTCGAGGTGGCAGGTGTCGACGCGGTACCGCTCGTACTGGCTTTGGGTTTGCTCGAACTCGAGCAGGCGACCGCACCGAGAGCAAGAACGCTCACGATAGCGACGCCCGTAAGGGATCTGCGAAGCATAGGGACCTCTCCCAACAGGTCGGCGTCTCTTGCCGACGATCGATTCGACCGGATCTTTTTGCGCAGGGGGCTAGTGCAGCCTCCGTGGGTCCAGGGCAGAACTGCCGCCTAACTCGGTGAATCCGTGGTCGCGGACCCGCGAGTGCAGGCGAGCACAACGTGGCGCGGGCATGTCCTTTGGTGGAGGAGCCCGTTTGGTCGCGATACCGGCTGGTGTGCCAGCCGACGACGCGCGAATCGATGTCATGTGCTTTCCCCGCTCGCCGGAGGGCCCTCGGTGAGCGAAGCTGTGTGGCCCGGCTGCGATAGCTCCAGCGGCGCGGGTTCGTGCAACCAACAGGCCGCGGTGTGCAAGTCGCCGATACGAAAGGCGGGCGGTTCGTCGGTCGAGCAGATCGGCATGGCATACGGGCAGCGCGGATGAAATCTGCAACCGGACGGCGGTTGAACCAGCGAGGGTGGGGAGCCGGCGGCTCCTGGCCACACCTTTTCGTCAGCGTCCGGGTCTGGCGCCGCGCTCAAGAGCAGCTTTGTGTAGGGGTGCGCCGGTGCGTTGGTGATGCTGTCGGCCGGCCCAACCTCGACGACCTTGCCGGCGTACATCACCATGATCGTGTCGGCGAGGTAGCGGGCAGACGCGATGTCGTGCGTCACGTACAGGATCGCCAGTCGCTCTCGATCGCGCAGGTCCGCGAGCAGGTTCAATACGCCGAGGCGGATCGACACGTCGAGCATCGACACCGGCTCATCGGCGAGCAGCACCTTGGGTCGTACTGCCAATCCCCGCGCAATGGACACCCGCTGGCGTTGTCCGCCGGAAAGCTCGTGCGGGTACTTGCCGATGAACTGCTCGGCTGGCTCGAGTGCGACCCGACGCAGCAGGTTCAGAACGGCTTCCTCGACGTTGCCACCGGCGAGACCGTGGATGATCAGGGGCCGGCTCAAGATGTAGCGCACCGTGTGCACGGGGTTCAGGGATTCGAACGGATCCTGCAACACGAGTTGCACGGATTGCCGATACTCCGCGGGTACCCGCTTGGTGAGACTGACCTCTTCGCCCTTGTAGTACAGCTTGCCGGAGGTGAGCTTCTGAGTGCGGGCCAGCATCCTCGACAACGTCGACTTCCCGGAGCCACTCTCGCCGACAACGGCCGTGACCGTGCCCGGATACAGAGCGACCGAGATGTTCTCCGCTGCGTGGACGATGCTTCGGCCCATGCGTCCGACCCGGACCCGGTAGTGCTTCGTGACGTCGACCGCTTCGAGCAAGGGCACGTCCTCGCCTACGTTCATGGTCGCCGTCCGCGCATGCTTGGAAGGGCCTCGGCCGTACCTGCTGTCGGTGGCACCTGGTTCAGTTCTGGCGGAACCTCGTGGCGACCGTCCTGCAGCCAACACAAGACTTCGCGGCTCCCCGACACGTCGTGCAGGGTCAGCACAGGAGGGTCTTCCGTCTTGCAGATATCCATGGCCCACGCACAGCGGGGATGGAACGGGCACCCGCTCGGTACCTTGCGCAGGTCTGGCGGCGACCCTTCGATGCCGGCCATCACTTTCTTCGGACCGTGTAACGACGGGAACGACCTGGTGAGCCCGTATGTGTAGGGATGTCGAGGCGCCCGGAAGAGCGCTTTCGCCGGCGCCTTTTCGACCAGCCGGCCGGCGTACATGACGGCAATCGTGTCGGCAATCTCGATCAGCAGCGACAAATCGTGAGTGATGAACAACACGCTGAACCCAAGGTGCTCGCGCAGCTCCATCAAGCCTTCGAGGATCTCGCGCTGAATGACGACGTCCAGCGCGGTAGTTGGCTCGTCCATGATGAGCAGGCTGGGGTGCAGTGCCACGGCGACCGCGATCATCACTCGCTGGCGCATGCCGCCGGAGAGCTCGTGCGGATAGCTGTTCAGCCGGTCGGCACTGATGCCAACCATCTCGAGGAGTTCCTTTGCGCGAGCCCGACGCTGAGCGCGCGTCATGGTCTTTTCGTGCGTCTTCAAGACGTCGTCGATCAGGCGACCAATTCGCAGCACGGGGTTGAGAGCGTGCAGGGCACTCTGAAACACGACCGCGATGTCCGACCAGCGGACTGCTCGCACGACATCCCGATCATCGGTGAGCAGATCAACGAGTCGTGGCTGGGCTGCCCCCGTCGGATTCGCTGAACGAACGGATTCGTCGAGCCCGTCGCCGTCGTTGGCCCGGTAAGACCCCTTCGGCCAGTCATAGAAATACGCCTCGCCCGCCGTGATCACACCCGGGTCACGCAACAATCTGGTCACCGCATACGCAAGCGTCGACTTGCCGCTCCCGCTCTCCCCCGCGAGACCGACCACCTCACCGCGACGGATCGTCAGACTCACATCGTCGACCGCATGGACGGGCTGGTCGCCCAAACCGTAATCGACGCTCAGGCCGCGGATCTCCAACAACATGTCCGCGCCGTGATGTGCCGCCCGCCCCGAAGTCTGCGAGGACGACGAAAGCGGCGGCCGCCCGTTTGCGAGGGTCACGGCGCCTCCCCGAGCCCAGCGCGCAGAGCGTGTCGGCCCGCTTCGATTGAGTGCTCGCGAACGACCGGGGTGAAGCCCAGCTGCGGTCGCAATTTGAAGCCCAGGTTCTTACGCATCTTGCGGCCGCCTGTTGCAATCCGCAGCCGCGGGTTGATGAACTCGTCGATACCGAAGTTGATCAGCGCGAGGCTCGTACCAAGCAGCGCGATCGCGATTCCCGGCGGGATGTACCACCACCAAAAGCCTGACTCCACCGCCGAACTCGACGTCGCGTCGAACAACATCGTGCCCCAGTTGTAGTCGACGCCAGCGCCGACGACGGTGAGAAATCCGAGGCCCACGTACGTTCCGATGGCATAAAGCGTGGTGAAGAGGAACGATGACGCGATCACCGGCGTCAGGTTCGGCATGATCTCGGTCATGATGACCCGCCATGCACTCTCGCCGCTCACCCGAGCCGCTTCGACGAAGTCGCGACTGCGCATCGACATCGCTTGGGCACGCAGCACGCGGGCACCCCAAGCCCATCCGGTCAACGCGATGATGACCCCGATGATCAACGGATTGCTGCTGCGGATCGGACCGAGGAATGCACCGACCGCGATGAGCAACGGAAGCGCGGGAATCACCAAGAACACGTTGGCGATCACCGACAGAGTTTCGTCGACCACACCGCCGATGTAGCCGGCGGTGATGCCGATCACCACAGAGAGGAGGGTGGCGATAGCGCCGGCCAGGAAGGAAACCAGGATTGTGGGCCGGGTACCGGAAAGCAGCTGCGAGAAGACGTCGCCGCCGATGTTGGTTTGTCCCAGCCAGTGATGTGCGCCCGGCAGTTGAGTCGCGATCGTCGATCCGGAGCGCGGGGGTCCGACGAGCGGGCCGATCGCTGTCGGGCTGTAGGGAGCAATGATCGGTCCGATGATGGCGAGCACAAGGAAACAGCCGAGGAGCACCAAGCCCACGATCGTCTTCTTCGAGTGGCCGAGCCGAAATCGCCGCTTCGGCCGATGCGCAGCAGTCGCTAGTGGGATCGCTCCCGCCGCGTCTCCCGGAGTTACCTCGACGATCGCCACGCCTGCTCACGCCTCCTGTCGCGTGCGTGGGTCAAGCGCCACGTACACGATGTCGGCGAGGAAGTTCGCGGCAAGTACGACGAGCGTGATCACCAAGAAGATGCCCTGCACCAGTGAGTAGTCGAGACTCTTCACTGCCGCGAGCAAGGTGAACCCGATGCCCGGGTAGGAGAACACGATCTCGGTGAGGAGCGACCCTCCGACGACGAAGCTGAGCGCGAGCGCGAAGCTCGAGACCTGCGGCAGCACCGCATTTCGAACGGCGTACCAAATCACTCGGTGCTTAGGCAGGCCCGCGGCTTCCGCCAGTAGTACGTAGTCCTCGTCGCGAACCGTCACCATCATGTTGCGCATGCCGATGATCCAGCCCGCCAGCGACGCAAGCACGATCGTTAGCGAGGGCAGGATCCCGTGGTAGATGGCGTCCTTGATGAACTTCCAGTTCACCCCGATCGAGCTCTTGGTGAAGTCGTAACCTCCTACCGAGGGGAAGAACTTGAAACGGACGGAGAAGACCAGCACCAACAGCGTTGCCATAAAGAAGTAGGGCATCGCCTGTATAAACGTCGTGATCGGCAGCAACCCTTCAAGCCAGGAGCCACGCTTCCAGGCCGCCAGCGTGCCGATCGTGGTGCCGACGACGAAACTAATCACCGTCGACATACCGACGAGCACGACTGTCCACCACATGTGCTGGGCGATGATGTGCGTGACCGGCACGTTGCCGAGACTCAGCGAGTAACCGAGATCGCCGTGCAGCAGCATGTTCCAGAAGTGCAAATACTGCTGCAACAGGCTCTGGTGGGTGCCGCCGTACTGAAGTTCCAGTGCCGCTAGCGCCTGTGGCGGTGCACTCTTCATCCCCGCAAGCTCGGCGAGCACCGGATCACCCGGCACCATGCGCGGGATGAAGAAGTCGAGGGTGATCGCGGCAACAGCCGCCACCAGATAGAACCCGATTCGCCGAGCAAAGAGTCGCATAGCTCACACCCGCCCGATGGTGTGCCGGTGAACAATCGCCGTGTTCACGCTACGACCTCGGGTGCCGATGCGCGATGGCGTGCGACCAAGTCCGTGAAACGTCGGCCGCTCGTCTTGATCGTCCGTTCCTGGGTGTCGTAGTCGACGCCCACCAAGCCGAAGCGCTTGTCGTAGCCGTAGGCCCACTCGAAGTTGTCGATCAACGACCACGCGAAGTAGCCCGCTATCGGGGCTCCCCGGCGCCGCGCGCCAGCGCACGCGTCGACGTGAGACTCCAAGTACTCGGCGCGCTGGGCGTCGTCGACGAGACCGTCGTCGTCAGGCTTGTCGACCCACGCCGAGCCGTTTTCGGTGACGTAGATCTTCTGTGGCGCGTAGTCGTCGGCAACACGGACGAGGATGTCTTCAAGACCCTGCGGGTAGACCTCCCATCCCATCGCGGTTTCCAGCGCGTCGCGCACGCGGACGGCTGCGACTCTCGGCACCACGCCCGTCGGGTTGTCTTCGGCAACCTCGCGGAAGTAGTAGTTGACGCCCAGACAGTCGAGCGGCTGCGCAATCACCTCGAGGTCGTTCCCCCGAATCGGCGGTTCGACGCCGTACACCTCGACCATGTCTTGCGGATACCCGCGGCCGTGAATGGGGTCGAGCCACCACCGGTTCGTGTGCCCGTCGCCACGTCGTGCGGCGGCGATATCTTCGGCGCGATCGCTGGCGGGAAGCACAGGGCTCAAGTTGTTCACGATGCCGATAGATGGCGTGAGCTTCGCAGCAGATCGAACCGCCTGGACGCCGAGTCCGTGCCCGAGATGCAAGTGGAACGAGGCAGGAACCGCCGCCGCGATGTCCTTGACCCCAGGCGCCATGCGTCCCTCAAGGTGCCCGATCCACGCAGAACACAACGGCTCATTCAAGGTCATCCAGTTAACGACTCGATCGCCAAGCGCGCCCGCCACCACGGCCGCGTACTCGGCGAACGCATACGCCGTGTCACGCAGCGGCCAGCCGCCCTTGTCCTGCAGATCCTGCGGAAGATCCCAGTGGTACAAGGTGACGAACGGCGTGATTCCCCTCGCGAGCAGCCCATCGACGAGCGCGTCGTAGAACGCGATGCCCTTGGGATTCACCGCACCCGCGCCGGTCGGAATGACTCGCGGCCACGCCACTGAGAAGCGGTAGGCGGCCGCCCCCAGCTGCTTTACGAGGTCGAGATCTTCTTGCCACCGGTGGTAGTGGTCGCACGCGACATCGCCGGTATCCCCACCGTCGATCGCGCCGGGCTGCTGGCAGAACGTGTCCCAGATCGACGGACGGCGTCCATCCACATCGTGCGCGCCCTCGATCTGGTACGCCGACGTAGCGACGCCCCACACGAAGTCCGCAGGAAATGGGCTAGAACCGTCCACGAAGGCATCCTCTCTGATCAGCCGTGGGAACGTTACCGCGCGTTCGTCCTACATGCCACGGCTGCGAAGAGCCGAGACACTTTCGTTACTTGCGACGCGCTGGGCGCCCGGGCTGACGGAGCTATGTCGAACCCCTCACTACGAGCGTGGTTGGGATAACCAGTCGAGTCTCTGGAACCGGTGAGCCCGCAAAATAGGCGAGCAGCATCCGGGCGGCTGCCGCGCCCATCTCCCTCAACGGTTGCCGAACGGTCGTCAACGCCGGCTCGGTGTGCGCCGCCAAGGGAATGTCGTCGAAGCCGACTACTGCGACGTCCGCGGGGATCCGCCTGCCTGAATCCCGCAATTCCTGGATCACCCCGGCCGCAGATAGATCGTTATGCGCAAAGACCGCATCGAACTCGATGCCTGCCTCGCGCAGTCGTTTGATGGCGAGCCTGCCGCCGTCGAAGGTGAAGTCGCCATCGACCACGCGATCAGCGCTGATGGGGAGGCCCGCAGCCTGGTAGCTCTGCGCGAAGCCCTCAAGGCGTTCTTCGGTACAACCAAACCGGGGGCCCTGAACCACAGCCGGACGCCGACGGCCGAGGCCGAGTAAGTGCTGCGCAGCCATTTCGGCTCCGGCACGATTCGTCGTTGCGACCGATGGAAACAGCGGTTGATGTGCGCGGTCGTCGATCATGACGACCGGCAAGCCCTTGGCGTGCAGGCCGTCGATGTAGTCGAGCGTTCCTTCCGGCTCGATCACCAGCAGACCGTCGAACGACTTCGCGGATACCTGCGTAGCAAAACGGCGCATCGAATCCTCACCGCGATTACAGGTAAAGAGCAGCAGCCCGTACGACTCAGCTTCAAGGACATCGACGGCACCCTGAAGCACGTCTCCCATCCACGGCCAGGTAAGGGACGGCACCAGGACACCGACGGTGCTCGTCCGACCCCGGGCTAGGCCGACCGCACCCGAGCTCGGCACGTAACCAAGTTCTGCGATCACCGACCGGACTCGAAGCGCCGTCCCTGCGTCGAGATCGTCCTTGCCGTTCAAAACTCGCGACACCGTTGTCTTGCTGACCCCCGCGTGACGGGCGACATCGGCCATCGTGACCCGCACGCGCGCTCCTGCCTGTTCGTTCACTGTGGGATCGGTCCCACGAGTTGTTGCCGGTACCGGTTCCGGTCGCGGTTCCGGCCAGCATGGTCCGAGACGCATCCCAGGTCAATCACGGCCCGATAACGAAATCCGCGGGCCGGCTGCCAGAGGCTCAACTTGGGCCTGATCTGGTGTCGACTTGTCGCCGGTCGAGGGCGAGCGCATGCTCGGACCTGTGAGCGGCGCCGACACCCTTGAGAACGGTGGCGAGCCACGCCCTGTGCTGCGGTGGGCGGCGTGCGCGCTGTGCCTCCTGCTCGTCGTAGCGGTCGTCTTCGTGTCCGTCCACCGTGCGGCGGATCGCCGTCAGGCTCGAGCGTCGTTCGACCGCATGCTGACGCTGGCCGCGGGCGCCCAGGCCGCCGTCGAGCGCGGCGTGTCCCAGGAGCGCGACACGGCGCAGAATGCGGAGCCGCTGCTGAATTCGTCGCACACCGCGTCGGCGACGCGCGAGCAGCTCTACGTCACGGTGAGCGCGAGCGCGCGGCAGGCGCAGGCCGACGTCGACGCCCAGCTGCAGCAAATGCAGGCCGACCGGACTGGCCGGTCCGGCCGACTGCGTGTTGCGCGTGACGCCACCCTCACGTACCTGTCCGACTGGTCGGATCTTTTTGCCCGTGCCGCCGGAGCAAGCGGCCAGTACGCCGGCCCTCAGGAAGACCTCGACACAGTTGGGCTAGCGGCCCAACTCGCACTCGAAAAAGCTGCCCCCGATAAGGCACGGGCCGCAAAAGCCAGCACGGTATTCGGGGTCGCCAGCAACTGAACATGTGCTCACGGCAAGTTCCGTCCGTAGACCTGACCGATGAGATCGACGCCGAAACTGTGATGAGGTTCCTCTGAACTAGTCGGTTGACCACGACCTCGGCCGCTGGTTTGCTGACGTCATCCGATCTCGTCGATGATCGGTTGGGAGTGTGCGTGTCGACCGTCGAGAGCCGCGCCGCGACGATCTACGACGTCGCGCGACGTGCCGGCGTGTCGAAGTCGACGGCATCCCGCGTGCTGACAGGTCAACAGCGGGTGTCGCCCGAAGCCGTCGAGCAGGTGAAGCGGGCGGCCGTCGAACTCGGGTACGTGCGCAATCCCGCGGCGCTGGCGATGTCGACCAGCAACGGCACGCGCGTCGTCATTGGTGTCGCATCCCCGCGGTCGCAATTGGTCGTCGATGACTATCTGTGTCGTGTCGTCGCCACTGCGGCACGCGTATGCGCTGCCGAGCGGATCGGCGTCGGACTGGAGGCATTCGCGCTGAACGGCCCGGATTCCTTTGACCCATTGGCGCGTGACCCGACCGTGCATGGCGTCCTGCTGATCAACACCACCGAGTCGGTGCTCAATGCGGTCGATCACCGATTTGCCGGTCGCGTCGTGTCGATCGGCGTTGGCTCGAACCTCGTGCCGGCCATCGACGTCGACAACTACCTTGGCGCGCGCGCAATCATGTGCCGCCTCGTCGACTCCGGTCGTCGGCGGATCGCGATGGTGACGGGTCCCCGATGGATGCCCTGCCTCGACCGGATGACTCGGGCATATACGCAGGTCATGAGCGCGGCCGGTCTACCCAAACGCACCGTCGTGGGTGGCTTTACTGCAGAGAGCGGCCAGCGAGCAACGGACGCCATCTTGCGCCGCTGGCCCGACGTCGATGCAGTCTTCGCCGTCTGTGACGCAACCGCGCTGGGCGTCATCGCAACCCTCCGAGCCCGGCACATCGACGTCCCGGGTGATGTTGCCGTGGCCGGATTCGATGACACGGAGCTTGCGTACTACGCCGAACTCACAACGGCGACGCATCCGGTAGAGGCGATCGCCGAGGCGGCGACGCGTGCCGTGCTTGCAGCGCGCGCGACGCGACCCCCCGACATGTACTTCCCGTCGCAGCTCGTTGCTCGCCGCACCGCCTAGACCGATCGACTTCGAGCCGCTCCCCGCTCCGACCGTCGACGTTCCGTGAGCTTGCGCGACTTGGCCGCAGTGCCGCAGTCCGCCATCACGCACCAACGCCGGCTGTTGTTGCGGCTGTGGTCGAGAAACAGCCAACCGCAACCGCCTTCGTCAGTCGGGCAGGCTCGAAGGGACTTCCCTCTTTCAGCAGCTGGCCCAAGCGGGTTTGTCGTGGCGCGCGTACGACGAATCGATGCCGACGACATGCGATCTCAACCCGTCAGGTCGATACGCCTCAAGCACAACCCAGCCGTCTACTACATCGCGATGCGCCAGCAGTGTGCGGTTGATGACATTCCGCTCGAAAGCCATCTCAGTCAAGACATTGCCATGGGCAACCTGCCCTCGCTCGCATTCGTCACCCCAAACTTGTGCGATGACACCCACGACTGCAGCGTGCAAACCGGCGACACGTGGTTGGCGACGTGGATCCCGCGCATTGTGGCCGGCCCGAACTACAGCTCGGGCAATACGTTAATCGTGCTCACCTGGGACGAAGGCGTCGGGACGAGCAACCTCATCCCAACCATGGTCATCGGTCCCAGTGTTCCGACCGGTACGAGGAGCACCGCCGCGCTCACTCATTATTCTCTGTTGCTGAGCACCGAGGAGTTGCTCGGCTTGCCAGCGATCGGGGCAGCGACCACAGCGACGTCAATGACGTCCGCGTTCCGCCTCTAGACCGAACTGAGCTTGAGCAAGGTTTGTCGCACTGCGGCCGCCGCGGTTGGTCGCCCGATCAGATAACCCTGAACGTAGTCGCAAGCAAGTTCGTGCAGCTTGTCGAGTTGGTGAGTCTCCTCGACGCCCTCGGCGACGACTCGCATGCCGAGTGTATGAGCCAGGGCGGTCACGCTCGCAACGATCGCCTCGTCGTCAGCGCTCTCGTTCATGGCCATCGTGAACGAGCGATCGATCTTGAGCATCTCGACCGGGAACCGACGCAGGTATGCCAGCGATGAGTAGCCAGTGCCGAAGTCGTCGATGGCCAGCCGAACGCCATGTGCGTGCAGAGCGTGCAGAACCTTTGACGCGCTTTCGGGATCCGTCATCAGCATGCTTTCGGTGATTTCGAGCCAGAGCGCTGAGGCGGGCAGCCCGGTGCGGTCGAGAACCGCCAAGACGGTCGCCAAGAAGTCAGGATCGGCGAGTTGACGGGCCGACACATTCACGGAGACGGTGAGGTGTGCCAGTCGCGGATCCGATGCCCGCCAGGTTGACGTTTGGTCACACGCGATCTCGAGGACACGAGCGCCCAATGCCAAGATGAGATCACTCTCTTCGGCCACGGGAATGAACTCGTCGGGCGGAATCACTCCGAGCGTGGGGTGCTCCCAGCGCGCGAGCGCCTCGGTGCCCGAGATCACGGTGGTGTCGGTCGCGACGATGGGTTGGTATGCCACCCACAGTTCGTCGGCGGCGATCGCACGACGCAAGTCTGCCTCGATCTGCAACCGCCGGAGCGCCTGTGCGCGAAGCGTCTGATCGAACACCTCGTGTCGGCCGCGTCCGTGGTTCTTCGCCTGGTACATCGCGACGTCGGCGTCACGCAGCATGTCATCGGCATCGCGTGACACCGGAGCATAGACCGCGACGACGCCCGCGCTGGCGTTGACTGTCAGCTTGCGACCCCCGATCGACATCGGGCTCGCGATCGCAGCGCGCAAGCGCTCGGCAAAGGCTTCGGCCTCAGCAACCGTGTTCATCGATCTGCTGACAACAACGAACTCATCGCCGCCGAGTCGTCCCACCACATCGCCATCGGCAAGCGCGGCACTCAGCCGCTGGCCAACCTCGACGAGAACCTTGTCGCCCACGCCGTGACTCAGCGAGTCGTTGATGACCTTGAAATGGTCAAGGTCGATGAAGACAACAGAAAGTTGCCCGCCGTCACTATTGACCGACGCCAGCGCGGTGGTCAGCGATTGCACGAGCAGCGCCCGATTCGCGAGAGCGGTGAGCGGATCGTGTGTCGCCTGGTGGCGCAGCGCCGCGGCAGCGGCGAGCCGTGCGGTGACGTCCTCGAAGGACAGCACCACCGAATACGTCGGTCGATCGGTGACGAGGAGGGCTCGTGCGGTCAACGACAGCCAACGCGTGCCATCGGCCTGCGTGCTACCCAACCCGACGACGACGTCCTCGGACTCGCCCGTCGCACGGGCTCGCGCACCCGGCACGGTCTCTCCGACCAGACGATTTCGGTCGCGATCCAGCATGTTCAGCGCAGCGAGAGTGCTCCCGCACAGATCCTCTGCGACTTGGCCGAGTAGCAGTTCAGCGGCCGGATTCACCGACTCGATGCGGCCGTCACGACCGACCACGACAACGCCCTCTTGCAACGAGGCGACGACGGTCGCGAACCGTTGTTCCGCGAGACGCTGTTCGGTCAGGTCCGAGCAAACGACTACCTGACCGTTGACAACGTCGCGCGCATCACGCAAAGGAGCAACGGCAATGCGGACGTCGATCCGCGTGCCGTCGGCACGGAAGTGGACGCCCTCGAGCGAATCGCCTGGCTGCGGATGCACCCCGATGACATCGATCAATGGCAGACCAATCGTCTCGAACGCGCTTCGGCCGTAAATCGTCGCGGCTGCTGGATTCCAGCTCGTAATCGTGCCGCAGTTGTCGGTCGCGATGATGCCGTCAGACACTTGCTCGACGAGCGCGGCCTGATGACGAAGCGCCGTCTCGCCGGTCTTTTGGGCACTGAGGTCGCGAAGAATCACTTGGAAAGCCGGTCTGGTCTCCCACGTGGTCTTCACCGAGGTGGACTCGACGACCATGTGAGAACCGTCCAACGCAACGAGCGTCAGCTCGGTCGGCACAGAAACAGCACCTGGAGTAGTCAACCCGGCGATCCGTTCGATCATGTCTTTGCGTGACGCGACGTCGACGAAGTCGGTAATGGGACGGCCGAGCAGATCGCTTTCGGTAGCGGCACCCACGAATCGACAGGCACTCGGATTCGCGTACACGATCAAGCCGTGCTGGTGCACGACGAGTCCGTCGGGACTCAGCTCCACCAGCAGCCGGTAGCGATCAATGAGGTCAGCGATGGTCCGCCCATCGGCGCGGCGCTGACTGATGTCTATGACGACACCGGCCAGCCTGATCGGTGCACCGTGAACGTCCGGCTGTCCAAACGGCACGGCGTGCACATGTAGCGAACGCGTCTGTCGTGCCACCAGCTGTTCATGCTCGAGCTCGTACGGCTGCCAGTCGCGGTTCGATCGCGCCTCAAAGACCAACGGGGCAAGAATCTCGCGTAGCGCGGCCTCGACTGCGTCGTCTCCCACCCCGACGACGTCGGCCATCGATGGCGACCAGCCCAGCGCGTTGTCGCGCAGGTCGACCTCCCAGCGCGCAGTGTTGGCGGCTGCCAGCGACAGATCCGTCGCTTGGACGGCGTCGAGCGCGACCGGGTGGTCGAAGCCTGTCCTCGCCGCGCGGTTCTGCTGCACCGAGCCCCATCGGCCAGAACACCCCGTTAATGAGCAAACCACCCATCCGGGCAACCCATGGGGGCCGGCTCAAGCGAGCCGGCCCCCGGTCGTCGATCAGGCTGTGGCGAGGCTGCGTTCTTGCGGATCGATGACGCCCAAGCTTTCGACGGTCCTGAAGCGGCCGTTTTCCGCCTGGCCAATGAACATGTTCATCCGGACGTGGTGCTGCCCTGGCACCATCTCCGCCGGTCCGCCGGGCCCGTCAGCGATACGCGCATGGTCCAGAGCGGCGATGACGTCGTCCTGCTTGAGCGAGCCCGCCTCGTTCACCGCCGCCTGCCACAGTCGCAGCCCGCGGTAGAGGCCCGTACACGCGCTGCCGGCCGCGAACTTAGGACCACCCGGGAACCGGCTGTTGTACTTGTCGAGTAGGTCCCGGCTGAACGGGTCGGTGGCGTCCTGGTAGTAGTCGAGGCAGCTGTACAGACCCTCGACGAGTTCTGCGGGCACCATGTCCAACACGTTCTCATCGACATACGTGCACACCAGCTTGCCGCCGCGCTTGGCAAAGCCCGAATCGTGCAGGCCCTGCAAGAACGGACCAACACCGGGCGGAACGATGGTGTTGAACACGACCTCGGCACCGGAGGCGATGATTGCATCGATGGTCGCGCCGTACTCCATGTGGTCGAGCGGGAAGTACTCCTCACCAACAATCTCGCCACCGTTCGCAGTGACGACCTCGCGGACCCTGCCGTTCAGCACGTGCGGCCAGATGTAGTCGGCAGAGGGCAGGTAGAACTTGCGCGCGCCCGTCTGTCGCATCAGCCACGGAATGAACGGGTCGATCTGCTGAGCCGGTACCGGGCCCGTGCAGAAAATGAGTGGGTCGGATTCCTGGCCTTCGTACTGCTCCGGATACACGTAGAGCGTCTTGCCCTCTGCGACTGCCGGACCTTTGATGGCTTGACGCGTGGAGCTGTAGATGCCACCAAAGATGACATCGACCCGATCCTCCTGAATGAGCTTGCGGGCCTTCGCTTCCGCGACGCTGTCGGTGGTTTCGCCGTCCTCGAGGTGCAACTCGAGCGGGCGACCCAACAGGCCACCTTCTGCGTTGATGTCGTCGATCACCATCGTGGCAACGTTGGCGTTCGCGATGCCCATGACCGAGAGCGGTCCTGTCTGGTCCGCGATGACACCCACCTTGATCGGACGGCGGGAGGCTGCTGATTCGTTCATTGGTCCACTCCTTGGTTGGTTGCAGCGAATGGGCTGGCGTCAGGCGGCGTAGCGCCCGCCGAGTTCGGCGGCCTGCGGCTTACCGATGTGTCCGGCCTCCTGCATGATTGCCGGGACCTCAGGGTCGGAGACGAAGCTCTTCCAGCCGGCTGCGTCCCAGTCGAAGAGAACCCAAACCCGGTCGTCCTCGACGGGGTCGCGGAAGACGGTCGCGCCCTTCGAGCCATGCAATGCGCGCTTCTCGGCGCCCTTCGTGGAGAAGATCTCGATGAAACGCTCGTAGTTCTCGATCTTTGTCGTTGCGAGGATCATTGCCGTTCTCCTTCTCGGTCGGGGTGTGTACGGTGATCCTGCGCGTCGCCTCGTCCGCCGGGCATCGGGAGGTTTCCCCATTTCTGGTCAACCGCTCCGGCTTGGCGAGTTCATCGCGACGTTCGCTCTCGCGCAGGACAACGCGTTCGGCCAACCCCTCGAGTCGCAGTTGCGCTCGTGTCTGCTGGCGTCGGCGATGTGCGAAGACGCAGGCTTCGATGCGCAACTGTCCGAAACGGTTTATTGGGTCGCACTGCTGCGCTACATCGGCTGCACGGGCCACGCGCACGAGGTCGCCACCCTGTTCGGTGACGAGATCGCGATTCGCGGGCAGACGCTCGTGCACGACGCAGCGAACCCGGCGGAAGTGATGCGCGATGTGTTCGCGTACGCCACGGCCGGGCACTCGCCGGAGGAACAGGAGCAGATCGTCGCGGCGATCAAAGCTGGCGCGCACGATTGGGCCGTGCATAACTTCGCGTCAGGATGCGAAGTCGGCGACATGCTGGTGCGGCGACTGGACATGGGCGACGACGTCCGCGACGCACTGCGCTTCACGTTCGAACGATGGAACGGAAACGGCTTTCCGGCCGGCGCGAGCGGCGAAGACATCCCGCTCGCTATGCGCGTCGTGCATCTCAGCCACGACATGGAAGCCCTCGCCCGTCACTTCTCCCCCGAGCAAGCTCTCGACGCCGTGCGTGAGCGTCGTGACCGCACCTACGACCCCGAGTTGGCCGACCTATTTTCCGCGAACGGAGCTGGTTACTTCGAGCGTCTCGGAAAGACCGATCCGTGGGACGCAGTGCTCAGCCTCGAGCCGAGACCACGCCGGATTCTCGAGGGCGCCGACCTCGATAACGCGCTCGAAGTTGCGGCCGATTTCATCGACCTGAAGTCGCCCTACATGGCGGGTCACAGCCGTCGATGCGCACAGCTCAGCGCCGGCGCGGCCGCGCAACTCGGCTGCTCCGACGACGAGATCACGACGTTGCGCCGAGCTGCACTAGTCCACGAGTTCGGCACGACGGCGATCTCGAACTCCATCTTGGACAAGTCCGGTGCGCTCACCCGCGCAGAGTTCGACCGGGTCGAATTGCATCCGATGCTGACCGAGCAGATGCTGCGCCGGACGCCGGCTCTCGCGGCGCTGAATCCGGTCGCCGCAGCACATCACGAGAAAGCGAACGGGTCGGGGTACCACAAGCGCGTGCGATCCGAAGCCGTGAGCACCTGTGGGCAGATCCTCGCCACCACCGACATCTACGTCGGACTCACCACCGACCGCGCAGATCGGCCAGCCTTTTCAAACGACTCCGCCGCTGCTGAACTTCGTCGCATGGTCGCAAGTGGCGTGCTCGATAAGCGCACGACCAGCGCCGTACTCGATGCAGCCGGCCACGGCGACCGGAACGGCTTCACCACTACGTCGCCCAAGCATGTTCATGGGCTAACACCTCGAGAAGTCGAGGTGCTGCGGTTGGCCGCCCGTGGACTCACGACCGGCGAGATCGCCACCCAGCTCTTCATCTCGCCCAAGACCGCCGACCATCACATTCAGCACGTGTACGGCAAGATCGGGGTTTCAAGCCGGGCGGCCGCGATGCTCTGGGCGATACAGAACTCGGTCGTCGCCTGACGCCCTAAGCGACCAGGTACGTGCCATGACCTTCACTAACAAGCTCGCCGACGAAAGTCAGCACCTCGCAGACCCGAGTACCGGCTTGGTTGCGGTAGTTGATGACCAGCGTGTCGACGCCGCCGTACACGTCGATGACCTCGAACCGCAAAGTCCGGAATCATCTGGAGCCCTCGTTGCCAATAGGCGCGCAACGCCACCTTGCCACGGACGATGCCGTCACCACCGAGAATGCGGCTCGCTACCGGCGACCTGAAAACGACATCATCGGTGAAGTGCGTGAGCAGCCCCTCGAGATCGTGGTCGTTCCACTGGGCGCACCAGCGGGTCGCGAATACGTGCGGGTCGGGCGTCGTCATGGTGACACTCTTTGGCATGAGGCGGGACGCCCGCAATCCGATATCTCGGTTGCGTGATCGCGGCGAGAACTAGCCGAGGAGGCCGCGCCGGCGGGCGACCGCCACCGCCTCGGTGCGACTCGTCGCCTCGAGCTTGGCGAGCACGTTGGAGATGTGCACGCTGACCGTCTTGGCGCTGATGAAGAGTTGCCCCGCGATGTCGCGGTTGCTCCGGCCGGTCGCGACCAACGCAAGTACT
>Ga0208357_1001398_pt1 | contig 17555 bp, 14 predicted proteins | sample NGESurdeep092012_6_FD_184487 | JGI IMG/M metagenome (GOLD analysis project Ga0208357, IMG submission 184487) | Arctic peat soil microbial communities from Barrow, Alaska - NGEE Surface sample F52-2 deep-092012 (SPAdes) | ecosystem: Environmental > Terrestrial > Soil > Wetlands > Peat ... | reverse complement strand
GGGGGAGCCGAGGGGCGGGGTGTAGGACAGGTCGAGGTCGCTGATCGCGTCGACGGTCCTCGGCGTGATTCTCCTCATTATCGGCTTCGTCGCCAAAATCGCGATCGTCTGGACGATCGGCATCATCGTGGTCGTGGTCGGCGTGATCCTGGCGGTACTCGGGATGGCCGGGCACGCGGTCGGCGGGCACAGGCACTACTTCTAGTGGCCCGCGCCTGAGATCCGCGCTATATATCCGCCGGAGAGTCGGGGATCTCGTCAGCGCCTTGGTCTGCTTGAATGGTCGGGGTTCTCGTCCAGCTGTTGATCCAGCCGCAGACACCGGCTTCGAGTGACTGCACGGTCTTCATCTGGCCGGTCAGGCAGCCGGACCAGCGCCTGACCTGGCTGGCCCAGGAAGAGCCGGCCGGGGTGGAGTGCACGGGGAAACGCAGGTGGCCAAGCCATGCCCGGGTTCCGGGGGGCTTGTGCGTGGCGGGGTTTTCGCAGATCAGGCGCAGGTCAAGCCCGGCGGGCACGTCCTTGCCGAGGGAGATGAGTAACTTCCTGAACTGGGCGGCGCAGTGGCGGCGGTGCAGTTCGGAGATCACCGCCCGTCGGCGATGCCACGCCCGCGTACCGGCGTTGCCACTCCGCTGGCATCGATGAACCGCACGCCCGCCAGGTCAGCAGACCCGCCGGGGTTCACCCTCCTCCGCCCCGAAAGCGCGCGACAGAGCCCTTGAGGTGATCCCCCTGCTCCAGCCGAATCGAGATGATGTGGCGGGACATGATCTGCCGGCCGGCGTAGTGTTCAGGGCAGAAGCTGGGGAACTGGCCGCTTGGTCTGGACTGCGCCTTGCTGCTGAGGAGGAGGGCGGGTCCATGCTGGAGCGCGGATCGCTGTACCCGCGCACGCGCTGGCTATGCCGTGATCGCGTCACACGGGGAGCAGGACCCCTGCCGCCCTGGGTTCACCGGCTCTGGCGGGGTGTCGGCCCGGCCGCGTGCGGGAGGGGCTCTGCGGCGGGCTGGCTGCGGCGGTCCGGGTGACGGATGCGCGGCGGCTTGGCAGGGTCTGGGAGCTGGTTGCGGGGCAGGCGGCCGGGCGGAGCGGGCGGGTGTCGGCCGCGGACGTGTGCGCGGCGGTGGTTCCCGGGGTTGAGGTCACCGGCGCCTGGCTGAGCGCCGCGCTGGACGGGCAGGCGGGTCACCTGATGCAGGTGACCGACGAGGTCGGCAGGCTGCTCGCCGACCTGCAGCTGACCCTCGGGGAAGGGCCTTTGCTCGACGCGTCCGCGTCGGGCGGCCCGGTGCTGGCCTCTGACCTGGCCGACCGGGAATCGGGGGCCCGCTGGCCGGCGTTCGCGCCGGCGGCGTGCCGGGCCGGGGCGGCGGCGGTGTTCGTGTTCCCGCTGGTGGTCGGGGCGATCCGGGCCGGGGTGCTTGGCCTTTACCGGGACCGGCCCGGCCCGCTGGGCGACTTCCAGCTGGGGGACGCGCTGGTCTTCGCCGATACCGCCACCATGCTGCTGCTCGACGCGGCCCAGGACCAGGCAGGGGAAGGGGCCGGCCCTGGCGGCCAGCCCGCGGGCCTGGCTTCGTACCGGGCGGAGATCGACCAGGCCACTGGCATGCTCACCGAGCAGCTCGGCGTCAGCATCACCGGCGCGTTCGTGCGGCTGCGGGCCTATGCTTATGCCAACGACATTCAGCTGGCCGATGTCGCCCGCGACATCGTAGCGCGCCGCCTGCGGCTATTTCCCGATCCCGACCTTGCCCCTGAGGGATGAGACGTGAGGCGCTCGCTGGCGTCTGCGGAACGCCGTTGCGGGCCCGCGCAGCGGACCTAGCTGATTTCGTGGAGAGAGTGTGAGCGAATGGACGGACAGCTGCTGTCGGAGACCTTCGTCGAGCTGACCGACACTATGGTCGCCGATTTCGACCTCATCGACTTCCTGCATGTGCTGACCAGCCGCAGCGTCGAGCTGCTGGACGTTTCCGCGGCCGGGCTGCTGCTGGCCGACCCGCGCGGGGAACTGCGCGTGGTGGCCGCCTCCAGCGAGGCCGCCCGGCTGCTCGAGCTGTTCCAGCTGCAAGGCGACCAGGGACCCTGCCTGGACTGCTTCCGGTCCGGCCGGCCCGTCGCGGCCACCGACCTGGGCGCTGACCCGCGCTGGCCTCAGTTCGCCGACGCTGCCGGGCAGGCCGGTTTCTGCGCCGTGCAGGCCCTGCCGATGCGGCTGCGCGACCAGGTCATCGGCGCGCTCAACCTCTTCCGCGCCACCGCCGGGCCCTTCGACGCCGACACCGTCCAGGTCGGCCAGGCGCTGGCCGACGTGGCCACCATCAGCCTGCTGCACGATCGCAGCATGCGCCGCACCGATACCCTCAACGAGCAGCTGCAGACCGCGCTGAACAGCCGGGTCGTCATCGAGCAGGCCAAGGGCAAGCTCGCCGAGCGTCTCGGCATCGACGTCGACCAGGCGTTCGCCCTGCTCCGCGACCAGGCCCGCAACCGCAACCAGCGACTGTCGGACGTGGCCCGCGCCTTCGTCGACGGCACCCAGGCCATCACCGGCGCCGCCGGCGGCAGCCCGCGAACCAGCCGCCCCGGACCCCGGACCGCGCCGCCCCGGTCCGCGCTGTAAGGCGCACCCCCGCCGTTGATCAACTGCGCTACAGGCGGCGGATTCCGCAGGCCGGCGAAAAACGCTCAGCCTTGGCTTAGACGCAGTTCTGGATGCCACCCGGGCCTGCACCGCTCCTTCCAGGGCGCGACCTGGCTGTGGGAGGGAATCATCCTGCTCCTCACGGTCGCCCTGGCGGCCCTGATGATCACCGAGCCGGCCAACGTGTTCCTCCTGCTCACGACCGCCGTCACCGTCGCGCTCGTTGTCGCGGGACCGGCGCGTCTGTCCTGTGGTCCCGCTCGGTCCTGCGCAGGCTCGCTCGGCCTCAGACTCTGCTTCGCCCAGCCTGAGCCCGGCAGCTAGCGTTGCTGATGGGCGCTAGCTGCCGTGCGTGAGCGTCAGGTCTTAACGCGGCTTTCCCGAGGCGGGGACGGTTGACGTGGTCATGGAGGTGGTGGCTGACGGGTGCGCGGGGCCTGGCGGCCGGAGGCGGATTTCGCGCTCAGGGGCCGGGCAGGGCCTATAGTGAGGGCGGAGACTATCTCCTTTATCCTGGCCCGGCCGGGCCAGGATCGCTATGTTAAGCGCGTCGTCCCAGACCTTGGCGGCACGGCCTGATATATGGCCGGAACGGGTCCAAGGTGATGACGCGATGATCAGACGGCAGGCAGCAGGGCTGCCGCGGTGTTTAAGCTGCGTGCCGCCAGCGTGCCGTTGCCAACGGCACGCAGATGCGGCCAGCGGTCACCGGCGGCATCCTCCGGCGCGCGCTCAGCCTCAGCGGACTCAGGCCAGCACGCGGAATTGCCAGCCACCGGGTCGATTCGCTGATCCCGGACGGCCTGCGGGAGGCGCGACCCGGCCACGGGACCGCATTCGCGCAGGCGGCCACGCCCGGCCAGCCGGAACGGGGGCCCGGCTGGCCGGGGCACGTGGGGACGGGGCACGGTTCCCTGTCGAGGTCCGCAGCGCCCCGGTGCACATCGCGGGCGGCCCGTCACCCGCCGTCATCTGTGAGCAGCGACGCGGTCGGCGCGTTGCTCGGGATTGAGGCGACGGCGCGGCGCCGCGGGCATGGCGACGAACAGCAGGGCCCGTCAGCGCGCCCGCGGCGCCGGCGATCGCCGCGGGGAACTCCCGGTACGTCCCGAGTACCACGCGGCTGGCCGGCCAGGGTCCAGAAACGCGCACTGGTGCTCGGCTGAGAAGCCGGTCTCGACGCCCGGCCGTGGCGGGGCTCGACCAGGACGTGGCCGTGCAGGAACCCGAACAGGGCCCGGTAGATGCGCAGGGCGTTGCCCGGGCGGGAACCCAGTCACCGATGTGCGGGCTGAGCCCGAGATCGGGTCAGGTCACGATCCTGGCGGTTCGCCCCCCAGCCGGCCGCAGCGCCGCCCGCGGGCCGTGCCGACAGCACCCCGGTTACTAAGCGTGTTATTTATTAACTCTACGTAGTCGACGGGCCGCCGGTGCCGGGGAGCATCCGGGGCCGGCGGCGGCGAGGAGGCCCCCGATGTCCAGGCTGGCCAGGCAAGGACGGGATGCCGGCGACCGCGGCGGGCCAGGGGCAGGCTGCGCGCCCGCGCGGCAGGACAAGTCGCAGGCCCAGCTGCTGCAGGCCCAGCGGCTGGAGAGCCTCGGCCAGCTCGCCGGCGGGGTCGCCCACGACTTCAACAACCTGCTCGGCGTGATCCTCAACTACGCGTCGTTCGCCTCCGAGGAACTCGAGGAGGCCGGCGAATCGGACTGGGCCGCGCGCGGCGAGTCGGCCCGCGCCGACCTCGGCCAGATCAGCCGGGCCGGCGAGCGGGCGGCCGGCCTCACCCGCCAGCTCCTCGCCTTCGCCCGCCGGGAAGTGATGCGGCCGCAGGTCCTCGACCTCGACACCGCCATCACCGCCGTGGAGGGCATGCTGCGCCGGACCCTCGGCGAGCACGTCGAGCTGGTCACCTCCCTCGCCGGCGGCCTGCACCCGGTGCTGGCCGACCCCGGCCAGCTCGAGCAGGTGCTGGTGAACCTCGCGGTCAACGCCCGCGACGCGATGCCCGGCGGCGGCACGCTGACCATCGACACCGCCAACATCACCGTGGACGCCGAGTCCATCGCCGGGGGATCAAAGTCGCGGCAGGGGCAGAACGTGCGGCTGCGGGTCAGCGACACCGGCACCGGGATGCCCCCCGAGATCATCGAGCGCGTATTCGGGCCGTTTTTCACCACCAAGGAAGAGGGCGCCGGCACCGGGCTCGGCCTGCCCACCGTCTACGGGATCGTCACCCAGGCGGACGGCCACATCCGCATCCACTCCGAGCCCGGCATCGGCACGACCTTCACCATCATGCTGCCCGTCACCACGGAGGCACCCGCCCCGCCGGCGCCCGAGGTGCCCGAGGTGCCCTCCCAGCGCACGCCCAAGGGCGAGACCGTCCTGGTCGTCGAGGACGAGGCGGCGCTCCGCGAGGTCACCAGGCGGATCCTCACCCGCAACGGCTACCAGGTGATCAGCGCCGCCAGCGGCCCCGAAGCCATCGCCATCGCCGCCGGCCACCCCGGCGAAATCCACCTCCTCGTCACCGACGTCGTCATGCCCCGGATGCTCGGCAAGGAAGTCGCCGAGAAAATGCGGGCGGTCAAGCCCGGCATCGAGGTTCTCTACATGTCCGGCTACGCCCGGCCCGTCCTGGCCACCCAGGGCAGGCTCGACCCGAACGTGGCCCTGGTGGAGAAGCCGTTCTCCGAGGCCGACCTGCTGGCCATGGCCGGGCAGGTACTCGACGGCCACTTCCGGGGATACACAACCACCGGCGGCGGCCCGCCCCCCGCTGACACAACGGCCGGCCCGGCCCAACCTGACCACCACGACAAGCCACGCAAGGCGTAAACGGCCCGGTTCCCGGTTTTCGAAGTCGTCTGCGGCGAGGATCTGGAGGAACATCCGGGCGAACGGTCGTTCCAGTCGTACGCGGAGGCGCCGAGCGCGAAGCGGACGCCGCGGGTGTCGATGTCCGAATTCGCCTGCGGAGATGCCCGAAGTTCTGTGTATCACGGCGGGACTGGTTGCCTAGCGCCTGAAGGCGACCACCATTGTGGCGAGCACGACCGCCACGATCGCGGCGATCACCGTCACCAGGACGGAGTGCATCCCGACGAAGACGCCTCCCACGCCGGCCAGCGCTCCGCTCACCAGGATCAGGACCGATCCTGTCCCGGCATCCCGGCGACGAGGCGGCGGAGGGGAAGCCGGCGGCTCCGGAATCGCGGCGGCGCTGCTGTCCACGGGCAATGGCTCCCTCCGGCCGGCCGGCCGGCGCCCAGCCAGCCGAGCCGCCGTCACATCGCCTCCGCGCAGTTGACGACGGCACGCACGCGGCCGGAGTCGTCCGCCGCACGCCACAGGACTGACCATGGGTAGTAGGACGCCGGCTCGGTGAGCGGCCCGCCAGATGGTTCCGGGAGCGCGGCGATGCAGGAGGATGGCACGCAGTACAGGCAGCGCCCCTGGACGATGAGATCGGCGGCCGCGGCTGATGTAGTCATCGACGTGCTGGTTGACGGTGCGCAGGGCCTGAAGGCCGGAGAGCACGTTTCGGTGAGTTCCCGCCGTGATCCCGGGCGTGCCGCGCTGGACGCGGAGCGCCACTGGCTGGCGCGGCTGAGCGTGAGCTGGTGGAGGAGACCGGCATTGACCCGGCTACGGTGGTTCTCCTGTCGCAGATCCCTGCATACATCGAGTACGGCAGGGTTCCGGAGCGGCCGGAGAAGAATGAGCCAGATCATTTTCACTCTGCCCTCTGCCCTTCCAGGTCACCATGCGGCCCGGCGGTGGCGGTATCAGCAGCGTGACTGCACCGCGGTCCTAGCGGGCACGGTCAAGCGGGGAGAACAGCATCCCCGGCCGGGCGGATCTGGTGCAGTCAGCATGCGGATACCTTCGCGCCGGGCCCGCGACCTACGTTGACGTCATGTCACAGTCGTACTCTGAACTACCGAACAGCACGGCCACGGCTGCGAACGGCGTGGACTACGCGTACCGGGACACCGGCGGCTACGCGGCGGAAGTTCCGCTCGTGCTCCTCCAGCACTTCCGCGGCAACCTGGACTACTGGGACCCCGCGCTGGTCGACGAGCTGGCCAGATCCCGCCGGGTGATCACCTTCGACAACGCCGGGGTCGGCGGCTCGAGCGGCGTGACACCCGACACGATCGAGCAGATGGCCCGTGACGCGATCGCCTTCACCACCGCGCTCGGGCTCAGCCGGATCGACCTGCTCGGATTCTCCATCGGCAGCTTCGTGGCCCAGGAGCTCGCCCTGGCCGCCCCGCCCTGGTCCGGCACCTGGTCCTGGCCTCGTCGGCGCCGCGGGGCGCGGCGGGCATGCACGGCTGGGCACCCGACGTGATCGGCGCGGTCGGCACCCCGCAGACCACCCCGGAGGAATACCTCAGCGTTTTCTTCGCAGCGTCCCCGGCCAGCCAGCAGGCAGGGAAGGAGGCACTCGGCCGCATGTATGCGCGTGTTGAGGACCGCGACGAGATGACAGGCTGGGCGACCCGTGAGGCGCAGTACGACGCGGTGTGCTCCTGGGGCATCCCGGACCACTCAGCGCTGCAGCGGCTTGCCGCTCTTGAGATGCCGGTCTTCATCGCCAACGGCGACAGCGACCCAATGATCCTGCCACACTACTCCCGCCTGCTGGCAGGTCTGATCCCGCACGCACGGCTGAAGATCTACCCGGACGCGGCGCACGGGTTCCTGTTCCAGCACCACGCCGAGTTCGCCGCCGACGTCACCGAGTTCCTGGTGGCCACCGGGCTGATCGAGGCCGTCGTTCCGCCCGCGCGGGTGAAGCCATGACAACGCGAAGCGGCGCCCCGTCGGCCGACGGCGAGGCCGCCTACCAGGAACGGCGCGTGCCCACGGCCCGCGGCGAACTCTACGTCCGTGACTACCCTGGCTCCGCGCCCGCGTTCGTCATGCTCCACGGCTTCCCCGACAACCTGCGGATCTTCGAGAAGGTCGCCCCCTTGCTCGCGAGCGCGGGCAGGAGGGTCGTACTCTTCGATTTCCTCGGCTTCGGCGCATCCGACAAGCCCGGCGACGGGTACTCCTTCGACCAGCAAGTGGGCGACCTGCTCGCGGTCGTCGACGCCTTGAACCTCGACACGGTCGTTCCGGTCGCGCATGACGCCGGCGGTCCCGCGGCGGTGAACTTCGCGCTGCGCTACTTCAGGCGCACCGCCGCGGTAGCGCTGCTCAACACTTTTTACGCCAATGCCGAGACCTTGCGGTTCCCCGAGTTCATCGGGCTTTTCGCCACTCCATCGCTGAGCGCCCTCAGCCAGCACTTCCTGCGGAACCCCGCGCTTTTCGCCGAGTTGCTGCAGTTCCAGCGCGGCCAGTTCCGTGCTGCCCTCGGCAGCGACAAGCGAGCAGGGTACGACGAGTTCCTCGGTCCGCTCATCGATGAGAACTTCCGCAGGCAGCCCGGCGCCGGCCCCGCGTTCGGCCAGATGACCGCGCAGCTCCTGCCCGAAGTCGCGCGAAACGACAAGCACCTGGCAGAGCTTGAACGGCTGGACATTCCCTTCCGCCTGATCTGGGGTGCCGAGGACCCCTACCTCAACACCGGCGTGGCCGAGGACCTGGCGAAGCACCTGCGCACAGCAACGACCAAGATCCTGGCCGACGCGGGCCATTGGCCCCAGATCGACCAGCCGGACGAGGTTACCCGGGCACTGCTATCCAACTGAAACCGCTGTCCAGCTAAGAGGGACGATGCCCTACGTGACCGTCGGCACCGAGAACGGCGCGGACATCGACATCTACTACGAGGATCACGGCAGCGGCCAGCCTGTCCTGCTCATCCACGGCTACCCGCTCAACGGCCGCTCCTGGGAGCGGCAGGAACGCGCCCTTCTCACGGCCGGGCGCCGGGTGATCACCTACGACCGGCGCGGCTTCGGGCAGTCGGCCAAGCCCGCCGCCGGCTACGACTGCGACACGTTCGCCGCCGACCTGAGCGTCCTCGTCGAGCATCTCGACCTCACCGACGTGGTGCTCGGCGGGTTCTCCATGGGCACCGGCGAGGTAGCCCGCTACCTGGGCCGGTACGGGTCGGCCCGGGTGGCGAAGGCGGTCCTGGCGGGGGTGATCCTGCCGTTCCTGCTGAAGACAGCGGACAACCCCGAGGGCGTCGACGGGCGCGTCTTCGAGGGCATCAGGGCCGCGATCGTCAAGGATCGTTACGCCTACTTCGGCGACCTCATGGACGACTTCTACAACATCGACACGTTCTCGCCGGACCGGATCGGGGACCGGGCCTGGGAGGCTTCGTTCGCGATGGCCGCGGCCGCCTCGCCGATCGCGACCTACGCGTGCGTGGACACCTGGCTGACCGATTTCCGCGATGACCTGCGGAGGATCGACGTTCCCACGCTGGCGGTCCATGGCACGGCGGACCGCATCCTGCCGTACGAGTCCACCGCGAAGCGGCTGCCCGGCCTGGTGAGAAACCTCCGGCTCGTCGCCGTCGAGGGCGGCCCGCACAACATCTGCTGGACCCATCCCGACGAGGTCAACACCGCCATGCTGGAATTCCTGGCCAACTAACCTAGCTGGAAGCGAGGTCTCGCCGTTCGGCGAAGTAGCGAACATCCAGGGCGGTCAACGTCACCCTGAACTTCCGCCCCCCAATGCGACTTCTTCACCAGACTGTTCGCTTTGCCTATAGTGGGCCGGGTGACGCGCAGCGTATCCGGAGCGACTGGCGGCGGGACCGGCCTGGTCGGCCGGGAGCAGGAACTATCCCGGCTGCGGGAGCTCGTCGCTCCGCCCTACGCGCAGAGCAGGGTGCTCCTGCTCCTTGGCGATCCCGGCATGGGCAAGACGGTCCTACTGGCCGAGGCGGAGCGGGCGGCCAGGCCGGCGGGGATGCGGGTACTGACGGCGGCGGGCCGCGAGTCGGAGCGGGATCTGGCCTTCGCGGGCCTGCATCAGCTGCTCTGGCCGGTGCTCGACCAGCTGAGCGCGCTGCCGGCCCGGCAGGCGGAAGCGCTGCGCGGGGCGTTCGGGCTCTCCGCGGCCCCGGTTCCTGCCGACGCGCTGCTGACCGGCATCGGCGTGCTCACCCTGCTGGCCCGGCTGGCGGAGGACGCACCGCTCCTGGTGGTCGTCGACGACGCGCAGTGGGTGGACCAGGGCTCGCTCAACGCGCTCGCCTTCGCCGGCCGCCGGCTGGAATCAGAGCCGATCGTGATCCTGCTCGGCGTGCGTGGGCAACTGGTCCCCGCAGGCTTCGAGCGGGACTTCGCCGAGCTGCCGCTGACGCCACTGCGGGCGCAGGCGGCCAGCCGGCTCCTGGACGCGCAGCCGCGCCCGCCGCGGGGCCGGAGCCGTCACCAGGTGCTGGCCCAGGCGGCGGGCAACCCGCTGGCGCTGATCGAGCTATCGAAGACGATCGCGGCCGATCCCGGCGCGGCAAGACGCTGGGCCGCCGAGCCGCTCCCGCTGACCGGCCGGCTCACCGGCCTCATGGCCGCCAGGTTCGACGGGCTGCCCGGGCCGACCCGGGCAGCGCTGCTGCTCGCCGCGGTCGCCGACAGCCCCGACCTGGACACCGCCGCGCTGCCCGGGCTTTCCGCCGACATTCTCGTTCCGGCCGAAGTGTCCGGCCTGATCCGGGTCGAGCCGTCAGGCCCGCAGTTCAGCCACCCGCTTATCCGCTCGGCCGTCTACCATGCCGTCCCGTTCGCCGAGCGGGCCGCGGCCCACCTGCGGATCGCGGCCGCGGTCCGCGACGAGCCCGACCGTCATGCCTGGCACCTGGCGGCCGCGACGCTCGACCCGAACGAGCAGGTGGCCGCCCTGCTTGAGCAGAGCGCGGCCCGGGCGCAGAGCCGCGGCGGCCTCGCCGCGGCGGCCCATGCCATGGAACGCGCCGCCGAACTCAGCCCCGCCGAGCACGACCAGGCCCGCCGGACGCTCGCCGCCGCCGGCCTCGCCATGCTGGCCGGCGAGGCCGACTGGGTACGCGACCTGTCGGCAAAGGTGCTCACGCTGGACTCGGGTCCGGACTCGCGGATCGAAGCACGGCTGAGCATGGGCTGGGGGCAGGTGTGGTCCAACCAGCACGCCGAAGCGCTGGCCACCCTCCTCGCCGTGGCAGCCGAGGCCTCGCCGCGTTTGCCGGTCTTCGCCTGGGAGGCGATCGGGCTGGCGGGCGCGGTCATTCACCAGACCGGGCTCGCCGCGGGCCGCGCCCAGGTGCTCGCGGCGCTGGCCGCGCTGCCGCCGCCGCAGCAGGATGACCCCGGCTGGCCGGCCAGCTCCGCCGACGAGATACGGGCGTGGGTAGAGGCGTGCATCGATCCGTTCGGCAGGAGGACTGAGGCCGTCTCGTTCCTGTACCGGGTCGCCGAGGCGGCCCTCACCGATCCAGCGAAGGTCGCCGGGGCGGCGTGGATCCTGGACGAGACGGAGCTCGCGGTCAGGCTGCTGCGCCGGCAACTCGAAAGCATGCGTGCCCCGGGCGTCCGGGCGCGCTCCGGTGCTTCGCTGTCCGTGCTGGAATGGGCATGCATCGACAGCGGGCGCTGGGATGAGGCCCTTGCCGCGGCCCAGGAGGCCGCCGACATCGCCGCCGCCTACAAGATGGAGAACGTCGCCGGCTCCGCCGACCTCACCGTGGCCATCGTCGCGGCGATGCGCGGCCACGATGAGCAGGTCGCGCCGCTGCTCGCCCGGGTGGAGGCCGTTGTGGACACCGCGGAGTACCGGGGGTTCGCCGCCAGGTGCCGGCAGACCGCGGGCCTCGCCGCGCTGGCGCAGGGCAGCTACGAAGCCGCCTACGCGGAGCTCAGCCAGCAGTTCGCCGCCGACGGCACGCCGCTGCACCACCACTTCTCCTACCTCGCCATCGCCGACCTGGCCGCTGCTGCGGTGCGCGTCGAACGCGGCCAGGAAGCCAGCGCCGTCCTTGAGCGTGCGCTCGCGCTGATCGGCCCGGCACCGGGCCCGCGCCTCGGACAGCTCGCCGCCCGGGCACGCGGCCTGCTCGCCGAGCCGGCCAGCGCCGGGGATCAGTTCGCCCGCGGCCTGGCCGACCCCGCCGGGGACACCTGGCCGTTCGAGCGCGCCCAGCTCCAGCTCGACTACGGCGAATGGCTGCGCCGCCAGCGCCGGATCAACGACGCCAAGCCCGTGCTGCGGGCAGCCCTTGAGACGTTCCGCCGCCTGGGCGCGGCCCCGTGGGCGCGGCGCGCGGAGACAGAGCTGCGCGCCTGCGGTGTGGCTGCGCAGGCCGCGCCGACCGTCCCCGGCGCGTTGACCGAGCTCACCGCGCAGCAGCGGGAGATCGTCATCCTCGCCAGCCGGGGCCTGACCAATCCCGAGATAGCCGACCGGCTGTTCCTCTCCCCCCGGACCGTCGCCTCCCACCTGTACCGGTCGTATCCCAAGCTCGGCATAGCCGGCCGCCACCAGCTCCGCGATCTCATCGATCAGCTTCCCGAACAGCGGTAACCGGGCTGCTGCCTGCCCGGCAGCCCGGTTTCTTCCAGCGGGCCAGAGTCACCACCACCCGTTCCGACAATCATGATTTTCCCGAACGAATGGTGGTGCCTGCCGCGGGTTCTGGGTTCAGTTCTCAGGTGCCGGGACGTCCCGACTGGCGGCGCAGGCCGGTCAGCGCCGCGGCGACCGCGACCAGCACGGCGATCGCGGCGCTGTAGACCAGCGCGGTGTCGCGGATCCCGAAGTGCTGGCTGGCCAGGCCGGCGATCACGACGGGCACGCTGAACGACAGGTAGGCGACGATGAAGATCGCGGCCACCAGGCCGGCCCGGTCGCCCGGAGCGACGTCGGAGACGAGCAGCCGGTAGGCGCCGGTCCAGGCGGGGCCGAACCCGATCCCGGCCACCGCGGTTCCCAGCAGGAACAGGATCGAGACCGACCCGGCGACCGCGCCGAGGGTGAGCCCCGCGCCGGCGAGCAGGAACAGGCAGCCGCCCACCATGCAGGCCCGCGGCGCGATGTGCGCCACCGCGACGGCGGTGACACTGCCGACACCGAGGAGCAGGAACACCGCCAGGCCGCCCCACAGCAGGTTGGCCGACTGGAGCAGCTGCGCGGCAAGCTCCGGGCCGAGCGACAGGTAGAAGGCGCTGAGCGCCCACGTCGCGATCAGGGACGGCAGTGCTGCGATGAACGTGGTCCCGATAGTACGGGGAACGCGTACTTGCGGCCGCAGCGAGCCGAGCCAGCCTGGCCGCCTGCCGCCGGGCTCGGGCATGACCGCCACGGCGATGATTCCGGCAACGAACGCCGCGAGCAGCAGCCACCAGACCAGCCCCGTGGGATAGGGCCCGTACTGGACAAGGGCAGCGGAGCCTAGCGCGCCGATAGCCAGGCCCAGCATCTGCGACCCGCTCGTCAGGAGCCCCGCCAGGCGGCTGCCCGCCGGCTCAAGCTCGAGCAGGGACGCTCCGATCGCCCCGGTGGCCAGTCCCACGCCGACGCCCTGCATCGCCCGCGCGGCATACAGCGCGCCCGCCCCGGGCGCCAGCCACCACACGACGCACGCCGCCGCGCCGATCGCCAGCCCCACAATGATGACTGGCCGCCGGCCGAAGTAATCCGACAGCCGTCCGACCACGAGCAGCGCCGCGAGCAAGACCAGGGCGTACACAGCGAAGATCGCCGTCACAGTCACCGCAGAGAAATGCCACTCGGCCTGGTAAACCCGGTACAGCGGCGTCGGCACCGCACTCGCGAAAGTGATCAGGAACATCGTGAACGCGACCACCCAGAAGGATGCTCCGCGGGACAGGAGCCGGAACCGGTCGGCCGGGCCGGCCTGCACACGGCTGGTCTCAGTGAAAGGGGGCGTGGCGGGCATTGTCGCTCCTTCAAGCGTCAGGATGTCTGCGTGGCGTACTGCGCCAGCTCACCACGCGCCCCGGTGACCGCGGTATCAGCACCCTGACTGCATTCCCCGGCAAGGTGCGGTCACCGTGCGGATGCTGTCGTCCGGTGCCATGGCACCTGGGCCGCGCAGCAGCGCCTACGCAAAGTACTCCCTGCCGCTGACACCTTCCAGGCAGTGACGCTCATCAGCGCGCCCTCCGCCGCCCTGAGCAGGTGATACAGGAATCCGTCGCGCGAACCACCGATCCCGGCGGAGTTTGTCGGTGCCCGCTCCGCAGCGGCGGTACCGGCCCTGGCACCGTCCGGCTTCACCCCGTCGTCTAAGTGCAGTCAGCGTCCGGATACCTCCATGCCGGGCCGGGAGCACATTCTGTGCTTGCTCGTCTTTCTCACTCAGCCGGAGGCCCAAGTGAAACACAGTCCCGCGTTTTGGTCCAAGGTGCTCCTGCCGGTTGCGGTGGCCGCCGCGGTCGGCATCGCCGTGCCGGCCGCGTCCGCTCACGCTGGCTCGGCACCGGCACCCGTAGCAGCATCATCGACGTCAAGCTGTTCGCTCGACCCGTCCCCGCCCGCCGGGTTTACCGAGGCCAAGGTCAGGGTGGACGGGATCGGGATCAACTACGTGCGCGGCGGGCACGGGCCGACGCTGCTCCTGATACACGGGTACCCGGAGTCGTGGTACGAGTGGGAGGACATCCTGCCCGCGCTCGCCCGCCACTACACCGTCGTCGCGCCGGACCTGCCCGGAGCCGGCCTCAGCGACGCTCCCTCCGTCGAGGCCGACTACACCAAGAAGGCCATGGCCGCCGATCTCTACGCGCTCATGGTCAAGCTGGGCCTCAGCCATAACGTCAGCATCGTCGGCCACGACGTCGGCACCATGGTCGCCTACTCCTACGCCGCCGCCCACCCGCACGATGTCGCCAAGCTCGTGCTGAGCGAGGCCCCCATCCCCGGGACGAGCATCTACACCTACCCCGCCCTCACCGCGAACGGCCCCGGACTGTGGTGGTTCGGCCTGTTCAACGACCCCGGCACCCTGGCCTACGACCTCATGAGGGGCAAGGAGAAGGTGTGGGTCTCCGAATCCATCCCGGTCCTCGAGGTCGTGAAAAACTCCATCACCCAGTGTGACCTGGCGCTATTTACGCATTACCTGGAGCAGCCCGGGCACCTGCAGGCGACCATCGACTGGTTCTCCACCTTCTCCCAGGACATAAAGAACGACGCGACGTACCAGAAGACCAAGCTCACCATGCCAGTCATGGCCATAGGCGGATCGGCCAGCCTGGGCAGTTCAGTCGCCACCCAGGTCCGCAACTACGCCACCAACGTGACAGGCGCAGTCATCCCGGACACCGGCCACTGGCTCTACGAGGAACGTCCGGCCGAGATGACTAGTCTCCTCCTGCAGGTCCTGAAGTAAGGCAGGCGGCGGGCGTGACCGCCGTCCGTCGTCGCCCGCCGCGGTGCAGGCCCGCGCTAGAGGACCGCGGCTGCCTAGCGTGCCGCCGGCGGATCTCACGCTACATGACGGCATCGATAGGGATTCCTGCGTCCTCCCGGTACCTGCCGCAGAGGCCTAGACCATTGGTCTAGCGGGGGCGGGGCACCGCGCACCGCGCCGCCCAGGCGACCGCCGACATGATCATGAAGGCGGCGCAGACCATCCCCGGGACCAGGGTCGGCGGCGCGGCTGTGACCCACATCCCGGCCGCCGTCACCGCCTCCGGCTACTGCCAGACGTAAGTTCCCGCAGCTCAAAAGGCTGCCACCCAACAGTTCCCGAACAATCGCGCGGACGTCTCGTCACCATACGGGGCGTCCGCGCGTGACCCAGGAATGCCCCATCCATGTCCCACGATGACAAAAGCCGTTGGGTGCAGCTCTTCTGGAGGGACTGCCCACCTGGAGTTTTGCCGGATGACTGGTTGATTGGCGGCCTCGTCTTCTACCGTCGTTTGCGGGGGAAGGAGAGGGCGGATGGGCTCGCTGATCGAGGAACTCGAGCGCCGGGAAGCGGCTGCCCGGGCCGAGGCGGACCGGCTGCGCAGCCGGATAGAGGAGCTGGCCGGGGAACTGGCCAGGGCCGAGGAGCAGGTCACGCGGCTGGCGATCGCCCGCGAGGAAGTCATGCGGGTTCTGGCGGAGCCCGCCGGCGCGGAACTGGCCGGCAGTTCCGCGAAGGAGCCGGGGCCGGTCCCGCCGATCGGGGCGGTGGCGGTGCCGCCGTGGCACGAGGGTGCTGATGGATCCTGGCTGCCGCGGTCCTATCAGGACCTGCTGGAGGTGGCCGCCGATGCCGGCCGCCCGCTGAAGGCGGCGCAGTTCGCCGCCGCGACAGGGCTGAGCACGGACCGGGCGAAGGTGGAGGCCCTGCGGTCGAAGCTGAAGCGGCTGGCCGGGCGGGGCTGGCTGGCCGAGGAGCCCGGAGGCCTGTTCACCCTGCCGTCACGCGAAGTAGCGGGGGAAACACCGAAACCGGGACGGTAAGGGGTTCTTCTTCCTAGGTTCGGAGGTGCTGGCCATCACGAACCTCGACAGGAAGAAGAACCCTCATGGAAGCGTACGGCACGGTTCCCGGCGGTGATCCGTTCGCCATCTCGAAAGGCATGTTCACCGAACTGGCCGGGCAGCTCGCTGGTCCCGCCGCAGCCGGGATGACCGCCTGCGAGCTCGAGCAGCACCTGGACGAGCGGGGCCGGGACCTGCTGCGGCAGCTTCTGCAGGACCACCTGGACCTGCGGGCTGCGCGGGAAGAACAGCAGGCCCGGGAGGACCGCGCGCCCGCGACGGGAACCGACGGGATCACCCGGACCCGGCGGGAGGCCGGCCACGGCAGGCTGCTGGCCACGCTGTTCGGGACCGTGCGGGTCACCCGGTGCGCCTGGCGGCACCCGGGAGCCGTCAACTTCTGCCCCGCCGACGCGGCCCTGTCGCTCCCGGCGGCCCGGCATTCTCATTCCCTGGCCATGCTGGCCTCCCTGGAAGCGGCCCGCGGCTCGTTCGGGGCCGCGCACGCCGCGATCACCCGCCGCTGCGGGCCGGTCATCGGCAAGCGGCAGGCCGAAGAGGCCGTGGTGCGCGCCGCAGCCGACATCGCCGCGTTCTACCAGGCCCGGGTTCCCGAGCCGTGCACCTCCTCGACCCTCCTGGTCATCTCCGCCGACTGCAAGGGGATCGTGATGCGGCCCGGGGCGCTCAGGGCCGCCACCGCCCGGGCCGCCGCCCGGCTGGGGAAGATGCGGACCCGGCTGACCGCCGGTGAGAAGCCGAACCGCAAGCGGATGGCCGCCCTCGCCGCCGTCTACGACGCCGAGCCGGCACAGCGCCGCCCGCACGACGTGATCGCCCAGCCCGGCGGGAGGAACCGATCCCGCGCTCCCCGCAAAGGCCCCCGGGCCAGATCGAAGTGGCTGGCCGGGTCAGTCCGGCGCGCCCCCGCCGAGGTGATCGCCGCCGCCTTCGACGAGGCCGAGGCCCGCGACCCGGCTCACCTGCGGACCTGGGTCGTCCTGGTCGACGGGGCCGAGCACCAGCTGGACCTGATCCGCGCCGAGGCCGCCCGCCGCGGCGCCGCCGTTCACATCGTGATCGACCTCATTCACGTCCTGGAGTACATCTGGGGCGCAGCGTGGAGCCTGCACGCCACTGGCGACCCCGCCGCCGAGGACTGGGTCGCGGCCAAGGCCCTCGCGGTCCTGGCCGGCGACAGCGCCCGGGCCGCCGCCGAGATCAGCGCCGAGGCCGGCGCGGCCGGCCTGCCCGGCGGCCGGCGGCACGGCGCCGACGCGTGTATCCGCTACCTGAACAGAAAGCACGAGTACCTCCGCTACGACCAGGCACTGGAAAAAGGCTGGCCGATCGCGACCGGAATCATCGAGGGAGCGTGCCGCCACCTGATCGCCGACCGCCTTGACATCAGCGGGGCGAGATGGGGCCTGGACGGAGCCGAGGCCATCCTGACCCTGCGCGCCGTCATCAGCAACGGAGACTTCGACGAGTACTGGCGATTCCACCTC
>Ga0208357_1001397_pt1 | contig 17568 bp, 18 predicted proteins | sample NGESurdeep092012_6_FD_184487 | JGI IMG/M metagenome (GOLD analysis project Ga0208357, IMG submission 184487) | Arctic peat soil microbial communities from Barrow, Alaska - NGEE Surface sample F52-2 deep-092012 (SPAdes) | ecosystem: Environmental > Terrestrial > Soil > Wetlands > Peat ... | reverse complement strand
GGTGGAGGTGATGGGATTCGAACCCACTGCCTCTACATTGCGAACGTAGCGCTCTACCAATTGAGCTACACCCCCGAAGAGGTCTCTACTTTAGCCCAGTGCCTGTCGACGCTGAGATTCGCGCCGCCACTGTTCTTCGGCCTCGGCCTCATAGAACTCCGAGGCAAACTCTTCCTCATACTGAGGAGCGTAGCGGTCGTTACGGTCGCTGTAAAGGGGCTCAATGGTGGCCAAAACCCGGCGCTTTGGCAGGTGCAGGTGCAGGGGCAGCGACGAATCTTGCAAGTAACCCTGACTCACCGAATACAGAGCAAGCGCCACGAATCCAACAACGCCAAGCCACGTCACCGCGGCGAGGTCAACGAGCAGTGAGTAACCCAGCACGTAGGCGAGCAACGTCATCGTGACTGCACCGAGTAGAAGACGAGAAAACATCATGCGACGTTGAGCCTTCATAGTGCGTCGACGTATTGGTGCTTCGTATCTTTGTGTCACGACTGGTTCACTCGGACGCGACGAGTACGCCTGCGCGTAGCGGTTCTGGCTGAATGTGTGTGCACGGGCACGATCGTCGTACTCGTAGTCTTCGTTCCATTCGTCCCACGAAGACTTTGATTCAAGTGAACCAAAGGTGTCGTCAGCGTGGACAACCGCCAATCGGGGCCTGCTCGTGGACTGCTGAGGGGTTGGGGCGACCTGATCAGGTCGATCCAGTCGGTGAGCGGGCGCCACGGTGTAGTCCTGGCGACTGAGAACTTCGTGTTCGGCATGAAACGACTGAATCGATTTCTCGGTTCCGCCATCTCGAAGTCGACGAACGACGATGGGGGCTAAAAGCGCAACCCAAAAGAGAGCAAGGACTATTAGAAGCATCCGACCTGCTTCTGTGGCCCCTGTGACATTGCCCACAAATTTACAGTTCAGAAGCCTTTTTTTGGTGGATGATGTCGACGATGATGATGTCGACGATTAGGTCTCGTGGAGACCGCACTCCTCTTTGTCAAGTCCGACCCACCGCCCCGAGCGTCGGTCACCGGGAACCTGAGGTTTCAGCGTCATCGCCGCGCAGCCAATCGAGGCGTAACCCTGCGCCCACAGTGGGTGCTCGGGAAGATCGTGACTCTTGAGGTAGTACTCGACGTCATCGTCACTCCAGGTCGCCAAAGGATTTACCTTTACGAGACCAAATTTATCGTCCCACATCAGGGTTTTCATGGTTGCGCGCGACGGCGCGTCGACGCGCTTGACTGACGTGATCCACACCGCGTGATTCTCGAGCGCGCGACCGAGCGGTTCGACTTTACGAAGCTCACAACAGTTCGCGCTCCCACATGGTGACGCTGCCGCGTCGGGTCCAGGAATGGTGCGCGTGACGTTGAGCGACCACTCTTTGGTAATCCGATCAGCGAAGTCCAACGTCTCTTGAAAATGTCCACCAGTGTCAAGAAAGACGATCTCAGTCAAGGGCCGTAGCTCGTTCACCATGTGTAAGAGCGCGAGGTCTTCGAACGAACAGGCCATCGCCACGTCGTCGTCGAAGCGATCGAAGGTCCACTTGAGCGACTCGAGAGGCGTTGAGCGTTCAAGGCGCTCGTTGACGGCGTCGAGCTCATCAAGGAGGTCTTGAGGTGGCGTGATTAATGGCGATTTCATGGCTGTCTCACATTGTCTAGTGCTTCACTAGAATACAATTAATCCTTCAGATCATGACATCGACCTTGCAGACTCCCCACGCCACCGACCATTTAGACGTTCTTGAGTCCCACGCTCTCTTTATTCTTCGAGAGGTCGTCGCCGAGTGCGAACGACCAGTGTTGCTCTTTTCCGGCGGTAAAGACTCCGCGGTGCTGTTGCACCTCGCCGCGAAGGCCTTCGCTCCCCAGCAACTCCCTTTCCCCGTGTTGCACATCGACACCGGGCAAAACTTCTCTGAGGTACTCGACTTTCGTGACCGCGCTATTGATGCGGCCAACGCACGACTCATCGTCGCCAAAGTCCAAGACACGATTGACCAAGGAAAAGTTGCTGACCCGGGTGTGATGGGTTCAAGGAATCGTCTTCAGACCGTGACGTTGCTCGACGCCATTACGGACAATAATTTTGACGCGGCCTTTGGTGGCGCTCGTCGTGACGAGGACAAGGCCCGTGCCAAAGAGCGCATCCTCAGTTTTCGTAATGCCTTTGGACAGTGGGATCCTCGCCAACAGCGACCTGAACTCTGGCAGCTCTATCAGGGCAAGGTCAATCCCGGCGAGCACGTGCGAGCCTTCCCACTTTCGGACTGGACCGAACTCGACGTGTGGCAGTACATCGCTCGCGAGAAGATGGATCTTCCGACGATTTACTTTGCTCACGAGCGCGAGGTCCTCCTGCGCGACGGTATGTGGCTCGCGCTTGGTGAGTTCGTCGAGCAACGCGCCAGCGAGGAAGTCATCTCCAAGATGGTGCGTTTTCGCACCGTCGGTGACGCGAACTGCACGGGCGCGGTAGAGAGCACGGCCGACACACTCGAGGCAATCATCGAAGAGGTCGCGGTCGCGAACGTTTCTGAGCGCGGCGCCACGCGCGCCGATGACAAGTTTTCTGAAACCGCGATGGAAGATCGAAAACGCGAAGGCTATTTCTAAATGAAGCTCGCGACCAAAGACTTACTTCGCCTCGCAACGATTGGCTCGGTCGATGACGGCAAGTCCACGCTGATTGGCCGTCTCCTCGTTGACACGCGTCAACTCTTTGACGACCAACTCGACGCTGTCGCCGCGGCTTCGGAGAAGCGCGGCATTGGTGACCTTGACTTAAGTTTCGTGACCGACGGACTTCGCGCCGAACGCGAACAGGGCATCACAATTGACGTCGCCTACCGCTACGCCACGACACCAACGCGCAAGTTCATCATCGCCGACTGCCCCGGTCACGTTCAGTACACGAGAAATATGGCGACCGGGGCTTCGACGGCCGACCTCGCGCTCGTCGTCCTCGACGTTGCCTCCGGTCTAAAAGAACAGACTCGACGACACCTCTGCATCGCGGCACTGCTCGGCGTTCGTTCGATCATCGTCGCCGTCAACAAGATGGACACGGTCGAGTGGTCAGAAATCCCGTTCCAGCGCGTCGTCGATCAGATAGCCACCGTGTCACGCGAACTCGGATTTACCTCAACGCTCACCATTCCCGTGTCCGCGTTGCTCGGCGATAACGTCGTCGAGAACTCATCGAACACGCCGTGGTACAACGGTCCTTCAGTGCTCGATGCACTCGAAGCCTCCGAAGCCGGATCGTGGGAGACCGCCCAGGGCGCGCGACTACCGATCCAGTGGGTACTTCGTCAACCGGGCGGTGGACGTACGTACGCCGGCATGGTCAGTGGAGAAGCATTCAAAGTGGGCGACGTCGTGACGCTGTTGCCCGCAAACATTGAAACCACCATTGCCGCCATCAACTTTGGCGGTGTACCGCGACTCGATGCGTCGGTCGGTCTTGCGGCCGATCTTGATCTCTTCGACGAGACCGACGCGGGGCGAGGTGACCTCATCGCGACCGCTCCGTTGCCAACGGTCACGAGCGAGTTCGAAGCGACGATTTGTTGGTTTGGCGAAAAGCCCTTCAGTCCAGGTGGTCAGCGACTTCGTCTGAAGCACACGACGAAGTCGACGCCGGTTCGCGTGCAAGCTCTCAAAGGCGTCATTGACATCAAGTCGCTTTCAATCAACGACGCCACGTCGCTCGCCACCAACGAGATTGGTCTCGCGACGTTGGTCACGGCGGAGGCGATTGTCGTGGACGACTACCGCGACGATCGCGTCACGGGCAGCTTTGTTCTCATCGACGAGGTCACCAACGCTACCGTTGCCGCCGGCATGGTGGGACACGCGTCGTTCCTCTAACGGACGTTCTATCGAGCGTTGTTTTGAGTGCGATACTCGATGCGTGCGCCGCCTCATTCTGACATTATTTCTCGTTCTGGCGTCCTTTGGCGTAGGTGTCGCCGCTTCCTGGGGTCACTTTCACCGCACCGTTAGCACCGCTCCATTCGTTGCGTCGCTCCCAGTGCCCGCTACGCAACTAACAGCGCCCATACTGCACGAACAGTTCACGCTCTTAGCCTGTAACGCCAACACGACACTGGGCATGGAAGGTTGCGCCGAGCACAAGATCGTCTCACTCGATAGCCAGATCAATCGACTGAGCGCAGAGATCTTCACGCGTCCCTTCGACAAACAGGCAAAGCGACGATTCGTGACCGCCGAAACTGACTGGCACACGTATCGTCAGTCAACGTGTTTCAGTGATGCCGACACCTACGAAGGTGGCTCTTTGGCGCCCGTTGCATTTGCGAACTGCGTTGTCCGCATTAACCAACAACACGTATCAGCGTTGACCAAGCTGCTCGCGAGATACTGAGTAACCCCTATCTCTTTCACGAGATGCTCACGACTCGCCAGTGCCTTGGCTGGTCTTGGTCATGAGATACCTCTCTGTTTCATTGGCCATGACGACGGATGAGCGGTACTCATTGAATCGAAGCCGAAATATTTGAAGAAACCCCGAACCTTTTCAGTCATTGGCGTGTCTCTATAGGTATGCCCTCAGCCCTCTCTCCTCAGCGATGGCGAGCGGCGCTGTAGATGAAAGGCTCTACTGCTGTGGAGGATATTCAGGGATGGCTGAGCGAGAGTTACGCCCAGTCAGTTCGAACCGCGTTTCTCATTCTGGGCGATCGCCTCGACGCCGAAGACGCCGTGCAAGAGGCGTTTCTTCGTGCGTGGAAATTTAGGGCGTCGCTCTCAAAGGAGTCCAGTTTCAAGCCGTGGTTGTATCGAGTCGTTGTGAACTCCTGCAACTCGAAATTGCGCCAAGAGATCCCTCATCGAGAGCACCGAAGCAGCGAAGAACATCTCAACACACTCGCTTCGAGCGAGCGATCATCGGATCGCTTCGCTCTGACACACGACATGATGATCGCACTCAAGGACCTGCCCGAGCATCTGCGAGTTGTCGTCGTGCTGCGCTACTACGTCGACTTAAGCGAGCGAGAAATCGCCATCGCAATCTCTCGACAACCCGGAACCGTCAAGTCTCGTCTGAACGAGGCAAAAAAACGCCTGTCCGATCATCCAGCTCTTCAGCAGCTGGTGACCGAGACTTCTACGCCAAGGAAAGAGATAACGCAATGAACACGATTGATGAGGACGTACTCGCCAACGCACTGCACGACGTTGCCGACTCATTCGAGGTCTCCAACGAAGCGGTTGATCGCATAAGCGCCGAAGCAGCCTCGCGTGCGAAAGCGTCGCGACTCGTGCACCTACCAAAATTTGTTCATAACCAAAGTCGCTCTCGCCTGACCCTTGTGGCCGCCGCACTCGTTCTGATGGTCGGTGGCATTACGGTGCCGTTATTTCGTGGCGAAGGAACCCCCGCACCAAAGTTTTCTGCAATAAAGGTGGTGCACAACCCGCCAGGTGAGACCACCGTTTCTGGCGGAGTTCCGTATTCACCGGCTACCACCGGGTCGGGATTCGTAGCGACTTCTGGTTCCACTGCCCCGTCGCCTCCATTCATTTCGCCTCCATTCATTTCGGAGAAAATTGAGTCGACCGGAACGATTGCTTTGAGCGTCAAGGGCGCCAAAGTCAACGCAGCGTTATCAAAGCTCTCAGCACTTGTGACGCGTGACGGAGGATTCGTCAACAGCACCAATGAGCACGTAGGCACGCTCGGCTCAAGAGACTTCTCGTACGGAACGATTGTCTTGCAAGTTCCTCAACGCTCGTTCGCTCTGCTCATCACTCAAGCGCGACACGTCGCTCTTGCCACCTCAGTGACGTCGACGTCGGCGGACGTGACCAGTCAGTACGTCGATCTCATGGCGCGCATCACCGCATTCAAGGCAAGTCGCCAACAGTATCTGGCGATCATGAAACAAGCGACAACGATCAGCGGCATTCTCGCGGTCCAGAGTCAATTGAACAACCTGCAGAGCCAGATCGAACAGCTCCAAGGTCAGCTGAACCTCCTCAACAACAAGACCACGTACGCCACGTTGAGCGTGACGGTGAGCGAAAGCGGTCATTCGACCGTCGAGCACTCACCTTCAGGTCTCAGCAAGGCGTGGCACGACAGCGTCGGTGGCTTTGTCGCGGGATTTGAGTGGCTGATCAAGATCGCCGGACCCGCGCTCTTTGCACTGCTCTTGCTTGGACTCCTCTCGATTCTTGGACGTCTCGCATGGCGAGCGAATCGGCGCCGAAAGATTTGAACAATAAAAGTCCAGGTCGTAGGTAATACTTGGCTATGGAACACCCCCGTTGGCCACTCTTTGATCTGCGAATCCGAACCGCACGCCTTGAGATTCGTTTACCCACTGACGATGACCTCGAAGTCCTCGCACGAGTAGCGCGAAAAGGTATTCATGATCCGGCGGCGATGCCATTCCTAAAGCCCTGGACCGATGAACCTTCGCCGATGCTCGAGCGTGGTTTGTTGCAGTGGGGCTGGCGCCATCGCGCTGAATGGACGCCACAGAAGTGGACCTTCAACGGCGCCATCCTCTTTAACGGCAACCTCGTCGGCGTCCAGGACATCGGCGCAGAGGATTTCGCGTCATTGCGCACGGTTAAAACCGGATCGTGGCTCGGCCGGGAACACCAAGGACTGGGAATCGGCAAGGAGATGCGCGAAGCGATTCTTTATTTCGCGTTCGAAGGCCTAGGCGCGCTGGAAGCAGTCAGTGGCGGCTTCGCCGACAATACACAGTCTTTGAAGGTTTCGAGGGCGGTGGGTTATGAAGAGTGTGGACGCGAGAGCGTGATGCGACGCGGCACTTATTCCGAGGTCATCAAGTTTCGCCTCGATCGTTCAAAGTGGGAAGCAATAGATCACGTCGCGGTGGATATTGAAGGTCTCGACAAGTGTCTCGACCTCTTCATAACTTCAATTGAGCCACCAGCATTGACCTAACGGCATTCCCCACCACGACGGCAATGATGCTTAACTCAGAGAGTGAGCGAATCTGCATTGAACAGTCGAGAAAGGAAGGTGGCCACTTTGATGTCGGTGGCCGCGCTGTGGTCGGCGGTGTTGATTGGAGCGGGCTCCTTCGCAAAGATATATACCTCGAGCGGTCCGACCGTCTCAACGTACAGAACCACGGTGACCAAACATCTACCCGGACTGTCTTTGATCCAAGAGAACGGTGCAAAAGTTCTAATCCCCTTGAGCGTCCCTTTGATGATAGTGCTGATCGTCGCGGGCCTGATGTGGCGTCGCCGACGTGCCGGACGTGTCCTGGTTGGACCCGTTGCTTGGGGTGCCGTCGTCGTGTTGGGTATCGTCACGTTCCTTTCACTTCTCACCATCGGTCCGTTCATCTTGCCCGGAACCGTGCTGTTGCTCATTGCTTGTGTCGTGGCAACTCCGTCGCAACCAAAAAACTCCTAGAGCGCGTCATCGTAGGATTGAGCTAGCCCATGGACTCTGAAACTGCGCCCCCTACGAACGCTTCAACAACCGAGGTTTCATTTCAGTCGCTCTCCTTCGCGAGTTCCACGACGATTTTCGTTCTCATGGGAGCCGTGACCTCACTGTTCGGTCCCCTCCTCTTGAGTTTCACGCACCGCTTTCACCTTTCGCTCGCGACCGCCGGCGTGGCACTCAGCGTCTATTTTGTCGGAGCGACACTCGGTGTTCTTCCAGGTTGGTTCGGCCTTAAGCGTCTCCCCGGTCGCCGAGTCCTCACGTTCTCATTGATGATGGTTGCTCTCGGCACCGCCGGAGCGACGTTCTCGCACACGTGGACTCTCTTCCTAGCGAGCATCTTCATCATCGGACTCGGTTTTGGCGCGCTCGACATTGCCCTCAACACGCTGCTCGCGCGCACGGCGCTGAAGGGACGCGAACATCGACTCAGCATCGCCAATGCGGGATACGGTGTCGGGGCAGTTATCTGTCCACTAGTAATCATCGCAATACAGCCGAGGAATTTCCCCGTGCTTCTTGGTGGTGTTGCGGTGATGGCATTAATGCTCTCATCGCTCAACGGAGGTCTTCATGCACCCGCACTTCACGCCGAATCTCGCCGCTACGAGACCCTCGACTTAACAGCGCAACGCCGTCCGATTCTCATTACCTTTGCTCTTGCGTACATCTTGTACGTCGCGATTGAGACGAGCTCGTCGGGCTGGATGGCAACGCAACTACACCGCGTTGGCTATTCCCAGTCAACTGGCAGCTTGGTCACGGCGGGCTTTTGGACGGGTCTCGCGTTCGGTCGACTCCTCGGTGGCCCGCTCTATCACTGGCTCTCCGACAAGAAACTGATACTCGGTGGCCTTGTTCTCGCGATTGCCGTGAGCCTGATCGCGGTTGCCGATCCACTTGCGCCCTACGCCTACCCGGTACTCGGCCTCATTGTCGCTTCAATATTTCCCATGGGGCTCATGTGGTACACCAAGCTCTGTCCCCACGACAGCGACGGGATCTCTCTCCTCATGCTCTTCATGATGATTGGTGGCGTCGCTGGTCCGGGTGTCGTGAGTCTTCTGGTCTCGGGCTTTGGCGTGCACGTTGTACCAATCACGTTGGCCGTGTTTGCCGTGCTCGATCTCGCCGTTTTTCTCAGCGCGCTACGTTTCCAGCCTCTCGTCGTCGCTCAAGCCACCGTGAACGTCGCTGGGCACTAGAACGCTTCAATCCAATCAGTACTGGATGATCATCGAGATCACCGCGATTGCAACAATGGCGAGAAGCGTGTCAACAGAAGCGACCATCGAACGTCCGAGCTTTGGTGGCGCGACGCCGTCACGAGCAATTGTCGCAGCGAGGACTCGCTCTTGGGGCAGCGTGCGCGCTTCGAGGTGACCTGCCGCGGCGACGTAGCAAACCAAACCAGCGATGATCCAGGGTCTACCCATCGAGACGGAGCTACTTCCACTCCCGGACATGATCAATCCGGTAATTGGCAAGACGTGAAGAACTCGAGCCGCCCAGTTACGTCGTTGTGGAAAGCGACGGGCCTGGGTTTCAGCGTCAGCCCCCCTGGAGACGGCCAATGCGGCAAAGCGCATCGTGACAAAGACTGCGATCGTGGCGATCGCCGCTGCCACGTGGACGATGAACACGAGATCGTACGGGACGGAGTTGGCGATCATGACTCGGCCAACAGTTTCTCGGCAGCGCGGTAGGGATCCGTCGTCCCTTCGATCAGTGCGTCAACTTGGTCTTCGTAGGCCTCACCTTTGGCGAGATCATCCACACGCGAACGAACAAGCACACTTACTACTTTGTCAAGTTCGACGCGTGTGCGAGCGCGACGAGCGTCCAGAAGAACCGACGCGTCCAGGTATTGGCGGTGTTCGTCGATCGCTTCGAAGAGCGTGTCGATGCCCTCACTTTTCGTCGCCGTCGCTTCGACAATCAGCGGCCGCCACTCGCGCGTTCTACCTAGATCGAGCATCTGCTCTAGGTCGCGGCGCGTCTCTCGCACGCCCGGTCGATCAGCCTTATTGATCACGAAGATGTCAGCCACCTCCAACAGTCCGGCCTTATTCGCTTGCATCGAGTCACCCCATCCTGGATTGGTTACAACAATGGTCGTATCGGCTGCGGAGGCAATCTCCACCTCCATTTGACCGACGCCCACCGTTTCAACAAAAGCAAACGGGAAGTTTGCTGCACCGAGTACGCGAAGGGCATCGGGTACAGCGAGAGAAAGTCCGCCGAGGTGGCCACGCGTGGCCATTGAGCGAATGAAGACTCGATCGTTCGTGGCGTGATCTTGCATGCGGATGCGGTCACCAAGGATGGCGCCGCCGGTAAAGGGCGAACTCGGATCAACGCAGAGTACACCCACCTGATCAAAGGTCTCATTGCGTCCGACGTGCCCCCTCGCTAGTGCCGCCGTTATCAGGTGGTCGGTCAGTGTGGACTTCCCTGCCCCGGGTGGTCCCGTTATGCCAATAACGTACGGCGTCGCTGACGCGTAGGCCAAAGCCACCGTTCCGCGGTGCTGCGCCCCACCTGATTCAACGTACGTCAACAGTCGTGCGAGCGCGGTACGTGAGCCTGACTGCGCTTCTTTCAAAAGTTCAATTGGACTACGTGAAATCACGAGAACCGCTCGATGTTCGCGCCAAGTGAACTAAGACGACCTACAAAGTCATCGTAACCACGGTCCACGTGCTCGAGTCCAGAGACGGTGGTCTCACCTTCAGCGACGAGTCCGGCGAGAATGAGCGCAGCGGCGGCGCGAATATCACTCGCGTTAACCCTCGTACCTTCAAGTCGCTCAACACCACGAATCATCGCGTGATGACCTTCAGTCGTGATGTTGGCGCCCAAGCGAACAAGTTCATCAACGTAGCGAAAACGACCAACGAAGAGATTCTCGGTAACGACCGAGACACCGTCAGCGACGCTCAACATCGTGGTTAGCAAGGGCTTGTAATCAGTGGCGACGCCCGGGTACGGCAACGTCGCGACATCGACGGCCTTTAAACGCCCGCGCGCTTTGACCTCTATGCCCTCGCCACCTCCATCAACTTCGGCGCCAATCGCTTCAAGTTTTCGCAGCAACATCACCATGTGCTCGGGTCTCGCGTCGACAACGCGCACGCTGCCCCCAGTGATGAGGCCCGACGCAAGGTACGTCGCCGAGACGACACGGTCGGTGACGACTTCATGGCGTGCGGGGCTGAGTTCTGGAACTCCGTCAATCGTGAGCAACGACGTGCCCAGTCCTTGGATGTTGGCACCCATGGCCTGGAGCTGGTGACCAAGATCTTCCACTTCGGGCTCGCGCGCCGCGTTGTCGATGATGGTTCTGCCTTCGGCAAGGACCGCCGCCATCAAGAGATTGTCCGTCGCGGTGTGACTCGGATACTCAAGAGTGACCCGCGTCGCGTGCAGTCGAGGTGAACTGGTAAAGGCGTGAATGGACGTGCGCTCGTTGCGAAACGTCGCGCCCATGGCGCTAAGGCCCTCAGTGTGAAAGTTGATCGGTCGCTGACCGAAGTCGTCGCCGCCGGGCAGGGCCATGTTCGCGACGCCACAACGCGCGAGCAAGGGTCCAAGCACCACGATCGATGCCCGCATGGCCTCAAAAAGATGTGCCGGGGCGACGGGGTGAATCTCGTCTTTCGCGGGCACGACGATCCGTAGTTCGTGGGGCATGGACGTGTCGACACGACATCCAAGCGCCTCTAAGAGCTCGCCCATTTTGGTCACGTCCGTGATGTGGGGAACGTTGGTGAGATGGTGCTCGCCCGAAGCGAGAAGACATGCGGCCATCTCTTTTAAGACCGCGTTCTTCGCCCCGTAGGCCCGAACTTCACCTTCGAGGGGACCAACGGGCTTAACTACGAGAGACGTCACCCTACAAGTATTGCCGGTTGGTTGGATCTAGAAAAAACGTTATTTGGGAAAAAAAGTGCCGCCGAGTACGCTGGCCTGGTGCAGCCACCTTCTAGGCCCGACCGCAATATTGCCCTCGAGCTGATTCGTGTCACTGAGGCCGCCGCCATCGCGTCCGCACGCTGGGCAGGCCGTGGTGACAAAAACGCCGCCGACCGCGCGGCCGTCGACGCCATGCGATTCGTTCTGGGCGCGGTGGCAATGGACGGCGTGGTTGTCATTGGCGAAGGCGAAAAGGATGAGGCGCCGATGCTCTTCAACGGCGAGGAGATCGGCGACGGTCGCCCGCCCCAAGTCGACGTCGCGGTCGATCCCGTTGACGGCACAACACTCACAGCGATGGGTCGAAACGGCGCGCTTTCAGTTATCGCGCTCTCCGAGCGTGGCACGATGTTCAACCCGGGCCCGTGTTTCTACATGAAGAAGATCGCCGTCGGCCCAAGAGGACGTGGATCAGTCGACGTCAACGCGTCCGCCACCGACAATCTCACTGAGCTCTCAAAACGACTCAAGAAGCCCGTCCAAGAGCTAGGCGTCGTTATTCTGGACCGTCCACGTCATGATGACCTCGTCGCGGAAGTTCGCGAAGCGGGCGCGCGCGTGCTCTCGATTACCGACGGCGACGTCGCCGGTGCCATCGCGACCGGCTGGCCGAATTCAGGCGCCGACGTGCTCCTTGGTATTGGTGGCACGCCCGAGGGCGTCATCGCCGCCGCGGCGCTCAAGGGCCTCGGTGGTGAGATTCAAGGTGTCTTGCACGCCCAGAACGAAGAGGTCCGAAAAGTAGCAGAGGCGCTTGGTTACGACTTCACGAGAGTTTTGACCGGCGACGATTTAGTCGCGAGCGACAACTGTTTCTTTTCCGCTACTGCAATCACCGACGGTGATTTTCTTCGCGGCGTGCGCTTCTACGACTTTGGCGCCACAACCCAGTCACTGGTTGTACGGTCGCGCTCGGGAACAGTGCGCACCATTGAAACCTTCCATCGCCACGACAAACTTCAAGAGTTCACGACCGCTGGGTTCTAACGAAAGCAACGACCGTCAACTCTTCAACGGGCGCTTCTCATCTTCCGTGCTTTATACGTCACGTCCAAAATAGGCTGCGAGACGATCAGCTTCGCTGGAACCAACAGGGGCAATCCGCTCGGGCGCGAACGGTGTCCCTGAATCGGAGCGTTCTGGGGGAGATATTGCCAACTTGGCGCCGACCAGTAACTTGAGCGCGAGGTCGGGCAAGAGATCGGTGCTCTGATCGGTTGCTCGAGCGAGGTCCCAGCCGTGAACGAAGGTATCGGTCGCAGCGACGCGCACGAAGGAGGACCCCGTCATCTCGACCGAGGGCAAGATCAGCAACTCATTCATTACATTCTCGTAGCTGAATGCCTCCACGCATAAGTTGGAACCGGCGGAAAACGTCGAAACAAAATCTCCGGCCGAAAAGTCGTGCGACTGACCGTCTCGAACTTCGCCCGCGACGATGCTTACGAAGTAGAACTGATCGTCGACGATGTGATTAATGAGCTGGGCAACATTCCATTCCAGACAGGGTGTTGGATCTTCCAGTTGCGTCAACGACACCCCAGCGAGCACGTCTCGAGTCGAGGCAATGGCCATCTCCAGCAAGTCAGTCGACATTCAGGGTCTCCCTCCCGAGAGACCCTAACCCGGGGTTGGACGATTTCGAGGAAAAGTTACGATGCGCTTTTAGCTATCGTTGCCCTTCTTAAGGAACATTGTCGTCCACTCCTTGCTTGCGATGTTGATGACGTCAAAGAGAAGGTGGGGGAAGTTATGAAACGGAGCAGGCGCGAACGAACTACGTTTCCTCCGTTTTTGATTTTCCTATCGCGATGAACGATTGCTACCAGAGAAATGGAACTTTCATTCCCAAGGTGCCGGGATCGAGACCCGGGCGGCCCACTGATCTAAATTTTTATAAGTTCGTTATCTGTTCGCGGATCACAATGGTCGCGGATCGCCAGAAGTGAGTCGAAGAAATTTGAGATTCTTTTAAACGATGCGTCGCAGGTCTCATTTTGGGCCCTCACGAATAGGACGGACGCATTGCTTTAATTTGCACGCTTGCACAATTGTTCCGTGTAGTTGCGGCCCGGGACCTTGGCCGACACGATGATGTTTCCTGCATTTGGTGAAGTCATCGATACATGTTTGGGCAGCTCGGCGCCATAATTTTGCCATCCACGAGCAACTCCTTTGGTACTTTCTCAGTGTCGTTGGGCGCGTCGTCGCAGATGCTCCAGAAGGACGAACCCCGCTGCCTCTTCAAACCAGCGAGAGTGACCGATGAAGTAGCCGTCGTAGGCGAGGTCCGCGTTGACCGGCGAGCGCACGACCTCGGCGAAATACTCAACCTCGGAGAGCGCGTATTCTAGGTGAACAACCGGCAGTACCGCGATGAGCGCGACCCATTCAACGTCGCGGAGCGGTTGCACCTCTTCATACCCGTCAAGAAGCGCGTCGACGGCCCCGAGGTCCGCGCGGATGTTTCCGGTTCGGGCCAGGTCGAGCCAGTCGACGGTGCTGCGCTCGAGGGCCAATGCCAGGTCGTGAACTGCGAAGGTGCGATTCGAGAGACCGAGGTCGAATACTCCTTCCACGATGGCAGTGGGGCTCGTCGAACTCCACGTCAGGTTCGAGGCGTGCCAGTCGCCGTGGCCCCACTGCGACGAGAGTGCGCTCAGCAGTGGTGCGGCGTTTTCTATCGCAGGCAAGTGGTAACGGGTGAAGTCCTTGATGAAGGAGCGCTGCGCTACGGCGCGCGCCATCCCCCGACGGCAAGCGATGAGACGGTCAAGCTCAGCCAGCGGATCGGCCGCGACGACGATTGCCGTGGAATTCGCGAGAACACCTGGCACGGATGGCGGCAACGAGAAATCTTTAGCGGCCCGATGAAAGTGTGCGAGTGCGCGACCCGCCGCTCGGGCGTGGTCGAGACTGGTGAAGGGGTACCACGACGGCACGTCGCGATAGAGATCCACGCCGGTCACCATCTCATGGACCTCGTAAACGAAGTCACCGTCTTGTACCACCGTGTCACCGTTCGCGCATCGAAGGACTGCGGGCAGTGCTTGACCCCGGGCTCGCAAGTAACTCGAGAACTCGTGCTCGACGCGCAGTCGCTCCGGTGTGCGAACCGCCACGTGGTGACGCTTCACGAAGACCGTTTCGTTCGCGAAGTGAACGAGAGCCGCGGCGGACATTGGCCGTGGACTGCGCCACGACACGAGGGATACTCGTGTCGCACCTACTCCCTCGTATCGATTGAAGTGACGAAGAACGGCCCGCACTTCGTCGTCCGTGAGCGCGGGCCAGTCCGCTTCGACGAGTGACGTATTCATACCGTGCACGAGTCCACTGGTTGGACGTGCTGGCATCTCGTTTGCCAGCTTCCAATGGTGCTTCGAGGTCATGCGGGGTGTCGTTGGGCCCGCCGCCGTCGAGCGATTGCCGCGACGCCACCACCCGCGAGCGTTACGACAGCCGCCACGAAGAACGAACAGAGTGACGCCGACATCCAACTCGCCACTCGAAAGTCGATGAGGCGGTCGACGTTCGTCCATAGCGACACCCACCACGAGATGTAGCCGGGATTGATCAATTGATACGTAACGAAGCCCATAGCCCACGGCACCACCATCGTGAGGCGTCGAGGCGCATGACGCGACAGATTCCAGTGTCCGTGCGATAACACGAAGAAGTCGATAATGAAGACGGCGGACATCGGAACAAAGACCGAACCGATGAGCACGAGGAAGTTCTCGTAGTCGGCGATGTTGGTCCACAGCGCCAGCACCGTGGCGAGTGAGGCGATGCCCAGAGCCAGTATCCGGCGATCGAACAGCGGACGAAGATTCTGGATTGACACGGCGGTCGAGTACACGTCGGCGAAGGATTGATCGAGTTCGCGCGTCGCGAGCAGCGCGAAGCAGAGCGACCCCAGCGGCACGGCGATGAACGCCCCGTAGATATCCGACGGGTTGCGCGCGACCGTCACGAGCGCTAGCAGTCCAATGACGTAGCAGAGTATTTGCGTGACGCCGTAGCCCACTAAGGTGCCCCAGAACGACGTTCGCTCAGAGCGCGAGTGACGGGTGTAGTCCGCGGCCAGTGGAGCGAACGAGACGGCCACCGCGACGACGGTATCGGTGGCGGCCCAGTAGCCCGACCAGGTGCCGTGATTAAGGGCGGGCAGGCGATGGCGTGCGAGTTCGATAAAGAGATAGCTGAGCACGACGGCCACCGCCGGAGTGGCGAAGCGGCGAAGGACGCGAATCGCGCCGAGGGGGCGAAGTGTGAGCAGTCCGGTGATGACGCCCGCCAGGACCACGTAACTCCAGCGTGGTAGTGCGGGCGCCACCACGTGAGCGGCCGTCGCAATCGTGACGAGCTCGAAGACACCCCAGCCCAAGCACTGCACAATATTGAGGATGGTGGGCAGGTAGGAAAGTTCTGTGCCAAAGAGGCCGCGCAGCAGCACCATCGCCGGCGCCCCGGTGCGAGCGCCCGCGACGCCGCTGAACGCGACCGCGAGCGTGCCCAGTATCGTGCCGAGCACGATGGCCGACAGGCCGGCGATCAACGACAGCTCCGGTGTGCCAGTGCCACCGGGCTGCAGCACGAAGATGGCCCCGGTGAAGCCGAGCAGGCTCACGCCGAGGTTGCCCCACAGCCCGAACTGGTCGAAGAGTCCGAGCGCCTGCGGAACTGGCTCGTTAAGGGTGAGGGGAACTTCGGAATGCTTATCACCCGCAACCGTTGTGAACGATTCGGAATCTGACGTGGCTGACATGACTGTCTCCTTACGCCGGCATTACCCGGTCAAGTTCTAACGGTCGGTGACACTTCGACCAGTGCTGGCCAGTCACCCTCTCAGCCCGGTACGTCCGAGCTCCCGTATGGATCAATCAATAATTTACCACGGAGTTTCGCCACCAGCGAGGGCCTCTCGGTTCTCGCTACGGATGAGAACTCCACGCATCGTGAAAAATCCTTGCGCCCCAAAGGAGTGATCCCCCGTAACACTCGTCGCTGGCTGCGGAGGAGATGGATCAGCAACCGACGGACCGACGAAGTTCTAGACATCCGGTAGTGACCCGCAAACCGGATGCTGGCTGCGTACGCTGCCCTCGGTCGAGAGAGAAAATGGGACGGTTGAAATGCCCATACACTGCGAATCCATTCGTGCAGCCGCCAATTCCGTGAGCAATGTTCGATGGAACACTTTCTGCAGTTGGAGAAGTGCATTCGAATACTTAAGCGGCAACGTCGTTCCAGGTCCTACCAGCCCCCTGACTCGTACGAGTCGAGAGGCTGGTTTGCGTTGCGTGCCGCTACGCAGGGTGCCTTAGTGCCACCCGCGCAGCGCTCGACGCAGCACCGCGTCGTAACCCTCAAGGCCTTCGCGGCTGAGGCGCGCTTCGGGTCCCGCGGCTATGCCAACGCGCTCGGGAATCACTCCCCAAAGCTCCACCTTCTGTTCCTTCCACCAGGCGATCGCCGCTTCGAGGTCGTTCGTGCCCAGTCGCGCCGCGCAAATCACGACGCCTCGCGGTATCCGAGTGGGGATGAGCTCGAGCGTGGCGAGAACGCGCGAGTACTCAACACCTCCCGCGCGTGTTGGGACGACGACGGCGTCGGCCAGGGCGACCGCCGACTGAGTGATCCGCTCGTTGCCCGGTGGCGTGTCGACGATTCCCAGGCCCTCGACTCGCCCCAAGGCCCGTGTCGCGGTGCGTTCAGACGGGGCCTCGACGACAGTTATGCCAGGAAGGGGCCACGTCTCAAGCCACTCGGCCGACGATGCCTGCGGGTCGGCGTCGATCAGCGTTACGGGGTCGTAACCCCGCTCTACCGCAGCGGCACACAGGTAAATCGAGGACGTCGACTTCCCGACACCGCCCTTCAATGAGGTCACGATGATATTCATAGACGGCATGCTACGACTCATTCACCAGTTCATGGCTCGGTCAACTTTCAATTCATCTCGTGACCTCTTTAGGTGGAGGCGCTTCGTTCGTCGGGGTCCTCCCGGATAGATTAACTAATCAATGCTGACCGCCAAGTATTGCGCTGACCGGTTGAACGGGCCCGACGAATCAGACAACTTGGTCGAAGAAATCCCAAAGTTTTTCGAAA
>Ga0208357_1001396_pt1 | contig 17568 bp, 15 predicted proteins | sample NGESurdeep092012_6_FD_184487 | JGI IMG/M metagenome (GOLD analysis project Ga0208357, IMG submission 184487) | Arctic peat soil microbial communities from Barrow, Alaska - NGEE Surface sample F52-2 deep-092012 (SPAdes) | ecosystem: Environmental > Terrestrial > Soil > Wetlands > Peat ... | reverse complement strand
AGTGTCATAGTGGTGACGCCATTCATGTTCTTCTCATAAATGATGTCAGTGATTGCTTCTAGATAGGCGTCCGAGAGCTGGGAGACAGCTTGAGTGATGGGGTTGACGAAAGTCAGGTTGTTGATATTGAGCGATCCGAAACCGATAGTAGAAAGCAGAGTGCTCGAATCAGCCTGGGGGAAAGTGAGGGGAGTAGATATGGCACCAGTATTAGATGTGGCCGAACGATTCGTCGCCTTCAAGGTCTTGGATGCTGCCATGTTAACTACTCGGTATCTTGATTGTCTTCCCAAGAAGAGTGGTGAGAATCTGTCCAGGGCTTCTCATGTTCAGTGCGGGGTCCCCACGATTGGCCGCAATGATTGCTGACTCTGCTTTAGATAGAGACACACCCTTCATCTGCTGAGATGCTATCTTCGCTAGGCTGTCCCCAGATTTCACCACGTAATTCTTTGTCGTTCCCCCGGCGTTGGATTTTGCAGCGGTCGCGGCAGGACCGGCACCAACAACCAGAGACGGAAATGGTGGGTTGTATTCGTAAAGAGTTATAGTGAGAGCCTGCTGAATGATCGCGCCAGTCTGAGCGTTTCTTATAGCGTCACCGTGCTCCAGGGAGTACAGAACCCAGGTCAACTCAGTTCCCAAAACTGGGCCATTAACCTTGATAGTGGGCGGCTGGATAACAGTGGCATTTACGTCCGGGGCAGAAAGCCAAGAAAGGAGCTGACTCACATCCTCACCAGGAGTAGTAGCAGAATACGTCACCGACTGATCCATGATCGCGGGAATGACGAGTTGAAAAGGAGAGCGGTCGTACCACTGAGTAGCAGCAGCACGTCTCGGACGATCCACTATCTGCCATCCACCCGACCCAGAGACCTGAGTAAGGGGAACCTGCCCAGCGATACCCATCTTCACTGGATGGTACGCCTTGTTGGGAGAGTATGGCGTTAGGGTCAGTAGACGATTGCTCATTCCCCCGATGTTTAATTCTGAAGCTAGATTGAAATCAACCATTATTTAGGCTGCTTTCCACCGGTACCAGCAACCCTCATATTGGCCTTGTTAATCATTGCCGCCAATCCAGAAGCAGAAGCGCCAATCGCCGTTGTGAATGCATCAGCTATTCCTGAAGACGTGAGACCTTGCGCTGCTAGCTGGCGAGCCGTTTCTTTGGCAAGATCCCCCACTGTAACAGGCTCAAGCTTTATAGATTTGTTGGCTTTAAGGGCATCCAATACTTTAGTGAACGTTCCTGCGTCCGCCAGAGCTTGTTGGGCCTGCTTCTTAAAGTCTGCATCAGCTTTCGGTCCCCAAGAGGTGTCCTTGCTATTAGCAAGATCCTGATGATAAGCAGCCATCTCTTGTGCAACGTATTGATTCAGAGAGGAGGATGCCGAAGTTTTTCCGACAGCCAGCTGATATCCTGGATTCATCAGGTATTTTCCAGATTGTAAAATTGATCCCTGCTTACTCATGCTGGCAGCAAAATCCTGTGGTAATATGTGTGCCCATGATGCTGCTGGTAGTTTTTCTATTCCTGCGACGATGCTTTTATCGCTTACCACTCTTTGCGAAAGTTGACGATAAACAGCCTGCTGTAGTTGCTGGGGAGTGTATTTACCACCGGCACCCTTAAAAATAGAACTTATATCAGCTCTCATACCAGATGGTATATCGCCCATAATTGACTTTTCGAAAGCAGAAATGTTGGAAGAACTCATCATCGGTCCATTACCGTTACTGTGAAGGGCCATGTATTTGCTTAGGCCCTTGACCTTATTAAGGGCACTATATATTCCCTGACCATTGCTCTCGTTATATGCGATGAGGTTGTTCTTCTCTGCTTGTGACATACTATCTCCACTAAGAGCGGACAAACCAAGAATGGCGTTTCTTTGAGCTATTCCACCGGATGAGGTTAATTCAGTGTTCTCCACCCATTTTCCATTAACAAGATGCTCAAAACTATGTAGTTTAGTGGTTGCTGCTGCCAATTGTGCTGTCAGTGTTGCCGAGCTAGTCAAGACATGAAGTGGCACTGGCGCGGTCGGCTTGCTAGATCCTCCAAAAAGATGGCCCAACAGTCCAGCTGTCCAATTTCCCAACTTCATGGCGTATGGCATTGCCATTGGTAGAACGGCGGCAGCAATCATCGCTACGCCAGCTGGCCCCCCCATCATGGCGATTGGTCCCATAGAACCTATACGTGCTAGCATACTGATGCTGGATGTATCCTTAGCAATGGTGGTAGCTGCCTCACCAGCTCCGGCCATTTCACCAAGTCCAGAAGACTCTGCTTTGGTAACGAAGGTTCCAGCATCGTATGGCGCTGGGTTTCCCGTACCTAGAGGAATGGTTCCTTCTGATGGTGACGGCTGTGTCCCACGAAGCCACAGACCGGTTGATCCGTTTGGTCCTAACGGAATACTATTCGCGGCACCAAGCATAGGATAGCCAGAAGGGTTAGAGGAGTCGAATGCACCGAGCGGAGCGCGAGAACGTGCGTAGTATGCCGCAACATCACTTTGATATCTTTGAGACATTCCGGCCTCGCCGGTGGACCCCAGTGCCCCCAAGGGAATCGAGGTGCCTCTCTCAAGGGCTAGAAGAGAAGCCTCGCCGGGGCCAAGAGCCAACATCTCATTTCTAGCAAGAGTGGAGGTGACGTTGGTGTCAGAGACCACCGAAGACCCATCTTTGCTTATTGTAGACGCCGCTCCCTTGAGCCCTCCCACTGAGCCAGGACTTCTGCCAGATGTAACGAGAACAGCATCTCGCACTTCTCCAAGTCCAGCCAGGGTTTCAGCCGCAGATGTTCTCACTGCCGCTGCCGTCTCCACGCCACTCGTCTTGATGGCGGCTGTTTCTGCCAACCCCATTTTGATGACAGATTCACCAAGTTCTGCCTGGGTCATTTTTCCAGAACTTATATTGTAAGCGTTCCTGAAATACTTTCCGTCAGTTCCCCCAGGGTCCAGTTTAGTTAGAAGACCACCAAATATAGACATAGCCCCCTTGCCTATTTCTACGGCTTTTACGGCGGCGGCGAATCCCACGATGGCTGTTAATGCTGCGCCTATCTCATAAAGAGCGGGCTTCCATGTAACTATCTTTCCAATGAACCATGTCAACCCGTCAACTATCTTTATTACAGCAGGATACATAACTTTACCGGCATTAACTAGATCAACGGTTAGTGATGCAAGAGCCTTGTCAAATCTCTGCGAAGGAGTGTTCTCCGCAATGGCAGTAGAAGAGTTAAGATATGATATTGAGTTTTTTTTACCAATTGATGTTTCTACGCCAGCCAGTAGGGCCGGGTTCTTCAGGATGGCCGCAAGAGTGGCGAATTGCTTTGAACCACCGAACGCCTTGGTCATTATTAGGTCTTGAATCCACTGAAGATTCTTAGCGGTCAATCCCCCAGAGGCGGCACTTCCTCCGTGCTCCCACTGCTTTAGAACTGCAGCAGGCATTTCGCCAACCATCCATGTTTGTAGCTTATTAATTGCTGCGGTTTCCCCAGTTCCCCCTGGACGTGGATTACCAATATTGGTTCGGTATCCCACCATTTGAGACGAGGGTGCAAATTTTGACATAGCTGCATCGAAGGTTGCGACAGCAGACTGCAATCCACCCTTAGAGGAGATGAGGCCCTGCATTTCACCAGGCTTGATACCAATCATAGACTCTGCCAAAACCCCCTGCGCGGAAGGGTTGGCCAGAAGGTTGATACCAGTCTTAACATAGTTACCAGCGACACTAGCCGTAGTACCCATGGAGGTTAAAAGGGCAATCCATGACATCATGTCCTTGGCACTCATACCATTGGACTTGGCAGACTGCAAAACTCCTCGACCAACGCCAGGAACAAGGTCGTTCTGTCTCATGTCACCAGAACCAACGGTTGCGTTTACAAGGGCCGCTACGGCATTAGGGTTTCTGCCCGTTCCAACTAGGTTGGAGTTGATCATAGCCGCAACTACACGGGCGCTTTGTTCAGATGCAGCCCCTGATGGAATAGCACCAAGTACCTGTAGTTTGGTAACAGCAGTTGTGATATTTTTTAGTTGAGCCATGCTTGCGCCAAGACCACTGTTCCAAGATGCTGTACCCGACGCAACACGATACATGGAGTTGGCTACATCGTCAAGCTTCACACCAGTGAGTTTTGAAATGTTCTCAGCCATAGTACTAAGATTATTCATCTGGTTTGGGTTAACTCCAGCCTGAGTAACAGTCTGAGTAATGAGCTTGTTGAAGTTCATGTACTGCTTGATGCCCTCGTAAGCCAATCCACCAGCGCCAAGAACGGTCCAGGTAGCAGCCTTCATAATTGCCGGAGTACCGAGGGCCTCTAGCTTGCTCATACCAACGTAAGCAGATCCCAGGGCGCTGTTAGCAGCCGCCATGTTCGCAGCCAACTCCTCCTGGGCGATCATTTGTGTACGTAGGGCACCAGTGGCACGCTTCGAAGCATCTGCTTCGGCTAGTATCGAATCAGCCGTTCCTTTAGCGGTGTCCCCAAGAGTAACATTGGTATCAGAAGCTGCTTTGTTGGCATCCGACATAGCCTTTGCTTCAGTCGATTGCTTCCCTGCAGCTGCGGTGAGCTTGTCAACGTTTGCAGCGGCAACCCCAGCGCTAGCACCATACTCATCTGTAGTACCTGAAGCAGCAGCTAGTTTAGCATCAGCTGCTTCGACGGAATCGCCAAGAGCAATGACGGCATCGTCTAACGCCTGAACTTGCTCAGGCGAATTACCAGTTGTTACATCAATTATGATGGGGATGTCGTCAGCAGCCACTTGATTCCTTAAATACGAATACCGCCACCCCGAAGGGCAGCGGTCTCGTGCCGCCTATGAATATGAAGACGGAGTTTTGGTTAGAGTATTTTAGCTAGAATTTTAGCCAGTTCGTAACTAGAAAGTTGCGCGAGAATTTTGTACTCCTCGAATTTCTGCTTACTAGATATTTCTATGGCTTTATGGAGAATGCCCAAACTTATGAGGTGATCGTCTCTGCCCTGGCTCAGAAGCTCCATCGGGTCCATCCCGTGAATAAGGGCGTAGGCCGCTTGTTCAACGAAGGGATCTTCCTTCAGGGCGTCTAAAAAACTGTGTCAGACTCGTTATTGGAAACGTTGCTCCAACGAAGAAGGCGCTCAGTGGTGTCAACTAGGTCGCCGTCCGCGAAGTAGAACTTACGAACTACCGATACAGCAGTGTCGTGTTCATCGGGTGTGATACCTAGAGCCTTAGCTAGATCGGGATCGAACTTGGTCCACTCGCTATTTGGTTCTCCCTCGCGACAAGAAAACTTCTCATCGGGGTTGTCAGGGAACACGGCGTAGATTCCAATGCACGAGTTGATGAGAACTTCAGCGTTAGCCTTCAGCCCCCAATCGGGTTCCTTAGTCTTCTGGCGCTTCTGAACTACCGCGTTCATGTGGGTGGTGTTAACCGGCCCAAAACGAACCCAAACCTCTGGCTCCTCGAAACGAGGTACTCGAAGGTCTTTGTGAAGATTCTTTAGAATCTCAGCACGACGATTCTTCAGCGAGAATAGCGGTGTTGGCTGCACGGGTGCAACTCCTGGCTCTTCTACCATGGGGATAAAATCCCCAACCTGATCTTCAGGGGCGTTGTCTTCCAGCTTTTCAATCTTAAATTCAGCCATATTCCTCCAATGACTTTTATGTGTTAACCGCTAACGGTTTCCACAGATACAGATACATCCCAGGTACGAACGGCGCTCGAAGTTGAGTCCGTGTTTCCGTCCTTAACGGATGCAAGACGACCGGTGTATACACGGTTGTGTCCCCAGGCAACACCAGTGTCATCAAGCGGAACAAGTGTAACGATTGCCTGAGCGCGACCAGCGAGAACTCGGAATGCAGCTTGCGTCTCTAGGTCTGCCTGTGCAAATGCCTTAGTTAGCATGGCATCCGAATAGACCGGTAAAGCAGCGTAGGAGATTTCATCACCCATGCCCGCAGGACGATACTTAGGCGGGTTGGCCGTAGCATCTCCACCAGAGAACTTGTCGAAGGTTACGTTGTAGGTCTTCCCCGCAGTAATTCCTGTCTTGAACGGTGAAATAACCGTCAGTTTCGGAATCCACTGCTGTTCGGAACCGTAAGCACTGAATAGGGCATCAGCCATTTATTTCTCCTATGAAATTAGAAAGGTTATTGAGGCTGGTTAGGCCGGAAGGTTAGCGCTTACAAGGTACTTGGAAACGTTGATGGTGACGAACTCAGCCTGCGGCGAGAACTTAGCGCCGACAGCGGCGTTGATCTGCCCAGCTGCGATAGTGGTCGGAGTGTTGACAGAGCTGTCAGTGGTAACGAAGAAAGCATCGTCAGCCGTAAATCCGTACAGCGACCCACGGCCCCAGTAAGCATTCATCTGTCCAGCAATTGCTCCGTTAAAAGCAGCGAATAGCTGTCCCTTGCCATCAATCTCTGAGAAGACGAAGTTCTCACCGATTGCGTCAAGGTCACGAATGATCTGCATACGGAATCGAACATTGTTAAGCGCTACGAATGAAGGAGCGAAGGCAAGACTACGGTATCCGTAAAGGGCGATTATATTGACATTCGGAACCAAACGGATTACGCTAACTCCAGCACCATTCAAGAGTGCACGGTCAGAGGTGATGTAGGTCTGAGTAACACCAGTGGCGAACGTTGAAGCACCCTTAGTGGTACCAGCAGCCGAAACGTTGGCATCGTTAGTAGAGTCGTTTACGGCCATCAAAGCAGCGGCAAGAGCCACAGGTGGAACAGTACGGTTGAATACCGTACTCGTAGGAATAGCGGGGTTCGAGTTAACTACACCAGGAACGATCAACCATGGTGCGAACATAGCTCCGTATGATGGGTCCGTTGCCGCTGACTGAACGGTGTTAGCCTGAGTGACGATAGTAGCTGCAGTAGCAGTGTTCTGTGCGTCGAGAAGAGCAACACGGTTGAATGCAAGGGCGTGGTTTACAAGATATCCAGCCGTAGTGGTGGAGGTGTTACCAGGGTATGAAACCTGGCCAGGTCCTAGAATGTCGGTGAAGACAGCCAGGGCGGCGGGAGTGTCAGCGTCAGCAACTGCAACGTCAGTTCCGCCAGTCATGTAAACTGATACAGAAGATCCTGAGGCAGGTAATACTGTAGTACCAGACTGCGTTGAAGCAACACACATTGAGATGTATGTAGGAAGCGAGTTAACCCAGTTAACGATGTCGGCGTTGGTCCCCAGGCTTGTGGCAGTTGCCAATACATTACCGTTATATGCCAGAGAGGTAGCATATACCGTAGTAGCGCTCACAGTCGAAGCAGTAATGGTCAGGATCAGTCCTGAGGCATTAGAGGAGGATGAGTTGGCCCATGTCCCCTTGCCAGTGGCCGTTAGCAAGAACAGACCACCAGTGGTAGTAGACGTAGCGGCTACACCAGAAGAAGTAGGCTGTACACGGGAAACCCATGCAGCTGAACCACCCTCGCGGAAGAACAAATCAAGAGAGTCATAAAGAAGAGTCGAGTCAACGTTAGCGTTCAGGGTGTAGCGTCCTGAGAGGTTACCAGAAATTAGCTGGCCGAAGTAAAGATTAAAGTCATTCATTGACTTGATCGGAACTGCAACACCAGCGGGTCCAGCAGCCATACCAGCTACAAACCAGTTAGAAGTTGAAGTTGGGTTGGCAGGAGTCGTAGCGTTAGCGGTGACATTGATAGTAACGCCTGGGGCTTGGTTAGCCATTAGAGTTCTCCTCGGAGGTCTTGGTAGGACCAGTTGCCTGGTCCGTTAGAGTTTTAGTAGTTGGCTTCTTCTCGTCCTCTACCTTTGCGGGTGAAGAGATAAGGACAATTCCCTCTGAAGCATAATTCTGAATGAGGGGAGTATCTGTTACGGTGTACTCAAAACCTGGAGACAAGGGCTGGCCCTCATTACCGGAAATTGTGTGGAAGCCAGAGACCAGGATGTCAATATTTGCCATTAGTCGATTGCCTCTTCTGATATAGTTATTTCGAAAGTTTCTACGTCTGGTTGATCTGGTAGCGGTTGTAGTGTAGGACCAGTGATGGCGCCCGCTGGTGCGAACTGTGGCATAGGTGGTCCACCAAATGGTTTAGCTACATAGCCAATAGTAACGACGAAGGTAACATGAGCGACACCAGTAGTTCTTGTGGAACTGTGCTCGCCCTCTAAGTACTCTTCACCTTCCCACGTTGTGGTTTCAGCTACCCCGTCAAGTCCGCGCTGCTGCAAAATGAGAGCGCGGAGAACGGTAGCATAGGCGTAGGTCAAAGCCTGAGTCTCTTGCCAGTCCTTAGAACCGTACACAAAGACTTCAACATTAACACGCCACTGGGCTCGCACACCAGCCGAGAAGTTCTCTGGAGTTCCCACAGTGTGAGGAACGTTTACCAGGATCTGAGCTTGGATATTTGGACTTAGAGTACGGATGTTGGGTTCTTGTCTGAACTGTAAGCCAGTGGCGTTTAGTATCTCTCCGCCAAGTTTACGATTCATTTCAGCTACGTAAGTGGGGAGCCACTTTTCGAGGGTCTGGTAGAATGCTTCTTGTACCGATCCGCCGCCGAAAAAGGGACCGAATTCGTTACTGGCGTATTCTAGATTCCAGTTTTTCCACCACGGTGTTTCGGGGGTGATGCTCACGATTAGCCCATTCCCGGATTGTTAGACTTATAGAAGTAAGATTGTTTAAGTCCCGAAGTGGCCATACCATCAAAGTTGGAAACATGATAACGCGAAACACTCTTTGCGGCGGAATTGTATGCAGCCTTGCTGGCAAATGCAGACGTATTTCCAGAAACAACATCGTTGTATTGCTTCTGCAGTCTTTGTGATTCCGTTGTTCTGTGGTCTAAGTTCATTCCAGTTACCTGGCGATTCTGGAAATTAGCGTAGTCTTTAGCTTTTCCAGAGGTTGAAACCTCAGAGAACTTACGACCATGAATGTGATCCTTGGAAACGAACCTTCCACGCTCATCACGGATAGCGGGGGCAACGGGACCCTTGCCCTTAAAACCGGCAGCGTTACTCTTGTTGAACGGTTCCATCACATAGCGAAGAGCAATGGCATTAGCCATGATACGAAACGTTGGGCTTATCTGTACAAACTTACGAGTCTGATTGTTAATGGCTGCGTAGTTTGCATTACCCTTAGCTCGATTGTATCCAGCATTCTTTGGATTGATTTCTAGAGTAATCTCTTTGGCAAACATGTCAATCGATCCATACTTAGGATTGATTGCAGATGCTCGAAGATAACCAAAACCAACTAGGATATCGATACCAACACCACCGCTAGAATCGGGGTATCTGTGACGCTCAATGGTTCCCTGGCTCCAAGGAGCCCACACGGCTGACACACCGAATTCAGGAGCAGATCCTTTTCCGGCGAAGACCGCAGCCTCCATGGTTTCGAAGAGGATTGCTATTTCCTGTAGCGCAGGACCTGGTTCAAGAAGCCTCTCTCGAACGAGTCCGAGCTTTACTGATAGATTCTTGATGGCGTTACCATCAACGAATACTCCACCAGTGGCGCGAGCCATTTTAACCTCTTACCCAACCACCCAAAAGCATACTGATCTGAGCGTCGAGTTCATTGAGATCCATCTCTTTGCGAAGCTGGGGCTCAGTGTCAAGGATGACTAACTTGATTGCTTGTAATAAGCAAGCACGTCGAAGGTCGGTCGGAGTCGATACTGTGTATCCGCCATCATAGATGATCTGTATTCTGGTTCCCTCAGGGATAAACGTTCCCAAGCGGAACCAGCAGTTGTGGGCAGCAAATCCTTCAGCAAGATAAGTGCGCGAAGAAGTCTGAAGTGCTATTACTTCTCGGTCACCAACGGGAGTGATGCTTTTTACGCTCACGCCTTGGCTCGTGTAATTCCCCATATTTTCTACAGAGAACTTCGGGAGCAAACGCGGCGGACGAATGGAACCCAGAAAACGAAGAGAATTTGCTTTGCCACCTGTAAGGACAATAGTGTGAATATCGGTGCTACGAGTAAAACTTTCCGGCTGTGGTTTGCAGGGCATAGAGTCGGTGTAAGCGAATCCGCGCTCGTCCAAAGCAGCGCGTACTTTTCCTAGCATCGCGTTGTCTCGTTGAGTAAATGAACCCTTGCGATCCCTAGTGAGCCAAGAACCCTCACCGTCGAATGCCGCAGAAAGGTATCCGGCATCACGACTTTCGTCAAATTCCCATGGGGTGAACGGCTTCGACACCATTGAGGCGCTCCACTTGGAGTGACGACGTACACCCTCTTCTGCCCACAGTTCATCTGTGCGGCGCCATTGGTATACACCGTCTATCTTAGCAAGCCAAAGGTGATCATCGGAACACGTGACAGATGACCCATCACTGAAAGTAACCTCAGAACATGGCAGAACCAAACTCTTTGTTGCCTCTACTTTGCTGGGGCGGTAAGAGCGTCTACCATCCTCAGCAGTTCGATTTTCATCGAATCCGATTAGGTCATCGCCCTCTTCTAGCGTCTCGATTGCAACCCAACGAAGGTCGGCGGTAAGTACACGAGTACCTGGAACGAAGCAATGTCCATCAGTAGCGTCAGGTCCTAAGATTCCACCATTTTGGAAATAGATAGGTTGTGTATCACCGAAGGATCGGTAAATCTGCATGGATTGTACATTGTACGTCCATAGTTCTGGATATAGTGGAGCAAACTGATCTACCCATACGTGGCGAACTAGGTTGTCCGAACCATAGGCTTGAGCAGCACTCTGACCCAAAGATCCAGCAAAACTCAAAGGAGTATTACTGTCAACACCAAACTCACTAGGGTCTATACCGAATAAGCGATCTTGGAATATGTGACCAATGAATGGAGCCAAACGACGCCCCACACGAGTCTCAATGTGTCGAGTAGCTTCCTCTAGGGTTTCTTGAAGAACCTGTGGGTCCCAGTCACGAACAATCTCCGGGTAACGTGCCTGGAGTTGCTCAACGGTGGCCAAAGTCGGTTGAACTGTGACCGTCATTTACTTATTCCTCTTTTTGATGAGTGGTGCTGCTAGCAACCTTCAATGCCTCAGTAAGGTCATCTTCGACTGCTGGCTCCGGCTTGACCTTAGGCTTTGCCTTCGGCTTTACTGGTTCCTTTACTTCAACCGGCTCTTCGACTTCCTGGTCCCTAGAAGGGACAACGAAAAAATCATTGCCAGTAATTCTTAATAGGTGTTCGGCGTAGGCTGCATCAACTTCTTGAGCGCCATCTTCCCCAGCCACTTTCCACTGGACGCCTGGGGCTGACCCCGGTTCCTTTTTAGCTAGTAACACTGTTCTTCCCATACATTCCTCTTTCACAAATAAACCAAAGCTGGCGGGGAGGTGGAGGAATGGGCACTCCCCGCCAGCTTTAGAAGGTTCTACCGACTAGACGTTGATGTAGCTAGGAGACCAAGCCTGGGTTGGGTTGTAGCCCGCTCCAGCGTTCTTGTCCAACGAGCAAATAACATTAGCGATACGGCCAATCCACTTGGTAGCGCGAACAGCAAGCGTAGTGTCCGTCACGAAGGCGAACGGCAAGCTGTCAGGCGATGAAGTGGTTGCGTAAAGGTCAATGTTACGCATCTCACGAACGTAAGGACGAACAATGTTGTTCGCATCACGCGAGATAAGGTAGAGATTCTCGATACCAGCGTTCAAAGGCTTTAGGCCAGAGTTGGTGTACACGTAGGTAGCGGGCGGAGAAGCCTGAACGTTGCTACCGTTTTCTGCAATCAGCGTGGTGCCGTTGTCGAAAATCTTGGTAGTGTTCCACTGAACTCCAGCAGAGTCCAAGAAGGTTCCGTCAACGTAGCCAAGCAACGTCTCGGTAGCCGTAACAGTGCTACGGTATACCTTGAAGTGCGTAGGCTGTGAGCCCTCGGGGCCTACAGGGTAGGTGTACGAGAGGGCAATACCGGCCGTTGAAGGCGTTGCATTGACTTCGACGGAAGCCTGGATCTCACCGAAACGGGCGATGATCGGAGCTACGCGGTAGAAGTACTCAGTGTTAAGGGTACCAGTGCCGGTGGCAGTAGCTGTTACCGTGTTCATAACGTTGCTACGAGCACCTAGGAACGATGACTTAACAAGAGGAATGCCCTTGTAGGCGTCACAGATAAGTCCTGGAGAAATTTCCACCTTGTCAACGAAACGCTGATTGATCAACGACAACTGGGCCAAACGGGCGACTGCCGTAGGTGAGGCTGCAATCATCCACTGGTCACCCATGATAGGCTGAGCCATATTCTGCTCAACTAGGTCAATAACCGTGTCTAGGAGACCATATGAAAGGTACCCGGCAGCTCCGTCAATAACGTTCTGGTCAATGCTATCAACCCATGGGCTGAACACAGGAGCACCCCAAGTAGAGGCACCACCGTAGTTGTCAATCCCACCGCCGCCGACACCGGGGCCAGGGCCACCAGTTGAGGACGAAGAGAACGATGAGCAGATTACGTCAAGACCGTCGAACTGCGGAGCAGCTCCGTTAATGGTAGGCGCAGCGGCACCCCAAAGGATGGCCGTCTCGATGTCCCAGTACAGACCAGTAGCAGCACCCTCAATTTCTGAGGCGCGAAGGCTACCGATACTCTTGGAAGTAACAGCTTCGGCGTAACCAGTAACAGCTCCAACGCTCTGGAGCTGCTTCATTTGGAAGTTCTCCTGCACGTATGTAGAGGTCGTGACTGGACGAGCGCCACCATCGGTTACGAATCCACCGGCAGGGTTCACAGTACGCTTGTTGAAGTAGTAGACCGTTGAGCCCCACTTCTCGGAAGGTAGAGCGCGAACCAACGGCGCGTAACGACGCTGGTATTCAAGCAATACGGGATCGATTTGCTTAACAACGAGGGCGGCAGCGCCCGCAGCTGTTAAGGCTTCTTGTAGTTCTGTAGTCATTATAGGCTATCCTTGTTGTTAGAAATTGTTAGAGTTGAGTACTTCTAGTAACCGTTGGCGGTGTCTAGCGCGTGGAACTTGCGGTTCCAGTTTGGCTGGTTTCCCCATGCCTGACCTGCGATGTCACGGAATTCGTTGACACTTAGCTTGGCTAGGTCAGCCTCTGCTAGCGTGTCGTCGCGGGTCAAAACAGGACCTACGCTGGAACCAACCACACCCTTGCGGGTAGGAGCAGATTCGTACTCAGCCTTGGCAAAAGCCTGGGCCTCGGTAACAGCGGACTTTGAGGCGGCAATGGCCATGGCAGTTGCCTCTTCGAGGGTGAACATCTGAGGCTTAGCGGCCTCAACGGCAGCGGCAGCTTCAGCAACAGCAGTGGCTTCTGCTACTTCAGCAGCAGCAGCTGCAGTAGTAGCCCTGTCATCAGCTAGAGCCTTAGCAACAGCCTCAGCGATTAGCTTGTTTACATCTTGAGCCTCAGTGGCAGCAGTTACGACTGACTCAGTGGCAGCAGTCTCCGCAGCCAACTCTTCGGCAGTCTTTTCGATGGGAGCCGTCATGGCTTCCTCCTTGTTGGTTTGGGTAAGGGCATCGTCTTCTGACTCAGCCGTTGGTACGGGTGCTCCACAATTGGGGCAATACATGTTTCCGTCCACGAGGGGACCGTCACAAAGTAGGCATTGAGAACCATCACCAGAAGATGACTTGCTCTCATTTGCGTCACTATCACTTGAGTCCCCGCCAGAAAGATCAATGTCTCCATCGGCGTCAGGGTCAAGTGCATTAAGGGCGATGACAGCAGAAGCGGCTACACGCAAAGCTACGGCAGCGAGCTTCCCGGCATCATCGGTAGATCCAGAAATGTTAACGCTTCCGGCTCCGTTGTAAATACTCATAGAGGCATAATCTTCAATGAAGTTCTGAACGTCACCCAAGATGGTGCTGAACTCTTCAGTTACATTGATGCCAAACTTCTTTGCCGCACTCTTGATACGAGACTTAACTCTACCAAGCTGTGCAGAGGTGTACTTAGAAGCATTGCTCTCTACATTGATGTAGGCCCAGGCTGCGCGGACGTGCTTTGCGGTATCGATTGGGTAACGCTTTTGATTGTCACTCTGGTAACCAGGGTCAGCGTACTTAACATCTTCACTGATGTTGTTTCCCTTGTCCAAGACAGAGTTAACAGCTTCATTAACAGCTTCTTTTATGAGGCGGGTGTTCTCCTCTTCAGGAGTTTCCTCATTGAAAAGCTCAGCGATCTCAGCCTCTTCAACTGACTCGAAGAATACGTGAGACATTCCACCTTCGTATGACTCTACGAAGTTAGCGCTTTCGATTTGAGCACCTTCTACGCCGGGGCGAGAAGTAAAGTCAATACCGACTACAGCCATATCATCAGCGGTGATAACAGTATTATCATCTTCTGCATAACGAGGCTGGCTCATCCATCCACCACGGATAGAGATTCCTTTAACAAACTTACCTACAGTGCCAACGGCCACATCTCGACCATTTGTGGTATTGGCGATGTCGGCTTCGAAGTAGGCTGAACCATCAGTTCTTTGCAGAACCTTGGTGACACGGCCAACAGTAGCGTTCGCATCATCGCCATAGGCGGCAGCGTGGCTAGTGGCCATAGTAATTGGTAATCCATCAGAGCTGTTGATAGCTTCATTCATTCGCACAACAGCTTTTCCAATATTCTCTTTTGTATAGAGACGCTTATTCTTGGAAACACCGGGGCGCAGAAATGTGCCTGTTACAACGGCAGATTTTGTCGCGGATTGTGTCACGCGCTCTCCTTGAGTTATTTAGGAATGATGAAGCGACCAGCTCTACGCCAGTCCTTCAAGTGAAGTAGCTTCTTTTTACGAGGCTTAAGAACCTTGTGAAAGCCAGATGAGTGTCGAGCCTTGCCCCAAGATGTGCGCATGTCAAATCTACCCGGAGAAATCTCACCAATAAATTTGTGGTTGCGACCAGTCATATTATGCACAAGAGGTTTACGCATAGCGTCGTAGTGCATCCACTTGCCGCCGAGAACGTGTCCTTTAGCAGCATTGACATAACCGTCACGCATAGAGCGGTTGTCAGATGCACGAATCTTCTGGGCTACTGTTCGGTATCCGGTTTTTACTTCCGAACGCGACTTTGTAGCACGAGCAGTTTTGGCAGCGAGCTTCTTTTCCTGAGAATTCCAGCGATAGGCAAGAACTTGTTGATAGTCTCTGACTACCATCCTTAACCCAACTGCTTAGATACCAATGCGGCTGCTTTAGCGGCAGTCATACCAGCGAAGGTGTTATATGGGATCTCCAATGGATTACCCATCAACTCATCTTCAATCGGTTCTTCGCTATCTTCTAGTTCTAGATCCGTTGTCATGATATTCCCAGTCTCCATCGTCATCCGATTCCATTAGTGACTCAGATCCGCTAGGAGCCTTGGGAGCCTTTTGAGGAGTAGCCTTCTGACCGAGTTTTGGCTTCGGCGTTATTTTACCAGGGTTGGTATTGGGAGCCTTAGGCGTATTCTTGCCAACAGAAGCCGTAGTGGGCTTAAGGGCAGGAATTCCAGTACCATCATTAGGCTGAGACTGTGCTTGAGCAGCAGCTAGGTTAGCCTTAGATAGATCATCAAGGTCTTCCCACAGAACCATATTCTGACGGTCAATAAGGACAGGCTTATCTCCACCAGGAATAGGTGGTTCACCAATATCGGCACGAGCGCGGTTAAGAACCCACGAGCCGTTACGGATACGAAGGTCACGAATCTGCTCAATAACTATGTCGTCGCGCCAGTCAACTACACCGAACTTAATAGTCCAGTCAGTAACCTTATACGCTTGGTACATAAGGGCGAAAGAGAACTTCTCAAGAATCAATTCTTGCAGAGGTCCAATAGTGTTGATACGAAATGTACGTTCTTGACTCGAACCAGTGCCACCGCCAAGGTTACCCGCCTCGATAACGCCAACCTTAGAAGGTGGGATGCCATAGGCGGAAAGAATTTCGTCACGACGCTCTTGAAGGGTCTGTAGCCAGAATGAAATCTGATTGGTCCCAAGTTCTTTAACTTGAGCACCACCCTTGGTTTCGAACAAGTTTCCAATGTTCTTAGCACCAAGGTTACGAATCATGTACTGTTGTTGGAACTTCTTCATCTCTGACTCGGGCAGAGCAATCGGCCAGTCAACCCAGGCACGTAGAGGGTCTCCACGTTTGTAGGTTTCTCTTAGAAGAGCTGAAGCGAACAACCAAGTAGTAATAGGAAGGATAGCCTTCTGAGTTGGAGACACGCCATATAAGGTGTCACCGGGAGAGTCATACTTAACGTGGATGACTTCCTTGGGCTGGAACCAAGCCTCACGATTAGTGAGTGTCTTTTGGTAGTAGCCCTTGACCATCCCGTGCTCGTCGGCCAGAATTGTCATCGTCGTAGGATCAAGAGAGTATAGAGCAACTGGCTCACCCATCTTGGACCATACTACTTCGGTGAAGGAGTCACCAAAAACAAGAAGGTCTGTAGATACACCACGCATCAACTGACGTATATCCTGAGATGGATTAACGTAGTTAAAAAGTGCCTGAACCTTTTTTACTTCTGGAGTCGCCATAGCTGGCTCAAGATCAGAAGTTATACCTCCGACTGGTACAACCTCAATACCACCGGCAGTAGCAGTGCGAGAAATAGCATCAACAGCGGCAGAAGACCAGGTGCAGGTCAGGTAAGACTGCTGCATCGTCTCCATGAAAGATATGCGATCCGTTGGACCTGATGAACCTACTTCGCCAGAGTTGTACTCGTTGGAGCCCCCGATGGGGACACCAACCATGAAACCGCCACGCGCTGGATCAGCCTTTTTACGGCCCTCAGCAATAGCATAAGAATTGGCGTTGCTGTTAATTTCATCAAACATACGCATCAACGATGAGACAGCCATTTAGTATCTCTCTTTGAAGGGGCTGTCCCAGTTGCCGCCGAATAATTGGTCGTAGGTCTTAGCCGGTCTGATGGGTTCGTTGTCTTTATCCTCATCTTCTTCAGATGGGTCGCCGGAGAGAGGGTTATCGTCGTAGAGAACGGGGCGAGCGAATGTTCCTGCTGCCATACACACATAACGCCATGCGTCTGCAATGTGGTCTTCGACATTTAGGGTCGCTGCATCCTCTGGTTTTAGAGGATTTCTGGTAAGCGCTGGAATCTGCTCAATGAACATCGGGCACTTGTCTTCAAAAACGTGAACCATGGGGCAGGTTTTCCAACCCTTGGCACGGTGTATCGGACAAGCGGGACCTTCGTTGAGGTATTGGTGGCATAGAGACCAACCATTAGTGCGGTCGTGGTCTGCTTTGTAAATTCCGCAACCTTCGAGGCCGTAGGAATCTGCTATAGAAAGAGGGGTACCGTTATTGCCCCACATCGAAGGGTCGGCAACTCGAATTACGCTTGTTTCTCCAGCACTTCTTTCCGCGTCGAGAATGTATCTGGCCTGATCTCTCGCCTGTAACCCAGGAGCAGAAATCTCGCGATACACCCACATTCTTCCGTCAGGATCGGGGGAAACCCAAACACAAGCGAAAGGATCTAGAGTTCCATAGTCAATACCAGCGTAACGAA
>Ga0208357_1001395_pt1 | contig 17571 bp, 10 predicted proteins | sample NGESurdeep092012_6_FD_184487 | JGI IMG/M metagenome (GOLD analysis project Ga0208357, IMG submission 184487) | Arctic peat soil microbial communities from Barrow, Alaska - NGEE Surface sample F52-2 deep-092012 (SPAdes) | ecosystem: Environmental > Terrestrial > Soil > Wetlands > Peat ... | reverse complement strand
CCAGTTGGCAAGCCGGTTGTCACAAACGGAGTCCACTTCGCGATCGGTAGACGAAGAAACGCGTTGCTCGGACCGTCGTCGACGAGCTCGCCGCCGGCGTACGCAAAGACGCGGTTGCCCTTACCGTTGCCGATGTAGAAGGTCTCACCGTTTCGAGGATCGATAAACCTGAAAACGTACGTCTTAAGCTTTTCGACTGCTTCAGAATAGAACTGGGTAATTTCGTTGGCATGCGTCCGTACTGCTGCGTTGTGCGGAGCTGCGCTTAGGAGGGGGAGAACGTGACGAATCGACGCGTGAGAAGGACTGGATCCGTCTATGAACAGGATGGTCATTGGATGGGTGCGGTATCGCTGCCATCGTTAACCGGGGTTCGCCGCCGGCAATACATTAAGGCAGCGACCAAGGAAGAAGCGATGTCTCGCGTCGAATACTTCATTCGGAATTCGGTCAGAGGCGACCTCGTCGGAGTGGACGCTCTGACCGTAGCAGGCTATCTGAATCACTGGATGCAGTGTGATCTCCTCGGTACGGTGTCACTTCGGACCGAGGAGATCTACGCAAACCTCGTTCGCCTCTATATATGTCCAAGCATTGGACAAATCCGGCTGCAGAAACTACAACCGTCAGATCTAACTCGCTTGTTAGTGGAATTGAATCAGCGAGGTCTCGCGTCTTCAACGAGAAGAATGGTGCGAGCCACATTGCATCGCGCCATTCGCGTAGCTCAGTACAACGGACTCCTGACGAGGAATGTCGTTGCGCTTTCCATTCAACCTCGGTCGAGTTATCACGAGCAACGGTCTATGACGCGTAGTCAAGCGATTAGGTTCACCGCCGCTGCGCGGAATACAAAGCTTGAGTCGGCGCTCGCATTGGCATTGTCGCTGGGCCTACGCCGGGGAGAAATCCTGGGACTTGCGTGGTCAGATGTGACGATTACGGATGGAATGGCCGTACTTAAGGTCCATCAACAGTTGGTCCGAGACTCCTCAGGTCTACATCTAAGCGAACTGAAGACTCGGAGAAGCAATAGAGCGCTTTTACTCTCACCTCGGATGATCGGCCTTCTGCTTCAACGTCGAGAAGAACAGCTCTTCGATGCGGCTCAATGTCCGCAGGTGACGCAGGATTCAGATCTGATGTTTACGACCGCGATTGGTAGCCCAGTTGACATGTCGACGTTGGCCAAGGAAGCCTCGATGATCTCGACGACCGCCGGACTTGGTCATTGGAGTTTGCACGAACTCAGGCACACGTGCGCATCTCTCTTGCTTGCTTCGGGAGTGTCGATCGACGAAGTTTCGCACCACTTGGGGCATTCGTCTACGGAGATCACTTCGTTGTTCTACAGTCATTCACTAATCGAGTCAAAGGTACGGACTGCGCGGGCGATGGAGAAGATTCTGACCGCGCGTACAAGTTGAGTGGTCTAGTTCGAGGATTGAAGGAGCCAACCCAGCTGTCTGACGGCGGAATCCATTTCCGTTCCGTCGAGTCGAGGAGCGGAGAAAAAACTCATTGCGTGATTAGGGATGGCGAGTCTTGTGCCATGACGACGGAGCGCATCAATGAGTGTTGCATGCCATCGGCTCGAGACCCGTTCACGAGGGTTCAAATTGGTCCAAAATGGCTTCGTTTGCTGGGCTTTCAATTCATCTCCGTTCGTCAAAATGCACCTGAATTTAACTCAACTGCTGAAGTTACTGCTGAAGTAAACCCCTTGCGCGCCGTTGTAAGGGGTCACATAATTAAAGGCATCGCGAGTCGCCAAGTCTGGCGAAAATCATCGTCTCCAGGGTCGAAGCTACCAGTTCTAACATCAGAAGGATGGCGGAGATTCAACTGCACGATCGAAAGAGACTTTGGATCTTGTCAGGCAATAGCTGTGCCTTTGAGGATTGCAGAAAGACCCTGTTGTCGCCCCCCGGGCCAAACGGGAGAGTTGGGCGAGACTGACCCGTGACAAGCACTTGTCTTTAGTGCGCCGGCCGGGACTTGATCCCGGAACCCGCTGATTAAGAGTGGATTCCATTCTGCGATTTTGATTAATTCTCCGCGCCGCTTGGGCGCGCAAAGCGAAGGGGTCGTTTTCGTCGAGGTGCCTGATTCACCCCGTCAACCTCTATTCCAATGTCGGAATCGGTTTGAAGTAACGGCCGGTCAACATCGGGGAACTTCAAACCGTTCAATTGATGCACGTCGTCTGGATGACAATAAGCTTCTGTTCTCGCATTGAGCAAAACCGACTGATTAAGTGACGTCATGCGCTCGTCGGCCGAGATGTTCATTACGTTCATTGGAATTGAGTCATCCTTTCGAAGGAGGAGCGCTGTCCTCCGGCTGACGGGAATCAAGATCTGTTCAGCATGCGCCATCCCCCGCATGCCTGGGGAATCTGAGCGGGATGCGAGCACTACGGGCCTGTCGGAGAGGATTAAGCCTGGCTCACGAAAGTGAATGACGCTCAAGCTGCGGCGGGCGATAAACGGTTGGCAGAATAGCGCGGCGTCAAGGAAACCCACCACCAAATCGTTTTGATGCGGGGTTATCTCAATTCGGTCTAATGATTCGGCAAGATCTAGTAAGGCCTCAATCTCGTCTTCAGCGGGAGTCCTTCCGAGATTATGTTCGAGCCGTTCGCGGACTTTTTCCACGGAAACATTTTCAAGAAGATCCTTCTTTATTTCGCGATCGGCGACGGCCTCAAACAATCTTCGTGTATACGGGTCTCGGGTGTTTAGTACGGCGATCCATAGAGCTAGCGTTTCAAGGTCACTTTTTGAAACTGCGAATGCGTCCCCTTCAACGAGCTCAGAGATTATTCCAGATGCAAGTCCGTCCAATTCAGCGAGGATGATTTCAAAACCTACGTTTTCCCCTAAGTTTTTGTCGATTGTCGTGTAAAAGTTGGAGACGACGGCAATGTCGAGGACGTTCGATATTCTTCGATTGCCGCCGTCAAGAGGGATCACCGCTAACTGTTCATTGTGGTTAGAGAACCGCTTCTGAAGGAACTGCGGAATGAAGTGATGTCTGGATGAATCTCCGGGTTTTCGTCCTACGCGGGAGCGCTGTAAGAGGGAATCGAGGCGAGCCTGATCCTCGGGAGACAGAGGCGGCCAAGCTCGATCCCTTTCCAGATCAGCTAGCTCATCTTCTGTCAAAAAAGATTCGTCATCCATTAACGAACCAATCTATTGGTCCATATATTCTGAAAGAACCAGTTATTGGTCCTGACGCTGGTCTCTTGTGCTGCGCATTAAATGAGATTCCATCTAGCGAGAGCCGCCGATGTTGCAGTTTCACGATGGGACTCGGACACCAACAGTCAAGAGAAATCAATTTCTCGCGGTGCTTTTAACCCGCGAATGCGACGATCGCATTCGGGACGACTTTGGCGGTCCGGTCGGGAACTTCGGACTAATAATGGTCGAATGGAGAAGGATTCTGAAGAAACTAAGTGGCTGCGAGAAACCTTCCAGGATGATACAGCGGCATATAGCTGGGCGGATATTCGTCTACTTAGAAAGAAGGCGAAACTAACACGGGGTCTCGTGCATAGTGCCATACGAGAATTGGAATTCGAAGGATTTCTCGTCTGCGATCGCACCGCAGCGGACTCAAGTGCTTGGATTTGGAGACGCAAAGAAACTCGTAGCGATACGCCACCACACCAAAAAGATGAGGGGGATCAATTAAGCGATGCGAGGCGGATCGAATTGATCGAACTACTGGATATGGCTCGAAGGATTACACATCCCGATGTGAGTAAGGCAGACAACGCCAACGCCGTGACATCCAAACTCAATGCGATGATTGATTCATTGAAATCTGGGTTGTGACGTTCCCATGAATCAAGACCTGATCGGCGAAGATCGGCGTCCCGGATCAAACGGTGACGTGCAAGGAGACGAAACTTCGCTCGCGTTGGCGGAGATCGCGAGTTATGACTCAACGAGATCACCTATACCAATTCAAAATTCTGCACTTCTCCCGCTCTCATCACTGGAACCGGAAGTGTTTGAGAGATTGATAGCTGAACTAGTTACGCGCCAGCACAATCTTGATGCGCATTTTTATGGTCGACGCGGCCAAAAACAGTTTGGACTAGATATCGTCGAACGGCGAATGGATCGTAGTACTTGTCTCTATCAAGTCAAGAGGTACCAAACAATCACCAGTAATGACCTTCGAGCATCAGTTGTGGAGTACGCAGGGGCCCCGCGATTACAAAACGATTCACCTGAGAAGCGAAAATTTGATGCAAAGCAATTTGTGTTGGTCACGTCCGCGCCGTTCGATAATGACACTGCGCTGGTCGATGAATTAGACGCGCTTCAGGGTGAGTACCGCGGGGATATTGATGTATTGGCGTGGGGTGCGGAAGCCATAAGTGCGAAATTACGGGATGTACCCACACTGGTGTTTGCGGCGTTTGGTAAGGATTGGGCTAAGGCGTTTTGCGGCTACGAATCTGAGGCAAACCCTCTTTCGCTTCCAGATCCGTATGGACTTGTCAACGGACCCATAACAACGTTGGGCCTAGCGACCCTAGAGATTGAAGCTACCGAAGATCAGGAAGCGAATCCAAAAGAATCCGCTCGGCTATTTGGAATAATTTCGACAAAATTGGAGGAGGGCAATTTCGCTTCCAATGCTGCGGGGATGAAGCAAAGACAAGCCGACGCTCTGGCTCAGGCGGGGGATCTGCAAGCCAGTGCTGAAATTTCATTTGATCTTGGCTTGAAGAGAGTTTCTTCAGGAGAAGTACTGGCCCCCAGCCAGATCCACAGATTGGGCAAAACAAGTTCGGGTATAAGCAGTCTCCAAAACGCGAAACAGAATGTTCTGGTCTCCCTAACGAATTGGTACGAACACGGTTCGAATCTCGCTGCCACGATGCCTTCGTTACGCGAGGTTGTTGAAGCTGGCGACGCCGACGCTCCGGTGCTCGCCTGCCTAACGCTCGAGCAGGCGATGGTGGACGGCATATACGACTTCAATCCGCCCTTCTCGGTCATGGCGAAACTGGATGAGGAAAGCAAGGACCTCGCAAGAGAGTTACGCACGCTAGCGCATTCCTGTGAAACCACGGACGCGATATATCGAGCTCGGCTCGGTTGCGCAGTGGCCGATTCGGTCTTGTTGACGAATTCAACGAGCGAGGATGTGGGTGTTGCATATGACGAGTTGGTAGAGGACGCTTTGGCGGGACGCTTCCACCAGGCTCGAGGTTTGATTGCGTCTCGCGCAGCGAATGCCTTTGCAAAATCGGGAGACCTCGAAAGATCTGAAAATTTATGGCGCCAATCCATTCTCGGCTCAAGCGAGAATCAATACTACGGAGATTCTCGAAATGCGCTTCATGCTCTACGACTTTTCGCATGGGAAACAGGCAACATCAATATTGCAGAAATTGATGTTGCCGCTACCGCTCTACCAAATCGCCGACGCATAATTTCGGGAGCCTTCGAACCTGCCTCATCGGCCTTCGAATATGCGCACAGAGGTAGGTTGCCCGACGCTTTGGGTGATGCGCGTCGATACTTGTTCGAAAGTCGAATTTCAGGACATCTTCAAGACGAGTTCCTTGCGGAAGAATTACTCGGCGATATCTTTGTCGGTGGCGGACATTTGCCCGCAGCGATTTGGACTTATGTCAAAGCTGGGAAAGCCGATAAGGCAGTGAAACTCGCATCTGAATTGCGGGAAGAAGTTAACGTGAAGGCTTGGGCTAAGTCTCCGTTACGCCGCCGCCGCGCCGCCGCCGTGCAAGTGATCGGGTCCCAGGCGGCTCTCGTGGCGGATTTGGAAGTTGAAGAGCGAGTAAGAGTTTTGCTCGACAATACCGCTGGGCTATGGGCTACCACCGTTATGTCGCCCAGGCCAGAAGTCGATGCGGTGAAAGCAATTTCACAATTCGGAGTGCGGATTCCTCCCTACGCGGTGGATGAAATTCTGGAGATTGCTGGTCCTGCTCTGGAGCAGTTGACAGGCATCAGCGATGACGTAGCAAATCTTTTGGTACAGACGTATTGGAGCGTCGAAAATCGAAGGAACGATGTTGCGGTTGCGATCGGCCAAATGCTGCAGCTGCCAAATCCCTCTTATCAAATATGGGCACTCGTACAAGAGGTCCCAGAGACCGGACGAGAACCGTTACGTCCCGTAGTGCGATCTCTTGCCGAGAGTGGAAATGTGTACGGCGTTGCCGCGCTGGCGAGGTGGGGGGAGCCAACGGACGCGGTCCAACTTGCTGCGAGGAGAGCCGCGGCCGCACTTCTTCGCCAACCTGTGGGCGTCGAACGAAGGATTTTTTCTGTCGGCACTCAAGAATCGGCAACTGTTGAATTACTCCTCGCTTTAATGCGATCAACAGTATTGATGGAGTGTGGTCCAGAGGAGTTGAGCCCTGAAAAAGCAAGACTTCCCGGCGGAATCATCATGCAATCGGGACCGATGACGTCACTTCCATCGGCAGGATTATCTGTCGTTGAGGCGGCGGCCCCACCTGCGCAAGACGGTGAAGACAGCAGCGAGAATGCAGAAATACAGGTACCGGACGAGGCTGCTCTCGCCGCTGCGGGTCCGGTAGAAAGCCTTGTCGAATCAATTGCCGAGCACTTTATGCAAGTGGCCGAAGATCCTCTCAGCGGAGCGGGGCCACGTGTGCAAGCGATTCTGGCGTTACGCAGATTGCTGGCGCATGGCTCTTCCTCGATCGATTTTGCTCAACGCCTTTTCAATGTTTTTCGTAATCCAGAATTTACAGAATTGGATCGAATTGAAATGAGCCCGTCCTCTGGCCTTGGTCGGTTTCAGATCAATACTGGAAGTGAAGATTTACCCGCCTACGCATTGCTTGTATCTGCTGAGACACTTAGCACCGTAATTTCGAATGGGGAATCTGACACCGTCGCTGACCGGCAGTTGATTTCGAAGATTATGGCCCCCGCCCTCACCCTTCTTCGTCACGAAAAAGCCAATGTTCGTCGCCTAGGTGGTCTCGCGTGTGTTGCATTGTCACGGTCGTCGGAAGAGAACTCGTGGATATCTAAGTGCCTCGTTACACATGAAGACGCAAACGTAAGAGCTTGGGGTGTCGAGACGATGCCCGCCGACGTCGAAATGTTCGGTGAATTTGTAAATGATCCTGCGGTCGAAGTTCGTCAAGCACTCGCAAGTCGTTCGAAGGAACTTCCAGAATCTCTTCGGCAAAAGCTTAGAAACGATGCGCATTTGGCTGTTCGGCGCTTAGTTCCACAAGAATTCGGCGAGTGACTAGACGAGGGCGCTCACGAGGTGAGCGACAGATTTCGACGCGGTCCCGACACTGCTCTAGAGAAGGAATTTCCTCAAGTAAATTAAGTCTTGAAACTTCGAGCAAACGTGGCGAGACAAGATTTGATTTAGGTTGTCTCACGGAATTGCCGCGCGCAACTAGATCAGACTGGATGATCGATGCCCGTCCTGATACGCAGCGTTCGCGTTCAAACTGAGTCACATTTGACGTCCAGAAAAAACAATGAGCCTCAATCTCGTTGGAGTTCTGTCAAATGAATTAGCGAGTCAGCGGTATCGAATTCTCAGGTCGAATCAAGATAACACGCTGTTTTGCTCTTGATATCCCAACGCGAAGAAGGCGTCTGTTCGCCCGAATACGAACATCATCCCACGATGCATCGAGGAGTCGACCTTGATACTGATCCTCCACGATAATCACGATTTCGAATTCTTTCCCCTTGGATTTATGCATACTCATCAGTGACGTCGTTGATCTACCGACAGCGTCGAGGTCCGTGAGTTGAGTTGTGAGGACCGCGTGGACCATGTCAACGGCTCCAACGTAAGTGCTCTTGCCGTCCCAACATTCGATCAGCGACCAAGCGAGCAAATCAGTTGCCCGAAGGAGTCTCAAGAGTTGCGCACTTTTGCGAACCTCCTCTAACTCGCCAGTTCCTTGCAACCGACTCCGGGCTTCGAACCAGTCCTTCACGGAATTTCCATTGAATTCAACTTTAGAGTCGAATGCATTTGCCAGAGTCTTTGTGATTTTGAGTCGCGGTGGCTTGCCACTTCGCATTGAATCAATTTCACGATCTATTCTCTGGAAAGTCGTCTTGGAAGTCTTAGATCCTCGTCCTCCAGATCGAGACACCGCAACGGAGAATTTCACTCGATAAAAGTCCGATATGGCCCTTAAAGATCTCGCCACTGCGTCCTGACGACTCAGTTTCGGCCATTCGAGAATCGTCGCTACCACGTAACCCGCCGCCGCCGTAGTTTCGGCATCCCAGACCAATTCATGATCAATTGCAGGCGCACGTTCATTGGTTCTTAAGAACTCTGTTGAGATTCGAGCTACTAATTGATTTGTTGTGGAGAGCACCGCAATCGTTGGCTCTTTACCGTGCTCTCTTTGGTACAAATCTCGAAGGGTACAAACGTACGTGTGAATTCGATCAAGGTAATCAGCGCCAGTGTACGAAATATTTACCACGGAATCTGGTATCTCAATCGAAGACCCTCTGAGAACTGCGTTTGCATAGTCGAGGATTCCGGTTTCTGGACTTCGAAAGTTGTCGTGAGATAGGTCGAAGTCATTAGGAGCTAAGAATTCCAGAGCTTCCGAGATTCTTTCTTCGGTAACTCCGTCAATATGTCCAAAAAGAAATTGGTCGGGATCCGCGAGACAAATGACGACCGACTGCTTACTCAACGACTTTACGATTCTCCACTGATCCTCACTCGTGTCCTGAAATTCGTCAACGACTATGACCGGATACGCGCTGCTGTACGCACGTACGAGTCGCGCGCTTCTTTCAAAGAGATTGGCGACGTATTTCGCAAGTAGATCGAAGACGAACACACCTTCTTGCGCCGCGAGTCGACTGGTCTCAGCTTTCCAATCGCCATCAAAGTCTGACCGAAGAAGTCCTTCTACATCTGGCGCAATAACTCTTGCGGCTTTGGCTGAAAATAGATGCCCATGACTCAAAATGACATCAAGGCACCAGGAATGAAACGTTCGCATCTCGATACGTTTCCTTTGATCACTCGAGACCATGCTCGTCATTCGATCAGCCACTTGAAATATTGCTGCTCGTGAGAAACTCAAAAAAAGAATTTGCTGTTCTGATTTGAGCCGCTCTATTTCTCGAGCAGACCTCATAAGAGCGACCGTCGTCTTTCCGCTTCCAGGGCCACCACGGATCAGCGTGTGGCCCTGCGCTTCAATTATTTGAATTCGAATCGCGTCAGGCTCCATCTGTGGGCCCGGTATCCTCCACAATTTCTGTCGACTCAGTTGTTGGATTGGACAGAAATGCACTGATGTCGAGTAACAGTTCGCGAAGCGAATGCGGCAACTCCGAACTGTTCCGGCACATACTCATCAGGATCACGGCGTAACCGTCAGCCGAACCCTTGCGAGCTTTCAGCAGTTCGAATGTGAGAGTTCGAACTTCGGAGTCAGTGTCTGGCTCTTGGTAACGCCGGTTTGAAGGGTAATCGTCTCGCAACGACACTTCCGAAAGAAAGTTTCGTAGCAATTGCATCGGAGACTCTTCAACCAGAAGTTTTTCTATCCCGGAATATGGGACTACACGATAAATGTCGAAGTCTGAAGTGTGGCTGTTCACAGCATCGGTGAAAGGCGAACTCGGAGTGTCGTGTATCCCAAAAACAAACTTGCCCATTCCCTTAAAGACTGGTGCGAAAAGCGGCACGGAGCAGTCATTTTGGGCGTCGAAGATCGAGACGCCGGCGAGATCTAGATGTTCATACTCGCAACTTTCGTCCGACTCAAGTACATCTGCGATAATTGGGAGTATCGCAGCCTCCGTTGCTCCTTCGACAACAAGCACAGCCTTTGCCAAGAGTGCCTCCGAGAATTGGTGTCGATATTGTCTGTATCTTTTCGCTTTGAAATCTTCCGGCAACGAGACTCCGCTGCTCTGAACGTTTCCGTCTTCGGAGCGACTGAGAACTACAACTTGTTCTGGGTGAAACTTCTCTATTACGTAAGGCGAGTGTGAAGTCACGATGAGTTGAGACATGTTTTTGAGCGCGAAGTCGACGAGTCGTCGTTGCGCATGCGGTGGGAGTGCAATCTCCGGTTCTTCCATCACGAAAATCACGTTGCGATTCTCGCGGATGTCTGCAATATAGGTAAGCATCGCGAAGACGAGAAGATTCAACGTGCCAGTTGAGAGGCGACTGAACGGTACTGCATAATCCGCCGGTTCTGTCGCCACGAAAAGTCGGAGCGTCTCTCGAAGATTTTCTCGAGTGAGATCAGAAACCCGAAAGCCAACGGGTTGTTCCGTTGGAGCCATTCGAAGAAAGCGCTGAAAACGAGTAATCAGTTCCGTTTGTATATCGGTGAATCCTGAATCTGCACTGGCAACGTCGAAGTCGCGAAGGTGTGCCAGAACTGGTTCCCAGGTCTGGTCGGTGGTTGACTCAAGTCTGATTATGGTATCGAGAAGCGACCCTCTTTGGAAACTTAAGGCTCGGTTACCCGTTCTGTTCGAACGAAGATAGAGAAGTCCGCAGTAACGCTTGTCATCTCGCGTAAATACTTCGACGCGGGGGGAGATGGTCAAGAAATTCTGCTCGTTTTCGTCTGCTTCACTTGACGGCCATGAGAAGTATGTCCCTCCCACAAAGTCGTCTTCGACTGGGTCGAAAGAACCAACGAACTTGATTGGAAGTGCCCACTGGCAGCCATCAACTAAATCGATACTGTCTAGTTCTCCGTCAGCGAAGTGTTTGTCCGCAGACGACCAGGAACGAAGATGGCTACGAAAACGTCTCTCGGCTTCTTCCGAAAGATCCGTCAAAATCACATCAATCTTGACGTTCGGTGTAATACCTTCCGCCTCTTGATAGTGACCCGAATAGAAGTCATATTCATCGATTACCGGCCTTCGGTATGCACGTTCGGGTCCAAGAGCCAGATCTAGGGCTTCACAAATTGTCGATTTGCCCATTCCGTTCGAACCAACTAAGAGTGCGTTTCCGTCAAGGGCGACTGACCCAGCCTGAATTCCCCTGAAATTCTCGATGGTTATCATTTCTATCCGCATGACTTTTCCTTCGGCGATGGAATCAGAGGAACATCTTGTGTTGCTTCATTCTTGTCGAAGTCGTGCCGACACAGTCGAATTACGCGACAAGTTCAACTTGGTTTGATCGTGCGCTCATCGTTGTGAGAATTGCAACGAGACGAAAGTCTCACCGAAGGCTCTTTTCTTACGGGAACCTAACTTTCACGGTTATTGTATCAACGCGCATCTAAAACAGCGACGACTCCGACGACTATTGAGCCGCCGAAACCAGCCAACACAACCCACGTTCTGTCACTCATCTGACTTACCGATCAACGCTTCTAGCGACTCGGCAATCGCATTGAACTCCTCCAGAGCCGCCTCAAGTTCCTCGATGATTTTTCTCGCGAGAATCTCAGGTGCGGGCAGGTCGGCAGCGTCCGTGAGCGAGTCATCCTTCAGCCATAACAAATCAAGGTTCGCCTTGTCACGGGCAACGAGTTCCTCGTACGTGAACGACTTGAACTGCTCAGACTCAACACGCTCGCTTCGTGGTCGACCTGGCATGTACAAGCTCACGAAGTCGTCCATGTGATGGCGTTGCAGCGTATTCTGCTTCTGCGTGAAGTGCTGGTTGGTACGTAGGTCGTAGACCCAGAGTTTCGTGGTCCATGGCTTGTCGCCCGCTGGTCGCTTATCGAAGAACAGCACGTTCGCCTTCACACCCCCGGCGTAGAAGATGCCCGTCGGTAACCGCAGCAGCGTATGAACGTCGAACTCCTTCAACAGCCGCTTGCGTAGTGTCTCACCCGCCCCGCCCTCGAACAGGACATTGTCAGGAAGGACAACGGCGGCTCGACCGTTGATGTCGAGAATCGTCTTGATGTGCTGGAGGAAGTTCAGTTGCTTATTGGAGGTCGTCACCCAGAAGTCGTCGCGAACTATCTCAAGAGTGTCGCGGGATATCTTCCCGTCAGCCCCAATCATCGTGTTCGAAGATTTCGTGCCGAATGGTGGGTTGGCGAGGCACACAGACCACCGCCTACCGGGGTCAGCGGTCAGAGAGTCCTTAACTTCGATCAGACTCTCACCGTCTGGTTTCCCGATGCCGTGCAGCAGCATGTTCATGGCGGCAAGTCGCGCAGTTCCGTCCACGAGTTCGGTGCCCGATATGAAGTTATCTCGCAGGTGTTCCTTCTCGTCGGGCGTCAGGTTCTCGGCATCTCGGCTGGCGTATTCGTACGCGACCAGCAGGAAACCGCCGGTGCCGCACGCTGGATCCACTACGGCGTCCTTCACCGTCGGCTGGATGCAGTCCACCATCGCCTTGATGAGTTCGCGTGGTGTGAAGTACTGCCCCGCACCGGACTTAATGTCCTCGGCACCCTTGGCGAGCAGACCCTCGTAGGCATCACCCTTGATGTCCACGCCAGTGGCCGACCAGTTCTCGGCGTCAATGAGTTCGACAATGAGCTTCTTTAGTTTTGCGGGATCTTGAATCTTATTCTGCGCCTTACGGAAGATGACTCCGAGTGTGCCTGGATGCTTTGCCAGCGTTTCAAGAATGTATCTGTACGTCGCTTCCAGTTCCATTGCCTCTTCGTCCAGCAAGCGCTGCCATGAACAGTCGTCGGGGACTATCTTCTCGGGGTTGATTGGGCGCGCTGCTCGTTCATGCGCCATCTTGAGAAACAGCAGGTAGGTAAGTTGTTCGGTGTAATCAATGGTCGATACCCCATCGTCCCGGAGCAGATTACAAAAGCCCCAAAGTTTGTCTACAAGTTGACGTGCGTCAGCCATTATGAGTTTCTCTCCATTGTGCGGTCAGGGTTCCTGAGAATGCGGCGTGGAGAAGTGAACGCCGCTCTGAGACGATGCGGGCTTCAAGTTGATTTGTGACAACTAGCGCGGCATCGAGCCGCGAGAACTGTTCATCAAGCATCTCTCCAATCCGCCGCTGCTCCGGAGCCGGAGCGACCGGAACGGGCCACGAAGCCAATTTCGCCCTTCCGAGGTGGCTAATTCCGACGCCCCTCGATTCTCTGGCATACGCTCCCGACATCGCGGTGCCTGTCAGGAAATAGTGGAGGTACCGAGTATCAATTGACAGTGGCCTCACTCGAAGGAGGGTGTTCTGGAAGCAACAGTTTTCAATTTCTCCCTGAAAGACCGCAGCCTTGCCCACTTCATTTGGGCTGCCTGACGCCTCGCCGACAAGGATGTCGCCCGATTTGAGACATAAAACACGAAGTTCCTCGTCACTGAAGTTCATCTCCTTGACGTCGGTCAGGTCGAGACCTTGCCAAGTCACATTCGCGGCTCGAAGATAGGGTCGCATCTGGGGGCCCGAGTGATTACGGGGTGACCTCTGTCGGCCCAAGCGGACTTCGCTGACTTCGTCAAGTGAGAGGAGGTTCCAATCTGACGGGATGGACACTGCGCTGTCACCGGCAAGCGCGCCGTGGAACGCGGCCTGAAGCAGCGACCGTCGAAATGCCGCAACTTTCTCCTGTACCGTGCGGATGCTGGTGAGGGCAGCGTCGAGCCGACTGAACTGCTCCTCCAAGATTTCGACGATGCGCTTTTGTTCGGCGAGGGGCGGAACGGAAACTTCTATTGCTCCGAGATTCTTACGCGAAACTCTCTGCCGTGTGGTTCCGGAGGCGAGGCTAGTGATTGAAATTCTGATTGCCGGGCTGTTCAATGCCCACATCACAAACTTTGGTGAGATGTCGGCTCTGCCGATTCGAAGTACTGCCACATCAACTGCAGTTATCGAACGGTACGGAAGTGTTGGCATTTGACAACACCTACCCATTGGGTCTGGCATGCGGGCGATAAGCAGGTCACCTGCTTCCAAATATGAAGCACCCAGTCCATCGGCCTGGTCATCTCGTAGCCAACGACTGCTCTTGTCGCGAAAGTTTCCTTCACCGACATCCGCTAACTGCACCAGACGAACTCGTCCTGTTGGGTCTTGGTCTTTGCTCTCTACCCAGTCTCCGTCAAAGAAATCCCCTTCACGAGCAATATTCTTTACCGGCTCTAACTGCCACCCCGTGGGTAATACCGTCATGCAGCGAGAGCCTTGTTCATGCTTTCAATAATGACCTGCGCCTGTGACCCGAGGTCGCGACCGATGCCGTCTGACCCACCTCGCTCAGTGAACGGAGCGAGGTCGAGGTCGTCGATGCTGAACTGCGCACTCTGAATAATGGTGTCCTTGATGCGCTCCAGCCACCAGAGTTGAACCTCGGTGAACGTCGTTCCGGCCTGGGCTTGCTGAACTAACCAGCCCTGGTACCGCCCTTCGACGATGTCGGCAAACGGGACCAGATCGCGGTCAATGTCGAGGGAGTATCGGACCAGTGTGATGAGGTCGGTGGCAGTATGCCGGTCGGTCCTCTTTACGTGGTCACTCTCCAGGGCTTGGTACGCGTCCCAGATAAGGTCGACAGTCCACATGTAGGGCGGTCGCTTGAGTCGCTCGGCGAGGTCGCTCAATTCGCGGAACGTCACCTTCGCGTCCTTGGGCTGTGAGTAAAGCAGGTGGATAAGAGTAATTTCGTCTTTGTTGTCTTCGAGAAACTGTTTCCACGAAGTAATGACGTGACGGGCTTTGTCGTAGTCCACGACACCGGCAGCGTTCAGGAGCACATCAGCAGAAACCTCGTCAATGACGCGGTCGTGCAAAGAACGAATGTCCAGCAGTCGCTGTCGCAGTGCAGCGTTACTCGCTAGTGGTGTAACAATTTGATTGATGTGTTGGCGAAGTGCTCTAGTCAAGTCAGGCTCACCGTCCGCACCCTTTGGAGCGTTCTCGGCCAGCCCCGCTAGAACATCTTGGTCAGCGACAGTAACAAGCTGTCGTGTGATGTCCTTTAGCGACATCCCCGCCAGGTCTGCGAGTTCGAACTCCTCTTTCGTCGTGATTTCACGTTCAAGACGAGCGAGACGGGAAGCTAGCGTGGTGACTTCGTCCACAGTGATGGTGAGGTTCGCCGCGCGTTCCAAGAGTTTCTCTAGTGGGATTGTCTTGGAGCGCTCTAGTGGAGTGGCATCCACGAAGTCATGTTCGGTGACACCAATCGCATCGACGATGATGAATCGCTCTTTACGCTTGGCGTCGGGCGTGATGCTCTGGAAATCGGCGTCGTTGATGGTTCGTGCGCCACGTCCCTTCATCTGCTCGAAGTACGTACCCGACCGGACGTCGCGCATGAAGAAAACGCACTCGATGGCTTTGACGTCGGTGCCGGTCGCAATCATGTCCACAGTGACCACGATGCGCAGGTCAGGCGAGTTTCGGAACTTCTGGAGCAGCGCCTTGGGATCTTTGGCGTTGTACGTAATTTTGGCGGCGAAGTCGTTACCCTTGCCGAAGACTTCTCTGGCCATCAACACAATCTCTTCGGCGTGATTGTCGTCCTTGGCGAAGATGAGCGTCTTCGGAACTACGGAACGACCAGGAAAGATTTCGCTGTAGAGCCGGTCACGAAACGTTTCGAGGACGAGACGAATCTGGGCCTTGCTGGTAACCGCACGATCCAGTTCACTTCCCGTGTAATCAAAGTCCTCGTCGAGGGCTTCCCAACGTTGTTGTCGCGTTCGTCTGTCCATCTTTGGAACGATGGTGCCCGCCTCGATGGTCGCACCCTTCTTCGTAATCTCGGTCTGGATACGATAGACCTCGAAGTCGACGTTGACGCCATCGGCGACTGACTCGGCGTAGGTGTATTCGGACACCAAGTTCTGTTGGAAGAAACCCAGAGTCTGTTTCGTTGGCGTCGCGGTCAGTCCCACTACGTGCGCGTCGAAGTACTCAACCACCCCACGCCAAAGACCGTAAATGGAACGATGACATTCATCCACGATGACGAGGTCAAACGTTTCCGGCGGCATGGCAGCCGAGTATTCAACCGTGACGGGCGCAGGCGGCACGTAGCCATCAATCTGTGGATCGTCGTCTTCAGGAATCTCCATGCCCCTCAGACCAGCGAAGACGCGTTGGATGGTCGAAATCACGACACTGCTGGACTGCGCTAAACCCGCGCTGGTCAACTTGTCGACGTTATAGAGTTCCGAGAACTTGCGACCATCATCTGGCGTCGTGAAGTCACGGAACTCACGAAGCGTTTGGTCGCCGAGGTTGTTGCGGTCGACGAGAAACAGCACGCGGTTGAAGCCACCGTACTGAAGCAAGCGGTACGCCTCGGTCACGGCCATGCGAGTCTTTCCAGCACCAGTCGCCATCTGGACGAGTGAGCGTGAATGGGTACCCGACGAAAGTGAATGCTCCAGAGCGGCAATTGATGCTCTCTGTGCAGGGCGGAGGGAATAGTGGTTGAAGGTCGGCATCGATAGGACCTTGCCTCGCCACGTTGGAGCATTGGGGTCATTGACGCTGTCACGGATGTACCGGGCGAGTGTTGCGGGCTCTTGGAAGTTAAAGACTTTGCGGGCCCGTGGGTACGGGTCGAAGCCACTCGTGAACTGGGTCTCCGTACCCGACGCCTCGTAGACGAAAGGCAAGCGATCGTCTTTCAGCACTGCGCCAACACGATAGGTCTCAGGCAGTCCTTCGGCGTACATTGCGGACTGCCACTGCACCCCTGACAGAGTCGTCCCCACAGATTTGGCCTCGATGACACCGACTATCTGTCTATCGACGTAGAGAAGGTAGTCCGCTCGTCCGTGCTCAGTAGCCATGATGACCTCACGTACGGCCACCCCTTGATGGTTGAAGAGGTCGATGTCCTTGCGGTCGCACACGAACCAGCCAGCCTGCGTCAATTGCTCGTCAATGAGGTCGCGAGCCCGCTCTTCAGGTTTGAGGTTCGGGGCCATGGTTACGGAAGAGCCTAATTACCAACGAAAGCCGCCGCCGCCAACCCGAGGACTTCATGTGTTTGGACCTATCCTCTGGCCATGGCGATTCCCAAATTCAACGAACTCTTCAACAAAGCCCTTGAAGATCTCTCTGACGGCCAAGAGTGGCGGGCGAAGGACTTCTACGAGCACGTCATAGACGGACTCAACCTTCCTGAGGCCGAACGTTCAGAGAAGTTGGGGGGAGGTAGCAATCGTGCCATAAGCCGTGCCTATTTCGCCTGCGAGTACTTATTCCAAGCCCGTGCGATTAGTAGACCCAAGCGGGGCCACCTTCAGATAACCGAATTTGGTCGGCAAATCCTCGCGAAATACCCTGAGGGCATCAGTGTCGTTTTCCTTAAGACGACTGAAGGATTTAAGGATTGGACTCGTCGAACTGCCGAACGGGCATTGGACAAGAAGGGGAAGTCCGGAGAAGGTGATTCGATAGAACCAATCGAGAGCGACATCACGCCGGACGAATTAATCGATGCAGGCGTCACTCGCCTTCGCTCGATTATCGCGGCAGATTTACTTGAACGAATTCGAAGCGAGTCGCCACGCTTTCTTGAAGAAGTTGTTCTGCAAGTTCTTCATGCCATGGGATACGGAGAAGGCGAGGACGATATCGCTCACCTAGGGGGCC
>Ga0208357_1001394_pt1 | contig 17578 bp, 12 predicted proteins | sample NGESurdeep092012_6_FD_184487 | JGI IMG/M metagenome (GOLD analysis project Ga0208357, IMG submission 184487) | Arctic peat soil microbial communities from Barrow, Alaska - NGEE Surface sample F52-2 deep-092012 (SPAdes) | ecosystem: Environmental > Terrestrial > Soil > Wetlands > Peat ... | reverse complement strand
GTCGGCCGCTCGCAGGGCGCATTCGACCACGGCACCGGCGAATTGTCGGACGCGGCCGCCGCCCTCGACTGGGCGCAGACGATCAATCCGGAGGCGAAGAGCTGCTGGATCGCCGGTTTCTCGTTCGGCGCCTGGATCGGCATGCAGCTTCTGATGCGCCGCCCGGAGATCGAGGGTTTCATCTCGATCTGCCCGCCGGCGAACCTCTACGACTTCTCCTTCCTCGCCCCCTGCCCGTCCTCGGGCCTGATCATTCACGGCGACAAAGACGCGGTGGTGCCGGCCAAGGACGTCAACACATTGGTCGAGAAGCTGAAGACGCAGAAGGGCATCATCATCGAGCAGAAGGTGGTGCAAGGCGCCAACCACTTCTTCGACGGCAAGGTCGAGCCGCTGCTGACCTCGGTCGGCCAGTATCTCGACAAGCGCCTCAACGTCACGCGCAAGCCGACCGCGGCGGCATAACGTGGCCGTGGGCCGCCGTTTGCTGTTATAATCTGTGCAGTATGTCCCGGCCGCGACGACGGGAGCATTGCCGAACTGGTCTATGAGCAAGTTAAGGCACTGCCGGAGCCGGTCGCGCGCGAGGTGCTCGATTTCATCGGCTATCTGCGCGAGCGTCGCGAACGTCGCGATTGGCGCGACCTGATGAACGCGCAGTCGGCCGCGCTTGCCGACGTCTGGGACGGCGAAGAAGACGAAGTCTGGGATCATGTTTGAACGCGGCGACTTGTTGCTGGTCCCGACTAATGCTCCCGTCATGCCCGGCCCTCTGCCGGGCATCCACGCCTTAAAACCGGACAGCTAGAAAGACGTGGATGGCCGGGACATAAGGGTGTTCACGCCCGTCTTCGACGGGCTATGCCCGGCCATGACGATGCGGAGGACTCACCCAGTCCATTTGAACCCTCGCAGTAACTCCGGCCAAGCCCTCGAATGACCCGTCCCATCTCGCTCGAACATCTGACGATGATCGACGCCTCGCCGCGCGAATTGATCGACGCCGCGGCGGCGGGCGGCTTCGACATGGCGGGCCTGCGTGTGGTGCCGCCGCAGCCGGCCAATCGACTGATGCCGGGCTTCGACGATCCGCGCCTCGTGCGCGACCTGAAGAAACAGTCGGAAGATACAGGCGTCGCGGTCGGCATGATCGAGGCGATCTGGCTGGCGCCTGAGACCGACCCAAACGAAATCGAGCGCGCGCTCGCCGTCGGCGGCGTACTGGGCGCGCAGTTTGCCCTGATCTGCGGCAACGATCCCGACGAGGCGCGCACGATCGATACGCTCGGCCGCGTCGCGCGCGACGCACGGCAATACGGGCTCGAGATCGCCTTCGAGTTCATGTCCTTCGTCGCGGCGAACGATCTTGCGCAGGCGCTGCGCATCGCGCGCGCCACCGGCGAGCCGAACGTGCGGCTCCTGATCGACGCGCTGCATCTGAGCCGCACCGGCATCGATTTGAGCGCGCTGACGCCGATGGACGCCTCGGCCGTCTCCTACGTGCACCTCTGCGACGGCGTCGCCGCGGTCCCGCAGACCGAAGCAGCCTTGCGCGACGAAGCGCGCACCGGCCGCTTCTATCCCGGTGAAGGCGAACTGCCGCTCGGCGCGTTTCTCGCCGCGATGCCGGCGGACGCGCGGCTCGGGCTCGAGGCGCCCTGCCGCGCTTATGCACATCTGCCGCCGATCGAACGCGGCCGCGTCGCCGGCAGTGTTACGCGCGCCTGGCTCGCAGGGCACGACGCCGCGGGCGACGCCGCCCGATAGGTCGCATTGCCCCTACGCTGGGCGGCGGCACAGTGGCTCATGGGCGCCGTGCTATCGTGGCGACACCATTCTCATAGCAAAGGTGAGTCACGCATGCAGAAGCCGATCTACGTCCTCAACGGGCCCAACCTCAATCGTCTCGGCAAGCGCGAGCCGGAGATCTACGGCCGCACCACGCTCGCCGAGATCGAAGCAATGTGCCGCAAGGAGGCGGGAGATCGTCCGCTCGAATTCCGCCAAACCAATCACGAGGGCGAGATGATCGAGTGGATCCATGAGGCGACAGACGGCGACGCTGGCGGCATCGTCATCAACCCCGCCGGATGGACCTTCACCTCGATCGCGCTGATGGACGCGCTGAAGATGTTCGCCGGCCCGATCATCGAGCTGCATATCTCCAACGTCCATCGGCGCGAGAGCCTGTATCACAACTCGCTCGTTTCGAAGGTGGCCACCGCGGTCATCGCGGGGTTAGGCGCCAGCGGCTACCGCGTCGCGCTCGGATCGATCAAGGAGATGCTGGCCGCCAAATAGCTAGCTCTGCACCGAGAAGCCGCCATCGACCGGAATCGCTGCGCCGGTGACGAAGTCGGAGGCGCGCGAGGCGAGGAACACGGCGATGCCGGCGAAATCCTCCGGCACGCCCCAGCGCGCCGCCGGCGTGCGCGCCAGCACACGCTCGTTCAGACCCGCGACCTGCTCGCGCGCCTTCACCGTGAGCTCGGTGTCGATCCAGCCCGGCAGGATACAATTGACCTGGATGTTGTCCTTCGCCCAGGCCGTGGCCATGGCGCGCGCCATCTGCACGATGCCGCCTTTGCTCGCCGCATAAGGCGCGGCGTAGGACGAGGCGAAGATCGACATCATCGAGCCGATATTGATGATCTTGCCGCCACCTGCCCGCAGCATGTGCTGATAAGCCGCCTGCGAGCAGATGAAGGCGCTCGTCAGATTGGTGTTCATGACGTGATGCCAGTCGGCCGCGGTCAGGTCCTGTGGCTGCTTGCGCACGGCAGTGCCGGCATTGTTGACGAGAATGTCGAGGCGGCCGAAACGCTCTGCCGTCCCGTCGATCGCCTTGCGGCAGGAATTTTCGTCGAGTACGTCGAGTTCGACGAAGTCGGCCGTGCCGCCGTAGTCTTTGAGCGCGGCAAGCGCTTTTTCCGCCTTCGCTTTGTTCCGGCCGGCGATCACCACGGTCGCTCCAGCCTCGGCCAGGCCCTTCGCCATGCCGAGGCCGATGCCGCCATTGCCGCCGGTGACGAAGGCGACACGTTGCGTCAGGTCGAAATTTGGCATCGGACGGACTCCTCCTGCTTCAAGGCCGCGCGATGACGCCGCCCGTCATCGGCCGCGGTGCGCCGGTCGTCTTCGGGAACGTGATCGGCAGTCCGTTCAGTGTGCGCACGGCAAGGTAGGCGAAAGCCTGCGCCTCGAGCGAATCCGAGGCCCAGCCGATGGCATACGCGGTTTCGACACTCGCCGGCTTCAGCCGATCGGCGAGCATGCGCATCAAGGTCGGATTGCGCGCGCCGCCTCCGGCCACGATCCAGCTTCGCGGCGGCTGCGGCAAGAGCGTGACGACGCGCGCAACCGCCGCCGCGGTGAGCGCCGACAAGGTCGCGGCGCCGTCGGCGACCGAGAAGTCCGGCAGGCCGATATTGGCGAAGGCGAAGGCGTTGCGGTCGAGCGACTTCGGATAAGGATGCGCGAAGAAGTCGTGCGCCAGGACGCGCGCGACGAACTTCTCGTCGACATGCCCGCGCGCCGCCTGATCGCCGTCGCGGTCGAGCGGCAGGCCGGTGCGCGCGCGCATGAAGTCGTCGATCAGGGCGTTGCCCGGCCCGGTGTCGCAGGCGACCGGATCGCCGCCGTCAACCCAAGTAATGTTGGCGACGCCGCCGACATTGAGGAGGGCGATCGGGTGCGGCCGTTCGAGCATGCGCGCCAGCGCCTGATGGAATACCGGCACCAGTGGTGCGCCCTGCCCGCCGGCAGCAACGTCGGCGGCACGGAAGTCGTACGCGACTGTCATGCCGAGCCGGCGCGCGAGCGCAGCGCCGTCGCCGATCTGCACCGTCAGCCGTTTCTCTGGCCGGTGCAGCACCGTCTGTCCGTGAAAGCCAACCACCGCGACGTCCGCGCGCGCGATGCCGGTGTCGCGCAAAAAGGTCTCGACGGCTTCGCCATGCACACGCGTAACGAAGTCGTCGGCCTCGATAAGAACTCCCGGCCGCTGCTCACGCGCGGTTACGCTTACGCCCTCGGAGAGCGCCCGGCGCAAGAGGGCGCGCTCGGCGTCGGTGTAGGGACGATAGCCGGTCGGACCGAAGGCCGCGACGCGTTCCCCATCGGTCTCAAGGAGCGCAATGTCCACGCCGTCGAGCGAAGTCCCGCTCATCAGGCCGATCGCCCGCACCAACCCCAACGCCCCGGTTCCCTGTTGGTTGAATCCCGTGCCGGACCTGTTACACCACCCGCCCGAGAGATGCGACTGGCCGTGCTGAGCAACGTCAATGAGCGCCTATAAGTCCGAATTCCTTAACATTCTGGCCGCGCGCGGCTTCATCCACCAGGTCTCAGAACCCGAGACGTTGGACACACTCGCCGCGAGCAGTGCCATCACGGCCTATATTGGTTTCGACTGCACCGCAGCCTCGCTGCACGTCGGCTCGCTGCTGCCGATCATGATGCTGTATTGGTTGCAACAGACCGGTCACCGGCCGATCGCGCTGATGGGCGGCGGCACGACCCGCGTCGGCGATCCCTCGGGCAAGGACGAAAGCCGCCGCATCCTCACCGACGCGATGATCGACCAGAATCTTGCCGGTATTCGCGCGATCTTTTCCAAATTTCTGAAATTCGAGGGTCAAGGCGGAAATGCCGTCATGGCCAACAATGCCGACTGGCTTAACACGCTTAATTACATCGACTTCCTGCGTGACGTCGGTCGCCACTTCTCGGTCAATCGCATGCTGTCGTTCGACAGTGTGAAGATGCGGCTCGACCGGCAGCAGGAATTGTCGTTCCTCGAATTCAACTACATGGTGCTGCAGGCCTACGATTTCGTCGAACTCAACAAACGCCACGGCTGCGTGCTTCAGATGGGCGGTTCCGACCAGTGGGGCAACATCATCAACGGCATCGATCTCGGCCGGCGCATGAACAACGCGCAATTATTCGCGCTGACGTCGCCCCTGATTACCACTTCGTCGGGCGCGAAGATGGGCAAGACCGCCGCCGGCGCAGTGTGGCTCAATGCCGATTTGATGAGCCCGTACGACTACTGGCAGTACTGGCGCAATACCGAGGACGGCGATGTCGGCCGATTCCTCAAGCTGTTCACCGTGCTCCCGCTCGACGAGATCGGGAAGCTCACGGCCTTGCAGGGCCAGGAGATCAACGAGGCGAAGAAGGTACTGGCGACGGAAGCGACCGCTTTGGTGCACGGCCGCGACGCCGCCGCGCAAGCGGCCGAGACCGCGCGGAAAACTTTCGAGGAAGGCACGCACGCGTCCTCGCTGCCGACGATCGAAATCCCGCGCGCCGAGCTCGACAAGGGACTTGGCGTGCTCATCGCTTTCGCCGAGAAGTCCGCGCTGGTGTCGTCGAACGGCGAGGCGCGGCGTCAGATCAAGGCGGGGGGCCTGCGCGTCAACGATGCGGCGGTCAGTGACGAGAAGATGACGCTGAGCGCCGGCAACCTCACCCCTGAGGGCGTGATCAAGCTTTCACTCGGCAAGAAGAAGCACATCCTCTTGAAGCCGGTGTGAGGCGCGCAAGCGCCGTCACCGCGTCGGCGGCACGAAGTTGCGGTCGAACGATCCAGGCGACGGGATGAACTTGCGCAGCAGTCCCGGCGTGATCGCCGTGACCGGATTGACGGTGATGCGCGGTGACGACGGCGGGCCGACCGCCTCGTATGTGATGCCGAGCAGGCCTTCGTTGCTTCCACCTCCGAGGAACAGCCCGACGATCGGGATCTGCCCGAACATGTTGTTGAGGCCGTAGAACGGCACGAAGGTGCCGCGCAGATGCACGTCGTTGCGGGCGTAGTCGATCTGCCCTTCAATGGTGGCGCCGACCAGCGGGCCGCGCACGACGCCGTCGCGGACCGCCATCTTGCCGCTGAACCGCGTGAAGTCGACACGGGCCTCCGAAAACTCCACCGTATTGGCGTTGGCGCCGGGCGCACCGGCGATGACCCGCTGCAACGTCGGTTCGTTACGCACGGCGAAATTGCGGACATAGAACGTGCCGATCTGCGGCGAGGCGTCTTGCGTCGGCGGATCCATCGCCACCCACATCTGCCCGCCATACATGCGCGCATACATATCGGTGAAGCGGAACAGCGCGCCGGCGTCCGCCGTCTCGAGGTAGATTACCGCGTGGTTGTCGTGCGCGCGCACGCGCATGTCGCCGATGAGCGGTGTGTCGCGGCCGATCTTCGAATTCAGGCTGAAGCTGCGGATGTGCCCGCCGCGGCGCGACAACGACAGGTCGAGGCCGCGTAGGGTTTCGCCGTTGTGGCCCGCCACCGTGCCGATCTTCACATCGACGTCGATGTCGGGTTGCTTCTTGCGGGCGGAACCGTTGCTGGCCATCGACGAACGAACGAAATTGCGGCCGTCATAGACGTCGCCGCGCATGACGATCTTGAGCACGCCATCATTGCCGCGATCGGCCTTGAGCGAGAGCTTGTCGCCGTCCGACAACGCGAAAGTCGGGAAGTTCGCCGAGGCAATATTGCCGGAACCGTCGAGCTCGATCGAGCCTTGCACATTGGCGCCATCGCCGGTGACGTTCAGATCGTCGAAGCGCGTCCCCTTGGCCGTCTTGGCGAAGGTGAACGTCGCACGAGCGCTTCGTCCGGCCGGCTTTTCCCAGCCGGGCAGCAGATTGTCGATCTTCACCGGCGTGAGGTCCGCGTCGACCATCATCCGCTGATCGACGTCGTCGCCGCCGACCCGCGCGGTCAGCCGAACCGGAATCGAGCCGACGACGGCGCTGCCGACATCCAGGCCGAGGCGATGGCGCGCCGCCTCATCGAGCTTGGCGGCGATATGCAATTCGGCGGCAGTGTCGCCCTTCTTGCGAGAGAGCTCGACCGTCGCGGGCGTACCGTTAATCCGCGCGTCGCCGCCGATCTGGTAGCCATCGCTGGTCGCGGTCGCTTTGAGCGAGGCGGCCTCGATCTTCTGCCCGAGTAGCCCTCTCTCGGCGCCGAAATTGGTGATATCGGCGGCGATTGCGTACGTGAACGCGTCGGCCGGAATATTCTTGCCGAGCGGAAAATCGATTTTGACCTCGGCGCTGACCGCCCCGCGCGTCGTCGCCGGATCGAGCGGCAGACCCACTTTGTCGCGCAGGCCGTCGCTCTGCAACAGCGCGGCGGCGGCCGGCAGCGTGCCGTCGATGCGGAAATTGACGTGCGCCGGCGCCGGCTTCGGATGCGTGTCCGGCATCTGGAACAGTCCGCCGACAATGCTGAGCTTGCGGCCCGGCGTCACCTCGACGGTACCGCGACCGAGATTGATGGTGGCGGCGCGGCCGGTGATGTGCACGGTCAGGTCGGCGTCCCGGATCGCCGGTAGCTTGTCGAGCGGCTTGAGCGTTGTGCCGCTAGTCTCGATGTCGACCGAGAGACCGTCCTCGGTCAGCGGCGGTCCGCTCGGGCTGAACTCGGAAAACGGCGCGTTGCCGGCGATGACGACGCGCTCGACCGTGCCGCCGTTGACATGCTCGCCGGCCCAACGACGTACATTGGGAGCGATGAAAGGCGGCCATAGCCGCTTCATCGCCCAGGTCGGCATGCGGTTGCCGGCGACGCCGAAAGCGAGCCGCGGATCGGCGGACGACATATCGAGGCTGCCGGAAAAAGCGATGCCGACGTTATGCGTCGGCCGGGTGTCAATGCGGCGTATGTCGGCCTGCTCGAGATCGATGCGGCGCTTGGTCGGATCGATGCGCAGCTTCAGGTTGGCGCGGTTGAGCGCGAGGCTTTCCTCGTCGGAGCCGGGCGGCGGCGCGAGGATGATCGGATCGATCACCGGATCGTCGCGCGACATCGAGACAGTCCAAGCGGTGCTCGGCGCGGTAGGCGCCTCCGCGACTGCCCGCATTGTGAACTGGTTGCCGCCGGTCTGCACCTGGAACGGCACCAGGAGCAGCCCGCGCGCGCTGTCCCAGCTGAACCGAACGTCGGCATGGTCGATGTGCAAGCTGAAATCGGGATCGCGCCGATCGACAATGTCGCCGGCGTCGGCGAGCACCTCGCCGCTCACGCGTTGCGGTTTTCCACTCGGCGCGATCTCGGCACGGATGCTCGCAGAGACCGGTAGGTCGGCTTCGATGCCGACCTCGCTGAGCCGCAGCGCCAGCGTGATGTCGCGTGTCGACACCTTGCGCGCCTCGATGCCGATCGCGCGAACGCCGCCTTCGACGGGACGCATCGCGGCGTTGATGAGCCAGGGCCGCGATTTGCTGTCGGACTCCAGCTTGAACATGATGCCACCCTGCGGCGGGCGCATCAGGCTGGCGTTGATACGCTCGAAATTCCACCGCTTGCCGTCGCGCTGGTCGTCGACGACGAGGCTGCCGTCCTTGAGACCGAGTTCGCGCAGATCGTGGCCGTCGAGGCCGGTCTCGCCGAGCTTGTCGAGCCAAGCGAGCGCGCCGGCAAGATCGTCGAAGCCGCTAAGCGCGGAGCCCGAGGCGGTCTTGCCGTCGGGTGGCGTCGGCGGCGCCTGGGCCGTGGCGATCGGCCGCTTGTCGGCACCGGCGAAAACGGTCACGCGACCGTCTTTCTCGATCCGTACCGACAACTCGGCGCCGACGAGGTTGAGGCTCTCCGCCACGAGCCGGCCGGACAATAATGAGCGGCCGGACAGCCCGACCTCCGCCTTCGGCGCGCTTGCCACCACCGTGCCGTCGGTATCGCGCACGATAATGTCGCGCATCCGTAAGGTCGGCCGGCCTTTCTCATCGCGTTCGATCTGGGTACCCCCGACCGACACCGAATGCTTGCCGCCAAAATTCTCTTCCATGGCTGCCTTGAGCCACGGCGTCGCCATGTCGAATTCGATCGGTCCTTTCGAGAGCCGCCACCACAGGCCGGCCGCGGCGGCGACGGCGATGATGCAGGCCGCGCCGGAACCGATGGCGATACGCCAGATCCATTTGCGATGCAGGAATTTCGACGAGATCCGGCGCAGATGCTTGAGTCGACGCATGAGAACCGCGCGGCCGAGATGCGCGACGCGACGTGCCCTGTGCTTGTGCGCGGTCTCTGTCATACCCTATGTGCGCCCCTCCCCGGGCGCACCGTCGCCCGCAAGTGCCCGGACACGCAACGGTTTAGCGGCTGAACGTCATGGAGCCGGTTGCGCCCCCCTGACGCAAATGGCATCAGCGACATTGACGGGCCGAAAACGACGAAAGGAAGGCGAATGGATCGTGAACTGGGCGTCGGAGACCGGGCGCCAGCCTTCACGTTACCGCGTGACGGCGGCGACAAGGTCTCGTTGAAAGATTTCAAAGGCCGCAATCTCGTCCTCTATTTCTATCCGAAGGCCGATACGCCGGGCTGCACTCGGGAGGCCATCGCCTTCAGCAAGCTACGCGCTACTTTCGCCAAGGCCGGAACCGACATCGTCGGTGTCTCCGCCGATGCGGTCGCCGCCCAGGACAAGTTCAAGGCCAAGCACAAGCTCTCAATCCCGCTCGCTTCCGACGAGACCAAGGCCATGCTGGAAGCGTATGGCGCATGGGGCGAAAAATCGATGTACGGACGCAAATTCATGGGCGTCATCCGCAAGACACTCCTGATCGACGGCGGCGGGCGCATCCTGCGCGTCTGGCCGAAAGTACGCGTCGAAGGCCATGCCGAAGAGGTGCTCGAAACCGTCCGTGCACTATAAGTCCACGGAATGATGGCGGATTCGGTGATGTCCCGATTCGCATTACCTCTTCCTTAACCATATCCGGGCGATATCGGCGCGTTATTTCTCCGCGTGGAGCGTCGATGTCGCAGCCGTCCCCTTCGTCCCATCCGCGCGCGGCCCCCGCCTCCGCCCGTCCCCACACCGCCGCATCGGTCTCTCGCAGCCTGAGCCGTCCGCGCGGCGGCGACTACACGCTGGTCCACGCCGGCCGGCAGGTACGCATCGGTCCGGTCGCCTTCTGGATCGTAGTCGGCACGGCGGTCGTCATGGGCGTATGGACGATCGGCACCGGCACCTATTTCGCCTTTCGCGACAGCGTGCTCGCGCATCTGATGGGCCGTCAGGCGCAGATGCAATATGCCTACGAAGACCGCATCGCGGAGCTGCGCGCGCAGGTCGACCGCATCATGAGCCGCCAACTTCTCGATCAGGAGCAGTTCGAGCAAAAGCTCAATGCTCTCATCAAGCGTCAGGCGGTGCTCGAGAGCCGCACCTCGGCGCTATCCGGCGAGAGCATCACGACCGGCACGATCCGCGGCAGCCGCGGCACGGCCGACCCGGCGCGGCCGAAGGCCTCGCCGATCAGCGACACCGTCATCTTCGCCGCCCCGCCGGACCGAGAGGCGCGGCTTGAATCGCGCAACACGGTCGCCGCGGCGAGCCACCCGTTGCAGGCGGCAAAGGCCGGAGGCCTCGAAGGCGTGCTCGCACGCGTCTCTTCCGCACTTGACCGGGTCGAGAAGCGCCAAGGCATGGTGCTGGCGCAGATGGAGGAGCAGGCCGACGGCAAGACACATCGCATGCGCAGCGTGCTCGATGACCTCGGCGTCAACGTGAACACGGCGCATGTCCGCGGCGTCGGCGGCCCGTTCGTGCCGCTCAAACAGCCGAGCAAGGGCGCCAGCGACTTCGATCGCCAGCTCTATCGCGTTAATCTCGCCCGCGCCGACGTTGATCGCTACCGGCAGGCGCTCGTGACCGTGCCCTTGCGCAAGCCGGTCGCTGGCGAGATCGACATGAGTTCGCCCTTCGGCGTGCGCATGGACCCGTTCCTGCATCGCCCGGCGATGCACACCGGCCTCGACATGCGCGGCGACATCGGCGAGCCGGCGCACGCCACTGCCGACGGCCGCGTGACCATCGCCGGTCGCGATGGCGGTTACGGCAACATGGTGGAGATCAATCACGGCAACGGCTTCGCCACCCGCTACGGCCACCTGTCCGAGATCGACGTAAAGGTCGGACAGACGGTGCATGTCGGTCAGATGATCGGCCGCATCGGCTCGACCGGCCGCTCCACGGGCCCGCACCTGCATTACGAAACGCGCATCGACGGCGAGGCGGTCGATCCGCAGAAGTTCCTGCGCGCCGGCGTGCGCCTCGGCGGGCTGATCTGAAGTCGCTCGTGCCAAGCGCGGCAGTTGCCATTCGCCGCGCCTTCGATCAAAAAGCGGCCTGACGACCGGATCAATCAAGGGGCGCCCGCGGCATGCGGATCGGACCACGCCATCCGCGGCTGGGGGCTGCCGGATTCAAGCTCGCGCGGGCCCTGTTCCAGCGCATCTACGCGCGTTTCAATATTCATCGCGCCGACAGCGCCTTCGCGCGGCGGCACATCGCCGCGATCCGCGCCAAAATCGAGCGTGGCGAGCGCGTCTATCTCGCCGGCGTATCCGCCGTCGGCATGCATAATTCCGGTGTCGCGCTCATCGAGGTGACGCGCAAGAGCGGTCCCCGGCTGCTCCTCAATAATGAAGAGGAACGCTTCTCCGGCAACAAGCACACCACCGAATATCCGCGTCAGTCGATCGCGGCGATGATCGCGGCGCTCAAGCGCCGCGGCCTCAGCGCTGCCGACATCGATGGCTGGTTCGCGGCCTGGGACAGCGCCGACTTCTGCGCCACGCTCGTGCGCAGCGTGCTGGAAGAGTTTCCCGGCACGCTGCCGATGCTGACGAAAGAGCCGACGCCGGTCTTCAGCCTGCGCGATCTCGATCGCGGCATGCGTGCCGCGCGCCGCATCGGCGAGCAGATCGGCCGCTCGGCGCCCATCATGGCCACCGCGCATCACGACAATCACGCCTGGTTCTCCTACGCCGTGTCGCCCTTTGCGCAAGATGGCCGGCCGGTTCTCGTCGCCGTGCTCGACGGCGTCGGCGACGTCGGCTCGATCTCATTCTACCGCTGCGAAACCGGACGGATGGAGCGACTCTACTGCAATGACAGCGTCGCGGATTCGCTCGGCATCTTCTACTCGGTGATCTCCTCGACGCAGGGCGGCTGGACCTGGCTATCGAGCGAAGGCCGCTACATGGGCGCCACCGCTTACGGCAACAATGATCGCGCAACGAACCCCTATTACAAGGCGCTCAAGCCAATTCTCGTGCTTGGCGACAATGGCGCCGTGCAGATCGACCGCGACCTCGCGAACTGGCAGTGCGATATCCTGCACCATCCGTACAAGCCGGAACTCGTGCGCATTCTCGGCGAACCGATCGCCCACAAGGACATGTGGAATCCCGACGCGGTGCTGCGTGTCGAGGACATTCAGCACGAGGAGAACACCAGGCAGCGGCTCGACAAGGCGGCGGCGACGCAGATGGTGTTCGAGGACGCGCTGATGCACGTGCTCGCGCATTACATCAAGACGACGCAGTGCGACCGCCTCGTCTTCACCGGCGGCATCGGGCTGAATGCGCTCGCGAATATGCGGCTCCTCGAGCACTTCGACGATGCCTGGTATCGCCGCGAGATGGGCCGCCCCGGGCGATTACGTTTATGGGTGCCGCCGACGCCGAACGACACGGGCGTCACCATCGGCGCCGCCTATATGGGCGCCTACCTCGCCGGCTACGGCATCGGCGCGCCGGTCGAGCACGCTTTCTATTGCGGCCTGCCGCCGGCGGATGCCGAGATCGCTGCTGCCTTTGCCGCCAGCCCGGACGTCGGCTGCGTCCGGCTGAAACCTTGCGATGGCCACGCGATGCGCGCGGCCTACGCCGACTTCATGGCCTTCATGACGGCCCAGGACGCGATCTTTGCACTCTACCAGGGTGCGGCCGAGACCGGTCCACGCGCGCTCGGTCACCGCTCGATCCTCGCCAATCCGTGCAATCCGAAGACGCGCGAGAACCTCAATGCGCGGGTGAAATACCGCGAGGCCATCCGGCCGCTGGCACCGATGGCGACGCTCGAAGCGGCGAAGCAGTTCTTTCAATTAGCGGACGGCGCCAGCGACGACGACTACAATGCGTACAATTACATGGTGCTCACCGCGCACGCGACGCCGGAAGCGCATCGGCGCATCCCCTCCGTCGTGCATGCCGACGGCACCGGCCGCATCCAGATCGTGCGCAAGACCGCCGATCCTCTCACCTATGCCTATCTCAAGGCGCTCGGCCGCCGCATCGGCGTCGAGGTCGCGGTCAACACCTCGTTCAACGTCGCAGGTCCCATCGCGCAGACGCCGGCGCAGGCGCTCGACACGCTCAAGCGCTCGAAGGGGCTCGACGCCGTGCTGATGTTCGCGGACGAAGGGCCAGTCTACGCCGCCCTGCACAGTGGCGCAGAGGGCGAAGGCGGCGCGCGCTTCCGCGGCTGGCTGGACGCCTGGCAGCGCGAAACCGGCCTTCGGCTCGAAGTCTAGGTCACGCCTGCCTCGACAACGGCACCGGGTGCCTTGTCGTATTCGGCCGAGATGTCTGCGCCGGTATAGTCCGGCATCATTGCGGTCGCGACCACACTGATCACGGCGCAGACGGCGATGTAGATCGAGATCGCATAGCCGGAGTGATAGGTCGCAAACAGCGCGGTCGCGATCAACGGCGCCGGACCGCCGGCGATGATCGAGGCAAGCTGATAGCCGAGAGAAGCACCGCTGTAGCGAAGCCGCGGCGTGAACGCCTCGGCGATCAGCGCGGCTTGGGGTCCGTACATCATGTCGTGCGGGATCAGCGACAGCACGATGGCGATGAAGACCGCCGAGGGAAGCGCGGTGTCCACCATGCCGAAATAGAGAAACCCGAACAGACCGACGGCGACGGTGCCGATCAGATACATCTTCTTGCGGCCGATGCGGTCGGAGATGTGCCCGGACAGCGGAATGGTCACAAACGAGACGAGCGAAGCCACCAGCACGGCCGTCAGTATGAAGTCGCGCGACATATGCAGCGTGCCGACCGCATAGGCGTAGATGAAGGCCGTGAAAATGTAGAACGGCGCCTGCTCGGCCATGCGGGCGAACGCCGACAGGATGATTTCCTTTGGATGCTTGCGCCACACCTCGACGATCGGCGTCTTCTCCGTCGCCTTGGCGTCGAGAAGCCGCTGGAACACCGGCGTCTCGAGGATGCCGAGCCGGATCCAGAGTCCGATGCCGACGAGCACGATCGAGAGCGCGAACGGAAGCCGCCAGCCCCAGACCGGGAACTGGTCGCCCGCCACCCAACTGAAGACGAGCACGGCGAGGTTCGCGAGGAATAGCCCGCAAGGCACGCCGAACTGCGGCCAGGACGCCATGAGTCCGCGCTCACGGTTGTGGCGCGACCACTCCATCGCGAGCAGCACCGAGCCGCCCCACTCGCCGCCGACGCCGATGCCCTGGATCATGCGCAGGACGGTCAGGATCACCGCGCCCCAGATGCCAATCTGCGAATAGGTCGGCACGAAGGCGATGAGGAAGGTGGCGATGCCCATGCAGAGCAGCGTGGCGATCAAAGTTGCCTTGCGCCCGATGCGGTCGCCGTAATGGCCGAAGATCGCCGCTCCGATCGGTCGGCCGATGAAGCCGATGAAATAGGTGCCGAAGGCCGCAAGCGTCGCCGTCAGCGCATCCTGGTTCGGGAAATAAAGTTTGCCGAAGATCAGGCCCGCCGCATGCTCTGACGGCAGCGTTTGCCCAAGGAACCGGCCAACCAACGTCGAAGTTCCAAATCGCGCCCCGATCACGAGACCGAAACGCCGGGACGGCTACTCCACGTCCTCGACCTGCCCCGGCCCGCCGCCGAAGGCCTTCTGCGCCAGCGCCGCCTGCATGAATTCGTCGAGATCGCCGTCGAGCACGCCGCCGGTGTCCGAGGTCGACACGCCGGTGCGGAGATCCTTCACCATCTGATAGGGCTGGAGCACGTAGGAGCGGATCTGGTGGCCCCAGCCGATGTCGGTCTTGGCGGCCTGCTCGGCTTCAGCCTTGGCCTCGCGCTTCTTGACCTCCATCTCGAACATTTTGGCGCGCAGCATGTCCCACGCCATCGCGCGATTGCGGTGCTGCGAGCGGTCCTGCTGGCACTTCACCACGATGTTGGTCGGGATGTGCGTCAGCCGCACCGCCGATTCCGTCTTGTTGACGTGCTGGCCGCCGGCGCCACCCGAGCGCATCACGTCGGTGCGAACGTCCTTCTCGTCGATGTCGATCTTGATGCGATCGTCGACCACCGGGAAGACGACGACGCTGGCGAAGGAAGTGTGCCGCCGCGCATTGGCATCGAACGGCGAGATGCGCACAAGGCGGTGCACGCCGTTCTCGCTCTTGAGCCAGCCATAAGCGTTGTGGCCCTTGATCTGAACGGTCGCCGACTTGATGCCCGCGCCCTCGCCTTCGCTCTCCTCCAGCCAGTCGACCTTGTAGCCGTGCTGCTCCGCCCACCGCACATACATACGCATGAGCATGCTGGCCCAGTCCTGGCTTTCGGTGCCGCCAGCGCCGGCATGGACCTCGAGATAGCAATCGTTGGCGTCGGCCTCGCCCGAGAGCAGCGCCTCAAGCTCGCGCCGCGCCAGCTCGACCCTGAGCTTCTTGAGCCCGGCCTCGGCCTCGGCGACCGTCGCCTCGTCCTTCTCGCTTTCGCCGAGCTCAATCAGAGTGAGATTGTCGTCGAGCGCCTGCTCGATGCGGCCGATCGCCTTCAACTGGTCCTCAAGCGCGTCGCGTTCGCGCATGGCGCGTTGTGCGCGCTGGGCGTCGTTCCAGAACTCGGGGCTCTCGGACTCTTTGTTCAGTTCGGCGAGACGCCGTTGCGCGGCATCGACGTCAAAGATGCCTCCTCAGCAGCCGCACCGACTGCTTGATCTCTTCGACCAGATTCTGCGTTTCCGCGCGCATGTCACCGCTTCCGTGGGCCGCAAAGGCGGCCTCATTTGGAGTCTTGCTTGAACTCGGGATTTAACGTTAAGCGGCCGCGCGCGCAACCCGGCCTGCTCAGTACAGCCCGCCGGTGCCGGAGCGCACGGCGCGGTCGGCATCGGGCGATACGCCCACGCCCCAGGCGCGGCCGCCGCCACCCTGCTGCTGTCCCGGAATGATGCCGGGGCTGCCGCCGCCGTCGGACGGGCCGCTGTAGCCTACCACGGAATAGCTGTCGGGCGGCGCGGTACCGGGCTTGAACGCCTCAAGGATCACTTTCTGGTCGCCGGGCGCAGCACGCGCGCCGGTTTTCAGGTTGACGCGCACGAGCTTGATGCCCGGCGGCACACGGAACGGCACCGCGGGCTTGTCGGCGAGCGCGACCTTCATGAAGTCCTTGACGATCGGTGCCGCGACGCGGCCGCCGGTCATGCCGCGACCGAGCGACTTCGGCTTGTCATAGCCGACATAGACGCCGACGACGACATCGGGCGTGAAGCCGATGAACCACGCGTCCTTGTAGTCGTTGGTCGTGCCGGTCTTGCCGGCCACCGGCTTGCCGACCTCTTTCTGGAAGCCGACGCCGCCGGCGGTGCCGCGCTGTACGACGCCTTCCATCATCGAGGTGATCTGATAGGCAGTCATCGGATCGATCACTTGCTCGCGCCGGTCCACCAAGGACGGCTCGGGCTGGTTGTCCCACTTCTGCGCGTCGCAGCCGATGCATTCGCGCTTGTCATGGCGGTAGACCGTGTGGCCGTAGCGATCCTGGATGCGGTCGATCAATGTCGGCGTGATCTTGCGACCGCCATTGTCGATCATGGCGTAGGCCGTGGCCATCCGCAGCAGCGTGGTCTCGCCGGCGCCGAGCGCAAAGGAGAGATATGGCGGCAGATTATCGTAGACGCCGAAGCGCTTTGCGTAGTCGGCGATCAGCGGCATGCCGACGTCCTGCGCCAATCGCACCGTCATCACGTTGCGCGAATGCTCGATGCCGAAGCGCAAGGTCGACGGCCCGAAGAAATCGCCCTCGTAGTTCTCCGGCTTCCACACGCCGAGTCCAGGGCCCTGGTCGATCTCGAGCGGCGCGTCGAGCACCAGCGACGACGGCGTGTAGCCGTTATCGAGCGCAGCCGAATAGACGATCGGCTTGAACGAGGAGCCGGGCTGGCGCAACGCCTGCGTCGCGCGGTTGAACTGGCTCTGGTCGTAGGAGAAACCGCCGACCATCGCCAGCACGCGGCCGGTCTGCGGGTCTTCGACCACCATGGCGCCGGATACTTCCGGCACCTGTTGCAGACGGTACTGCCCGTCCGCCTTCTCGGCCGGCGAGACATAGACGACGTCGCCGGGATCGACCACCTGGCTCACTTTCGACGGCACGCGGCCCTTCACTCTCGCCCACTTCACGCCGTCGAGCGGCAGGATGCCGATGGCGCGCTCCTTCGTCAGCTGCCCGGCCGGATCGCGACCCGGCTGCAAACCGATACGCGCCGAATGGTCGCCGACCTCGAGCACCACGGCGAGACGCCACGGCTGCACGTCGTCGAGCGCCTTGACGCCGGCGAGCTTGACGCCCCAGTCGCCGGAGAGGTCGATCTTGGTCACCGGTCCGCGAAAGCCGTGCCCCTCGTCGTAATGTTCGAGGCCGGCCTGGAGCGTCTTGCGCGCGATCGCCTGATATTTCGGATCGAGCGTCGTGCGCACCGACAGGCCGCCTTCGTACAGCTTCTTCTCGCCGTACTTC
>Ga0208357_1001393_pt1 | contig 17588 bp, 35 predicted proteins | sample NGESurdeep092012_6_FD_184487 | JGI IMG/M metagenome (GOLD analysis project Ga0208357, IMG submission 184487) | Arctic peat soil microbial communities from Barrow, Alaska - NGEE Surface sample F52-2 deep-092012 (SPAdes) | ecosystem: Environmental > Terrestrial > Soil > Wetlands > Peat ... | reverse complement strand
GAGTCCGATGTATCCCTTGAACCTTCAAAATATAGTATTTTATGAATGCCCTAATTTGAGTTTTATATTTCATGTTATTTTTCTCCCGTAAGAGCTAAAGAGATTCTTGGGTTAGTTTGTTTTATTTTTCCTTGCGGGCGACAGAATCTCGTATGTCTTTTTGAATATATCGGGTTTACAAGAATATAATTCTCCGTGGACGCCTTTTATAATCCAATCACCCAATTCGGCACGCATAGTTCCTTCGAGCGTATCAATCGAGATATAGGCGTTATAAACTTCGCGGCGATTAAGATGATAAGAGCCGCTAGGACGGAGTTTATCGAATATCATCACATTATCTTTCCAACAAGTTAAAGCCACTTGTTTTGTAAAATGCACTGTTTCAATTACAACTGGTTTCTTTTTAGCTTTTACTGGTTCTATATTTTTCATTTTTGTATTGTAGTATTTTTGCCCGCAGAAGAACCAAAAGAGATTCTTTCTATAAGGGTAGGGAGGTCAAGGGATTCTATATTCTTTTTCATTTCTGCGCGGGCATCATTAAAGCCACCACTTCTTATTTCGTTTATTGCCTCTTTCGTTTTACTGTGCTGACCGACTACCACTTCACTCCATAATTCCTGACGCTCTAGCACTGTTAATTGCTCTAACCCCTCCGGCAAAAGACCTAAAAGAGCTTCCCTTAATATTTGTTCTGGTTTCATGCTTTAGGATGTTTTAATTTCTTTTTGGCGGGCAAATCTAATCGTTCCATAGCGATTTCTGCGACTTCGTGTGCCTTAGGATTACAACTAGCCGCATCCCTCGCATCATTTTCCGTTACGAATAGCCTGATTTCTCCATTGTGCATACAACTTTTATCCATTCCCCAGTAGAGAACTGCCCACGCTTTTATCTTTTTCATGCTTCCCTGATGAGTTTAATTAGTTTTTCTATATCTAGGTTGGACAAAATATCTTCTTTTAGTTTTTCTTCGCGGGCGGCAAGGATATATAAACAATCATTGTACGCTTGCATTTTATCCCACGCAGTTTTTCTAAAATCGGGATAAATCTTTTCCATTAGTTCTCTTTCCTCGCCTTCAAGTTCATATTCTGCTTTGGTAATATCTCTCCGTTTTTCTATCTCTTTTTCGCCCGCAAAAGAACCAAAAGATGTATCTACTGCGTTCTCTATAGCGGAGGAAAGGATATGAATTGCTTTTTCTTGGTCGTTGGTCATTTTTTTTATACTATTTTTTCTAACTTATGCTTAATCATCGCATATCTAATTGAATAATAAATAATTCCACTAAAGCCAAGAGCCCATAAAACGATGGCGGGATAGTATAGTGGGCTATAGAATATTCCAACAAGCAATGCGGCTACTCCAACCCATGTAAAATGATTGGCTCGTTTCGCCCATACCTCTATCGTTGCTATCTTTTTTGTAAGTTGTTCTTTAGTCATCTAAATATTCCTGTAAAGGTAAACGGTTTATGTTTCTTTCCAAATTGCTTTGCCACCACCTCACTACGCTCATTCAGCTTATCTATAAGCGGCTTAGCGAGTTTCTTCGCATCGTCATAATCAATGTAGTCATAAGCTAGCTTGCCTTTGATTACTGTTATCTTATCCCACACTTGCTGTATTTCCATATCCATACAAGTATTATATATTGCTTGTTTAAATAAATCAAGTGTAGTTATCCACACCATGTTTACCCTCCTAATAAAAGAAGTTCTAATTCATCTTGCGAAAGAAGAAATACTTCCACCACTTCTTTTTCATCTACTAAATCGTCAATTAAATAAATCGGAGCCCCATCCGCAATCCCTATTGAAGATATAAAGGTTTTATCAACTAGTAGTCTTGTTTTATCTAATCTATTTCCAGCGAGAAAACAAAATCCTCCTAAATAATTGTCGTTGATATTTTTATAAAGAAGTATATCCCCCTTCTTCGCTTGAGTTGCTCTGATCTTTTTCATCCAAAATCTGGCAACGGCGCATCTCCAGTTGCCTTCTTTAACTCAACATCATACCCATCCTCATACGGCTTTAGTTGATTATTATCGAACTGTAAATAAATTATTTTTCCCATTACTCCTTCGCGCCTATCATTTGAAACTATTAATGCAGTTCTTCCACTGAAATCAAATTGCCTAGTACGCCTATCCTTTTTTCTTTCCCTCCACACTAATAATGTTTTATCACTCTCTTGTGTAATAAACGAACTATCTCTAAGACCTTCCTCGTTTGGCATCTCATCATATTTTGTCTTCGACATGTGAGCCATTAAAAATACAGATACATTTAAATCTACCGCTATAGATTTTAACCTTCTCACCACCGAACCAATTTCCAATGAAGAACTATGATTCATCTTTTCCATATCTACTATGTAATGTAAATGATCAATAAATACAGCGCGAACATTGAACTTTGCCTTTGCTTCTATAATTCTGTCTTCTATCCACTCCATACTTTTTTGCTTCAGTTTTCTTGGAAGATAGAATTCTTGCGTTAGAGCAAATTTCTCGAACATTTGAGCGGGAGTAACTTCAAATGAAAACCATAAAGATGCAAATCCTTGATCTTCAAAATTCTTTGTAAATAAATGCGCAAGAGATGTCTTCCCGTTCTTAGTTGGTCCACTTATCGTTATTAACTCCCCACCCTGAAATCCTTTAATGGCTTTGTCTAAATCTGGAATACCAGACTGCATACGAACTACGGGCGCTAAATTATTCGCATCTATCTCAGCCTTTAAATCAGCCGCCTTAATTACTTTATCTTCGCCTTCGTAATAAGCAAGATCTTTTTCTTTTTCCGCCGCCGATTTAATTCCTTTCGTTCGTTCATCCATTATCGTTTTGTCCATTAAACTTTGCTAGATATTTCACACAAGTTCCAAAATCCCAATTCCATTTATACTCGTTCCTTTTATCATCCCATGCCTCTGAATTAGTAAATTCGAGTAGCCCCTTAAAATCCTTATACTTAACGACATCAACTATTTTCTTAATATTTGCCCAATCCTTTCCATTAATCAAACTCATGAATCCTTCCTTAGTGTCTGACTCGTAGACAAATATTCTATCAGTAAGTTCGGTTTTTAATCTACAACCGATAGCCATATAGAAATTTACTGGAGTTAATCCCTTACCATGATTAATTAAAAATCTCCAATCGTATATTCCTTTAATTGGAAAATTATATATCTCCTTTTCGAATTCCCCCTTTTCAATAAGCTTCTTAAGATTTTCCTCTATAGCGATGTAGTTGGCAGTTTTCTTAACCTCCTTCTTTTTGGTAGTTTTTTTACTATCCTTCTCTACTGGAGAAGTATAATTCTTAAGATCAAAATCAAGATCAAGATTAGGATTAAGATGCATCGGTGTATCATAGCCTATCATAGACACGAATTCTTTAAGTTCTTTGGGAGCTTTCTCAATTCCGACCCTCATACCAATTTCAACCTTAGGATTCTTAGATTGATTTTTGGCGAAGTTTCTTAGAGCAACCCAGCCATTCTTATACATTATTTTCCCATCACGCTCAAATCTTTTTAAAATCCTTTCGATTGTATCTTTTTCAAAGCCAGTTTCAACCGCTATTATCTTAGTAGCAATCTCATAAATCCCACAAATATCTGTATATGGATTTGTAATTAAATAAACATATAAAAGTTTCTCAGAAGGATCTAAATCTAAGATATATGGATCTGTCCAAAACTTCGTATTTAACATTCTTGTTTTAGCCATGTTTAAAATAAAAACCCTTAGACCGGAGCACCGTGGAGTTTCCCCCAATGATGCTACCGTCTAAAGGTTCACTTGGTATCATCATCTCCTCCGGTCGGGACATTTCTGTCTTACTATAAGTATATAAAAAATTCATGATTTTTTCAAAATGGTACATCTGTGGATAAGTTGTGATTAACTTTTTTCTTCCCCCACTTCACTTGTTGGACGAATTCGTACAACGTTCTATTGTGCCATGAGCCAGTTTCAGTCATCAATTCGTACTTACCACTCTCAGTTTCTTTGCCCGACACAAGTCGTATGCCTTCTACCTTGCCGATATTCTTTACGGTGGAGGTTAAGTCAATTACTTTACAGGTTGTCTTACCGGGAGCGATGCGAACTCCTCGTCCAACCATCTGATAATATAATCCAACCGAACGAGTTGGTCTCAGCAAAACAATACAATCAAGAGCGGGATGGTCAAAGCCGGTAGTGAGTACGCCAACGTTAAATACTGTTTGAATACTGCCATCTTTGAATCCGTTGATAATTCTTTCGCGTTCTTTTTTGTTTGTTTCAGCACTAACGACCTCTGCATTTTTTGTTCCAGCCGCCAACTCTTCCGCTTGTGCGACCGACGAACAAAATACGAGAACACTTTTTGAAGTGTCTTGCGCGTATGTAATTGTTTTTAATATCTCGGGTCCGTATTCTCGTATCATTTCTTCGTAGCTTTCTAGATTAAAATCTGATTGAGATTTGTTGACCGGAATGTTTTCGTGATCAATAAATGATTTGTCGTGATATTCGAGCGGGCATAAATAATTCCAATCAATCAAATCTTGTACGTTTACATTATATAATATCCGCCTCCAAAAATTGCCACGCATTCTGTTAATCAATTTTATTGTTGCCACGCTTTTCTTCCAGTTTGTCCCCACATCAACGAACTTATGTTCTATCCGATACGGTGTTGCGGTAAAACCGATTACTTTCGGATTTCCAATCTGTTCTAAGAACGTAGTAAACATTCCATCTAGGTTTCTCGGATTCACAAGATGGCAATTATGAACCAATACTCCATTGGCAAAATAGTTATGATTATCTTCTACTTCTAGATTATAAACCCAACAACCTTCTGTAGATTGCTCAACACTTCTTCGTTGTTGAATCGATACACTTTCCACCCTTTTGAGTTCAATAAATCGTCCTTTCTCTTGTCTCTCTCTTTTGCTTTTATTGAAGAATGAGACCAACCATCCACTTCTACGGCGATTTTCTTTGTAGGGTTTGCTATGTCTATTTTGTAATGATGTGGTTGATAACCATTCCCTGTTCGAATTACAAATTCTGTATGCCATCCCACTCCAAGAGTTTGAAATAAAATCAACTGTGCTTCTGGTAAGGGTTGTCCATTCCCACCCCTCTTTCCCATAGGATATGGCTTCCAACCAATTTTTTTGAAAGTTTCTTTCATTTTTTGTACGCTCTTTAAAGATTTCATTGGATTGTTCAATGTCATTCTTTTTGAATTTATATGAGCTACCCAAGAATATTTGCATTTTCTTGAACAAAAAGTGTAGCCTCGAACTTTCATTAGATGTCTTTTTGTAGTCCATTCTCCCGAAGTATTGTAATTTAATTCCTGAGTAATGTCTTTTTGACACTCCTTGCAGGTCTCTTTTATAAAATGCGATTTTATTATCGTTCTGTGAGGATACATCCCCGACCCCTCCTTGCGCAATTTCTTCTGCTTTTTGATAACCCTTTTCATATGTATAGATTGGATGATTCGATGTACTTATTATAAGGTCTTTATTTATATTTATCAATTTACTAGATGACCATTTTTTTGAAACTGCCAAAACCTTCTTAGGTTCTATATATCCGGTTTTGTGATTATAAGTATTTACCATATCACCGATTTGTATATCTTCTATTTTTTTACCAGATACTATTGTCCCAGCGACAAAACATTCATCTATAACAACGAGTTTGAAATGTTTAAAGAACTCTGGCTTTTTATAAATACTTCCTATCGTCGCAAGTGTGAATTGATTAACCGTCTTCTCATCCATTGATGCAGAGTATACTCCCACTTCCGAACGGTCAACATACCGCAATAACTTATCTAGATTCTGTTCTAGAATTTCTTTTGTTGGCTGTAAAATTAAAACCGGTTCGTTTATTGTATGAACAAGATTAGCAATCACCACACTCTTTCCCGCCCCGGTAGGAAGAATACAAAGAGAATTGCCTTCGAGTTCTCTTTCTCGTTCCCACAATATCTTATCTAAGCACTCTTGTTGGTATGGGCGGAGAACTAAATTATTCTTCATTGAAATATTTAATTACTTCATCTCTAATTTCCGACGTCAATCCTTTCCCGTAAAACTTTGTTAAGAATAATTTTTGGTCTTTATGAAAATCGGTATTATCATCGAGACACGCAAACTTTGTAACTCCCGGATGTTCGTCAAGCCACGCTTTGATTTCTGATCCACGAGAAGTTAATCCTTTATGGAATGGGGTCCTATCTAATATGGGGATTGGACAACCCGCTAACTTTAATTCCTCCCTCCAGTTCTCAGGAATACGCCACGAAGAAGATAGAACAATTTCGACGCCGGTGTCTACAATAATCTTTTTAAGCTGGCTTAACATTTCGGGGTCAATCCCAATCCAACCCGCACTTGATTGAGGCGTATTATGGCAGTTGAGAACTCCATCAATGTCTAGGAAAAGTACTTTCATTCTAAGTCTTTTGAAAAGATTGCTAACTTCCCAGTTTCTTTGTAATAAGCCAATGCCTTTTTCATACCAACGGAAATTGAAAATTGAGTTTGGGGAACGATGTCTTTTACAGAATTGTTTGTGAATATCTTCAAACTCAAAGCAAGATTCCACGTCGCAATTTTTACACCATATTCTTTCGTGAATAGTTTCGTGTACATAGCAAAGTACTTTCATTGTAATAACTTCTTTACTTTTCGCATAACCCTCAGAACAAAAAACTCAAAATCAGATAAGTTGAGATATTCCTTCGTTGCTTGCAGTAATTCATCTCGGTTTCTAAACATATAGCCCAACGCCTTAGAACCTTTAGTGCTGTTACATTTCTGGCAAGACAATATCATATTTGCTAACGTATCTTTCCCACCTGCCGAAACTGGGATGATATGGTCTACAGTCATTTCTTTTTTTGAGAAGAACTTTTTCTGGCAATAAAAACATTTCCCATTTGACCTAGCAATGAGTTCCTCTAAGAAATATTTTCGTACGTAGGTTCGTTTATCCATAGTTGCGCGTGCTACTACACCATTCATTCTTGCTAATATCTTAAGCTAGGGCGCGTTCTGATATCTTCATGTATACTTTTATCCTTTGATGAGTCTGGGACCAGGGTGGAGTGGTTAATTCCACCCCGACTCCAAACTAGTTAGTCCGCGCTCAAAGTACCAGTTGTGGACCTTTAAGTTTATTTTAGAAGCCGGGCAAGCTCTCGTCTGGTTCGTCTTCCTCCTTGTCAGTAGTATGATTGGGAGTGATTCCAGCCGCCTTATCCTTCTGGCTCCGTACAACGTCTTCGATGGGAACCTTTTTTGCGAGTTCATCAAGAACCACTTGATCAACTGGGGCTACAATCCTTCCGGCAATAACTTTATACATATCACCCGGAGGTTGATCTGGGTCATATGTAACGCCAATGTCGTATGTCATTGGGAGTTCTTCAAATGCATAATCCTCTTCTTCTGAAAATGCTTTGATTGCCTTAAAGACTGTGTAAGGAAAGTAAGCCAATTGAATCTCAGGATTTGCCTTTGATTTGTCGAGAATGTAGAAGGCATTCTGAACACGTGGCTTTGCTTCCGCTCCGTTCTTATCTTTCGGAGCATTAGCTCCATGATGAGGACAGCCCTTTGCTTGCCCATAGCACACAGTTGGTTTCCCATTAATCCAATGCTGTGCAATTGGAGTGCCACCTGCGAGTACGCGAACTCGGTTTTTACCTTCCGCGAATCGGAAACTATCACCGCCTCTGCCTACTCCATACTCACCAGCCTCTTTTGATTCTTTGTCAAACATTCAACGGATATTAATTTATTCTTCGTCCTCTATATCCAAGTCGACTAACTTGTCGAGGAGCTTTTTTGCCTTCACCAACCGAGCATGAACTCTTGCTGGAAGGATAACTCTCTTTCCGGATAGAAGTTTAGGTCCATAAGAAATGATCTGGCTAGCACCGTTTCCTATGTATTTGATCGGAATTAAGTTTTCGGTACCACTGTCTACAGTAGCTTGTTCTGGAGTATATTTTGCACTTGCAATAATCTTCTTAACAATTGGGATACCGCCACCAATAATGGATGCTCGATATTTTCTAAGCTCTCTTGCTCTGAGAATGACCTTATCGTCAATCTTTTGAATTAACGAATCCTCCAAATCTTTTCGCAAGCTACCATCCTCAACTACTCGTGAGATTCTACTCATCTCAACCAACCACTCAAACGGTTTCTTTCTGCTAATGATTTGATTAGCCATCCTTTTTGACGTTGCCGCTACCATAGTCCATTTCTCGATCATGCCTGGAGAAACTCCAAGTAAGGCGGCAACTTGAACGTTGTTAAGATCGCTCAAATTATTTCTCAAAGCCGCCAATGCACTTGACCTCTCCCAATCATTCCATTGCGAGTGCAATTCCTGTAAATGGAATCTTTTAACAAGGCGTTCAATATCACTCATCTGCTCTAGAATCGTTACGGGAACCTCTGTTAATTTTAGGTTCTTGGCAACGCGGTATCTACGCTCTCCATCTACTAATAGATATTGGGATCCATCAGTTTCTTCAACCGTTAGCGGAGTAAGGATTCCATTCTCCTTAATTGATGCCTCTAGCTTCACAAGCTCAACTGGATCAAACTCCTGCCGAGGATTATTCGGATCCGGCTTTATCTTACTAAGTAGGATTGTATTTTTGTTTTTCATTTTAGATTACTACTTTCTTACTATGTTTTACTAACACTACAATCGAAAATGCGAGGAGGTATATTGTCGCAATGATACCCCAGCCGATTGTCGACTGATTATTCGCCCCATCGTTTAATACTGCTATGCAGACAAGTGATAGCGATGAAACTACTATACCAACGATTGATGTTGCCTTCATGTTTTTATTATCGTTAATTAATTAGTTTTATGTTTCGACCTTTGGTTCGGGGGAAAGTAACATATCAATTTTTCGGTGGTCGCAGAACGGTTTGCAACGACCAGGTTTGAATTCTTTATTTTCAATTTGTATCAAAATATTCTTAGTCTTCTCAAATGTCTCAGCCAATTCCTCTAGCGTAAATTGAAGTGGAATAACTTGTATAGGCGTTGCCGAATTCAATGCCTTCGCATTCTTAACAAATACATAATAAATCACATCCGGTATAATCTTCTTGTTAAGACTCCAGCGCCCTAAGGCATATAGTTTTGTCTGATACTTAAACTCCTCGCTATCAACGTCGTACGCTTTAGCCGATGTCTTGTAATCTATGATTTGGTCTTTCTCAGTAAGCATATCTATACGTCCTTTCATCGGGATGCTTAACTTTTCTCCGGTAAGAGGATTCTCTAATACTGCATTAAGCCATATTTCTCTTTCTTTAGTATGTGCAATATTATATAACTTTTTAATAAAGTCATTATTTTCAATATATTTTTGAAGCATGAGAAAGCCGAGGGGATAAAGTTCGTCGTACTTAGGCCATTCTTTTTGAGCTAGCTTTCTTTTATCGAATTCAATTTCGTAAGCGAGCCGTGCTTTAGTAGCATCCAAATTATCTTCATATATTTCTAGAGCCTTATGCACGGCGCTTCCAAATACCAAGTGAACAGAATCCATCGGTAAAGAAAGTTTGCATACATACTTATAGAAATAAGCACGAGGACAAGCTTCGTAGCAAGCTAGTGATGATGGGCTGAAATGGTCTAGTACGGTATTATTCATTTCTTTTTCTTTTTAACTGGCCAGCTATAAGATATAGTAATTGGAATAAAATGCTTTATAGGCGTCCCTCGTTTTGGATATATGGTTAAATCAGTATTCCTTCTTGGTTCTATTTCTAAACCCATCAAGGAATAATCGATTGCCCAACCCTTAATCTTTTTCTTTCCTTCAAACTTTTTCATTTAGAATGATTCTACATACTCGTTATTTTTTCTAGACCAAACTCCCCGTAAATATTCAAGCTCTTGTTTATCCAACTTCTCTTTTCTAATTTCCTCTGCAATTACTTTCAACTGATCTTTTGATTCTGCATTTAAAATCTTGTTGAGAATTGGCGATAACTTTTCTATGATTTGGTCAAGTGGCTTGCCTGGGTCTTTATCAAATGCTTCCGCCTCTTCTTCTGAATAGACATTGACATCTCCATTAATTCCAAGATGCTGTAAAACTCCACGGTCGTAAGCACGTTTCTCAGCCATGATTCTCATATAACTTCCACCGCGAGCTCCAGTATTTCCTCTTCCAGCTTCTCCAGTAGAGTAGAAGATAGGGTCTGAGGTATGAAAACATTTATCTGATTCATCTACCTTTCTTGTTTTTGAAACTGCCTCACAAGTCATCGTCGCAACTACTTCATGTGCCATAGCATTCGCATAGTTCGGTTCAACCTGTATCTCAAACCTCGTATTGATTTGCGGCTTAATGCCAGATACTTTCGCCAATTTCTCAATGCCTCGGTGACTGACAATAAAGTTGTTCTGCTTTTTATTTTTATGCACCCAATAATCGTCTTGTGATAAAATAGTATCAAGCGAAACGACTTTGCCTTCTTTATCCAAAAACTGCACTGCTGGAATTTTTAATATTTCTGTTATTATTGTTTTCATTTTTTTAAATTAATTAAATCAACATCTTCTTGAGTAAGAGTAACTACTTGCTGTGGATCTTCTTTTCTTGGCTGTTGAATTATTAGTTCTGAATTATCCCAATACACTTCCAGCGTTATAGTATCTTTTAATTCTTCGACATACACACTAACAAGTTTTTCAAAAATACAAGTGCCAATTACATCCTCTCTAAGCAAATCATTTGGAAAAAATAATCCAAGTATATCTCCCTTCTTAACATCTTTTAGTAAGACCCTTTTCATTTTGATAAGTTTATTAAATCTAATTCTTCTTGGTCAATAACTAATTCGTGTTGTAGTGTATCTTTATGTGAGCCTACATTCAATATCTGATTAAAATCCAGCCAATCGTACGTTATTTTACTAACTCCTCCTTGTAATCTTTTACACCTCATTGCTAAACTTCCTTCGTGGTTTTCAATTTTGATAACCTTATATATTCCCCGATTACTATCTTTGATTTCGTCTAAAGATTCATTAATCGTAGTATTGATAACGATGTCTCCTTTTTTAATATCTTTCATTTTAACCTTTCTCATGATACTGTTAATTCAATTAATGATTCTTTCGTAAGATGTTTCCCATAATAACGATACCATTCAGGCTTTTGCAAAATACGCTCAATAATTCTTGCTTGGATAACTTTATAATCGCTTAGCACCGGACTCCAATCATTATCATATTGCTTCGGAAAGTTCTCTGTATGGATTTTGTGGTTGGTATTAAATCCTCTTTGGTGCATTTCGCCAATCAATTCCTTATGTCTTTTTTTGAGATATCCGATTTTATTCTTAAAGAAATTAACATGTCCTCTTCCCAAACAAAACTTTTCTGGAATAGCACTATTCGTGTGAAGATTTCTCTCTAACGATTTCGTCACCATTAATAACTCATGATATTCCGCAATGAGATGTTGGTCTGTTAATTTGGCTGGGTCAATAATGTTTATCCTCATATCTGTTCTTTAATACTAATATCTTTCGTTTAAAATATCAAGCATAGTTATCCACACCATGTCATGAGCCTAGTAAATATAAATCTAATTCATTTTCTTCAAGAACTGTGACTTTGTCTTCTAGATAGACTTCTCGATTCCAATTCCATCTAGTTCCTAAGTTGTCTGGATTAATCGTACATTTGGCTACAACTTCTGAAATTCCCATCTTTTCAAGTTTCAACGAAACAACTCTAGCAACCCCTCCGTCACGAATTTTATATATATCTCCAACTTTCAATTCTCCTACAGTAATTACTTTCATTGTCCTAATAATAACAAATCTTTTTCTTCTTTTGAAAGAATACAACAAGGAAAATCTGCAAGCTCAACAACGAATGCATTATCCACCTCTAAGTTCATTCTTTTATCCGGGTCATAATATTGTCCTTCTAAACGCACGTTGACTCTTCCTATCTTTTTTCTTTTGACAAGCAAGTAATCTTTCGGTTCTTGTCCAAAATAAACCATATCACCAATCTTAACTTTTTTGATACTCGATTCTTTCATCTCTGTAATTTTACTAAAGCAAATTCATCGTCATCGAGCACCATGAACGTTCTAGTTTTGGGATAACTAACATGGTGCTGTATATTGTCTCGGATCTTTGCGCATCCAAACATTCTTATATATATTGTCCAAGCATCTTTTTTTGTTCTGGCTTCTTTATTCTCTTCGACAATATCAACGATAGCGTAGGCGCCCTCCGATTTGCAGGAAAGAACATCGTCCATTTTTAATTCTACTATCGTTTTTCTGATCATTGTCCTAGCATTAATAAATTCGCTTCTTCCTCGTCCACAACATATTCATATCCATTGCTAAAAAAAATTAATTCCATACTTTCCCCGGTTTCTAGGTGTTTTAATTTCATCATGTCGATATGTATAGATTTTCCCAAGTAAATATACAACCTACCTTTACCGACTAGAATATATTCATCCTCATCGCTCGACGGCTTCTCACCACTTACGACATCACCAACCTTCAGTTTCTTTCTCAATATCTTTCTAGCTTTAATCATTTCTTCTCCATTAACATTTTCCCTCGGTATTCGAATTCTTTCACGATGCCATATTGATCTATGCTCGTTACCTTTCCGTTATGAGTTCTCAGACGATATGGAGACTTTGCTTTTGGTTCCCACACCACTACTTCGCGAATAATAAAATCAGGGAATGGGAACTCGTCGAAGTTTCTCAATGAGCCACCCAACATACTTTTTTCTTTTTCTGTAATTCCTTTTGCATTCCAAAAAATCATTTCCGTTCCATTCATTGAGACCCCATCGCTTCCAAATAAGTCATTCTTCTGATAGAACATCTTGCCCGGGCCTGCGAATATCGTCCTCAAAACTTCCGTATACTCACACGCATAGCCCTGAGCTCGATACCAATCCCGAGTCATCTTGTTATTCTTTCTGCCTTGGGCGCTAGCACTAATCTTCTTCTTGGGCTTGATCATCAATTTCTTGAAGTTCTTTTAATTTGAGTTGCTCTAAAGTCGACTTAACTTTTCTGTGTGCAGTTTTTCTTTGACCAGTCCATAAGCCGTGACGAGCCCACTTCTTATAGTTAGAATGTTCTCTGTGTAGATGTCCATGCTCTGGCTGTTTAATTGACTTAGCTTTTCTAGGCATATCATTTCTTTTTTGTACTACGCCTAATTAAATCTGTAGTCCCTAACTTACAAGTTCGACACTTTGCGTGCGGGGAATTCTTATCGGCATCAAACTCTTCGTGGCATTTACTACAGATTCTTTTCTGCCTCCATGCTTTGAGGTCTTCGTCAAAATATTCTCGGATAACCTTAATCATTGTATAGTTTTCTATTATTATCCCAAATCCGTTTTATGGTACTTTGAGAAGTGAATGTTATCGGCGGGTTAGACCTTTTAAGAACCGCCTCTTGTTGATTTTTGCTTTGGTTGGATTTTACATTTAAGATTCCTGTAAGTTTGGCGTTGATAACCTTAGCTTCTTCGTAACGTCCTAGCTTGATAAGATTACTTACTTGGCGATGGCAGGTCTGTACCATTCTTAATGTATTGAATTTTTCAAGTTGCTCGTTCATGCTTGTGCGTTAGTTAATTTTTTTATCTTCTATAACAGTTAATTGACTCTGCGAGTTATTAACTTCGTCAATGATATATTGAAGTTCTTCAGTTGGCGTTAAACGATAAAATTGTACACCATATTCTAGGTCTAACAATTCTATCTTAGCGTCTACCAACTCAACGTACACATCTTGAACGGTATAATTTTGTGGAGGTAAAATCATTTGTTTGTAAATCCCATTGGTGGTTTATTTTCGACCTGCTTCATTAGCTCAAGTTGAATGTGCCCCGCTAACTTATAGGAATCGTCGCCAAGACTCTTAACAATGATCTCAGCCAAACGCTCCATAGGAATATGCATTTCCTTTTCTTTTGTCGCTTCGAGATTGATAGCTATATCTTTCTCTAATATTTTTTTGTGATTGACTTTAGCCATTAGTATTTAGATTCCTTTTCTTTTTGTTCTCGAAATCTTTCCTCCATAGATTTCTGATTCTTAGACTTCCAGAACTTCGTAGTCCACTTACCGAATCTATACCACAAGTTATCCTTAGTGCCAAACTTATAAAAGGCACTACCCACTAATAAAACAATGATAATTAATTGAATCATATTCCTAATTAACTAATGAATAGTTTATTGTGTATGTTTCTTGTTCAATTCCATCTTGTGCAATTACTACTATCGTAGCTACTCCCGGGAACGTCGTTGCTTGAGTTATTGTCTCAGTAGCATTTGGGTCATTTGTCTGAGCTGTAATGGTTGGATTGATTACGGTACCGCTTGCTTCTCCATTCGGATATATCGTATTGATATTCTCCTGCACTCCATAAGAATACGTATCTGGGTCAAATGTCGGTTCCACCGTTCCAAGATTCACTGATATGCTTGCCAATGTCGCATCCGTCCCTAATGTAGGCGTACTGCTTTGATCGGTGCTAGTGCTTATAGTCGAAGCATCACTTACAATAGTAGAAGTCGTTACATCCGTCGATGTTGAAACATCTTCATCTGTAGTAAATGCAACACTCGGCATAGAAGACTGAGTAACTATCCCTCCACCACCACCCCCGTTATCGTTTATATTAATGTCTTGAGTAGTAGTACTAACGACTGGAGTACTTGTTACATTAATTATAGTTGCCAACTCGGCCTGCGTTTGCGCTAACTGTACTTCTAACTGCGCAACCTCTTGAGTTAAAAGTTGTATCGTCTGCTCGAGTAAAGTATTTATCTGCGTTTGAGTATCAACTGTCTGTGCATTCGCAATTCCAGTAGTAAGTAATCCTACCACTAAAAAAGTTGTTATCGTTTTTTTTATCATTCTTATTTAATAATTAATTATTTCCAAGTCTTAGCCCGTTCCGTGTGCCTGCAAGTTTGTCTAAACATAAACGAAGGACAAGTGCAGAACACTCGACCAGTGCCAGCACGTAATACTTTGTAACTCGTTCCAGGCCTGCTCTTACTTTTAAAGTAAGCTACCCTGCGAGAAACTGGAATCTGAATCACCGGCAACTCCTCCTCGTTTCTATTGAACATCTTTTAATAATTAATTTATCCCTCTATCCCCGCCCACAAATTCATTTTGTGATTGAATCGGACAAGATTCTTCCACGTATTAATGAACATCCGCTTTGCCACTACCAACTTCTCTTTCATATCTTTTTAAGTAATTATTGTTTATTCGACTTTTTAACTATACCTAAATTATAAATGCTATCCTTCAAAAAATCAAGTCAAGTTATCCACACCATGATTTGCTGGAGGGGAGAGGGAATCGGGATAACTCCGACATCGAGAGGATATTGTACAATTACACTCTCATCGTCGCTGGAACAGCATAACGTACAGTCCAGTCCGGTAACTCTCACCCCTTCAACAAACCATCTATAGAAGCAATAGTGACCAGCCCGTCGTGTTATGTCAATCAATAGTTAAAATGGAACCTCGTCAATAACAATTGACGTAAGCCTTTTGTTAGTAGCTATGAAGTCTTTGACTTCGCTATTAATGTATGATTGGCAATATGGGTGTTATCGCGATAGAGCCAGTCGCTATTGCTTCTATTTATTTTTAATGTACTACTTAACTACCTCTTTATGATATAGCACCCGATTCAAAAAATCAAGAGGAGTTATCCACACCATGTTTTATCCCGCCACTGGTATATTCTCAAACTAGTTATCCACACTTTTGGAAATAAAAAAGAACTCGCCTCACACGAATTCCTTTCTATTCACATTATTCGTTAGTGTCAGTAAATAATTTTATTACCAAGCCCCAACGCTAACCCACAATTATACCACTGCTTCCATAACCCCGCTTGCAACATATCCGCAGTTAATTCTTCAACCGTTGAAGTCTGCATGATAAGAACTCTAGCTTGTGCTACGGTCGTTGAAGTTGGAATCACTCCAAACTGTTTCCCATAGTTAAAGAATGTCATCAAATGAAATTGAGTAACATCGTAACTATAATATCCATCTGTATCTAGATGAATAATATCATGTCCGCCCGACTCGCATTGTATAAGTCCAGGCATCACATCGACTACCGAAATTAATTGTTTAGAAGAATCTGTGCTTGTACCCACGGGTAGATTCTGTTCTGTTATTGCAGTTGCGCTTGCTGGTTTATTTATCACTACGGTCCTGGCGTACGATACTCCTCTAATAAGAAAAACGAGCACCATTATTGCCGCCGCTATCACTGCCCAAGAAGCAATCACCGAAAGGAACCTAACCCATTTTGATTTGTGCATCAGTGGATTCTCGGAGGTCGCTTACTTCCATCGTAGTCCCCTCTGAATCACTGTACTAATTATAGCAAAAAACTAATACTACCTCAAGCCATTTATCTTAACAAGTTGGTGTAATGTTTTGACTACTACGACGTCTTACTATATGAAAAAGCATTGTACCCTTTTTCATGAAAGATATAAACAAAATGGCTTATGACCTTTTGTACCGCGCGATCTGGGTGTATTCCCTAGGGTCGGCGGTTTTTTTGTTGTAAAAAAAGCCCCGCCTTATTTCAGCGAGGATAATTATTAGAGTTTTATTCCGTGGTGATAGAGGGGATTCTTAGAATCTCCGGTTGCGTCGGGGACGCTTTCCTTCTCCAAATCAAAGAAGGACTGACCACATCGACAACAGAACAAGTTAGTCGATTCGTTCGGTGTGTGACAAAATGTACATGATTTCATGACCCCTCCTAAAAGGTCACTGATGCGATTAATGCGGTTGCGGCAAGCCAATAAATTGTGCGGCGATAATCCTTATGCAGGAAGTAAACTATCGCCGCTCCAATCTGTAGGCACATAATGAGCGAGGGGAATAACTTCGGTGAGATGTTCATAGGAGTATCGGGATTTGAACCGTTACCCCTCTCTTCTTGTCCATGAGCAGGAACGCTTGGATGGGGGGTTGAAACTCCCCGCCAAACGTCAGCGCATAGGGTGAATAGCCCACGAGTGAGCCGTTGATGAGCCAGCGGCGCGTACCAACCGTGTAGCAATGCAGGTGACCCTGAATTGAATACTCGGCATGATTCGCCTGATCCCACTGGTAGATGCGACGGTTGAGGTACGTGTACGGACCTTGCACTCCGCCGAAGCCGATGGTGTCGCCATGGTGGAATCTGACCTTGTGTCCCAGAACATCGAGATACGAGAACAGTCCGTCCGTGATGACCCAGTTCAACTGCGGATAGCGGTGAGCGATGTTGTAGTACATGAAGTACTCCAACGAGTTCCCCGCCCGCGAGGTGGCGTGCATCTTGTTCGTGATTCTCCCGTGATTGCCGTCGCAACAAACAACGGTAATACGTTTGAACTTCCCGAACTCCTGTAGATGATTCAGTCCCGCCTCGATGAGGTCTTGTGCTAAGACTGCCTGCTTGATCGGCT
>Ga0208357_1001392_pt1 | contig 17593 bp, 7 predicted proteins | sample NGESurdeep092012_6_FD_184487 | JGI IMG/M metagenome (GOLD analysis project Ga0208357, IMG submission 184487) | Arctic peat soil microbial communities from Barrow, Alaska - NGEE Surface sample F52-2 deep-092012 (SPAdes) | ecosystem: Environmental > Terrestrial > Soil > Wetlands > Peat ... | reverse complement strand
ATGAAAATGCCGCTTGAACGCCACCTCGCCCTCTGCCGGCTCCTCCAGCTCCCGCGCATAGCGATGCCCCGCATACACCGCGTGCGCGATCAGGCCGGGGGCTTCGGCGTCGCCGATGCAGCGCAGTGAGTGGATGCCGGCGCCGGCCCATTCGGCTTCGCGCAGCAGCAGGCTCTGGTATAGCGCGTCGTCGGGCAAACGGGCGGTGACGGTGACGATCGCGTCGCAGGGAAGTTCTCGTACCTGGTGATCCCAGACGTTTTCCAGGCTCAGGGTGCCACCGTGGAAAGCGGTGACGTTGTGCGAGACCAGGGGCTCGATGCCGAGTTCGGCCATGCGTTTGCGGATATGGCGGTAGTCCAGGGTGTGTTGGCTCCACGGCGCGATGCTGTCGTCGGGGCTGACGTAGGTGACTTCGCAGCCGCGCTGGCGCAGCAGTTCGGCGGCGACGCTGGCGTAGTAGAAGCCGTCGTCGTCGAATACCACCACTCGGCCTTCCGGAAAGCGGCCGTCCATCAGGTCATCGGGGGTGAACACGCGCGGATTGTCGGGGAAGCCGTCGATGGCGGCGCCGTTGCTGCGGCCGTAGCCGTCGCGACGCCAGTGGCAGCCGGTGGCGAGCACCACGTGGTCGGCGCCGAAGTCGAGCACGTCCTGCGCGGTCATCGCAGAGTCGCGGTAGATCGCCACATTCGGCAGCTTGTTGATCTGGCCGACGCGCCAGTCGCGCACGCGCGCCCACTCGGCCAGGCCCGGCAGGCGCGCTTCGCGAGTGACCCGTCCACCCAGCTCCTTGCGCGCTTCGGCCAGGCTCACTTCGTAGCCGCGCTGGCCCAGCGCGCGGGCTGCTTCCAGTCCGGCCGGTCCGGCACCGACCACCAGCACGCGACTGGCCGAGCGCTTCGGCGCGATGCGTTCCGGGTGCCAGCCCTTGCGCCATTCCTCGCCCATGGTCGGGTTCTGCGTGCAGCGGATCGGCGAGATCGTCATGTCGCCGGACACGCAGATGTTGCAGCCGATGCATTCGCGGATGTCGTCGATGCGGCCTTCCTCGATTTTCCTCGGCAGGAACGGGTCGGCGATCGACGGACGCGCGCAACCGATCATGTCCAGCACGCCGCGCTTGAGTTGCGACACCATGGTGTCGGGCGAGGTGAAGCGACCGACGCCGACCACCGGCTTGCTGGTGGCCTGCTTGACGAAGTCGATGAACGGCTCCTGCGCGCCTTCCGCGGCGAAGCGCGAAGGTACCGAGTCGTTGTACCAGGCGGCCAGGTTCACGTCCCACAGGTCGGGCAGTTCGGCCAGCATGGCGACGATCTCCTTCGCCTCGGCGAGCTCGACGCCGCCGGGGCCGAGTAGCTCCTCGGTGGCGAAGCGCAGCGCCACGGCGCAGCGGTCGCCGACGGCGTCCTTCGTGTCCTCCAGCACTTCACGCAACAGCCTTACACGATTCTCCAGCGAGCCGCCGTACTCGTCGCTGCGCTGGTTGCGCCGGCGTTGCAGGAAATGCATCGCCAGCGACAGGTCGTGCGCGGCGTAGACGTAGATGATGTCCATGCCGGCACGCTGGCCGCGGATCGCCGCCTCGCGATGCCAGCGGCGGTACTCGCGAATGTCGTGCTTCGTCATCGCCCGCGCCTGCGACGGATAGCCGTATTTGGACGGCTGGTGCGACGGTGCCAGCAGCACTTCGCGCGAGTACAGATTCGACGCCGTGGGGCCGTTGTGGGTCAGTTCCAGCGCGGCCAGCGCGCCGTGCGCGTGCACCTTGTCGCACATCAGCGCCAGCGCGGGGATGTCGCGGTCGTCCCACAGTCGCGCCTCCACGTACGGGGTGAGATCGCCGCTGGGGTGGATCTCGCATTCCTCGGTGGAGACCACCGCCCAACCGCCCTCGGCCTTTATCTCGCGCATCGCCGCATGCGCCAGCGGCATCGCATGGCCCATACCGTTGCAATGCGGCACCTGGAAGAAGCGGTTCTTCGCGGTGACCGGGCCGATCTTCAGCGGGGTAAACAGGATGTCGTAGCGGGGGTCGCGCATGGTGCTCAAACCTTGGCGGGGACCGCCAGCCTGCGCCGGCGTCGCATGAAGAGGTACAAGGGCAACCCGGCCGCAATCAGACCGAGTGCATACACGAACGGCTCGCCGCCGATGCCGATGAAGGCATAGACCAAATAAAGCGTGGCCACCGCGGCGACCAGCACCACGCTGCGCCCGCTGCAGCCGACCGTGCCACGCCGCCACAGCACGGCGAGCGCCAGCGAGCAGGCCAGGTACAGCGGCAAGTTGGCTGCCGTCACCACCAGGGTGAGGAAGGTGAACGCGGCCACCAGCGAGTGGCTGTAACTCATCCACACCATCACCGAAGCCAGCACACCGGTGATCACCAGCGAGGTTGTCGGCGTACCGTGCCGGTTGCTGCGCGTAAGCAGCGGCGGCAGGACGCCGTTGTCGGCCATGGTACGAGTCAGCTGGCCGGCCAGCAGGGTCCAGCCATTCAGCGCCCCGAGCCCGCTGATCACCACGAACAAGGCCAGCCAGCGGCCAAAGCCGGCACGGCCGAACTGGTCCATCAGCAGCGCGAACGGTGCGCTGGCGTTGGCGAGCACATCCTGCCGGATCAGCAGCAGTGGCACCGCCGAGACGACAACGTAGATCACCGCGACCAGGATGGCGCCGGCCATCGTCGCGCGCGGGATCGTGCGGCCGGGGTTGTCGACGCGGCTGGCCGGAATGCTGGCCGATTCGATCCCGAGCATCGCGAACAGCGCGATGGTGGACGCGGCCATCACACCACCGAAGCTGATCGGCGTGGTCGGCGGATGCGCCACGTAGCTGCCCGGCGAAGTCAGCAGTACCCAGCCGCCGAGCACGGCGATCGCCAGCATCGGCAGCAGCTTCAAGGTGGTGGTCACGATCTGCACCACGCCGCCGGTGCGCACGCCGAACAGGTTGATCAGCACGAACAGCCACACCAGCCCCAGCGCGAACCAGACCGGAGGAACCACCGACAAGCCCGGCATCACCACCGTCATGTAGCCAACCACGCCGGTGGCCAGCGCGGCGTTGGTCAACCACAGCGAAACCCAGTACGCCCACATCGACATGTAGGCGGGCAGTTCGCCGAGGGTGTCGCGGACATAGCCGTAAGGGCCGTCGGCGCCGGGCAAGGCGGAGGAAAGATGGGCGAACACCCGCGCCAGCGTGAGGCAGCCGAACAGGGTGATGCCCCAGCCGATCAGCGCGTTGAACCCGTACGGCGCCAGCGACGAGGGCAGCAGGAAGATGCCCATGCCGATGACGTTGCCGACCACCAGCGCGGTGCAAGTCCAGAAGCCGATCTTGGTGCGATCCTGCATGTCGATGCGCGCCCGGGTTCAGTTCAGGGGAATCTGATTGGCGTCGAAACTGAGTTGACAAAAGTCCCTCTCCCGTCGGGAGAGGGGTTGGGGAGAGGGTTCGGGCGGAGCGGGCTGCGGCAGCACTCGCCATGGCAGCGCCACGCTTCGCCCGTACCCTCATCCGGCGCTTCGCGCCACCTTCTCACCCGCAAGGGGACTCCCAAGGTCGCCGAGGGAGAAGGGCCCATCAACCCCCTTCTCCTGCGAGGAGAAGGACGCATCAACCGCGACTCGACGTTGATCAGGCGCGAGAGACGGCGGCTCAGCGCCGGCCGGGACGCACTCATGCAGACTCGCCGGCCGGACCGGCGTAGGCCGCGCGCAGCAGGTTCTGGAAATGCCAGACGCCGCCTTCGCGTTTCGGACATAGCCGGCCCGGCGTGTAGGCACCGGAGGCCAGGCCCCGCTGCACCGCCTCGCAGATCCCGATGTCCTCGTTCTGCACTTCGTCGCTGAAGCTGCGGTCGGCCTCGATGCGCGCCTGCGCCTTGTCGTCCTGCGCGTAGTAGTAGTCGAACACGATGCGGCAACGACCCGGCCCCAGCGGCAGGATGCGATTGGTCTGCAGCCGGCCCGGCATGATGTTGAGCATCACGTTGGGGTAGATGAAATAGTAGAACGCCTGGCCGTCGCCGTAGATGTCGCTGCTATTGCGCAGCGGCGAGGATTGCAGCGAATGCCACGGAAACAGCTCAGTGTCATAGGCGCGGTAATCGAGCACCTTCGACAGACCCGGATGCACGTGCGGCAGATGATAGCCCTCGAGGAAATTGTCGACGTAGACCTTCCAGTTGCAGTCGATGTCGTAGGTATCGCGGCGCAGATAGCGCATCGCCGACAGGTCGATCGGCGCGATCCGTTCGGCGATGCCGGCATAGACCTCGTCGAATGGCGGCACCTCCGCGTCCAGCGCCACGAATACCAACCCTTGCCATTCGTGCACGCGCAGCGGCGGCAGGCGGATGTCCTCAACCCGGAAATCGGCCGCATCCTGCATCTCCGGCGCGCTGCGCAGCTGGCCTTCGAGGGTGTAGGTCCAGCCGTGATATTTGCAGTGCAGTGCATGCGCGCCCTTGCCGTTGCACAAGGCCAGCGGCCCCGCACGGTGGCGACAGACGTTGGGAAACGCACGCAGCACGCCATCCTGTCCGCGCACCAGCAGCATCGGCACCGTGCCGATCTGCTCGACTACATGGTCGCCCGGCTCGGCCAGCAGCCCCTGTTGCGCCACCAGCTGCCAGCTGCGCGCGAACACCGCGCGCAGCTCCATCGCCAGCATGGCCTTGCCCGCGTAATAGCGCGCCGGCAGCGCATGAGCGCGATCGAGTGCCTCAACCATGGTGTCAGTGTGCATGGGCAGATCCAGTGCTGGGGAGTGCTCGGTGCGACGAATGGGCGTTGCCGGAACCTTTCCCTGTCCTGCCGGCTCGCTTGGACAGTGTATGCCGGATGCAGCTCCGCGCGCCAAGGCGGAGGGACCTTGACGCACCCCTATCTACCGGCCGCATTCGGTTGTAGATTTCCGTGACACCGGTGAGGAACTCCCGCTCTCCATGCCCCGCGCCGTCCCACAGCCGCGCCGCCCCGGAATCGCACCGGACGGGCAGAACTTGTCGCCTGCGCGGGGGGCGGAGTGACCGAGACATCCGCCAGCGGCACCCTGGAGCAGGCGCTGGCCCACGCCGAACGCCTGCTTGAGCGGGATCCGGTACTGGCCACCGAACAGGTCAACGAAATTCTCGCCGCGGCCGAGGGTCACCCGGCCGCGCTGCGCCTGCTGGCGGCAGCCCGATCGACCCAGGGTGACGTGCCCGGCGCGCTCGACATCCTCATCCCGCTGGCACGCGCCCAGCCGAACTGGGCTGTGCTTCATTTCGACCTTGGCGTGGCCCTGGGTCGTGCCGGACGCGGCCAGCAAGCCATCGATGCATTGCGCCGGGCGGTGACGCTGAAACCCGACCTGCCGCAGGCTTGGCGTGCGCTCGGCGACCATCTCATGGCGGCCGGCGAACAGGACGCCGCGGATGCCGCGTACGCCAATCACGTGCGCTATTCCACCCACGACCCGCGTTTGATGGACGCTGCCGTGGCGCTCGCCGAGGATCGCATCCCGCAGGCCGAGGCCCTGCTGCGCGAACACCTGAAACAGGCGCCCACCGATGTCGCGGCCATTCGCATGTTCGCCGAAGTCGCCGCACGGGTGGGCCGCAACGAGGATGCCTTGAACCTGCTCGCACGCTGTCTGGAACTGGCGCCCGGCTTCCATGCTGCACGCCAGAACTATGCACTGGTCCTGCACCGCAGCAACCGGCCCGGTGAGGCGCTGGCGGAAATCGAGCGACTGCTGGCGATCGACCCGCAGCACCCCGGCTATCGCAACATCAAGGCGGTGGTGCTGTGCCGCACCGGCGATTACGAACCGGCGATCGCCATCTATGCCGACCTGCTGCAGCGCTATCCCGGCAACCCCAAGGTATGGATGAGCTACGGCCATGCCCTGAAGACCGCCGGTCACGGCGAGCGCGCGGTCGCGGCGTATCGGCGCAGCCTCGAGCTGCAGCCGTCGTTCGGCGAAGTGTGGTGGAGCCTGGCCAACCTCAAGACGTTCCGCTTCAGCGCGGCCGATCTTGCATTGATGAACGAACAACTGGCGCAGGTCGACCTGGCGGACGAGGATCGCCTGCATCTGGAGTTCGCCATCGGCAAGGCGCAGGAGGACGCCGGCGAGTACGCGGTTTCGTTCAGGCACTATGCGCAGGGCAATGCGATCCGGCACAACCAGCTGCACTACAGCGCCGACGACACGCATGCGCGCGTGGAGCACATCCGCCAGCAATACACCGCCGAGTTCTTCGCCGCGCGCGCAGGCCTGGGCAGCAGCGCGCGCGACCCCATCTTCATCGTCGGCCTGCCCCGTTCCGGTTCCACCCTGATCGAGCAGATCCTGTCCAGCCACAGCCAGGTCGAAGGCACGATGGAGCTGCCCGAGGTCACCTCGATCACGCGCATGCTGCGCGCGCAGGGCGACGCCGACAGCGCGATGCCATATCACAAGGCGCTTGCCGGGCTGGATGCCGATGCCTTGCGCGAGCTGGGCGAACGCTACCTTGCGCACACCCGCATCCAGCGCAAGACCGCGGCACCGCTGTTCATCGACAAGATGCCGAACAACTTCATGCACCTCGGACTGATCCAGCTGATGTTGCCGAACGCCACCATCATCGACGCCCGCCGGCATCCGCTGGCCTGCGGTTTCTCCATCTTCAAGCAGCATTTCGCCCGCGGCCAGGGCTTCAGCTACAGCCTGGACGACATCGGGCGCTATTACCGCGATTACGTGGCGCTGATGGCGCACTTCGACGAGGTGCTGCCGGGGCGCGTGCACCGGGTCATCTACGAACGCATGGTCGAGGACACCGAAACCGAGGTGCGCCGCCTGCTCGATCATTGCGGATTGCCGTTCGAAGCATCCTGCCTGCGCTTCTTCGAGAACGCGCGGCCGGTGCGCACCGCAAGTTCCGAGCAGGTGCGCCAGCCGATCTACCGCGAGGGGGTGGATCACTGGCGGCACTACGCTCCATGGCTGGAGCCGTTGCAGGCGTCGCTCGGGCCGGTATTGAAGAGCTATCCGGTCGCACCGGAACTGGATTGAACGAAGCTGTTTCCGCTCGATTGTCGTGAACTGGAAAGGGGAGCAACCATGCACGAAAAAAGATCCAAACCCGGTGTCGGGATGCAGCCGCTGCGCTTGATCCGGCTGCCGCTTGCGGCGGCCATCTGTTTTGCGGTGGCCGCGCCGGCCCTCGCCCAGGACACCGGGCAACCGGCGAACCCGAGCGCGACGCCGGCCGCGAAAAAGGACAAGACCACGACCCTGGGCGTGGTCACCGTGACCGCCCAGAAGCGCACCGAGGACCTGCAGAAGGTGCCGATCAGCATCAACGTGCTGGCATCGGACCAGTTGCAGGCGCTGCAGGTGCAGAGCTTCAAGGATTACGTGAACTACCTGCCCAGCGTCACCTTTCAGCAGGGTGGCGGCGGCATCGCCACCGGACCCGGCTTCGCCTCGATCTACATGCGCGGCGTGGCCAGTGGCGGCAATACCAACCATTCCGGCTCGCAGCCGAGCGTGGGCGTGTACCTCGACGACCAGCCGGTGACCACGATCCAGGGCCCGCTCGACATCCACATGTACGACATCGCGCGGATCGAGGTACTGGCCGGCCCGCAGGGCACGCTGTATGGCGCCAGCGCCGAGGCCGGTGCCTTGCGCATCATCACCAACAAGCCCGATCCCAGCGCCTTCGCGGCCAATTACCAGATCAGCACCGACAAGGTGGCGCACGGCGGCATCGGCGAGACCTTCGATGGCATGCTCAACATCCCGCTCAGCAGCAACGCGGCCGTGCGCCTGGTCGGCTGGCACGAACACGACGCCGGCTACATCGACAACGTGGCCGGCTCGCGCACCTTCCCGGTGTCCGGCATCACCGTCAGCAATGCCCCCGGCTGCGTACCCAGCGACAACAATGCGCCCAGCTCGAGCAACCAGTGCTTCGGGCACGCCAGGAAGGACTACAACGACGTCAACACCAATGGCGCCCGCGCGGCGCTGAAGGTCGACCTCAACGACAACTGGTCGATCAGCCCGACCTTGATGGGGCAGCAGACGATCTCGCACGGCTCGTTTGCCAGCGATCCGGTGGTCGGCGACCTGGCGGTGACCCACTTCTACCCCGAGCGCGTCGACGATCGCTGGTGGCAGGGCGCGCTGACCGTGCAGGGCAAGATCGGCAACTTCGACCTGACCTACGCCTACGCCCACCTCAAGCGCAACCAGGAAGAGCAGACCGACTACAACGATTACTCGTTCTGGTACGACCAGCTGCCCTACACCTACGGCAACTACATCTACGACAACAGCGGCGCACTGATCAATCCCTCCGAGTTCATCACCGACCGCGACCGCTACACCAACAGCAGCCACGAGTTGCGCATCGCGTCGCCCAGCGACGATCGGCTGCGGCTGGTCGCCGGCGCGTTCTGGCAAAAGCAGAAGCACGACATCATGCAGGACTACCAGATCAACGGTCTGGCTGACTCGCTGGCCGTACCCGGCTGGCCGAACACGATCTGGCTGACCAAGCAGATGCGCTACGACTACGACGAATCGGTCTTTGGCGAACTGTCCTGGGATTTCATTCCCGACGTACTCACCGGCACCGTGGGTGATCGCTATTTTCGTACCCGCAACAATCTGTATGGCTACTACGGCTTCAGTTCGGGCTTTTCACCGCATTCGGCTTACGGCCAGGCCGGCTGCGTTTCGCCGCAGCCGTTCGAGGGCGCCCCATGCCTGGATTTCAACAAGTCGGTGCGGCAGACCGGTTCGCTGAGCAAGTTCAACCTGACCTGGAACATCACGCCCAGCAAGATGCTCTACCTCACCCGGTCCAAGGGCTTTCGCCCAGGCGGCATCAACCGCATTGCCGCCATACCGCCCTACCAGCCCGACTTCCTGACCAACCTCGAACTTGGCTGGAAGACCACCTGGCTCGACAACCGACTCTCCTTCAATGGCGCGGTATTTCGCGAGACCTGGAATCACTTCCAGTTCAACGTGCTCGGGCCGAACGGCCTGACTATCATCCAGAACGCCAATTCGGCGCGCATCACCGGACTGGAATCGCAGCTCAACTGGCAGGCCAGTTACAACCTCAACCTCAGTGCTGGCGTCGCCTTCTACAACGCCAAGCTGACCGCGCCGTATTGCGGCTTCATCGACGCCAGTGGCAACCCGTCCACCGACTGTCCAGCGGACATGATCAACCCCTCCACCGGCACGCTCGGTCCGCAGGCCCCCACCGGCTCACGACTGCCCATCACCCCGCGCTTCAAGGGCAACCTGATCGCGCGTTACACCTTCGACCTGGGCAACAACGAGGGTTTCGTCCAGGCCGCTTTCGTGCACGTGGGTGAACGCACCACCGACTTGCGCACGGTTGAAAGCAACCTGCTCGGGGATCTGCCCGCCTACAACTCGCTCGACCTTTCCGCCGGTATCCAGAAAGACAGTTGGACCGTAAAAATCTACATCGACAATGCATTCAACAAGCTGGCCGCCCAGTACAAGTTCACCGAATGCACGGTGACCATCTGCGCCGCTCACTACGATCCGTCAACCGGTTACGGCTCGGCCTCGTACCCCAACGGACAGGTCTACACCGGCTTCAGCCAGCCGCGCACGATCGGCATCAGCTTCAAGCAGGATTTCTAGCCGCCGCAAAAGGAAAAGGCCCCGGCACGGTCCGGGGCCTTGCGCGACCGCGACGATCGCACGCCGGCGCAGCATGCCGCCATCACATCAACCAAGCACAACGGGACCCAGGCGCGTGGCCGCTGCAGGTCAGGACGCCGCCGTCCGGGTCAGTTGAACGAACGCAAGATATTGCGCGGCTCTCTGATGACATGAACCGTCTCGCGGAGCAACATCCACCTTGGCCGTCGGATGACGGAATTCCCACCGAGTCTGCGAGAGTGAATCCATGAACCACTGTTATTCATCAAGGATGTCCCTGGCCCACATCGCATCATTGCGCCCGCGTGTGCTGGCCGCTGCATGCAGCGTCGCATTACTTTTCGTCATGTCCAGCCAGCCGGCCTCGGCGCAGGAAATGACGGATCAGCCCCAGGCAGAACCTGCGCCTGCCGGGTCGACGGCAGCGAAACCCGACGCAAGTAAAACACGGGCGCCCGCCAGGAAATCCAAGGTTCAAGCCACCGAACTCAGCCAGGTCGTGGTGACCGGCATCAGCGGCAGCATCCAGAGCGCGCTGAAGGCAAAGGAGAACTCCAACGACATCGTGGAGGTGATCGCGCCCGAGGACCTGGGCAAGTTGCCGGACGTCAGCATCGCCGACAGCCTGTCGCGCTTGCCGGGTCTGGCCACGCAGCGGGTGGACGGCCAGGCCAGCGCGATCTCGATTCGCGGCACGTCGCCGGATTTTGTCGGAACCACGCTCAACGGGCGCGAGCAGGCCACGATCGGCGAGAACCGCGGCGTCCAATACGATCAGTACCCGGCCGAGCTGATCAATGGCGTGACGGTGTACAAGACGCCCGACGCCAGCGTGATCGGCCAGGGCTTGTCCGGCACGGTGGATCTGCACACGATCAGTCCGCTGGACTTTCCCGGGCGTGCCATGGCGTTCAACCTGCGCGGCGAGCACGACAGCAATGGCAATCTCAACCCCGGCACCGGCATCGGAGACAACGGCCACCGCGCCAGCTTCTCCTACGTCGATCAGTTCTTCGATCACACGCTGGGCGTGGCGATCGGGCTCGCCCAGCTCGACCAGCCGATCCAGGAGAAGCAATACCAGGCCTGGTGGTGGAGCGCCGACAACGGCACCGCGGGCATCGACCAGAACTGGGGCGGCCCGCACACACCGGGCATGCCCGACAACGTGATTTCGCAGGAAGGCATGCAGTTGCGCGCGCAATCGCAGGACCAGAAGCGCAACGGCGTGATGGCCGTGCTCGAATGGGCGCCCAACGAGGTCTACTACTCCAAGCTGGACATGTACTACTCGACGTTCAACAAGAAGAAGTTCACCAACGGCGCGCAGTGGTCCAGCAGCCCCTACGACAACGTCTCCTACGACAACGTCGGCACCACGCCCGCCCAGCCGTATCCCATCGTCACCTCCGGCACCGTCAACGGCATCGCGCCCATCCTGCAGAACGAGTACACCAAGGAACACGACAAGCTGTACTCGATCGGCTGGAACAACAAGTTCTATCTCGGCGACTGGACCGCCATGGCCGACCTGTCCTCCTCCAGCGCCACCGTGCATCTGCACGACGCCTACCTGTTCAGCGGCCTGGCCAATGGTGCCTTCACCAGTGTCGATTTCAATACGCCGGCGGGCTACGGCTATCCGGATTTCAGGCCGGCCGTGGACCTCGGTGATGCCGCCACCATGGTCTTTACCGATCCAGACAACTACGGCTACAACGGCCGCCAGGAATTCGACCAGCAGAGCGACAGGATCAACGCCGTGCGCCTGCAGGTAAGCCATCCGCTGGGCTGGATCTTCAGCAGCGTGGATGTGGGCATGGACTATTCGGACCGCACCAAGACCAAGCACGCCAACGTCGACTTCGCGTGGCTGGGTGGCAACGGTTCCACCATCGACACCTACCAGAACCATTTCAGCACACCGATCAATCCGGCCCTGCTCTACAACCCGACGTCGTTGGGTTATGGCGGGATCCCGGGCATCCTCAACTACAACGTGCTGGGCGCGATGTACAGCCAGTTTTACCTGACCCAGAAAAACGGACAGGGCGACTGGAGCCGCAACTACACGGTGGAAGAGAAGGTTCCGCTGGCGTACGCCAAGTTCAATATCGAAACCACCGTGCTGGGCATCCCGCTGGTCGGCAACGTCGGCGTGCAGTTCGTGCGTACGGATCAATCATCCACCGCGCTGCAAACCAATGGCGACACACTGGTCGGCCAGATCAAGGACGGCGCGAAATACAACAACGTGTTGCCCAGCCTGAACCTGCGAGCCACGATCGGCGACCGCCAATATCTGCGTTTCGGTCTGGCCAAGACCATGACGCGCGGACGCATCGACGACGAAAAAGTGGCTACCTCCGCGGGCGTGTCGAAGATAACCGACGGCCCGGCGGCGGGGCAGGTGTTGTGGTCCGGCAGCGGCGGCAACCCGCAATTGAAACCCTATGTCGCGGTGGGCACCGACCTGTCGTGGGAAAAATATTTCGGCAACGCCAGCTACGTGTCGGTAGCCGTATTCCAGAAGAACCTGCTGAACTACATCTACAACCAGACCGTGCTCGACTACGACTTCTCGCATTACACCAACGACACGCCGACCCTGGTGCCCACCACCAACATCGGGTCGTTCACCACGCCGGAGAATGGCACCGGCGGCAAGATGAACGGCCTGGAGTTGGCCGGCGCGCTGGAAGGCGGCCTGGTGGCGCATGCCTTGGAAGGCTTCGGCATACAGGCCAACTATTCGCTGACCAACAGCCGCATCCCCACCAGCTCGATTTCCTCCATCCCCGGCGGGCCGCAGACGTTGCCGGGCCTGTCGCACAAGGTGGGCAACCTGACGCTGTACTACGAGCGCTACGGGTTTTCGATCCGCGTGGCCGAACGCTACCGCTCTTCGTACACCGGCGAGGCCGTGGCGCTGTTCGACCAGCTCGGTTACATCAAGGAACTGGCCAACCGGCAGACCGATCTGCAGCTGGGTTACGCCTTCTCCAACGGTCGCTGGAACGGGCTATCGATTCTGTTGCAGGTCAACAACCTGAGCAATTCCCCGGATGCAACGGCACAGATTGCCGGCCTGGCCAACAACGTCCAGATCACGCGTCCGCTGGAATACGACACCTGGGGACGCAGCGTGTTGTTCGGCGTCAACTACAAGCTGTAGGAGCGTGGGTGAAGTGGCCGGGCTGCAAAGCCCTGCCTGCAGTCCACTATCCGCCACTGGGAGCGCGGGCGTCCCGCCCGCCAGAGCATGCCGGCGAGACGCCAGCGCTCCGCATGCCTGCTCTCGCTGGAAGTAACATGGCGCAGGAACGCTCGCGACCAACAGGGGTCACCATGATTCATGTTCGATATTCGTGGATGCTGCAGGCTGCCGGGATGATGCTCGGCTGCGCGGTCAGCATGCATTCGGCGGAAGCGGCCACGACACGCAGCGACGCTCAGGCAACACCCTCCCTCGACCATCGCGTGGGGACACCGACGCACTACACCGACTGGCCAGCGATCAAGAGCCGGCTGCCAGCGGATCCGGCGCTTGAAGCGCGGGTCCGCAAGATCGTGGCGAGCATGACGCTGGCCCAGAAAATCGGCCAGATGACCCAGGCCGAAATCAAGTCGATCACGCCGGCGCAGGTCACCCAGTACTACATCGGCTCGGTGCTCAATGGCGGCGGCTCCTGGCCTGGCATGAACAAGCACGCCACGATCAATGATTGGCTGACCTTGGCGGACCGTTACTACGATGCCTCGATGGCGACCGATGCCACGGTCAAGATACCGATCATCTGGGGCACCGATGCGGTGCACGGCGATAACAACGTGTTCGGCGCCACGCTGTTTCCGCACAATATCGGCCTGGGTGCGGCACACGACCCGGCGTTGATCGAGGCCATTGGCGCCGCCACCGCCAGGGCGGTTCGCGCCACCGGCGTGGACTGGGCTTTCGCGCCGACGCTGGCGGTGGCACAGAACGTCCGTTGGGGTCGCACCTACGAGAGTTTCTCCAGCCAGGGCCCGTTGGTGCGCGAATACGCACGCGCCTATGTCAGCGGCCTGCAGGGGGACTTCGGCGACCACAACGTGATCGCCACCGCCAAGCATTTCATCGGCGACGGGGCGACCCACAACGGCACCGACCAGGGCGAGGCGAGGGTCAGCCGCGAGGACATGATCAACGTGCACGGCTCGGGCTACTTCGGGGCCATCGAAGCTGGCGTGCAGAGCGTGATGGCCTCGTACAACAGCTGGGATGACGTGGCCGACGGCATCAACTACGGCAAGATGTCCGGCGCCCGCGCGCTGCTCACCGGTGCGCTCAAAGACAAGATGGGGTTTGGCGGCTTCGTGGTTTCCGACTGGAACGCGATCGGCCAGTTGCCGGGCTGCAGCAATGCGAGCTGCCCGCAGGCGATCAATGCCGGCATCGACATGGTGATGGTGCCCGACGACTGGAAGGCCTTCATCGCCAACACCACCGCCCAGGTCGAGAAGGGCCAGATCCCGATGGCCCGTATCGATGATGCGGTGAGCCGCATCATCCGCGTCAAGTTGCGCATGGGATTGTTCGGCAAGCGGCCTTCGCAACGGGCGGGTGCGGGCGACCCGGCGGCCCTGCAGAGTCGCGCGCTGGCGCGGCGCGCGGTGCGCGAGTCACTGGTGCTGCTGAAGAACAACGGCAAGGTGCTGCCGCTCAAGGCGGGCGCGAAGATCCTGGTGGTCGGCAAGAGTGCCGACAGCCTGTCGAACCAGACTGGCGGTTGGTCGCTGACATGGCAGGGCACGGACAACAGCAACAATGACTTCCCCAACGGCGAAACCATCCTCGCCGGCATTCGCGACGCCGACGGTGCGGCGCACGTCACCTACAGCAAGACCGCCCAAGGCATCGACCTCAAGCCGTTCGACGTCATCGTGGCGGTCATCGGCGAGACGCCCTATGCCGAAACGATGGGCGACATCGTGCCCTCCGCCACGCTGCGCCACAGCGATCGCCATCCGGAAGACCTGGCCTTGCTGAACGCCGTAGCCGAGGCGCACAAACCGGTGGTGACGGTGTTCGTGTCCGGGCGGCCGCTGTACGTCAATAACCTGCTCAACCTCTCCAGCGCTTTCGTGGCCGCATGGTTGCCTGGCACCGAAGGCGCAGGCGTGGCCGACGTACTGTTTTCCGGCAAGTCCGGCGCGGACCGCTACCACTTCAGCGGAACCCTGGCCAGAGCGTGGCCCGGCGTGCCGTGTCCCGATGCCGACGAAGCCCAGGCCGGTTCGTCGCGCTGGCTGTTCGAGCCCGGTTACGGGCTGCGCTACCCAAGCTCGCCCAAGCCAGGCTCGCGCGAGTCAGGCGGGCACGACCTGCCCATGCTGCGCACGTATCCTGCCGTCGACGCTTGCGCCAGCGCCTCGGTGTTGTCGATATTCCACACGCTTGCGGTGCCGCCGTTCGCGCTCTACCTCGATGACGCAGACGCCACCCGGCCCGCGCATGAAATCGGTTCCGACCTGAACGCAGCCATCGACTGGCCGACCGGCCACCCCCTGCTGCGCGTGCACACGGTCCAGGTGAATACCCAGCAGGATGCCAAGTCCGTCACCTGGCTGGGCGCCGGCAGGTTCTACGCGAAGAGTCCGCAGCCCAGGAACCTGCTGCCGCTGGCCTCCGCCGGTGCGGTGCTGCAGTTCGACGTGGTGGTCAACACGCCGGCCACGGCTCCGGTGAAGGTGTACATGGGCTGCGGCCACGATTGCATGCGCAGCGTCGACCTCAGCCACGCTCTGGCCGGCTACGCGAGTGGCACACGGCACACGGTGTCGATTCCGCTGCAATGCTTTGCGCCGAACGGCACCGACCTCGCGCATGTCGACGTACCCTTCGGCGTGCTGGCAACGGCACCGTTTTCCGCCTCCTTCGCGGACGTAAAGATCACCGGGACGACGCCAGACACCGGTGCAACGCTGACCTGCGCAGGCGCGGGCACGCCGTGACCCGTTGCCCGTTTCCGCTGCGCCGCTGCGGCGGCGACATGGCTTGCATGCAGCATGGATGATCACGGCGGCGTTCCACGCTGGATGGGTATTTCGTCGCTTGTCGTGATCACGCTGCTGGCGTTGCTGGCGTTGCGTCTGGCGCACCGACCCCGGTCCGTGCCAATACCCACCATCGTTCCCGCGTTGCAACCCATGGGCCCCACGGTGCAACTGTGGCTGAGCACCCAGGATCGCCGGCTGCGCCTCGCGCGCCAGCCCGATATCCGGATATCCGCCACGAGTCCCGCGCCAGCGGATGTCGTCATCGACATCCACCGGACCTACCAGACTATCGTCGGCTTCGGCGCGGCGCTGACGGATTCGTCGGCGTGGCTGCTCCAGAACCGGCTGAGCGCGCCACAGCGCCAGGCGTTGCTGGTCGAACTGTTCGGCCCACCGCCCGGCCTCAACTTCAACATGATGCGCCTGACCATCGGCGCCTCGGATTTCTCGCTGCAACCCTACACGCTGGACGACCTGCCCGCCGGTGACGTCGATCCCGACCTGCAGCACTTCAACCTTGCCACCAACTTGCGCAATGTGATCCCGACCGTGCGTGAAGTGTTGTCGATCGATCCGCAGCTGAAGATCATCGCCTCGCCCTGGAGCGCCCCCGCATGGATGAAGTCCAGTGCCAACCTGATCAGCGGGACCCTGCTCGAACAGTACGAAAGCGCGTATGCCCAATACCTGGTCAAGTACGTCGACAACTACCGCAGCAACGGCATACCGATTTTTGCCCTGACCGTGCAGAACGAGCCGGGCTTCCTGCCACTGACCTACCCCGGCATGGAACTCTCTGCCGTGCAGCGCGCGCGCATCATCGGCCAATACCTCGGCCCGGCGCTGGCTGGGCGCAAATCCGCCACGCGCATACTCGGCTGGGATCACAACTGGGACGAACCGACGCAACCCCAGAGCGTGCTGTCCGACGCCGACGCGGCGCGCTATATCGATGGCATTGCCTGGCACTGTTACCGCGGCACGCCCAGCGCGCAAACCGAAGTGCACGTGGCCTACCCGCGCAAGGACACGTTCATCACCGAGTGCTCCGGTGGCGACTGGCCGTCCAGCGAGAACGGCGAACTGCTGTGGTTCGCGCGGGACCTGTTGCTTGGCGGGCTGAGGAACTGGGCACGCGGTGTCATCTACTGGAACCTCGCGCTCGACGAGAAATACGGTCCGCATTCCGGCGGCTGCGATACCTGCAAGGGTATCGTCACGATCGACTCAGGCACCGGCGAAATTCAACGCAACGACGAGTACTACGCGTTCGCGCACTTCAGCCGGTTCGTGCTGCCCGGCGCCGTCCGCGTATGGTCCACCGCCACCGCCAATGACATCAAGAACGTGGCATTCCAGAACGCTTCCGCTTCCGGCGGAACAGTCGTGCTGGTCGTGACCAATTCCGGGACCAAGCCACACGACGTCTCCGCGCAGCAGGGCGGCATCCACTTCCAGTACACCATGCCCGCGCAAAGCCTGGCCACCTTCGTGTGGAACGCGGACCAGACCTCCGGGCACGTCGACAAGACCGGCGCGCCACCCGCAAAAAAGAAGGCATCCGCGATCGCCCATCCGCTCACCCCTGCAAGCGCGCAAAGCGCCATCCCATAAAGGGAACTCGAAAAATCTCGCCGGCTCATTTGTAGGAGCGCACCCTGTGCGCGATGCCCTTCGTCACGTAACGGAAAGCATCGCGCACAGGGTGCGCTCCTACAAAAAAGGGTTTTTCGAGGCTCCCATAATCAGCGCGCGCCCGCTCGACGCCCGGGCAGTTTGATAATTCTGATCCCCTGCTCTGAAAGCGGATTCAAATTCGTCGTTGGCTGGACGCGTAGCGCCTTCGGAG
>Ga0208357_1001391_pt1 | contig 17598 bp, 14 predicted proteins | sample NGESurdeep092012_6_FD_184487 | JGI IMG/M metagenome (GOLD analysis project Ga0208357, IMG submission 184487) | Arctic peat soil microbial communities from Barrow, Alaska - NGEE Surface sample F52-2 deep-092012 (SPAdes) | ecosystem: Environmental > Terrestrial > Soil > Wetlands > Peat ... | reverse complement strand
TCGAACGAGAAAGCTTTCCCCGCACGCATCACCCGCTCCAATGCCGCCGGGCCGGTGGCGAATCTTGAACTGGAACGGCTCGACGGCAGTGGACAATTTACGGCACAGTTGAGCAAGAAAGAATTCCAGCAGTTGCAATTGAAGTCTGGCGAGAATGTTTTTGTTGAACTGAAGAACGTGAAAATTTTCCAGGAAGATTTTTCCATTTAGTTCCGCGCGGATTTTCTATAGCTTCCGGCATGGCCGAAAAACATTATCGCAGTCTCGTCAAAGCCGTCTCGTGGCGGCTTACCGGCAGCATTGATACGCTGATCATTTCTTTTCTCATTACGAGACAGTTGAAGTGGGCGTTCACCATCAGCGGCGTGGAACTGTTCACGAAAATTTTCCTGTATTACGTCCACGAACGCGTCTGGCACAAAATTTCTTGGGGCAGAACCGTGGAGCGGCCGAATTACGAGATTTGAATTTTCTCCGTGCGCTGGGGCGGTTGTGTCCGTATCTTCACGCCTCTTTTATGGCCACATTGAAACCATTTGCCGCGCTGCGACCGAAACCTGAACTTGCCTCGCAAATCTGCGAGCTGCCTTATGACGTGATGTCGTCGGACGAGGCGCGCGAAATGGCGTCGGGCAATCCATTGAGTTTTTTGCACGTCAGCAAGCCGGAAATTGATCTGCCGAGCGGCACGGATGTTCACGCGCCGGAAGTTTATGCGAAGGGCGCGGAGAATTTTCAGAAACTCATTTTGCAAGGCGCGTTGAAACAGGATTCGCAGCCGAATTTTTATTTATACCGGCAAATCATGGGCAAGCACTCGCAAGTCGGCCTGGTTGCGGCGGCAAGTTGCGAGGAATATCTGGCGAACATCATCAAGAAGCACGAACTCACGCGACCGGACAAGGAAGACGACCGCGTGCGGCACATCGAAACTTTGAACTCGCAGACCGGGCCGGTTTTTTTGACTTACAAAGCAGTCGGCGCCCTGGACGAATTTGTCGCGAAGAAAATTGCAGAGACGCCCGCGATTGATTTTACGGCCAAGGACGGCGTCCGCCATTCGTCATGGAACATTTCCGATCCGCTGGACATTTTGTTTGTGCAAAATCAATTTGCCGCGATTCCGTTTCTTTACATCGCCGACGGACATCATCGCAGTGCGGCGGCGGCGCGGGTTTTTCAATCGCGCAAGGGCGGGAGACATAGCGGACAATTTCTGACGGTGATTTTTCCGCACAACCAGATGCAGATCCTGCCCTACAACCGCGTGCTGAAGGATTTGAACGGACTTACACCCGCCGAGTTGCTGAAAAAACTGGAGGAGGTTTTCAACATCATCCGTCTTGGCGTCGCCACGCCGGCGCGCAAACACGAGCTGGGGCTTTACATGAACCGTCGCTGGCACACGCTCACGTTCAAGCCGAAGCTGACCGCCGGCAAGGACGCAATTGAACAACTCGACGTGTCGCTGCTGCAAAAGCTTGTTCTCGAGCCAGTCTTCGGCATTGACGATCCGCGCACGAGCAAAAAAATCAATTTTGTCGGCGGCATACGCGGCACGGCGGAACTGGAAAAACTCGTCAACAGCGGCGAATACGCCTGCGCGCTCTCAATGTTCCCGACGAGCATTGAGGATTTGATGGCGATTGCAGACGCTGGCGGAATCATGCCGCCGAAAAGCACCTGGTTCGAGCCGAAGCTGCGCGACGCGATGTTCTGCCATTTGATTTAGCAGCGGCGTTTGTGAAAACGCCGAATCCGCACTTTCACAAGCGCGGCTACAATCTCTCGTGAACCACCACGGTTCGCTGTAACAATTTCCCTTCGCGGCTGTCTTGCGGTTAAATGACGCCACCCGAAATGACCAGCGCGCAACAGGACGAATCCGCCGTGGCCGCCGTGCGCGGCGGCGATGCCGAGCGTTACCGCGAACTCGTCGAGCGCCACGAACGCCGCGTCTATGCCGTCGCCTGGAGCCGGCTGGGCGACGCCGCGCTTGCGGAAGAAGCCACGCAGGAGGCGTTCATCCGCGCGTATCGGCGGCTGTGGCTGCTCGGCGACGGCGCGAAATTTTCCGGCTGGGTCAACACCATCGCCCGCCGCCTCGCCATCAATTCCGGCCTGCGCCATCGTCGTGAACTGAACAAGCGCGAACGCTGGGCGCTGGAAAATCCCGAAACCTCCGCCGGAGAAAATTCCGCGAACGAAACTGATCCACTGCACACGCCGGAAACTTTGCGCCAGACGCTCGCCGAACTGCCCGCCGCGCACCGCGAATGTCTGGTGCTGTTTTATCTCGAAGGCAAAAGCGGCGCGGAAGCGGCGGCGGCGCTGGGCATTTCCGAAGCCGCGTTGCGCGTGCGCCTGCACCGCGCCCGCGCGGCCATGCGCGAACGGTTGGAAGAAAAATTGGAAGGCTCGCTGGCGAATTTGCGTCCGGCAAAAACGCTTGTTCCGGCAATCATGGCGGCGGTGCTGGTTTCGTCTTCGGCCAAGGCTGCGGCGGGCGGAACGGTTGCCGTCGGGGCGGGCGCAAAAATTTTGTCGGCGCTGGGAAACACATTTCTGTTTTCATGGGTTGTGCCACTCATTTCGTTCGTCATGTTGCTGCCAAGTTTGCTTGTGATGTCCGTCATCGTGCGGAAGGAGCGGCAGAATTTCCGCGACGCGAAGGGTTTTCGCCCAGAACTGCACCGGCAGTTTTTCAGAAGTTTCATCTGGGGATTTCCGCTGGTGATTGTGTTGATGGCGGTGATGAACCAGTCCACTCTTGCCGCTTGGGGAATCAAAGGTTCTCAACTTTTCCTCGGCTGTTTTTTGCTGCTCGCGACGATGATTGCAGCGCGCTGCACTTTTTTCTTTCGCAACCGGCAAGCCATCAATTCATTTGTCTATTGCTGCATCATCATGGTCGGCACGATTGCATTTGACCTGGGCTGGTTCCCTCCAAGCCTTGCATCGCTGCCATTGCTGCTCGCGACGATTTGGTTTGCCTTCACATTCAAACGGCCGATGCGGATGGATTACAATTTGTTTCTCCGCGCCGCGCATGGTCAGTTGAAAATTTCCGACGGGATGGATGACGCGCCGACAGCAAATCATTTTGACCGCCGTGCGCTGAAATCTTTTGCGCGCTTTCTCGGCGCACATCTTCTTGTGGGCAATTTTCGATGGGAAACAAACGGACTGGCGTTGCGGCTGCCGCCGGTCGCAAGCCGGTTTCTGACGGGAATGGCCAGCCTGTTTATGTCGCCAATCAGCAGGAATTGCTCGCGCATTTCTTTGGGCTTCGACGGAACGGTCAGCGCGCACTGCGGCGGGACGGATTTGAAAGATTTGTCGGCGCTGAAAACCGGAAAGCTTGCTGATCCCGGAGAACTTGAAAGCGTCGTCGCTGAAATTGTCAGTCAGGCATGGCTGGAATTTCGCAGCGGAAACTTTGCGGCGGCGGAACGGGCATTGGGCGACTCACCGGAATCGGATGTGTTTATCATGCCGCCATCGCACGCCAAATCCATGCGCTGGTGGCGCATTTTTATCGGCGTATCAGTGGTGTTGATGATGACGGGAATGATGTTGCGGTTTTTGCCGCCGGCTTGGATCGCAAGGTTGGACGGGTTGAAACCTGTCAATCTCACCGAAGCGCAAGTGCGCGAATTTTTAAGCCACGTTTCGGTCAATCCAAATCCAGTCATCGGTCACAGTCAAAAATCTTATCCATTTGATGTCGTGATGCCATTGTTCAATTGTTTCGTGCTTCCAGAAACAAATTTATTCACAATGCGTGGATTGGACGCTATACATTCAATAATTCTTGGCAATGACAATCTTGAGGTGTGGCGGCAAAATCCAAGGCGTCTGCAATTATTTATGAACAGCCAGTATCATCGCGCGATTTACGAGGGCTGGGTTAGCTGGCCGGAATTGAATTTGCAACCCGCCGATTGCGAAGCGTTTTTGCACACCAATCGTTCTTTGATTTTCTCCGGAGCAATTTTAGGAACAAATTGGGATCGTTTCTTATCACGTTGCGATGCGTGGTCATGGGTCAAATCACAACATTATGACGTGATGCGGATTCAAAATTGGGGTGTATGGGACTTGCGTTTTTTGAGTGAAATAAATTCTCTCGATTTGGTTGAACGCGAAAAACTCATCCAACAAATCGCCGACGTGCAAACGCTTTCCGCCAACCCGCCAAATAATCCGCCGATTCACGATTGGCGCGACGTGCGCGGATTTTTTTTCACGTCTGGTTTTCCCGCGTTGCAAGATACTTATCGCTCGCTCGCCGCGTTGGAAATTCTTGGCGGTCTGGACAAGATTGACCGCGAGGCGTGCATCGCAGGAATTTTGAAAAGGCATCAAGGCAAAGGTTATTTCACCTCGCCCAGTTCCGGCGGCGAAAACGAATATCACATTGACGGCAGCGCGCGCGACACCATCGCCGCCTTTGAATCGCTCCGGATTCTCGGCGCGCTCGACCGCGTGAAGGATTTGGACAAATGGCAGTTCCGCGTGGCGAATTACAATTCATCCAAACCCGACGCGAATGGCGTCCGCGTTTTGACTTGGGACGAAATTGAAGCGTGGGTCGCGCAGCAGCGTTTGCAAAGAGACGTTCTTGAACATCGGCAAAATCCACAAATGCCATGGCGTTCGTTATTGACTCCTTGAATTGAAGTTGCAGATCTGCCGCTGCTTTCGCATTTCATTCCGTTCCAAACCTGTTTAATTTTGCGCGTGGCAAAAGACCGTCTTCAACGCGGACTGCGCGCGACCTTTTTGGGGATCGCGGTGAACATCGTTTTGGGCGCGGTGAAATTCGCCGCCGGAATTTTCGGCCATTCGCACGCGCTCATCGCGGACGCGACGGAATCGTTCGCGGACATTTTCAATTCGCTAGTCGTCTGGCGCGGGATCGTCGTCGCCGCCGCGCCGGCGGACGAGGATCATCCCTACGGCTACAGCAAGGCCGAGCCGCTCGCCGCCGCGTTCGGCGCGGTGATGCTTGCGGCGGCGGCGGTCTGGATTGCTGGAAAAGGGATATTGGACATTTACGAATCGTTGCATCCAGAAACTTTTCACTATCATCACGAACCGTTGCGCTGGTTCACGCTGGTCATTTTGGTGGTGGTGATTGCCGTGAAGGAAGGGTTGTTTCGTTTTGTGATCGGCGAAGGCGAGGCAACGGACAATTCTGCCGTGAAGACGGATGCGTGGCATCATCGCAGCGACGCGATCACGTCGGCGGGCGCGTTCATCGGCATTTGCATCGCGCTGGTCGGCGGGGAAAAGTTCACCTGGGCGGACGACGCCGCGGCTATTTTTTGCGCGCTCATCATCGCCGTCAACGGCTGGCTTTTGCTGCGCCCGGCGTTGAGCGAGCTGATGGACAAGGCCGCCGGCAGCGAAGTCATTGAACGCATCCGAGGGGTTGCGGCGGGCACGCCCGGTGTGGAGCGCGTGGAAAAATGTTTTGCGCGCAAGGCCGGGCATCTTTACTTCGTGGAAATGCACGTCCAGGTGGACCCGCAGATGACCGTGCTGCGTTCGCATGAGATCGCGCACACCGTGAAGAACAAAATCCGCGAGACGATGCCCGAAGTCAGCGACGTGCTGGTTCACATCGAGCCGCTGGACATTCCGGCGGAAAAATCGCAGTAGACGACGTAAGGAGCCTCATTATTTTCGGTTTAATTGGAGCCTCGTCACCTCGGCTCCTACAATGAATTGAAATAATTTTGTTCCCTTTTTCCATCCGGCGGACATTTATAGGTAAATGCCGGAACTGGACGACATCGCGCTGCTGAAGCAATTCGCTGAAACGGATTCCGAACCGGCGTTTGCCGGAATCGTTTCGCGCCATTTGAACCACGTCTATTCGACGGCGTTGCGAAGCGCTGGCGATCCGCACGCGGCCCAGGAAATTTCGCAGGCCGTTTTCATCATCCTCGCGCGCAAGGCGAAATCGCTGGGCGCGAAAACAATTCTTTCCGGCTGGCTGCACCGGACGGCGCGGCTGACGGCGGCGAATTATCTGCGCGGCGAAATCCGCCGGCAAAAACGCGAACAGGAGACATTCATGCAATCCACTTTGAACGAAACGGCAGATGAAGCGTGGCGGCAGATCGCGCCGCTGCTGGACGACGCGATTTCAAAGCTCGGCGCAAAAGACCGCGACGCAATTGTGCTGCGGTTTTTCGAGAACAAAAGTTTGGGCGAAGTCGGCGCGGCTTTGGGCGCGAGCGAGGACGCGGCGAAAATGCGCGTGAACCGCGCGCTGGAAAAACTGCGGAAATTTTTCGCGAAGCGCGGCGCGACATTTTCGGCGGCAATTATTGCGTCTGCCGTTTCTGCAAATTCGGTCCAGGCCGCGCCGGCTGGCCTGGCGAAGACAATTTCCGCAGTCGCGATTGCCAAAGGCGCGGCGGCGGGCGGATCAACCCTGGCTTTGGTAAAAGGAGCATTGAAAATTATGGCATGGACAAAAGTTAAAACAACTGTGTTTGCAGGAGTAGTTCTGATTCTGGCAGCCGGAACAACGACGGTGATTGTAAAAAATTACGGGCATCATCCACGGGTGAAATTGCAGTGGACTCCTGCCGAGAAAGATTTGTTTCGGCAGGAATCCATCGCGCGCATGAACCAGTCCAAACAATGGGCGCTGGCTTGCATCATGTTTGCCGCTGATCATCAAAACCAATTGCCGAAAAACTTTGAGCAGTTAAAGCCCTATGTGCGGGGAAACGGCCTTTCATCTTCAAATTGGGAGTTTGTGTCCGGCGGCAACCTGCACGGCTTTGCTAATGTGTCCAAAACCATTTTGTTCCGGGAAAAAGAATTGAGGCCGTCTCCCGGCGGCAAGTTTGCCAAGGTTTATGCCTTTGCCGACGGACACGTTGAAGTAATCAGCTCTTTAGACGGCGATTTCGCGGCTCTGGAGAGACAGCGCGGGTTCTTGGTTCAGCCGGCAAAATAATTGAAAATAGTTTGTTCTCTTTTGCCTTGGGCGGACACTGATAAATGGTGGATGTTGAACGGAATGTTTCACCTGGCTTGCCGCCTGAATTGGCACTGGACAAAAAGCCGCGGCTGGCGCGTCGTTATTGTCATGGACACCATAAGATTCCCTTCAAACTCAAATCCTTTGAAACGAATTGGCTGCGGCGGTGTCATATTGAGGATGAATACGAGGCGCGCTTTCACCTTGATTGAACTGCTCGTGGTCATCGCCATCATCGCCATTTTGGCCGCGCTGCTGCTGCCGGCGTTGTCCAAGGCCAAGCAAAGCAGCTATAAGGCCGTGGATTTGAACAATCTCAAACAATTCGGCATCGCCACGCATCTCGTCGCATCGGATAACAACGATGTCATGCCCTGGGCGAACTGGCTTTCCGGTGAAGATAGCAGCCCGACTCCCCAAGGCTGGCTTTATGCGCGCGACCTCACCGCCAGCGGCCCGGCGCAATTCAAGGTTCAGACCGGCAGTTTCTGGCCGACGCTGGCAAGTCCGAAAATGTATTTCTGTCCGAGCGACAACACCAACAGCGCGATGTTCCAGTTGCGGCCCCAGCAGAGTTCCAGCTATGTGATGAACGGTGCCGTCTGCGGCGGCGCATTGACTAATGTGGTGAAATTGACGCAACTCTCCCCCGCCGGCGTGGAGTTTTGGGAATGCAACAACGCCACGGAGGATGACAACCAGCGGCTTTTCAATGATGGCGCGAGCAGCCCTGATGAAAACACCAGCGGACGGCACGGCAACGTCGCGGTCATCAGTTCGTTCGACGGTTCGGCCGGATTGATGCAGATCGTGAAATGGACGGAAAAAATGAATGAGGACGGCCCGAATGAATTGTGGTGCTACCCCGGCAGCCCGGACGGGCATTTTCCGCTCGCGCAATGAACCAGTGAAATGAAAATTGTCCCATGGAGATCACCGCGCGCTTTCACGTTGATCGAACTGCTCGTCATGGGACTCGCAATCGCCGCGCCCGCGCAGACGAATCTGAAACCGTCCGCCGCCGAAGTTGACGCCGGCACGATGAACCACAAGTTGCTGATGGGTTATCAAGGCTGGTTCGCTTGTCCCGGCGACGGCTCGCAGCCAAACCGCTGGGTGCATTGGTTTCGCGGGAACAATCCGGTCGCGACCAATGCCACGGTGGATTTCTGGCCGGACGTTTCCGAGATGGACGCAGACGAACTCTTCACCACGCGGATGACGTTGCCCGGTGGCGCGCCGGCGAAACTTTATTCCGCCTACACGCCAAAAACCGTGCTGCGGCATTTCAAGTGGATGAAGGACAACCAACTGGACGGGGTTTTTCTCCAGCGCTTCACATCCGAGCTGTCCGACCCCGCATTTTTTGCGCTACGCAACCGGGCGACAATGAACGTGCGGGCCGGCGCGGAAAAATACGGACGCGTCTTCGCGATCATGTATGACATCTCCGGCCAGCCGACGAACAATCTTGTCCGCACACTGACGAACGACTGGAATTATCTCGTCCAAACGATGCGCGTCGCGGACAGCCCGCGTTATCTCCGGCACAACGGCAAGCCGGTGGTGGCGGTTTGGGGTTTTGGATTTGCCGGGCGCAAAGACACGCCGGATCAGGCGCGACAGGTCATCAATTATTTCAAATCCGCCGGCTGCACCGTGATGGGCGGAGTGCCGGCCTGCTGGCGCACGTTGAACCACGACGCGCAAACCAATTCCGCTTGGGCGGCGGTCTTCCGCTCGTTCGATGTCATCAGCCCGTGGTCGGTCGGGCGTTACGGCGACGACGCGGGCGCGGATGCCTTCCGGCAAAATGTCATCACGCCCGATCTGGCGGAAGCAACCAAAGCCGGGCGCGAATATATGCCGGTCGTTTTTCCCGGTTTCTCCTGGCATAACCTGAACGGCGGCCCGTTGAATCAAATTCCCCGCCGCGGTGGTGATTTTTTCTGGCATCAGGTTTTCAACGCCACCGCCGCCGGTTGCACGATGATTTACGGCGCGATGTTCGACGAAGTGGACGAAGGCACGGCGATGTTCAAGCTTGCGCCCACTCCCGCACAACTGCCCGCGCAAGGAGCGTTCGTGCCGTTGGATGTTGACGGCGTGAATCTGCCCGGCGACTGGTATCTGCGCCTCGCGAACGAAGCCGGCAAAATGTTGCGCGGCGAAATTCCGCTGCAAAGCCGGCTGCCCATCGCGCCGTGATCGAGACGCAGCGAAGGTCTCGGCCATTTCATTTCCCCTTTGCGTTCTTGGCGGCTTGGCGGTTTAATTCCGCGATGAAAATTGTTTTAGCTTATTCGGGCGGCCTCGACACCTCGGTGCTGCTTTCGTGGATCAAGGAAAAATACAACGCCGAGATGATCGGCTTTTGCGCCGACATCGGGCAGGAAGAAGAACTCGACGGCCTCGAAGCCAAGGCGCTCAAGACCGGCGCGTCGAAAATTTACATTGACGATTTGCAGGAGGAATTCGCGCGCGATTTTATTTTTCCGATGATTCAGGCAAGCGCGATTTACGAAGGCCAGTATTTTCTCGGCACCAGCATCGCGCGGCCGCTCATCGCCAAGCGCATGGTCGAGATCGCGAAGAAGGAAAAAGCCGACGCCATCGCGCACGGCGCGACGGGAAAAGGAAATGACCAAATCCGTTTCGAGCTGACTGCCGCCGCACTCGCGCCGGATTTGCAGGTCATCGCCCCGTGGCGCGACGAACGTTATCGCGCGGAATTTCCCGGCCGGCAGGAGATGATTGATTACTGCGCCAAGCACAAGATTCCCGTGCAGGCCAGCGCGAAGAAGCCGTTCTCAAGCGACCGCAACCTCCTGCACATCTCCTACGAAGCCGGAATTCTCGAAGACCCGTGGTTTGATTCCTATGACCTGAAGAACCGCCAGTATTTCACCACGCTCTCCGTGCTGCCCGAAGACGCGCCGGACAAACCCGAATTCGTCGAGTTGGATTTCGTCAAAGGCGATTGCGTTGCGGTGAACGGCAAGAGGTTGAATCCGCTCGGCGTGATGAAGGCGTTGAACAAACTCGGCGGCAAACACGGCGTCGGGCGCGTGGACATGGTGGAGAACCGGTTCGTCGGCATGAAATCGCGCGGCGTGTATGAGACGCCCGGCGGCGCGATTTTGCATTTCGCGCATCGCCAGATGGAATCGCTCACGATGGACCGCGAAGTCATGCACCAGCGCGACGCGCTCATCCCGAAATATGCCGAGCTGGTCTACAACGGCTTCTGGTATGCGCCCGAACGCCTCGCGTTGCAGGCCTACGTGACCGAGAGCCAGAAGAACGTGACCGGCACCGTGCGCGTGAAACTCTACAAGGGCAACCTCATGGTCAGCGGCCGCAAATCCCCTGTGAGCCTCTACAACCCGCACATCGCCACGATGGAAGCCGACCCGACCAAGGCCTACAACCAGGACGACGCCACCGGCTTCATCCGGCTCAACGCGCTGCGCTTGAAAGTCGCGGCCAAGGTGCATGGGAAGAAGAAGTAAAAATCTTTAAGGTCGCAAATTGCGACCTTGAACGATGTCCAAAAGTATGCGGTCACAAATTGTGACCGCATCGGGAATGGAAAATGTATGAGCAGCAAGATTCCAGCAACCGTGGAAAACATCAGCTCGTTGATCCGCACGATTCGCGGGCAGAAGGTGATTCTTGATTCTGATCTGGCACAAATTTTCAAAGTGCCGACATTTCGTTTTAACGAGGCGGTCAAACGCAATCGCCCGCGGTTTCCTGACGATTTTCTGTTCCAACTGACGGCGAAGGAGTTCCAATCTTTAACATCGCAATTTGCGATGTTAAAACCGTCGGCCAACCCATCGCAATTTGCGATGGGTTCAATGAAGCACCGGAATCCACGCCATTTGCCCTACGCCTTCACCGAAAAGGGCGTGGTGATGGCAGCAAATGTCTTGAACAGCCCGGAGGCTGTCCGCATGAGTATCTTCGTGGTGCGCGCGTTCATCGAGATGCGCGACCTGCTGGGCAGCACGAAGGAACTGGCGAAGCAACTGGCCGCGCTGGAAAAGAAACTCACCGCGCGGCTCGACGGGCATGAAGTCGCCATCATCGAAATGCTGCGGCGCGTCATGGACATTCTCGATCCGCCGCCACCGCCGCCCGAACCGCCGAGGCGCGAAATCGGTTTTCACGTCGGCATGGCGGAACAAAAATCCAAAACCAAGCGGAAGGAAAAGTGAAAAAGATCGAAAATAATCATGCCCACCGACCTCGTCCATCGCATCGGCATCGCCGCACCGGCGGCGAGGCGGTCGCGGACGCAATCAAAAATCCGCCAGCCAGTCCGAATTTGCCGGAAGCCTGTCAGAACTTCATGAAAATTCTTTCCGAATCGCAGAACTAGCCTTGCGACTCCCGGCCCGGCCTCTTAAATTCAACGCATGAATTTGACCGAAGAACAACGTCAGCGCGCGACGGCGTGGATTTTGGAAGGCGCGAAACTTTCGGAAATCCAAAACCGGCTGCTATCGGAATTTAATTTGAAGTTCACCTACATGGAGGTGCGCTTCCTCGTGGACGATTTGAAACTGACGCCGCGCGACCCGGAACCGCCAAAGGTTGTCGCGCCGCCCGCCGCCGCCCCGGCCAAGCTCACGGCTGAAAAAATTCCCGCGCCGGAGGGAACGCTCCCGCCTTCCGGCGTTTCCGTGAGCGTAGATCAAATCGCCCGGCCCGGCGCGGTTGTCAGCGGCAAGGTCACGTTCAGCGACGGCCACGCTGCCGACTGGCATCTGGATCAGACCGGGCGGCTCAGTGTCGTGCCGAAAGTGACGGGCTACAAACCGTCCGCCGCCGACGTGCAGGATTTTCAAATCGCGTTGCAGCAGGAAGTCGCCAAGCTGGGCTATTGAGGCCAGTTTTAAGTTTTGAATTTTCAGTTTTTGGTTGAAGCGCACGGATTTGGGTTTCGACCAAAAACCCACAATTAAAAATTCAAAGTTCCCCCTGGACTTGGCACATTAAGCCGCGATGCGCGAAAAATTCCGGGCTTGGGTTGAAACGGCTGAAACGTTCTTCATCGAAGTCGTCTCCGAGGAACGCCGCGATTGGAAGGCCAATCTGACGCGCGCGAACCTGTTTGGCATCTCAAAAGCTTTCACCATCATCGTCAAGCTGCGCCGCTGGCTTTACAACGTCCGCATCCTTCGCGACAAGACGCTCGGCGTCCAGATCATCGCCATCGGCAACCTCACGCTCGGCGGCACGGGCAAGACGCCGGTAGTGGAAAAATTCGCGCGCGAACTTCAGAACGCCGGTCGCAAGGTCGCCATCCTCTCGCGCGGCTACCGTTCCAAGCCCGCGCCGCTGCACCAAAGGCTGGCCAACCGGATTCTTCTCCGCGCCGACCAGACGCCGCCGCGCGTCGTGTCCGACGGCAAATCGCTTCTGCTCGATTCCGAAATGGCCGGCGACGAGCCTTATATGCTCGCGTCCAATCTCAAGGACGTCGTCGTGCTGGTGGACAAGGATCGCGTGAAGAGCGGGCGCTACGCGATTGAAAAATTCGGCTGCGACACGCTGCTGCTCGACGACGGCTTCCAGTATTGGAAACTGCGCGGGCGCCGGCACGACGTCGTGCTTGTTGACCGCCAGCAGCCGTTCGGCAACGAACAACTGTTTCCGCGCGGCACGTTGCGCGAGCCGCAGTCGCACCTCGCGCGCGCCCACACGATTTTCATCACCAAGAGCGACGGCAACACTTCCGCGTTGCGCGAGCGGATTTCAAAATTAAATTCCGCCGCCGCCGTCATCGAGTGCGTGCATCATCCGCTGTATTTCGAGGACGTGTTCAACGGCGAACGCCAGGGGCTTGATTTTCTTGCCGGCAAAAAAGCCGCGTCGTTGAGCGGCATCGCGCAGCCGGAAGGGTTTGAGCAGATGCTTGTGAAGCTCGGCGCGGAACTGGTTTATTCCAAGCGCTTCGCCGACCATCACCGCTTCACGCAGCAGGAAGTTTTGAACGTCATCAACCGTAGCAAAAAGCGCGCAGCCGGTGTCATCATCACCACACAGAAAGACGCCGTGCGCTTCCCAAAAATTGACCGGCGCGACCTGCCGGTTTATTTCATGCGCGTGGAAATCAAGATTGTCGCCGGCGCGAACGACTTCCAGGATTGCGTCCGCAAAATCTGCTTCCGATGAAAATCCTGGTCCGCAGCACCAACTGGCTCGGCGACGCCGTGATGAGCACGCCCGCGCTGATGCGGTTGCGCGAAAAATTTCTCGGCGCGCACATCGCGATTCTCGCGGCGGAAAAATTGCGCGAACTTTGGCTGAATCATCCGGCGGTGGACGAAACCATTTCCTTCGCGCCCGGCGAAATTGTCTTCTCCATCGGCAAAAGGCTGCGCGCGGGGAAGTTTGACCTCGCGCTCGTGCTGCCCAATTCGCCGCGCTCGGCGCTGGAAGTTTTTCTGGCGGGAATCCCAAAACGCATCGGCTACGTGCGCCCGTGGCGGAATTTTTTGCTGACGCAACCCGTCGCGCCGCACGCCGGTGCCGTGAAAATGCGAAAATTGTCCGTGGCCGAAATCAAGCGTAGGACAGGTGTCGCGCCTGTCTCAAACATCATTTCTAAAAAGTCAGAGACAGGCGTGACGCCTGTCCTACGGCCAGCCGCCCACCAAATCCACGAATATCTCCACCTCGTCGCCGCGCTTGGCGCGGATCCGGAACCGCTCGCGCCGCAATTGTTCGTCACGCCGGACGAAATTGAAGCGGCGAAGAAAAAATTTGGACTGGAAAACATTTCACAGCCGATTCTTGGTTTGAATCCCGGCGCGGAATACGGCCCGGCCAAACGTTGGCCGGTCGAACGATTCATTGCCGCCGCAAACGAAATCCAACAACGAACCGGCTACGCGTGGCTTTTGTTCGGTGGAAAGAGTGATGAACAGATCGCGGCACAAATCCAATCGGCAATCGGCAATCGGCAATCGGCAATCAACGTCGCCGGCCAGACTTCTTTGCGCGAACTGATGTCGCTCCTGAAACTTTGCCGCGTTCTTCTGACGAACGACACCGGCCCGATGCACGTCGCCGGTGCGCTGGGAACGCCGGTCGTCGTGCCGTTCGGCAGCACCTCGCCGGAATTGACGGGGCCGGGTTTGCCGGGCGATGCGCGTCATCGCCTGCTCAAATCCGACGCGCCATGTTCGCCGTGTTTTCTGCGTGAGTGCCCGATTGATTTCCGCTGCATGAACGGCATCAGCGTGGAGCGCGTGGTGGCGGCCGTTTTGCAATGTAGCGGCGCTCTATGAGCGTCGCAAACGTCCGGCGGTCGAAGACCTAAAAGTTCTTCTTGACGCGCGGGCGGCCATCTGTCATAGTGTCCTATGTCAGTAAGTTTTTATGCTCCTGCAAATTGATTTCAAGTCAGGCAAGCCGGTCTATCTGCAACTGGTGGATCAGATACGTTACGCCGCCGCGTCGGGTGGGCTGCGCACCGGGGAGTCGCTGCCGTCCATCCGCCCGCTCGCCGAGGAATTGCGCGTCAACCGCAACACCGTCGCCAAGGCTTACGCCGAGCTGGAAAGCCAGGGCGTCATCGAGACGATTCCCGGCAAGGGCTGTTTTCTCAAGGAAAGCAATTCACCGTTCACCAAGACCGCCCGCGCAAAAATTTTGACCAAGGAAATTGACGAGGCGGTCGTGGCCGCGCATCACTTGCAAGTGGATCGCGAAGCGTTTCTCGCGCTCGTCAAGGACCGGCTCGACAGCTTCGAGCGCAAGGTGAAGGAAAAATCCGACAACGAATAAATCCCATGAACACTGACTCGCCCATCATCGAAATCCAAAACCTCGCGCGACGTTACGGCAAGCTGGACGCCGTAAATGGCCTCTCGCTGACCGTGCGCGCCGGAAAATGCTACGGCTTTTTCGGCCGCAACGGCGCAGGCAAAACCACGACCATCAAGTGTCTGCTGAATTTGCTCCGGCCCGATTCCGGCAACGCGCGCGTGTTCGGCCTCGACCCGCGCAAGGACGAAGTGGCCGTGAAATCGCGGCTCGCGTATGTGCCGGACCAAGTCGCGTTTTATCCGTGGATGACCGTGCGCGACACGCTGGAATACCTCGCCTCGTTCCGCAAGCATTGGAACGAAGACATCGAAAACGATTTGTTGAAACGCTTTCAACTCGACCCGAAACAGAAGGCCAGCCATCTATCAAAAGGCCAGCGCACGCAACTTGCGCTCATCGGCGCGATTTGCCCGGAGCCTGAACTGCTGGTGCTGGACGAGCCGACGAGCGGCCTCGACCCGATTGTGCGGCGCGAATTCATCGAGACCGTCATCGGTGCGTATCAATCCGGCGATCCCGGCCGCCGCACGGTATTCGTCTCCACGCATTTGATTTCTGAATTCGAGGGCTTGATTGACGAATTTACCATCATCGAACAGGGCCGCGCGCTCCTGACGATGGAAGCCGACGCCGCGCGCGACCGTTTCAAAAAAATCCGCGCCCGCTTCCCGCAGGAATTGAAATTGGAGTTGTCCACTGCGCTGAACGTGAAGCGCGCCGGACGTGAAATGGAAATCCTGGCGAACGGCAACGGCGAGCAATTGCTCGCTGAACTCAAGGCGCACCAGCCGGAGGAGTTGAGGGTTGAATCCTTGTCGCTGGAGGAAATTTTTGTGGCCTCGGACCTCTTGAAAAAAACCAACGCATGAACCCGCTCGTCAAAAAAGAAATCCGCCTGCTGCTGCCGAGCTGGATTGTGGCCTTGTCTCTGGCCGTCGTGCCGATGTGGCTGGTCAAAAACATGGACAACTTTGGCGGCTGGGAATTTTTCTTTTTTCTGGCGTGGCTGGGCATGATTGCCCCGGCGCTGGAATCGTTTGGCCGTGAATTCAGTCCGGGCGTCTTTTTATTTTTCATGTCCCAGCCGGAAGAACGAAAGCGGTTATGGCGCGTAAAAGTGACGACCCTTGCCGCCGCGACGATATCCGTTCTGATCGCGTTTTATATTTCCGTAGACTTGCGCCAGCTTGCGGCACTGCATTTGACAAGCTTCCGCGCCAGCAAAGTTGACGATGCGGCGTTTGTGAACCTTCAGACTTTCCCGGCGCTCGCGCTCACGGCGTTTGCCGGCGGATTGTGGAGCACATTGCTGCTCCGGCAAACTGTGGCGGCGGTGTGGGTTGTGGTTTTGTCGCCCATAGCGATTGGCATTTCATGGGCGTTGCTGCTGCCGGAAAATTCTTCACTTCATAATTACGATTCACTTTTCACCAACGTCGAGCTCATCATTTATTCCGTCGCGAGTTATCTGTTTGCGCGCTGGCTATTCTTCCGCGCGCAGGAAGTGGGATGGACGGGCGGAACAATTATATTTCCCACATGGAAATATTTTGACGCGGGCAAAAAATTTTCGGGGAAAAGAAAAAAACGCGGCGCAGTCGCGGCGCTGTTCGCGAAGGAATTGCAATTGCACAGCATCAGCCTGTTTTGCGCGGCTGCGCTGCTTGCTCTTCACATCATTGCCATTTGCCTGCGGCCTGCTCTCTCCAACAGTAACAAACATCCGATTGGCGAACTCGTCTCGTCCGGCTTCTGCATATTGTGGCTCATGATGCCGGTCATCATCGGCGGCATGGCCGTCGCGGAGGAACGGAAACTCGGCGTGATGGAAAGTCTTTTGTGCCTGCCCGCTTCGCGACGGCTTCAATTCGCCGTCAAATTTTTCATGGCAATGTTTTTTGGGATGCTGTTCGGCGGCGTCATGCCGCTGGTTTTGGAAAAAATCGCTGCATTTTTTGGCGTTCCAAACGGAATTTTTGATGCGAACGGCGACCATTCTTTGCAGAACAACTGGTTTATCGCAGCCGTTGTCATCGCTACGATGATGCTTACATTTGTTGCGTTCTTCGCCTCGACGCTCTCCAGAAATTTTTTGCAAGCGGTCGGCATTGCCGTTGCCACGGCTTTGGGCTGTGGACTGTTTTTTGCATTCATCGTGTTTGTGGTCGAGCACAACACGACATTTTTCGGCATCACGCCCTGGCACTCGGCATTGCCGGTTCTCATCGCCGTTCCGGTGATTGTCGCCACGCTGTTCTGGCTGGCGTGGCTGAATTTCAAGACCATCCACGAAGACCGGCGGATGTGGTGGCGGAACATTTTTTGGATTTCCGGCGCGTTGATTTTCATCGTCGTGAGCAGCACAGTGATTTACAACCGCGCGTGGGAAATTTTTGAACCGGCTGAACCACCGCACGGCGCGGCGAAATTTTCTTTCTCCGATCCGCCAAAATTGAGTGCAGGATATTATGACAACCTGCTCGTGCAATTTCCCGACGGCCGTGTTTGGACCGATAATTTAAGTGAACCGGTTTTTGCGAATAATTCAGGCCGCTGGCAGGAATTGCTGGAATTTTCCCTGCGTCCGCTGCCAGCAAGCGTCGGCCCGAAGCAATTCATCGGCGGCTCAAGCAGTTCAAATTGGATTTCAACGTCGTCGGCATACATGGATTGGTGGGAATCTGGCGGTCACGTCACCGGTTATCTCGACACGGCAGGCATCAGGAGCGACGGCACGCTGTGGATTT
>Ga0208357_1001390_pt1 | contig 17598 bp, 11 predicted proteins | sample NGESurdeep092012_6_FD_184487 | JGI IMG/M metagenome (GOLD analysis project Ga0208357, IMG submission 184487) | Arctic peat soil microbial communities from Barrow, Alaska - NGEE Surface sample F52-2 deep-092012 (SPAdes) | ecosystem: Environmental > Terrestrial > Soil > Wetlands > Peat ... | reverse complement strand
GACTCACACAAGGACGCATCCCCGCAGACATCGTCTACCGTGCCCGAAAGATGGAGGCAAGATGAGCCACACCTGTCGGCACATCCCGGAGGCTGCCCAAACTAAGCCGCGGCGCTCGAAGTCGCTTCAGTCAGCGCGTCCGCGGGAAAGCCCGCTACGACAGGCGAAGATGTGATGACGGGGAGTGGTGTCGTACCCTCGTTTCACGTCTACATTTGCCATTGACAACTAGAGTCATCTTCGAGTAAGCTTCTCCACAGCAGCCGGCGGGAGAGGGAACTGGTCGGCGCGGGTCCATAGTCGTAGCCAGAGGAGGGGAAGGCCCTGATGAGAAGCCATGTTTCGCCCCAGCGCGCGGTGGCGCTGACGCTTGTCTTGCTTGCTGGGATGGTGGGGGTCCTTGCCCTCTCCGCGGGGTCAGCCTTGGCTGTGCGCGGTCATGTGTTCAGCGCTGAGTTCGGCGAAGCGTGCACCGCTGAACCGTGCGGTCCGGGGCAGTTCAAGGAACCCTCGGGGGTGGCAGTCAACGAAGCGACGGGACAGGTCTACGTGCTCGACCAAGGTGACAACCGTGTCGAGCGCTTCAGTTCAGCGGGCGTCTATGAAGCGCAATTCGACGGGAGTGGGACTCCGGCGAAAGCATTCGTGTTCGGCTCCGAACGGCTCACAGCAGGGATCGCGATCGACAATTCGACTGATTCACTGCTCGATCCGTCGGCAGGGGACATCTACGTGACCGACAGCGGTCACAAAGTCGTCGACAAGTTCAGCTCAACGGGGTCCTACCTCGGCCAGCTGTCAGAAACCACTAGCGGCTCGACGTTCAGTGAACTGTACGGGGTCGCCGTGGACCCGAGCGGGCTCGTGTGGGTCTACCAGTCCAGCGGCGAGATCGACAGCTATAGCAACGCGCTTGCAAACGAATTCCAGTCGGCACGAAACTCTCCGTTTGGTGCGAGCCCTGGCTTTGCCGTCGATTCCGAAGACAATCTCTATGTCAATCGCGGCGGCAAAGTCGTGGCAAAGATAAGCAGCAGCGGCGCGAGCCTGCACGAAGAAGTTGACGGAGAAGAAACCACTGCCGCCGCGGTGAACCGCTCCACGGATGATGTCTATCTCGACAATGTCACCACCATCGGCCGGTTCACCGCAGCCGGATCCTCGCTCGAGAGGTTCGGGTCGGGGGATCTGACCAGTGGTAGTGGAATCGGTGTGAACGCTTCAAACGAAACGCTCTATGTGGCCGATTCTCCAGCCGGTGTAATTGACGTCTTTATTCTCGAATCGGCCAGAGCGCCCACGGCTGAAAATGAGTCGATCTCGAAAGTCACTGCGAACAGCGCGACATTCCAGGCGGAAGTGAATGCGCGCGGCGCGAATACCGAATACCACTTCGAATATGGGCGGTGCGCGAGTCTGAGCACGTGTGCCACAAGCGGCTACGAAACGAGTCTGCCACTGCCCGATGCGGCCCTCGAATCGATGTTTGCAGTTCAGGGCGTGAGCGTGCACACGCAGGATCTGCTCCCTGGGACCGTCTACCATTTCCGCGTCATCGCGCATAATAGTTTCGGAACGGGACACGGTGTAGAAAGAACGTTCGTGACACAGGCCGCCGGCGTATTCACGTTGCCGGATGGGCGCTCGTGGGAGATGGTCTCGCCGCCCCAGAAGGAAGGTACTCTGTTCGTTCCAATCGAAGAAGGAATCATTCAGGCGGCGGCAAACGGCGACGCGTTCAGCGAGGAGTCGCTGTTCGAGCCGATCGAAGAAAATGCGGCCAGTGCCACGGGCTTCTACTCGGCCAGCTTCTTCGGTCGCGGCGCTGACGGCTGGTCTGCCAAGACGATCGCGCAACCGCACAGCGGGGTCGGGCCCCTGCCCGTTGGTGGAGGACAGGATTACCGCATCTTCTCAGAAGACCTCTCCAAGGCGATCCTTCAGCCGCTTGGGCCCTTCACGTCGCTCGCCCCAGGAGTTGACGAATCGACTCCCTACATTCGCACCGACTACCTGAACGGGAATCCCTTTGAACAGTGCGGATCCGGTTGCTTCCAGCCGATTGTGAGCATCGCCAATGTCCCTGTGGGGACCAAATTCGGCGATGAACCGGACGGCAAATGTAACCAGACACCCTGTGGCCCGCATGTGCTAGGCGCCACTCCGGACCTAAGTCACATCGTACTAGGCTCGTATGTCGCATTGACTTCGACCCCCGTAGTCGGACGACATCGAGCCCTATACGAGTGGAATGGGGGACGGCTGGAACTAGTCAATCTACTGCCCGAAGGGGAAGCAAACAAGGACGGCGGAAGCTTGGCGTTCGAATCTACTCTGGGGGAAGGCGATGACGCCGCACGACACGCCATCTCCAACGACGGCTCGCGTATTGTCCTGCTCGCGGAACAGGCAGTCCCGCGTCGAGGCGGGGAACGCCGGCACCTCTATCTACGCGACACGGTCAGGCACGAAACTGTACTCATCGATGCCCCCAACGCAGATGCGCCGCCCATGGAAGGCGAACGAAGGCCGCAGTATATGACCGCAAGCAGCGACGGCGCGCGTGTCTTCTTCCTTGACAGCGAACGCCTTACGGCCGACGCGACCGCGAATACTAATTCAGAATCGCCCGATCTCTACGAATATAACGTCGATGCTCCCGTCGGCAGCCGACTGACGGACTTGACCGTCGACAAAAACGACGGAGAATCGGCCGATGTAAGCATGGTGACCGGCGCCAGCGAAGATGGCTCCTACATCTATTTCACCGCCGGTGGCGCACTGGCGCCAGGCGCTGGTCCCGGCGCCTGCGGGGGGAATAACCCACAACCGGGGGAAACGAAGCTTTGCAACCTGTACGTGCGCCACAACGGTGTCACCACATTCATCGCCGGCCTGTCGGTGGAAGATTACCCCGACTGGAACCAGCAGCTAGCAGACCTGCCGGCGCGCGTATCACCCAACGGTCGCTGGCTCGCCTTTATGTCGAACCGGAACTTGACCGGCTATGACACGGCCGACGCCAACAGCGGTCGTCCCGACGAGGAGGTCTACCTCTATGAGGCGAGGTCGGGCAAGGTGATCTGCGCGTCATGTAATCCGACGGGAGCGCGCCCGGTGGGATTTGAAAAGGCGAGTGAATTTCGTCTTGTCAATGCGCTTGACTACTATGGTATGTTTGCTCGAAAGACGTGGATCGCGGCGATCGTGCCGGGGTGGACGCCGATGGATCTTTCGGAAGCGCGCTATCAGTCGCGCTATCTGTCAGACAGCGGACGCCTGTTTTTCGACAGCGGCGACGGGCTTGTCCCGCAGGATGTGAATGGCACACAGGATGTCTACGAGTTCGAGCCGCCCGGCGTCGGAGGGTGCAGTTCCTCGATCGCGACGTTCAGCGAAAGCTCGGGAGGCTGTGTCGCACCCGTATCCTCGGGTACCTCCAACGAAGAATCGGCTTTCCTCGACGCGAGCGAGAGCGGCGGAGACGTCTTCTTCCTCACCGGCGCGAAACTGCTTCCGCAGGATTTCGACAATTCGCTCGATATTTATGACGCGCGCGAATGCACGGCGGTCTCACCGTGCATCTCGGTTCCGCCGTTGACGCCGCCACCGTGTAATACGGGTGACTCCTGTAAGGCGTCGCCCTCGCCGCAACCGGCGATCTTTGGCTCTCCGTCGAGTGCCACGTTCTCCGGTGCGGGCAACGTTACCGCGCCCGTGGTGACGCCGGTTGTCAAGCAAAAGGATCTAACGCGTGCGCAGAAGCTTGCACGGGTGTTGAAGCTGTGCCGCAAGAAGAAGGGTAAGCAGCGGGCTGTTTGTGAGCGCAAGGCCAGGTCACGGTATTCGGTGAAACGGTCTTCCAAAGTAAACGCGACGAAGAAGGGCAGGGGATGAGAATGCTACGTATGGTCAAGAGGAGCATCCTCGTTATCTGCGCCGGCTTCCTGTTGACGGCCCTCTCAGGGGCGACACCGGCGTTTGCGGTTGAGCCCTGGTGGCAGATGAGCTCGGACACGGCCCCGGCAACCTTGCGGCCCGGCCTCGCCAAAAGCGAGGTGCAGGAAATCACGGTCAGCGCGACCTCGGGAAGGTTCGTATTGAGCACAGAACCGGAAAAGCCTTCCTATGTCGCGAGCCACGAATTCGAATGGGACGCCAACCATCAGGAAGTGCAGGCAGGCCTTGAAGAAATGTTCGGAGCGGGAAATGTTGAAGTGCCGAGCGGGCAGGGAGACGCCGGCGGCAGCGAACCGTATAAGGTCATCTTCAAGGGAGAATTGGCGGAGCGTGCAGTCGAAGCGATTGGCGTCGAACATTACGGGTTGAAAGGCGGTAACAAAGAAACGGGGGACAGGGAGGCCACAAAAGGCCGCAGCGACGCCACTTTGATTCTAAGGGCGGCCAACGTGGGCGACGCTGACCTCACGGGGCCAGTGAAAATCTCCGCCAAGCTTCCGCCCGGACTGAGGGCGGTCCACATCAGCGGCACCGGCGGCTTCGTAGGTGGGACACAGCTCGAATGCTCGCTCGAATCGTTGAGCTGCACATACCCGGAAGTCACGCTCCCCGACTCGCAGGTTCAATTGATTGTCGCGGTCGACGTAAAGCAAGGAGCCACATCGGGTGAAGCGAACGAAGTCCTCGTCAGCGGCGGCAACGCCCTGCCAGCCAAAATGACCCGGGCGATAACGGTGGGGAACACAGCCCCCGCCTTTGGCGTGGAGGACTTTGAAATGGCGCCGGAAGAAGAAGGCGGCGCGATTGCCACACAGGCGGGCTCTCACCCGTTTCAGTTGACCACAAAGCTAGTTCTCAATCAGGAATATCTGGACCATCCCTACCAGAGCCGGTACGCTCCGAACCCGACTGGATTGGCCAAGAATCTGACATTTAAGTTGCCGCCGGGGTTGATCGGCAACCCCACACCGTTTCCCCGGTGCAGGCTGCCGCAATTCGACCTTTCCCAAAATTTTGTGAACGGATGTCCGGATGACACCGCGATCGGTGTGGCTGCGGTCACGATCACCGTCCCTGGAATTGGATACTCGTTCTTGACGGTGCCAGTTCCGCTCTTTAACCTTACGCCCTCGGTTGGGGAGCCCGCGCGCTTCGGCTTCGAGGCACTGGGAGTGCCGGTGTACCTCGACACGTCGGTACGCACCGGCGAAGACTACGGCGTGACCGTAAAGGTCACAAACGTCACCCAGGCGGCTATCTTCTTGGGGAGTCGCGTCACGTTCTGGGGGGTCCCCGGCGATCCGCGCCATGACAACGAGCGTGGATGGAGCTGTCTCGCGGGCGGTATTTGGCAACGCTCTCGGGAAGGCGTGCCACCCTGCGCGGCCACGGCACCACACTTTCCGCCGCCGTTTCTCGAGTTGCCTACGTCGTGTACGGGTCCGCTGCAGACGAGCGTGGAAGCAAGCTCGTGGGAGCAGCCTGAAGACAGCCAGTTGTTCGGACCCACGGTGGCGCTGCCGGCGCTCGACGGCTGTAATCAGCTTCCATTTAACCCGTCGATCACTGTTACGCCCGACGGTCAGGCGGGGAGCACGGCCACGGGGTTGACCGTCGGCGTGCACGTGCCCCAAGACGTGAGTCTTGGCGCCGAAGGCCTGGGCGAGGGGGACGTGAAGAGCACGACGGTCACGCTGCCAGCCGGGGTGGCTCTGAATCCGGCGGCAGCTGACGGCCTGCTTGCATGCTCTGAGGAAGAGATCGCGCTATCCACGCACACGACGCCGACCTGTCCGGAAGCCTCGAAGGTTGCGACGGTCGAAATCGTAACCCCGCTCTTGCCAAATCCGCTGGTGGGTGAGGCGTATCTGGCGGCGCAGGACGCGAATCCATTCGGGAGCTTGGTCGCGTTGTACCTCGTAGCTCAGGATCCGGTGTCGGGCACGTTGATCAAGGTCGCGGGCGAAGTCAAGGCAGATCCCGTCACTGGACAACTAGTCTCGACTTTTAATAATACGCCGCAGCTACCGTTCGAAGATCTGAAGCTGCATTTCTTCGGTGGCTCCAGGGCGCCACTATCGACGCCGGCCGCTTGTGGGACGTATACGACGACCACGTCGATAGCCTCATGGTCAGGCAACCCACCGTCTGAACCATCGTCGAGCTTCCAGGTACTCTCAGGTCCGAACGGGAGCGCATGTGCGAGCCCGTTGCCTTTCTCGCCGTCTTTGACGGCGGGTACGACGAGTATTCAGGCTGGTGGGTTCAGCCCGTTTACGATGACGATGTCGCGCCCTGATGGGTCGCAGAATTTGCAGGCGATCAAGCTGAAGATGCCTCCGGGCTTGTTGGGTACGTTGGCGAGCGTCAAGTTGTGTAAAGAAGCACAAGCAGATGCGGGACTGTGTGGTCCTGAAAGCCTGATTGGTCACACGACGGTCAGTGTGGGTGTGGGCGGCAACCCGTACACCGTGACCGGTGGCGAAGTGTTCATCACCGAAGGCTATGAGGGCGCCCCTTACGGCTTGTCGATTGTGAACCCGGCGAAGGCTGGCCCGTTCGATCTGGGCAAGGTGATCGTCAGGGCCAAGATCGAAGTAGATCCGCTGACGGCGGCGCTTACGATCACGACGGATAACTCGGGTCTGTACAAGATCCCGACGATCCTGGACGGGATCCCGTTGCAGATCCAGCATGTAGAGGTCAGTGTGGACAGGGCGAACTTCACGTTCAACCCAACGAACTGCAGTTCGCTGCAGGTCGGTGGGAGCTTGTACAGCAGCGAAGGATCATCAGCGGCTGTCAAAGTGCCGTTCCAGATCACAAACTGTGCGGTCCTAGCGTTCAAACCAAAGCTCACCGCGAAGACTGCGGGCAAAACCTCACGCAAGGCTGGGGCTAGCCTGTCAGTCAAATTGACCTATCCAGCGGGACCTTATGATGCGAACATCGCGAAGGTCAAGGTAGACCTGCCCAAGCAGCTCCCGTCCCGTTTGACGACTCTGCAGAAGGCGTGTCCCGCCGCCACGTTCGAAGCCAATCCTGCTGCCTGTCCTTCAGCGTCGATCGTGGGTCATGCCACAGCAACCACACCGGTGTTGCCGGTCCCATTGACCGGTCCCGCGTATTTCGTCTCGCACGCTGGGGAAGAATTCCCGAGCCTGATCATCGTGCTACAGGGCTACGGCGCGACAGTCCACCTCGTCGGCACGACGTTCATCAACAACAAGACGAACGTCACCTCGAGCACGTTCAAGGCGATACCGGACGTCCCCGTAGGCACATTCGAACTCACATTGCCCCAAGGACTCTACTCCGCGCTCGCCGCGACGGCCAACCTGTGCACCACGAAACTCGCGATGCCGACATCGTTCGTCGGACAGAACGGTGCGGAAATACACACAAGTACGCCGATCACACCCACCGGGTGCGCCAAGCACAAGGCCGCCAAGAAAACAAAGAAGAAGGCCGGACCGAAGAAGGGCAAGAAGGGGAAGAAGAAATAGCGAGCGAGGGCCTGCTCCGTCACGTTCCCCACGGCGGACCTGGTTGGCACTAGAGTCATGCCGAGGGGAGAGATGTCCACCAGTGACGACACACAGTTGCACGAGGCTCAGCGGCGCGGCGACCGGGGTTCGTCGGCTGGTGCGCGCTCTGACGGGTCTGCTTCCCGGGGAGCCTCCCAAGTGCGCGCAAGTGAGCAGGTGGATGACATCCAGCGTGTGCGCATCCTCTCGGCGATGGTCGAGGTAGCGGCGGAGGATGGTTACCTCGGCGCCGCGGTAGCGCCCGTCGTCGCCCGCGCGGGAGTCTCGCGGCGCACGTTCTACGAGCTGTTCGACGGGCGCGAGGACTGCTTTCTGGCGGCTTTCGACTGGGGTGTCGCCCAGATGCGCCAGGCGGTCGTCGAGGCCTACGGATCGCAGCGCTCCTGGCGTGAGCGGATGCGTCATGGGCTGGCTGCGCTGCTCGCCTTGCTCGACTCCGAGCCCGAGCTCGCGCACGTTTGCGTCATCGATGCGCTCGGGGCCGGCAGGCTGGTGCTCGAACGGCGCGCCCAGGTGCTCGACGAGTTGATTGCCGCGCTTGACGCGCAGGCGCCCGATGCGCGCGGCACCAGCGCGCCGCTGCTCACCGCCGAAGGCGTGGTCGGCGGGGCGTTCTCCGTTCTGCACGGGCGGTTGCTCGAACGAAGCATCGCCGGCAAGCGAATCGCCGATGGGACAGCCCCCGGTCCCGCGCCGCTCGTCCAGCTACACGGCCAGCTGATGGCCCTGATCGCGCTGCCCTACCTAGGCCCGAGTGCCGCCGGGGAGGAACTGACGCGCACAGCGCCGGATGTGCCGCTACGCGAGACCGTCCGTGTCTCGGGCGAGGGCGGGCGTCTGCTCGAACGCTTGGACATGCGACTCACCTACCGCACGGTCCGCTGTCTGCTCTACATAGGCGAGCACCCCGGATCCTCCAACCGCGAGATCGCCCAGGGCGCGGAGATCTCAGACGAGGGACAGGCCTCGAAGCTGCTCACGCGGCTCACGCGCGTCGGGCTGGTCGCCAATAGCAAGCCGCACGGTCCCGGCTACCCCAATTACTGGACGCTCACGCCGCATGGAGAGCAGGTGCTCTCCGCCGCTCAGGGACGTTAGAAGTCGCCCTGCTCGTGGGGGCCCACGCAAGCAACCGCCAGATCCTCAGCGACGTTTGACGCGACCTCGCGTACCTCGTCGAACGTCACCGCGTCCAATGCCGCTATTGCCGCGTCCGGGTCGATGTCCTCGCCGTACACGATCTTCTGGCTCGCTCCGTAGCGGGCCACGGCATTCGTGTTCTCGAACGCGAGCACCAGCCTGCCCGCGGAGTATGCACGCGCGCGGTGCACCTCCTCCTCGGTTGGGCCGTCCGTGCGCAGCTCGTCCACGATCTCGCGCATGCGCGTGTACGCCTCGACGCACTTGGACGAATCGAGGCCCGACCCGAGCTGCAGGATCGGGACGTCCGCGAACGCGTGCGCGATCGCGTACACCGAGTAGCACAGCCCCCGCTTCTCCCTGATCTCCTCGAACAGCCTCGAGCCCATCGAGCCGCCGAGCAGGGTCGAGTAGATCGATAGCGCCGCCCGCTGTTTGACGTCGCCCACGGTGACGCCCGGCCTGTAGATCATGCGCAGGTGCGATTGGTTGGTGTCGCGCTGCTCGACCATCGTCTCGGGTGCGAACTTCGGGGCCGGAACGTAAGGCTCCGGCTCCGGCAGTGTTGGGAAACGGGCGAACAGCTCGCCCAGCTTGTCCTGCCCGGGAACGAACCCAGTATTCCCAACCAAGAACGCCCCTCCGCTCTTCCCAGCCCAGCGGCGCTCCCGAAAGCTCACGATCGCCTCGCGCGTAAAGCTTTTCAGGTTCTCCTCGGGCCCCAGCACCGTCCTCCCGAGCGGATGGTCGCCGAACGCGGCCTTGTCGATCAGGTACTCCGCGACGGTCGAAGGCTGGTCATACGCGCGGTTGATCTCCTGGATCACCACGCCCCGCTCGCGGTCCAGCTCCTCTGCGTCGATCTTTGGACGCGCCACGAAGTCGCTCAGCAGGTCGATCGCCTCTGGCGCGGACTCCGCTCGCACGGTGATGTGGAACGCCACGAGGTCGTGGCTCGTGTACGCGTTGAGCATCCCCCCAAGCCGCTCCGCTGTCTCATTCACGTCCTTGTACGTCGCGTACTTCTCGCCGCCCTTGAACACCAGGTGCTCGAGGAAGTGCGCCATCCCGTTCTCCTGCACCCGCTCGGTCCGCGCGCCCGCGTCGAAGGCCACGAGCACCGTCAGCGCGCGCGTGCCGGGGAGACTCACGCTGTACACGGGCAGGCCGTTCGTCTCCACAGTGGTCGTGCTTATCTCGGTCATTCCGCCGTCACGATAGGCGATCCACGTGCCTCACTCGCCGCGTTGCCGCGCACCCCTTCCCGCGGGCTCTCGCTTGCATCGTGCAAAACACCTTGCATGCAGGGAAAAATGCGACCTCACTGGCGGTCTGTCGCTACTGTGCCCCGCCATGGCCGACCCCGACAAGTCCACCCGCCCAGTGCGGACAATCCCGCGCCGCGCGCTCACGCGGCACATGAATCCCACCCGCGCTCGCGTCGTTGCGACCGCGGGGCGCCCCATCGCGGCTCCTGCTCCCAGCAAGCGTCCCGTCAGTACTCCCGGCGCCAATACCGTCGTCGACTTTCGCTCCGTCAGCAAGCGCTACGACTCAGGCGACATCGGCCTCGAGCGCGCCACCTTCGCGATCGACCGCCAGGAGTTCGTCTTCCTCGTCGGCTCCACCGGCTCGGGCAAGTCGACGATCATGCGCCTGCTGATCAAGGAGCTCGACCCCACCGAGGGGATCATCCGCGTCGCCGGACGCCACCTGGCCGAGATCGACCACAAGCGCGTCCCTTACTACCGGCGCAACATTGGCGTCGTCTTCCAGGACTTCAAGCTGCTGCCGACTCGCACCGTCTACGACAACATCGCCTACGCCCTGCAGGTCACGGGAGCCTCGCGCAAGCAGATCCGCTCCTCGTTGCCGGACATCCTGCGTCTCACCGGGCTCTCCACCAAGCTGCACAACTACCCCCACCAGCTCTCCGGTGGAGAGCAGCAGCGCGTCGCGGTCGCTCGCGCCTTCGCTTCGCACCCGCCCTTGCTCTTGGCGGACGAGCCCACCGGCAACCTCGACCCTCACACCTCGATCGGCATCATGCAGCTGCTCTACCGCATCAATCGTGCCGGCACCACTGTGATCGTTGCCACGCACGACAACGAGCTTGTGGACAAGATGCGCCGCCGCGTGATCGAGCTGCGGCGCGGGCGCATCATCCGCGACGAGGCCACCGGGCTCTACGCGCAGGATGAGACCACTGGAGATTTGGCGGAGAGGTTGAAGCGGGAAACCGCCGCTGACGAGGCAGTCCAGCGACCGCCTGGCTCGCGTCGATGAAACTCGGCTTCTTCCTCAAGGAGGCCATCCGCTCGATGCGGCGCAACCCGGCCCCTTCGTTTGCCGCGCTCTCGTGTGTCCTGGTAACGACGCTCGTGCTCGGCGTCTTCATCCCGGTTGTCCAAGCGACCAACGGGGCGGCCAACTCGATTCGCGGACGCGTCGTCGTCGACGTGGACCTCAACACCACCGCCACCGCTTCCGAAGTCGCCCGGGTGCACCACGAGGTCGAACACGCTCGCTACGTCGGTCACGTCGAAGTGCTCTCCAAGCAGGCCGGCTATGAACAGGAGCGCAAGATCGATCCCCAGGCCTTCCAGCTGATCGGCTACAACCCGCTCCCGGAAATCCTGCGCATCACGCCCACCGACCCCAGCCAGGCTGATGCCCTGCGCGCAGAGCTTGACCAATCGAGCCCGGCAGGCACACGCCTCGTCACCGACTCCGCGATCGCCGACGTCCAGGATCGCCAAGCCCAGACCGACAAGATCCTCTCCGCCACGCGCATCGTCAAGATCACGATGGCGCTGCTCGCGGCGCTGCTTGTCTTCTCCTCGATCCTGCTCGTCTCCAACACGATTCGCCTCTCGCTCTTCTCGCGCCGGCGCGAGGTTGAGGTGATGAAGCTCGTCGGCGCCACCGACTGGTTCATCCGCTGGCCGTTCGTGATCGAGGGTCTGTTCCTCGGCGCGCTTGGAGGCATCTGCGCGATCGGGCTGCTCGCCGTCGCCAAGGTCACGCTGATCGACCCGCTCGCCGGCACCGTCAAGTTGATCTCCCAGCCCGACATGATCGACTTCCGCCTCTTGATCGTGGTCCTCATGGGCTGTGCCATCGCGGTCTCCGCAGCTGGCTCGGGTCTGTCGCTACGGCGCTTTCTCAGGGTCTGATCCAGAGCTGGGACGTGAGGCTGAACGCCTCAGAATCGTCGGGGAGTGCGTAGGGTGGGGGATATGGCGTCTCGTGCCCGACAGGTCCTGTTTGCCGCTCTCGCGGTGCTGTTGCCCGTGGTGCTGCTCGTGCTCGGCATCTGGCTCGGCGGCCATCCCAGCAAGCTGCCCTCGTTCCTGCGCAACGACCTCGTCGCCAACCACGAAACGCAGGTTGTCAACGAAGCGATCGAACGGGTCTCCCACGACTACTACCGGCCGGTATCCAAGAGCGCGCTGGCCAACTCCTCGATCGCCGGGATGATCTCGAGCCTGCACGACCCCTACTCCACCTACCTCTCTCCGAAGGAATACACGAGCTTCGACCAGCCCGCCAGCTTCGCCGGCATCGGCGTCTCGGTCGATCCCAAGACAGCCGGCCTCGAAGTCGTGCGCGTGTTCAACTCCTCGCCCGCCCAGCGCTCTGGGTTGAAGGCCGGGGATCTGATCGTCGCCGTCAACTCCCGTCCGCTTCACGGTGTTCCGGCCGACACCTCCACGGCTCTGATCAAGGGGCAGCCGGGCACCGACGTCAGGCTGACCGTCAAGCCTCCGCATGGCGCCGCGCGCACGCTCACCGTCACGCGCGCCCTCATCTCAGAGCCGGTCGTCGCCTCGATGATGCGCACCGTCCACGGCGTCAAGCTCGGCTGGGTTTATCTGGCGACGTTCAGCGAAGGCTCCGCCGGCGAAGTGCACGCGGCGGTCGAGAAGCTGCTGAAGCAGGGCGCGCGCGGACTCGTATTCGACCTGCGCGCCGACGGCGGTGGCCTGGTCAGCGAAGCGCGGCTGATCGCCTCGATCTTCATCCCCTCCGGCACGATCGTCACGACGCGCGGGCGCTCACAGCCTACGATCGTCCTCACCGCGGCCGGTGGCGCGATCCCCAGCTCGGTTCCCATGGTGGTGCTCGTCGACCACGACACGGCCTCGGCCTCTGAGATCGTCACCGCCGCCCTGCAGGACCATCACCGTGCCACCGTCGTCGGCACTCACACTTACGGCAAGGGCGTCTTCCAGGAGCTCGAGCCGCTATCCGGCGGTGGCGCCATCAAGATCACCGTCGGCGAGTACTTCACCCCCAACGGGCGCAACCTGGGTGGGGGAGGGGTCCACGAGGGTGCCGGCATCACGCCCGAAGTCTCCGTCCCGAGCGGCGTTGATAGAGAACACGGTCTCGAAGTCGCGCTCCACACGCTGCTCGCCAAGGTCAAATGAGCCCGCCGCGCGGCGGCTCGCGCGGGGGGCCGAGCAAACGCGCCAAGACGGGCGGTGGGGGTAAGGCCGCCAAGCCATCCAGCGTCCGCAAAGCGAAGTCGAGCAAAGCGAAGTCAAGCACTTCGCGCAAGCAGGCTGGCGCGGCAGGGGGGTCTACAGGCTCGCGTCGCACGGGCTCCGCGCCGCGATTTGGCGGATCGCCGAACACGCGTGTTGTCTGGCCCCCGCAGGAGCGCACTGAGACCGCCCGCGACGCGATCGAGCAGATGATGCGCGAGGCCGGTCTCGCGCGCCGCTTCGACTTGGGTGTTGAACGCGAGGCACGCAAGGCAGGAGAGCGCGCGTGGTCTAGGGCCGAGTCGGAACTGCAGGACGGACGGCGACGCGACCTGCGCGATCTGCCTACCTTCACCGTTGATCCATCGACGGCGCGTGACTTCGACGATGCCATCTCCGCCGAGCCGGAGGCGGATGGGGCGGTGCGCGTGTGGGTCCATATCGCCGACGTCGCCGCCCACGTCCCGCTGGGCTCGCTCCTCGACCTCGAGGCGCGCCGGCGCTCCACGAGCGTCTATGTGCCGGGCGCCGTCGAGCCGATGCTCCCGCACGCGCTCTCGAGCGACGCCTGCTCGCTGGTGCCCGGCGCCGAGCGTCTGGCGGTCACCGTCGAGATGGTCCTGCGCGGCGCCGAGTTGGTCTCCGCGGGCTTCTGCCGCTCTGTCGTTCGCTCGAACATGCGCCTCGACTATGAGCACGTAGACCGCATCTTCGCGGGAGAAGAGGCTGTTCTTGAGCCGTGGGGCAGCCCTCTCGGGGTTGCCCGCTCTGCCGCCGCCGCATTGCAGCAGGCCCGCGAGTCAAACGGTGCACTCGTGATCGACTCCGAGGAGCCCGAGTTCTCCTTCGATGAGCACGGCAACGTCGCGGAGATTCGCGCGCGTCCCCAAACCGAGTCCCATCGCCTGATCGAGCACCTGATGATCGCCGCCAACGAAGCCGTGGCCAGTCAGCTCACACAGGCCTCCGTCCCCTGCCTCTATCGCGTCCACGAGCGGCCGGATCCCGAGCGCATCCGCACGCTCGTGGCTCAGCTGGCCTCGTTGGGCGTCTCCACGCCGCCGCTGCCCGACCCCCTGTTTCCGGCGCGGGCGGCAGAGATCGTGGGCGACATCTCCCGCCGCGTGGATGCCCACGTGCGGCGCACAGGCGCCGGTCGGATGGCGCTCTCCTCGCTCGTCCTGCGTTCACTTAAGCAGGCCTGCTACTCACCCACAAATGTCGGCCATGCCGGCCTGCACTCCTCCTGTTACTGTCACTTCACCTCTCCCATCCGCCGCTACCCCGACCTCGTGTGCCACCGCGCTTTGCTCGCCTCGATCGGAGCGGGAGAGCGCACGATCAGCCGGCGTCGGCTCGTCGAGCTCGGCGAATGGACTTCCGAGCGTGAGCGCGCGGCCTCGAAGATCGAGCACAAGGGGGATGACATCGCCGCTTGCTTCTTGCTCGAACAGGTGCTGCTCGAGGGCGGCTACGAGCAGGTTTTCGCCGGCGAGGTGACCGGCCTCATCGGGGCGGGCGCGTTTGTCGCGTTTGGTGGTGCCCCCCGCGTGCGCACGTCCGCGCACGCGGCGAATACCCAGAAGGGAGATGCCCAGGGGAGAGCGGATGGCTCGGGCCAGGATGCATCTGCGGAGCAGACAGGGGGGAGGCCGACCTACGAGGGGATGCTCCCCGTGCGTCTGCTCAGCGCCGGCGAGGAGCGCGACTGGTGGTCGCTCAACGAGCAGTCCACGATCCTGCGCGGTGAGCGCTCTGGCGCCACGTTGCGCCTCGGCGATCCCATCGACGTGCGGGTCGTGCGGGTGGACGCCTCCGCCGGACGTGTCGATCTCGCCCCGGCTCGTTAGTCTCGCCTGATGGCCAAAGCAAAGGGCAAGAAGCGCAAGATCGGCGCCGGCGACGTGGCGAGCAATCGCTACGCCTCCTACCGCTACGAGCTAACCGAGCGCCTGGAGTGCGGCATCGTGTTGCAGGGCACCGAGGTGAAGGCGCTAAGGGCCTCCGGCGCGCAGCTCAAGGACGGCTACGCCGCAATCCGCGGTGACGAGCTATGGCTGCAATCCGTGCACATTCCGCCCTACCTGCCCGCCTCGCGAGAGAACCACGATCCCGAGCGTGCGCGCAAGCTGCTGCTGCATCGCTCGGAGATCGAGCGCATCGCCGCTCGGGTCTCAGAGCGCGGTCTCACGCTGGTGCCGACGCGCATCTACTTCAAGGGCCCTCACGCCAAGGTCGAGATCGCGCTCGCGCGCGGGAAGGACCTCTACGACAAGCGCCAAACCATGCGGGAGCGCGATTCCAAGCGCGAGATGGAACGGGGGATCAGAGAAGCACGACGCTAGGTGACCTTCTCACATGCAGTGATCCCGTCTTGCTTGGCTGTCGCCCTCATCTGTTGTTGGATTGCCTCGCTCCCCGTGATCAGGCTTCCCGCCGCTTTGATGTTTTTGGCTTTCGCGTATTCGCCGAGCTTCGCGGTGTTTTCGGCAAGCGTCTCGGCGCCCGCAACGAACTTTTTCCAGTCATTGGCGAGTTCTGCGGGGGGAACCAGTTTGCTCAGTTCAGCCAGCGCAGTCTGCTCAAAGGCCGCCAGTTCGGGGATCACGCGCGCCATCTCCTGCTGACTGTTGATGCTCTTGCTCGCGAACCTGGTGGTGACCGTCTTGCAGATGACATTCGCCTTTGCGGTCAGTTCGGCGCGCGTGAGCGGCTTTGCCGAAGAGCCGCCGCACCCTGCGATGGCGAGCGTTGTCGTTGCGAGTGCGACTGCCGCCAGACCTATCCGTCCCATCAAATCCCCCATCCCATCGTGTTCGCCCATGTGCCCCGTCCTGCCCCCTGTGTCAGACAGAGTACAGATTCGAATCGGTGCAACGGAGCGGAAGGCCCACATAGAACGGCTTCCTCGCGCTTGAAGTCCTTGCCCGCTCCGCAGGAGCCGGCAGCTCAGATCACGCGAAAGCTGTGCCCGGCGCTGACCAGGATGTGAGTCTGCTCCATTCCGAAGCCGAGCACCACGATCAGTCCCGCATACACGAGGCCGATGGCGATTCGGCTGTTGCGTGGCACGCGATAGTAGGCGGCCTGCTCGATCGAGCGTGATCGCAGTTGACGCCAACGGCGCGGCATCTCCCGTAGCGCCAGCAGGATGAAGATGAGCAGGAACGGATTGCCCAGCACGAAGATCATCGCCACCAAGCCGCCGATTCCCAAAAACCACATCGAAGGCGCCACGGCCGCCATGGCTCGGCCTCCGTCGAAGGGCACCACCGGGATCAGGTTGATCAGGTTGAGGAAGAACGCTATGTATGCGAGCGCCAGCAGGAGATCGCTGCCGGTGAGGGCTCCCGCAACGGCCACCGCCACGGCGCCGAGCGTGCCGAGCACCGGTCCCGCCAAGCCGACGCGCGCCTCGGCGAGCGCGTTGTCCCCAAGCGAGCGTGAGAAGATCGCGGCGCCCAGGAAGGGAATGAACATCGGCGTGCTCGCTTTGATCCCCTCGCGTCTGAGCTGGATCACGTGCCCCATCTCGTGGACGAACAGCAGCGCCACGAAGCCGGCCGCGAACGGCCATCCCCACAGCAAGCTGTAGGCGGCGATCGACACGAGCGCGGTACCCGCGGTCGTCAGCAGCTTTAGCTTCGGGAGCAGCAGCGCGGCACTCTTCAAGTACGCGGCAAACTTAGCTGCGATCGCGCCGATCCCAGCGACCGCGCTTCCCAGTCGCTTGCGCAGCGAGCGCCGTTGCTCTCCGAACGGTGCGTGGCCCGTGTGAGGCGCGCCCGTGACCGGCTCGGCCGTCGCCGGGAGGGTATGCGCGGCGTGTGTGTTCACGGCGTGCGAGCCCCCGAACGGGTTCTCGCTCACGACGGGCAGCTCGCTGTCCATGGATTCATTGTCGCAGCTGCGATAAGCCGCGCCTAAGAACCACTTCTTTTCAGAATGTGCGTCGGAGGGCATCAGGTTTGCCGCGGCGTGCCGAGGCGTGGCTTTGGCGCTACACTTGACGTGCATCACATCCACGGGGACGACAGGCTTCGACGCGGTTGGCTCGTGTGGATGGTCGCGAGTCGAGGTCCCGGGCGGCCTCGTAAAACTCCCGGGAAAACCATAAGTGCGGACTCTCACGAGTACGCCCTCGCTGCTTAGTCAATAGCTAAGGCACGAGGTCTCGAGCCCCGCTCGCCTACGGCGGGGATTCTCGGGATCAGAAAGTAGGCTCACCCGGTGAGGCCCGCCTCCGCTGACCCGGGAACACTCAAGGAGGCTGGTCCCCCGCAACCCGGCCGGCGAGGCTAGCGAGGGACGAGATCAGAGCGCCGGCTACGCTCGTAGAAGCCATTCATACGCGACTGCGGACGCGGGTTCGATTCCCGCCGTCTCCATGAAGCGCTCAAGCAGTGATTTGGAAGGGCCGCCGGGAACAACTGACTTAGCAACCATCTCGCGCCTCTTAT
>Ga0208357_1001389_pt1 | contig 17610 bp, 16 predicted proteins | sample NGESurdeep092012_6_FD_184487 | JGI IMG/M metagenome (GOLD analysis project Ga0208357, IMG submission 184487) | Arctic peat soil microbial communities from Barrow, Alaska - NGEE Surface sample F52-2 deep-092012 (SPAdes) | ecosystem: Environmental > Terrestrial > Soil > Wetlands > Peat ... | reverse complement strand
GTATCGGCTGGCTCATGAGTACAGCGTGAGGGTGATTGAGTGGCGAAGGCGGGTGTCCGCGGGCTCGAGGTCATTGCCTGGGCCCGTCGGCGGGAAATCGTGACCCCGTTCTTATTGCCCACTGCAAAAGGCGCCCCTCCCGACCGCATCCGAGCGCTCGACGAGGGTGTGGACGACTACCGCATCAAGCCGTTTGACGATGGGGAGCTATTCGCCCGGCTCCGAGCGCTGCTTCGCAGGCCGTCCGGCGAGCGAAGCCCGCAGCTCCATCGTGGATCGCTCAGCATCGACCCGGCCACCCGGGAGGTCCTCGTCGGGGTAACTCCCGCGAAGCTCACTCCTCGGGAGTTCGCCGTTTTCGAGCTTTTCATTCGAAAGTGCTTGGAAGTGTTCCAGCGACGCACCGGCGCGTTTCATGGGTGGCGAGAAGAAGCCGACGTCGTCGGCTCGAACACGATCGATGTGCACATTGCACGGCTTCGGGCCAAGCTCGCTCCGTCCGACGTGCGGATCGAGACATTGTTCGGCACCGGCTACCGGGTGGTTGTTTAGTGAAACACAAGGTGAGGGACACCGCCGTCTCTAAAGGTCCCGTTCGCCTCCACGTACGGCGGGTGGCACTCGGCGCGACGGTGCTCGCCCTTGTCGTCTACCTCTTGGCCTGCACCATCGTCGATCTGATGGTTGTCGACCGACTCAACGGATCGATCGACGCACGGTTGACCGAGCGCCTCGTTTCGCTCACCCGCGCGTACCCGCAGTCAGTTACGCCGACGAAGACCATAAGAAACCCGCCGAATATCGGAAGCGGCGATCTTGACGATGCGCCAGTCCTGGCCTGGTTCGTGCCAACCGGTGTGATGAGCGCTCAACGTCTAGCCGCCGGCGCCCCAGCGCTCCCGGTTGGCGATTTGAGCGTCGGTGGCCCCACGAATTCCGTCGTCGGCGGGCGGAGTTTTCGTCTTGATGCAGCGGCGGTTCGAGGTGGTCGATTCGTCGTCGCCACAAGCACCGCGGAGGCGACAAGCGTGCGCGATACCCTTTTCCTGATCGAGGGCGTCCTCACGCCGATTCTCCTTCTCGCCTTGTTTCTCGCCGCGTCCATCATCGGGCGCCGCGCTGCAACACCGATCGAGCGATCCCGACTTCGTCAGCTCGAGTTCACCGCGGACGCCTCCCATGAGCTGCGCACCCCGCTCAGCGTTATCGAAGCCGAGATCGGTCTCGCACTTAGTACGAAGCGATCCGCAACTGGATACCGCGAAGCGTTGGAGCGGGTCGCCAGCGAGTCAAAGCGGCTGCGCACAATCGTCGAGGACCTTTTGTGGTTGGCGCGTCTTGACTCGCTGCCGAAGGACCCTCCGCACGAAGCCGTCGATCTCGCGAGAATCGCCAAGGTATGTGCCGACCGCTTCAGTGCACTCGCGCTCCGTGAGGATCTTGTCATCTCGTCCTCCGAGGTGGGCTCGTTCCCAGCGCTCGTCCTTGCCCCGGCCGACTGGCTCGATCGCCTCGTCTCGGTGCTCCTCGACAATGCCTGTCGCTATACCGGTGCCGGCGGGCGGGTCGAAATTGTCGTTTCTGCCTCCGCCGACGGCGTGTCGCTAACAGTCGACGACAACGGTCCCGGAATTGCCGAAGAGGAACGCGAGCAAATCATGGAACGTTTTCATAGAGCAAGCTCGGTCCCCGGCGGTGCCGGCCTCGGCCTTTCCATTGCGAACACCGTCGTGCGGGCGACCGATGGCGAGTGGGCGGTGAGCGCAGCGCCTCTCGGCGGTGCACGGTTCCAAGCTTCTTGGCCGCGTTATCGCGGCGATGCCGGGAGTGATCTACCGAGTGGACGACACGTGAATCCGCCACACTCGACGCCCCAATTGGTCTCGCATTGAGACGTGCCGATTGGCGCCCGAATCCCGTCTTGCAGAGGGGTTTCAAGAAGTCGGACTTACCACCGTTGGATATGCTCGCCACGACAAGTTCCATTTCATGTCGCTAAGGACTGTCCCGTACCTGGAAGTCCCAAATTGCCGCAAAGACCCTGTCGCAGAAGTGATCGCGAGGGGAATAGTGGCCGTCCTCCGCGACCTCGTGCGATGTGACTTCCGCTGCCGTCGCACAGCATTCGGGTCTTGCTCTGGCCTCGGACGCGGTGGAGACGTCGACCGACGAACCACGATGCGGACCGCGGTGCCGTGATCGCGCACGGCGTCCGCCGGCTGGTTGCGATAGGCGCCATCGGCCTCTCGGCAGTACTCGCCCTAGCGACCGTGACCTTTGCGGGCACGGTTGGGAGCACAAAACAGCAACGATCGCTCGTGATGTCCACTCCGTGCGGTCCAGGAGTTGGCACTCCTCATTACCGGCACGTCGTATGGATAGTCATGGAGAACTACGGGTACTCCTCGATTGTGGGATCAGCTGATGCGCCCTATCTTGCACGGCTCGGGACCGAGTGTGGCCTCGCGACGAACTACCACGCAGTCACACACCCGAGTTTGCCGAACTATCTCGCGCTCACATCCGGTACAACCGATGGGATTACTGACGATGCCGAGCCGAGCTCCCATCACGTCAGGACCGCGAACATCTTCTCGGAGTTGGATGGAAATTGGCGTGCCCTTGAGGAGTCGATGCCGGTCGCTTGCGACAAGGTGACAAGCGGCTCGTACGCGGCGCGTCACGACCCCGCGGTCTACTACGCGGACCTCGCGACGACGTGCACCAAGGATGACGTACCGCTTCGCGAGCCGCTCGATCTCTCGGCGGCATTCACGTTCATCACCCCGAACATTTGCGATGACATGCATAACTGTTCGGTCTCTACCGGTGACGCGTGGCTCGCCCATATCGTTCCTCAAATCCTGGACAGTCCTGAGTATCTCGCGCATGAAATGGCGCTTTTTATTATCTGGGACGAGAGCAATACCGGGCCCGGTAATCATGTCGCCACGTTCGTCGTGGCGCCCTCCGTTCCCCGCGGGTCCCGCGTCACTTTGGACCTTGACCACTATTCACTTTTGCGCACGGCCGAGCAGCTCCTCGGACTTTCTTACCTTGGAGGGGCGAGGACGGCGCCGTCGATGGTCCAGCTCTTCCGGCTCTAAGCAGTCATCTGGGAAGTTGCCAGAAACGCGCAGAATCGCCAGGTATGTAGAGACCCCGGCTAGAACAGTGACGAAGCGATCCAACGAAACCGTCGAGCTTGGACGACGAACACCGAGTCGTGCATGTTCGGAGCTAACGAAGATCGACTCGACAGCACGGCTCATCTGGTTCCTCGAACACGTGGGTCTCGGATGGGAAACCTTGGCCGGCAACTGGCCGCGATCCCGTCGTGCCGACCAGGCGCATCGAACACAGCTTCCGAAGCAACCTCGGGAGTCGTGTAGGAGGGTCGCCCATTCGCGTTTAAATCCCGTGGCAGCAATGAAGGGCGTTGAGAGCTGCTTTTGGCTTTCGGGTGAGGATCTCGGGCTACTTGTCGGCGGAGGCGTTGACGAGGCAGATGCCCTCGGTCGACTCCTCCGAACCATCAGCTCGGATCAGGTACGCGTCGTAGCGGTCGAGCGACGCGACGATCGCGAATGCCTCGTCGCCGCCGACCGCGACTGCCGTGGCAAACGCATCGGCAAATGCCAGGCTCGGTCCGGTGACCGTCGCCGCGGCGGGCTGTCGTCCCAGACGCCCGATCGGGTCGATGAGGTGTCGCCCGCGCTCGTATTCGCCTGAAGTGGCAACCGCGTCGTTGACCTCGAGGACGCACGCAAGGGCGTCAGCACGCCACGGGTGGCGAATTCCGATCTTCCAACGACCGCCCGTGCTCGGTGAGCCTAAGCAGGCAATGTCTCCACCCGCGTTGACCATCGCCGAGGTGACGCCCGCATCCTTGAGCAGTCCCAGGGCATTTTCAGCAGACCAACCTTTGACGAGCCCGGTCGGGTCGATGCCCCCTGGCATCGAGGACGCATCGAACCATCCGCCCGAAAGCGATCGCGCCTCTGCACACAATGCGAGGACCTCGGCGATCTCAGAGGGAGCGTCATCGAGACTGAGCTCACCTCGCCGGAGCAGGCTCATCGGGCTTTCCTGTTTCCACGTGCTGAAGATGTCATCGTGGCGATGCATCATCTTCGAGGCTTCGGCGATGGCCTCGCGAACGTTCGCCTCTGAGAGATGGGAAGCCTCGACGTGAAAGGTGACGACCGTGCCCATGACGGGCTCTTCATGAATGACTGCCACGAGCCGAAACTATTTGAAGTGCAGCTTGTTGAGCGCTGACTGGACCGAGGAAACGTACGCCTCGGCCGTGTAAGACGCCCCCGAAATCCCATTGACTCGGACACTTTGTGCCGCGAGCACCTCTTGTCGCAGCATCGGGATGACCTGATCGGCGATCTGCTGGGAGTAGGACTCTGCGGTCTGCAACCCGACGACGCTGAGTCCGGTGATCTTCGCCCCTGTAACCGTGACTCGGACGGCAAGTTGGCCGTAGCTGTAGTTGTAGGTACTTCCGGTCACGCTGCGGCTGGAAGTGCCCTTGGCCTTCTTGACTGGAGGCACATGTGTAGTGGTTGTCGGTCCGCCTTTCGAAGTGGGCGGTGTGGAGTTGGAGCCACCTTTCGAAGTCGATGGGATTGTGGTTGCTGGTGTGCTTGGTCCGCTCCGTGGAGTGCTCAATTTGGGCGTCAAAGCGGTTACGGATCCACTCGCGTGTAAGCCCAGCGCGCCCACGAACCCTGCCGCGGCCGCGGCAAGGGCAAACGGTCCACGTTTTACTGTCATGCCGGTCCATCTTTTGTCGTGACCTGCCGGTCGTCATTCGTGGATATATTTCTCACGATCATTCGTCCTTTCGTATCCCTCAAGTCGACGTCATAACGCATATACCTCGGAGTGCACCGCCTCTTTTGGCACACCGAGACGTACGAGCATTTCGACGACGCCCGTGACGAAGCCTTCCGAGCCCGCCACAAAGGTGTCGCGCTTGCGGAGATCTCCGGTGATCAACTTGCCGAGGTGCTCGACCGGCACGTCCTCTCGGGATCCAACCACCACATGGAGCTGCCCGCCGTGGTACCTGACGAGTTCGGCGACCTCGTCTCGGAGGATGAGTTGGCTCTCGTCCGAGGCGCGCAATATCACGACCGGGCGGCTTCCCTTCGGGAGATCTTCAAGGAGTGAGCGGATAGCGGTCACGCCAATCCCACCGGCAATGAGTACGACCCTCCGATAGCGCAGCACATGCGAGGTGAACGCCCCGTATGGTCCTTCGACGGCGACCCGGGTTCCGACCGGCAGCTGGGCGAGTGCTGAGGTGAAGTCGCCGACGCACTTCGCTGTAAGGCGCAGGTAGGGGGGCTGTGGCCGCGCCGAGATTGAGAACGGATGCGCCTGCCACCACATGCCCGGTGCGAGGAACCGCCACTCGAAGAACTGTCCGCCTGAGACAGCAAGGCGTTCGAGGTGGCGTCCTTTCATGGTGATCGAGACGACATCGGGGCTCTCTGAGCGGACTTGGTCGATGACGAGACGGTGGCGCAGTGTACGAAACATCGGGAGGCCAATCCGGTAGGTGAGAACCAGACCTGCGGTCGCTGCCCAGGCGATGGACCAGATGAGCTGGGTGAGCGGGTGGCCGACGAATGACGGACCGAGCACGATCTCGTGGGCAAAGGCGAGTGCGAGCGCCAGGTACATGAAGAGGTGGAGGGCCCACCAGGTCTCGCGCTTTAACCGGCGCCGAATCGTGTGGATCGACACGACCGCTACCGCACTCATGATTCCAAAGCCCGCAGTCGCGATCGCCATGTCAGGGAAGCTGTTGAGCAGCGTCCCGATCTCATGAAAGGTTCCCGCCCGCGCGGCTTGCGCGTAAGCAACCGTGAGCAAGATGACGTGGGCAACGATCAGCAGGATCGGCCAGGGGGCGATCCTACGATGCCAAGCGAGGAGACCATCCTGACCGAGAACGTGTTCGACGAAGGGGATTCGACTCACGAGGAGCACCATCACGAGGGCGAGATAGGTTCCGGCGAGTCCGGTCAGGTTGCCGAGAAACATGTCGACGCCACCCGGAGCAGCGAGCTGGTGGCGGCTTGTGGCCGTGAAGGCCAATCCGGTGGTGACACCGAAGCCCACCGCCACGATGGCGACTGCGCCATTGAGAACTCGTGGGTGCGGTACCGGCGAACGTGGTGAGGCGGTCGTTGGCCGAGTCATGTCAGCCGGAGCGCCCGAGCCGACCGGTCGGGGATTAGACCTCGCGCGAGCACGGCCAGTTTTCGTTGTCACGTTCGTAGTTTCCGCGTCAAAGCTGACGGTCACATGAACGTATCCAGACTGGTCCATTTTGGCATGTCAAGGTACCCATAACTGGCGCGCGCCTTATTAACGCACGGAGAATTCCGTCCGACCATGCTGGCGAAAATCCGAGCGCTCCTAAGAGTCCACTTGATCAATCAGTAGAGCCATACCTTCAGGCCGATAGGTGCGAGGTTCTGCGCCCAGATCCAGTTGATCGCCTCATTGGAGACGCGGACGCAACCATGTGAAACCGGCTCCGGTGGGACGTAGCCATCACCGTGAATTGCGAAGCCCTCGTAGAAAAAGCGTGGGCGCCAGAGCGCTCCGAGTGAGTCGACGACCAGTCCATCCACGACCCGACCGATGCTGTACACGCCCCGTGGCGTGGCGGCGACATCGCTTACACCGTCTTGGACATAGGTGTAACCACCGCCAGTCGAGGTGTTGAGCGTGTACTGCAAGGCACCGTTCTTCACGATCAGGAGGAGGTCGTGTTCTAGGTCGACCTCGATCGCATCGCCGGAGTTCGTGCGTGGATGGGGGACAGCACCGGCGTTCAGCGCTGCAACGAACGGCGCGCCAACGATGCCGCTGCGATTGAGCCCTGCAACCTTCTCCAGCGCGTAGACCGCCTGCTGCGTCGCGTCTCCGAAGATGCCGTTAGGAACTCCAAGCCAGTAGCCAAGGGCGCTCAACCGCTGCTGCAGGAGTAGTACCTGTGAGCCACTCGTTCCCATCGCCAGCGTGGTGTTTGGAGCCAGCACGAATGGGAGTTCCGCGTCCACGTACTCGACGGCCGAAACGCTGGTCGCAGCGCCGAGATCGCCTGCCGCCATAACTGAGGCTCGCAACACAACTGCTCCCCTAGTGCGAAACGAACTCCGGAAGATTGCGACTCCTCTTCGATTCGTCCTGACGAATTTTAAGTTGACGAACCGCCCATTCCGTTGACGACGAAGCAGGACGATTCGACCTGCTGCGCGTGGTCTCACAATTGCGGTGATCGTTGTGGGCTCACCGGGGGTTACGACTTTGGTAGCAAGCGAGAGCGAGATGTGCGATGCGCCGGTCGTTGCTGCACTCGCCGCTCGAGAAATCGCGGCGCCAGGTTTGACAGGAGAGGCACCGGCGTCGTTCGCAACAACGACGGAACTCAGGGCAACGACGCTTGCTAAGAGCGAGAGCGCGCCTCGTTGTACCGGATCCACCAGTCTCCACTTCACCTCAAGACCATTTTCAGAGATTACGGAGCCTTCCTGAAGGAATGATGAACGTGACCTGTCACCCCATTTCGCTCTACGACCAGCAGCAGTGCCGTGCGTCGACATCGACCACCAGTTCAGCTACGCAGGTGTCCTACGAGCTACAGCACGTGGTGAAGGAGAAAGAACGTGCACGGCGTGGGCAAGTGGGATGGGATGACTTGAGGGTGTGTGAAGGCACCGAGTGCCAGGGCAGGAACGGCTACCGCAAGGGGAACCACGGCGGCGACCCATCGCGTTGCCTGGCCCCAGTCGAGTCGAAGCCACCGTGCCGGTCGACCCGAGAACGACGTTCTCACCGAGGGCAGCGGTTCTGGTCCTACAGACGGGCTCAGGATCGCATTGACGAGATCGGGGACGGGCTGAAGCATTTGGAGTCGCAATCTTCGGCTCAACGCTTCGAGGTCTCCGATGTAATGGCGGCAACTGGCGCAGGTCGCGAGGTGCGCGTCGATAAGTGCGTCCGAGATTGTCTGTTCTTCGCCGTCGAGGCGCGCCGAGTAGGCCTCCCGGATGGCCTCACAGGACAGCTTCATGCGGCGATCCCAGCCGTGCCGATTCCAAACGCGCGGGCAGGTCCGTTCACCGACAGCGTGAATGCCGACTGGGCCGTCACCCCGAGGATCCGTATTGGATCGGAACAGTGATGACCTGACTTTTCGTCCATCGAGACGAGACCAGCTTCCAGTCGGTCAACAGCGTGCCGCTCACTCCGAGCACGTCAACGCTGTTCGCGGGACCGAACGAAACCGTGGCAGCCTGCGCTGGAGGGGTCGGGAGCTCGGTCCACGAGCCCGTCGATGCGAGCACCTCGAGCGACTTCGAGCCGGAGGGTTTCGCGGCCAAAACGAACCAGCCCAGTCCGGCGCCCGGCCCAAAGGAGACGACCCGATCGCCGGCCCCAAAGCGGATCGCGGATGAGATAGTCCAGTGAGCGAGCCCGGCGCTCGCCCAAGCTCCCAGGATGCTCACCTCGGAACCATCAGAGACCGCGAGCAGGGTGGTAAGCCCGTCGCCGCTTTCGCGCAAGCCCAAGACCTCGACACTCTTGGAATCGAGTGAGTGAGGAAGCATTGGCCCGACGAGCCGCCACGATGCGTTCCGCATTGCGAGGATGCCCACAGCACTACGATCCGAACACGTGGCTCCAAGGACGGCTTGGTTCGCGACCTCGGCGACGGCGGTGATCGAGACGAGTCCGCAGGACCGGCCTCCGGCGCTCGATGCCAGATGCGATTCACTTACAAGGTTCTGCCAGCTATTCAGCCCCGGCGCTGTCTGCAGCACCTGCGTGCTAGTGCCGCTCCCGACGAGAGCGAGGTCGTGTCCGTTTGCGCCTCCCGACAGGGCATTCGGACGTGCCGCGAGACCATTCGTCAGCACGAGTGCTGGAGTAAAGGTTCGCCCGCCATCTGCAGTGGAGAGGAGCGGAGAGAAATGGAGCAGGTTCGAAGGCAGCACTCCGACGAGGAGCGACCCACCTTCTGGCGTCGCCAGCACCAGGCCACCATTCGTTGCGACTGCAGTGCCTTCGACGACATCGGACCAGCGGGAGCCGCCGCTCGGTCGAAAGAAGAGCTGCCAGAACGTGTTGAGTGGCTGGTCGAGATTGCCCATAGCGAGCGCGGCCCAGCTGCCGGACGAGTTCTCGTCGGAGGTCGCAAGGGGGGTTGAGACCGTCGGCGCCGTCCCTTTCGTCTGTTGTCCCACTACGACTTGGCCACCGAGTGAAGGCGCGAGCAGGAGCGCGCCGATAGCCGCGCCGGCGATGGCAGCGGTTCGGCGGAGTCGGATGATTCCCATCGCTCGTCTCATCCGGAGCGCTGCACGCTTCTCAGCTCGTTCGCGAGCGTGACGGCGAAGGAGGACTTCGTGGCTTCTGTTCCCGGGCCTGGGTCGGTGTCGAGGATGTAGCGCGTGTGCCCGTTTCGATCGATCACAAAGGCGAGTTCGCTGTGGGCGATCATCGATCCTCCCGGCGAGTACTCCACCTGGAAACCGTAGGCGTCCCAGATGCGACCTAGCGCGGCGGCCGATCCGGTTAGGAAGAGCCAGTTCGACAGGTGCTCGAGGCCCTCTTGGTTATCGAAGGCGACGGTATAGTCCTGCGCCCGATAGATGGGGTTCGCGACGATGGCCACAAGCTCGATACTGCGGGCGCTCGCGCCGAGGAGCCCGTCGGCGGCACGAAACTCCTGGGCGATGAGCGGGCAGTCTGAGACGCAGACCGGGTCGAGAAAGGTGAGCGCGATCGTCTTCCCGCGGAGGCTGGTGAGCGAGACGGTCTGACCGCGCTGGTCGACGAGATCGAAGGCCGGAGCGGGGATGTTCTCGGCACTCGGCGTGCCGTCGATCGCCTGCGCCACGATCGGGTCGGCGTTGGGGTCGAGGGAGGCCGAGGCTATCGGTGCAGCGCCGAGGAGCACTATCCCGATCGCGCCGATACAGGCGAGCGAGCGAAAGGCGTAGGTAGGGTTCTCGGTCAGTCGCTCCTTGAGCGACCTTGCCGGCTGGGGGAACGCGATCACTCGGCTCGGCTCCTCGGCGGCGAGCGGCACCCTCGTCAGCGCGAGGTAACCAGCGGAGAAGACGAGCACCATCGGGAGCATGCTGTTCGGGTCGGTGCCGACTCCCCCGAAGAAGCCGAAGTCCTCGATCAGAACCCAGTCGGCGAGACACAGGATAATGCCGGTGATGACGGCGGCCCCGACGATGCACGCGCGCCCGGCGAGGAAGCAGAGCCCGATCGCGCCCAGGCAGATCACGGCGAAGAGATTCACCCCCCAGCCGTGCGCGGCATCGAAGCTGGCGAAACTCCCCACCCAAGAAGCGAGATAGCCCGGTTGGGGGGTCTGGGACATCTGCAGCACCATGGCTGTCAGCGTCCCCGGGGTAGTGCTGTGGGGGAGGTGCCCTTGCCAGAAGCCCCGGCCGGGCCACGCCTGGAGCACCGCCATCCCGCAGAAGAAGAGCCCCATCACCGAGAGGATCGACCGGCCAAGGCGCGGGCTCTCCCAGTACCGTTCGGGAAGAGCGATCAAGAGCCCGGCGAAGGAGTAGAAGAGCACGGCGCCCGGCGCGCCGAAGAGCCAGGTGAGCCCCGGGGCGAAGATGCCGCCGAAGCTCTCCCCGAAGATCCACACCACGATCCCCCAACCCGCGCTCACGATGCCGCCAAGCCGGGACAGCTTTCCGTGGGGTGCGACAAGTAGCCACGCCCCGATGCCGACCTGGATCCAGACAGCGGAGGCCGGCGCGGTAATCGGATGGTTGCTCCAGATCGTGGCCACCGCGTTCACGACGTGTTGCACCCAGGTCGGCGAGGAGGCGGCGGTCGGCTGGATGACCTGGGTGGTCATGCCGAGGGGCATCGATGCCTGTCCTTGGAGGACGCCGTCAAAGATCCAGATAACGCCGAACGAGACGCGGAGCAGTCGCCGCGCCGGGGCATCGGGAATCGGTGTGGTGGACTCGGCTGGTGAGCCGTCTCCGGACGCCATCGTCCGTCGGAGCTGCGCGGCGCGAAGCACATTCCACGCGATCGCGAGCAGCGCGAGTATGACGAGCACGAGGAGACCTTGGTGCAAGAGCAGCGATTGAAAGGCCGAGACGATCGTCGGGTTGTTCGTTTGGAGTCCCGAACTCATCCCTGGCATTGCGCTCTTCGTCTCCTCGGCGGCTCGACGTCGCTGGACGGCGACGACGCGGTGGGCCGCGCCACTCGTTAATTAGTTAGTGCCCCTCGGGCGCGGATAAGTTCCCGCTCGGCCAGGAATACTCCGAATCGGAGCCGGCGATTACCGTCGAGGTAGTGGACGAGCTCAGCCGGCTTCTCATCAAGGCCCGCGACGGGGACCGGCGCGCGCTCGCTGCCTTCGTACGTCGGACCCAGCCGGCGATCTGGCGGTTCTGCGCTCACGTCGTCGGTCCGAGCGACGCCGACGACGCCACCCAGGAGACCTACCTCGCGGCTTGGCGCGCACTTCCTTCGTATCGGGGTGAGGCATCGGCCCGGACCTGGCTCTTCGTCATCGCGCGGCGGAGCGCCGATCGCGTCGGGCGACGCCACCGCCGATGGCGTGAGCTCGCCGATCATCTCCCCGCGCCCAGTCCGGCATCGCAGCCGGGGCTCGCGATGGAGCTCGAGGATGGGCTTTCGCGCCTCGACTCGGACCGACGCGTAGCTCTCGTACTTACGCAGGTGATCGGCCTCTCCTACAAAGAGGCGGCCGAGGTGTGTGAGTGCGCAGTGGGAACGATTAGGTCACGCGTCGCGCGTGCCCGTGACGAGCTGCTCGAACATCTCGCTCGGTCCGAGCCGCTATCGGGGCGCGCTTCGTCGTAGCAGCGGGTCGCCCCGGGTGGAGCAGCTTTGGGCGGCTCTCGACATCGGCACGGCGACGTGGCAACGTACGCGAGAGAAGATCCTCGGGACTGCGGGCCCTTCTCGAGGGCAGTCGCTACGCCGTCGCAGACCTTCAGAGGGGCGTGTGCTCGTGAGCTACGTGACGGACAACTGGTCGTTCGACCCGTTCGTAATCGTCGTTGCGATCGTGATCTCCTGGCATGAGATCGGGCTGCGCCACCTGCGAGGGCGTTCGATGCCGGATCGGACCCGACAGCGAAGGATCCGCTCATTCGCGTTTTACGGCGGCCTCGCGTGGCTGCTCCTCGCTGTCGATTCGCCGATCGACTACTGGGCAAGCGATTACTTCTTCGTGCACATGATCGAGCACATCTTGGTCATGTTCTTCGCGCCGATCCTGATCGTCACCGGGGCGCCTTGGCTGCCCCTCGTCCACGCACTGCCGGTGCGAGTGCGACGCGTGGTCGGGCGAGCCGTTCTCCTCGGCGCGTGGGCGCGTCCACTGCGGGCGGTAGGGCGATTCCTTACGAGCGGGGCCGTCGCCGTCGTGATCTTCAACATCGTCATGCTCATCTGGCACGTACCAGCGCTCTTCGACCTCGCCGAGAACAACCAGGACGTGCACATTTGGCTCATGCACTCGAGCTTCTTCGTCGCCGGGGTCTTTTTCTGGCTGCAGATCATCCCCTCGTACCCGATCAAGCCGAAGCTCGATGCGGCGGGCCAAATGAAGGCGATCATCGGCACCAACGTCGTGATGTTCGTCCTCGCGATGACACTCAGCATCTTCACGTCGAGCTCCTGGTACAGCGTGTACGACCACATCCCGGGTGTGACGCTCTCACCATTTGCGGACCAACAGATTGGCGCCGCAATCCTCTGGGTGTGCGGTGACTTCTGGGCGGTGCCGGCCTTGATCCTCATCATCCGTCGCGTCATCGCCGACGAGGGCGACGTGAGCACGGTGCTCGATCGCATGCTCGGGCGGAGGATCGTCGAGGGGGTGGGCTAGGGAGCCTCGGTGCGGCGATCGACTTACGCCTTGACCGATCCCTTAGTCAGCTTGGTCAGGGCGTCCGGCCGCGGCTCACCTTCTCGACGGTCTCTTCCGCGGCCTTGTGTCAGACGAAGGCTTCGGGTCTTCGGCCACCTAGGACCGAATCTGCTCGTGAGCGGGTCGCTCTCCTGGCTGTTGTGGTTTCCCGCGGCGAAAGCAGCAGGTTCGCGTCCCTCGATTCCCAGGCGAGCCGTGCGCTCGTTCAAGACGCAAGGACCAGCCGATCAGTCTGACGTGCCGAGGACGATCGGTATGAACCGACCCATGGATCCGTGGCGGAGATTGGTAGGTGGAGGGCTGTGATCTTGTGGGTATCTGGAGATTCGTGGGCCGCGCTGGTGGTTGATCTATGTCGTTTGATCTATGTCGTTTGATCTATGTCATATGGCGGGCGATCGAGTACGAGGGCTCGATTTCCAACGCCATCGACGCAATCATCCACCGAGACGGATACGTTGCTCATCCCGGCACTTCGTCCCAGGCCTCGGCCATGGGACGAAGATGTGCTTGCCCTCGCTCATTGGACCTCCTATGGTCGCTTTTGAGTCGATTTGGTCGCTGGCTGGAAGGCGTAGATCTGCGGCAGTTGGTAAATGGAGGGTGCGGGGGTGAATAGACCGAAACGGATCGCGATTATCTCGGCGATATTTTGCATCGCTGTCGGCCTGATCGTGTTTGCCGCCATGGCCTTCATTCGTTCGAGTCCCCCCTCTGTGGATTTCACCGCGCAGTCAGGTGAGCCGGTCGACCTGACGATCCAGACCGTGGGGACATTCGGCTCCGGAGTCCACTCCACGTGGGTCTCTTACCTTGTGAAGTCGCCCTCGGGTAAGTGGGTCCACACGACGTTGTGGAAGTTGCCCTCGAACACAACTGTCGACGTGACTTTGCTGCAGTACGACTCCGGGAGCCCGCTGCGAAACCAGGAGCTCGGCTCGGTGACCGGGGTGCAGAACCCCACCATGAACGGCGCTCCATTCACCCTCGTCAACTCGTATGCCGGCAACGGCGTGGCGCACACGTTCAGCGTGCCCGAGCTCAACATCAATGTCCCGCTCCCCGGGATCAATCCGAACGCGAAGAACGCGTGCGGCGCCGCTCCATGCACGCTCGCCGACGCGCACAACACCGTGAAGTTCTCGTTCAACACCGGGGCGGCGGGGATGTACCGGTGGCAGTGCTTCATCCCCTGTGGGCTCGGCTTTCTTTACGGCAATGGCGGTCCCATGCAGACCATCGGGTACATGGACGGCTTCTTGGAGGTGTCGTGACAAGCGTCGACCCGGTGCCTCCGGTGGCGCCTGCACGCGAACCGCACCACTTTTGGCGGCTCTTTGCGATCTGGGGCGTACTGTCGGCTGCGGCTGACCCGCTCTTCTACTTTCTCGTAGGCCCCCACCTGCCGCCAGGCGACATGGGTTCGGCAGGCGCTGGGGACCAGTTCGACTCGAACGTCCTGTTCGTCATAGCGATCCCGGTGGTGTTCGCGATCGTCATCTACCTGCTCTACGCCGTCATCGTCTGGCGATCCCGCCCGGGTGTGCCCGAACCGGTCGCGGGTCCGAGCTCTCACGGCAACATAGCGATCCAGTTCGCTTGGATCGGCATCACGACCGTGATCGTGATGGGTCTGTTCCTATTCGGGACGATCGAGCTCGTCACCGGCGGCGGGTCCGGCGGCGGTGAAGGCTCGGTCGCGATCTGGACGCTGAAGTCGCCTTCGCCCCTGGTCGTCCAGGTCATCGCTCAGCAGTGGAAATTCAGCTACCGCTACCCGAGTTTGGGTGGCTTCGAGACCGACGCCCTGATGCTGCCCGACGACACGACCGTGGTGTTCCATGTCACCTCGCTCGACGTGATCCATGACTTCTGGGCGTACCAGCTCGGTGTGAAAGCGGACGCCAGCCCGGATTACGACAACATCGCATATACCCGCACCCAACAGACCGGCTCATTCAGCGTGCGCTGTGACGAGCTGTGCGGTGTCTGGCACGGCGCGATGTTCGACACCGGGTACGTCGTGTCTAAGACCGCGTTCCAAACTTGGGCGACCACGACCGAAGCCAAGCTCGCGTCGGCTACGAAGCTGCTTCCACAGTTCTCCTGGACCTACACACCGGACGCGAACGGCGCCGACGGCGGGTACTACCCCGACAGCCAGGACGGCTACTCGAAGGTCGAGGTCTATGGCGCACAGCCGGTGAACCTCAAGAGCGGGGAGAACAAGGGATGAGAGTGCGGTTGACAATGATGCGGGGAGCAGCCTGAAGATGGCGATCGACATCGAAGCGAAGATCGACGTTGGCGAGCCGGTCCCACCGGTACCTGCCAACCAGCGACGACCCCGTCGGCCTGGATGGTTGGGCCAGCATCTCGGAACGGCGATCGTGTTGGGCGTCGCCGGCTATCTGCTTGGCCACTTCGTAGGTAACACGATCGCATCTGGCTATGCCAACGTCGCTGGCGCGAGCGGGGAGAACGACGTCGCGGTCGTCCTCGGGTTCGTGTTCGGTCTCGTCGGTTGGTATCTCGGTATCGGCGCCCTGAACTACCCGCTCGCGAAGCTCATCGGCCGTGACGCGTCTGCTCACGTTCATGACGAGCTATGGGATGCGGCGGGGTGGACGAAGTACTTCCGGTACAGCCTCAATCACAAGGTCGTCGGTCAGCAGTACGTCGTCGGGGTCTTGATGTTCTTCTTCACAGCTGGGCTGTTGGCGATGGGGATCCGCGGTCAGCTGCTGACTCCGACCGGCCGGTTGATGGGGCCGGGGACCTACATCGCAGTCGTGAGCGAGCATGGAACGATGATGATGATGATGGCGACCTCGGTCGTCGTCGGGCCGCTCGGAAACTGGCTCGTCCCGCTCATGATCGGCGCCCGGCGGATGGCGTTCCCCCGGGTCGAGGCCTTCTCGTTCTGGAGTTTCATAGCAGGGTACGTGATTATCCTCGGCGCCTTGCCGCTCGGAGGATTCCCCACGGGGTGGACGGGATACGCGCCGTTGCAGACGCAGGCCACCGTCGGGATGGATGCATACCTCATGGCCTTCGCCGTCGTGGGTATCGGGATGATCTCCGCCGGCTTCAACATTGCCGTGACGATCATCCACTACCGCGCCCCGGGAATGACCTGGGGCCGGCTCCCGATCTTTTGCTGGTCCATGATCGCTACGTCGGCGTTGCTGACCCTGGCCACCCCGGTGCTCGTCATGGCCGGTCTCTTCGGCCTGCTCGATCGAACCGCACAGACTGCCTTCTTCGTGAACGAGCACGGAGGCAGCAGTTTCTTGTGGGAGAACCTCTTCTGGTTCTTTGGCCATCCCGAGGTGTACATCATGGCGTTGCCCGGCTTCGGCATCGTCGGTGAGATTCTCCCCGTTTTCACTCGAAAGCCGCTTTTTGCATACCGAGTCGGCGCGGCGGGAATGGTTGGCGTCGCCCTCTTGTCGTTCTTCGTCTGGCAGCACCATCTGTTCAACTCCGGAATCAACCCGGACATGCGGCCGCTCTTCATGCTCACGACTGAGCTCATCTCGATCCCGACTGGATTCATCTTCCTGGTCGGTCTCGGAACGTTGTGGAAAGCGAAGATACGGATGGAAGTGCCGATGCTGTTCGCCTTGGCGCTGTTCTTCAACTTCCTCATTGGCGGGGTCACTGGGGTCTTCCTCTCCGACGTTCCGGTCGATGTCACGGTGCACGGAAGCTTCTTCGTGATGGCGCACTTCCACTACACGATCATGGGCGGCTTGATCTTCGCCTTCTTTGGAGGGCTTTATTACTGGCTTCCGAAGATCACCGGATACACGCTCAATAAGCGGCTCGGGCAGATCCATTTCTGGTTGATGTTCGTCTTCTTCAACTTCACGTTCTTTCCGCTCTTCATCGTCGGATTGCTTGGAATGCCGAGACGGGTCTTCGAGTACGCAGCACGCCTCCAGGGGTTGAACGCCTTCTCTTCGGTGAGTGCGTTCGTGCTCGGTTCGTCGTTCCTGTTCTTCATCGCAAACTTCGTGTGGTCGATCTTCCTTGACCCCAAGCGCGCGCCGGCGAACCCGTGGGATTCCCTGGGGCTCGAATGGCAGACGCCTACGCCGGTGCCTCCGTACAACTTCGAGCGAATCCCGGTCATTCTCTCGGACCCGTACCACTACGGGGAGGAAGAGGCGAGTCGGGTCGCTGACCTCTCTGGTTCGCTGGTGCTCGTCGCCGGCGCCGGGGAGGGCACGTAGATGACGGAGGTCCAAGGCCGCAGGATCGAGTCGACCCCAGAGGAGGTTGCGTACGAGCTGCGCGCCGCGGAGGGATCGATCTGGACCGGAACACGACTCCTCGTGGGGGTTGCGACGTTCGCGTACGCAAGCCTTGCGTTCGCGTACTTCTACTTGCGCTCCTCGAACAACGAGGATCTCTGGCGACCGGGCGGGATCACGGCACCCACCGAGATCGGCGCGGCGATCGCCGCCCTGATCGCCGCGAGTGCCGTCTTGGTGGCGTTCGGTCTCCGCCGGCTGCGCGCCGGTCAGACGACCGACTGGCTCATCGCGGGGTGGCTCGTCGTACTCGGCGCGTTGATCGGCATCGGGCTGCAGATCTACGAGCTCACGCGGTTGCCG
>Ga0208357_1001388_pt1 | contig 17611 bp, 19 predicted proteins | sample NGESurdeep092012_6_FD_184487 | JGI IMG/M metagenome (GOLD analysis project Ga0208357, IMG submission 184487) | Arctic peat soil microbial communities from Barrow, Alaska - NGEE Surface sample F52-2 deep-092012 (SPAdes) | ecosystem: Environmental > Terrestrial > Soil > Wetlands > Peat ... | reverse complement strand
GCAGTCACCGCGCGGATCTACGATCCGCGACGAGCGGCGATCTACCAGCGGCTCGGAATATCGACCGTTGCCACCGTGCGCTGGACGATCGACCAGGTACTCAGGGCGCTCGAACCGGATCGGATGGTGACGGAGTGGACAGACCCGACCGGACACGTACGACTCATCACCCGTGAGCTGCCTGCTTCGTGGTGCGGGCGAGACCTGCGCGAACTCGAGGAGCGAAGCGGTGGTCGCCTTGTGGCGCTGACAAGAAACGGCACCGCAGCTGTCGCCACGTCGGGCGTGATCGGTCAAGAGGGCGACATCATCTCGCTCGCGATCAGCACCGACAAGGACGAGGCGGTCGAAACGGCGCTTGGCCTCGCGGCTGGGGAGCTCGCGTGAAGGTTGTCATCGCCGGGGCTGGTGCAGTCGGGTCGTTCCTCGCCCAGGACCTGAGCAGCAACGGTCACGACATACTCGTGATCGACAAGAACCCTGGAGCGGTCGAACGTCTCCGCGCCGACGAGAAGATCACCGGCATCATTGGCGACGCGTGCGAGGTAGACGTTCTCCAACAAGCCGATCTCGCGGCTGCCGACGTCGTGATCGCTGCCACGGGCGACGACGAGGACAACTTGGTGATCTCGCTGCTTTCGAAGCAGGAGTTCGCGGTCCCGCGCGTGATAGCAAGGGTCAACCACCCGAAGAACCACTGGCTGTTCAACGACTCGTGGGGGGTCGACGTGGCGGTCTCAACCCCGCACCTGCTCTCAGCACTCGTCGAAGAGGCGGTCTCGATCGGGTCGATCGTGCACCTGTTGGAGTTCGAGGACGGTCAGACGCGACTCGTCGAAGTCACACTCTCGGAGTCCTCGCCAGCCGCCAAACAGACCATCGACTCCCTCTCATTGCCGCGCGGGGTCGCGGTGGTGGCCGTCGTTCGTGAAGGTAGGGTCGTGATCCCACGGGGCGATACGCAGCTAACCGAAGGTGATGAGGTGGTGTTGCTCGTGACAGACGAGACCGAGGAGAAAGTTCGATCCCTCCTGGTAGTTACGTGACGCTCGCGCAACCTTCCACAGGAGCTCGAGTGGCGATACGCAGGCAGGCGGTCTTTTTAGATCTCGATAAGACCATCATTGCCAAGGCCGCGATGTCGGCCTTCCGCGGCCCCCTCTATCAAGGCGGCCTGCTCAGTAGACGATCGCTCGCCCGAGCGTTCTTCGCACAGCTGGTCTACCTGCACTTCGGCGCTAGCGCTCACCGGCTCGCCCGGATGCGAAAAGTGCTCTTGAAGCTCACGAAGGGCTGGGAGCGAGCGCGGGTCGCGGCGATCGTCGAGGAGAGCCTGGCCGGCATCGTCGAGCCGATCATCTACGCCGAGGCTATGGACGTGATCGATCTGCATCGCAGTGAGGGACGCATCGTGGTTATCGTGTCAGCTTCTCCACAAGAGATCGTGACGCCGCTCAGCAGATACCTCGGTGCCGACGAGTCGATCTCATCACAAGCAGAGGTCGACGAGAACGAGCGCTACACCGGCGCGATGGCGTTTTACGCCTACGGTCCACATAAGGCAGAGGCGATCATCGCATTTGCCGAGGAGAACGAGATCGACCTCGACGAGTCCTTCGCGTACTCCGACTCACGAAGCGACCTGCCCATGCTCGAGTCCGTCGGCCATCCGGTCGCCGTGAATCCCGACCGGGCGCTCCTCGCGATCGCAAAGGAGCGCGAATGGGAGATCCTTCAATTCGTTCATCCCGTTCCGCTTCGCGACCGTGTGCGGGATCGGGTGCCCTTCGGCAACTCCCGACCGGCGGTCGCGCTCAGCTTCGGCGCGGGATTTCTGAGCGCCGGCATCGCCGCAATCAGCTGGTGGCTAGGACTGCGCCGTCACCGACGCCACCTGCCCGCCGAGTAGCAACCCGGCGACGACAGGTTCTTTTTCAGCGAGACTGTCTACAGCTCGGTGATTATCTCCCCTGCAAGCGACGCGCAGCTACGACGCCACAGCCGACGAGAAGCACGATGAGAATGAGTTTTTTGAGCACACGAGCGATGGTACTCAAAAATGTGGCGCAACTGATGTCTAAACGATCGAACAGCGACGCGTGATTCGAACCCGGCGAGACCGATCCCGATATGCCACTCCGGATCAAGACCCGATCGATCCCGATCTGCCGCCACAAACCGGTGCCGCGCCCAGAGGTCCGTTCAGCTTCGCCAACCTCGCCTTGGTGGGGGTAGGTGGCGCTCTCGGCAAGCTCGCTCGATACCCCTGCTCGATCACGTGGCCGACGCCGTCTGGAACGTTTCCGACCACGATCCTCGGTCGTGAATCTCTCCGGAGCGTTCCTGATCGGTGTGATCTTGTCCGTTCTCGTCCGGATCGGCCGAGCGGGCGGCCCGCGACTCTTTAGTTGCGTCGGTGTCCTTGGCGGATGGACCACGATGTCGAGTGCTGCGGTGAGCGCGGACCTTCTTATCGCGCACGGCCATGTGTTGCGCGGTCTCGGCTACCTCGGCTGCAGCCTCCTCGGCGGAGCGATTGCCACAGGTGGCGGAATAGCGCTCGTGCACCGCGTGGTGAAAGTAGGGCGCGCATGAATCCAACCGCACTCGCAACCTTGGCGGCGCTGTGTGGCGGAATCGGCGCAGTCGGCGGGTACGCCCTCGACGCGGCGGTGCAGCGACGAGTTCGCCGGCCGACGCCCTTTGGCACCATCAGCGTCAACATCATCGGCAGCTTCGTTCTCGGCGTCATCACCGGAGTGGTGGTCCACTACCACCTTTCCGCCGAGGTCGAGCGGATCGTTGGCGTCGGGTTCTGTGGTGGGTTCACCACGTTCTCGACAGCCTCATTTGAGACGGTCCGACTCCTGCGTGAGCGGCTACTGATGGCCGCGTTCACCGCGGCAGTGGGCGGCGTCACCCTCAGCTGCGTCGCCGGGGCTCTCGGCCCCGCGATCGCGCTCGTGTAACTCGCTCAGCTCGCCCGCGATGACCGGCCCATTCCTGCCAAGTCGCTCGTTCGCGGCGGTACGCTCGGCGTATGACGAACAGCGATGGCGACGTCGAGAAAATCCTCACCACCTACGACACGATCACGGTCGTTGGCGCGAGCGGTTCAGCACTCAAGCCCGCCCACTACGTCCCAGCTCACATGCAACAGCACGGCTGGCGGATCATCCCGGTGAATCCGCTGGCGACGGAGATCCTCGGCGAGCGTGCCTATGCAACGCTCGCCGACGTGCCCGAGCAGATCGGGCTGGTCAACGTCTTTCGGCCCTCGCGAGCGACTGCAGAGATCGCCCAACAGGCAGTAGCTGCCGGCGCGACGGCGCTTTGGTTGCAACTCGGTATCGCCTCGGACGAGGCGCGAGAGATCGCCGAAAGTGCCGGGCTGCTCTACGTCGAGGACCGGTGCCTGATCATCGAACAGCGCCGTCTAGGAGTCGACGCGCCAAGCTGATCGCGCGTTACGTTGCACGGCTAGCATCAAGCGATCTGGAGTGTTCCGCGGCAACTATCGCGGCGAACTATTCAGGCAGCGACGCAGTCCGTTCGAGCGGTCGCCAGCCAACGAGTCGACCGGCGCGGCGATCAGACGCTCAGTAGATCCCTGGCGCCGGTGTCACTCGAGGGGTGACGGAGCTTGGACATCGCCCGTGCCTCGATCTGACGGATGCGCTCACGAGTCAGATTGAAGTGCTCGCCGACATCCTCGAGGGTCCTCGGCTCACCCCGGTCCAACCCGAAGCGCAGGCGCAGAATCTCGCGCTCACGCTCGTCGAGCGGTGCAAGCAGGCGATTGATCTCGAGCGGCAACAACGCGGTAGCAGCCATCTCGAAAGGTGACTCGGCCGAACGGTCTTCCACCACGTCGCCAAGCTCTGCATCCCCGTCTTCGCGGAGCGGCTCGGAGAGCGACAAGGGCTCGGCACGGAATCGCAGCGCTTCGATCAACTTGTCCTCAGGCAGCTCGACTTCGGCACCGAGCTCTGCGAGCGTAGCTGGACGGCCGAACTTCAGCTCGAGCCGAGCCTGCGCCTTTTGCACCCTGGCGAGGGTGTCGCCCGCGTGCACTGGCAAGCGGATCGTGCGTCCGGTGTTAGCGATACCTCGCGTGATTGCCTGACGAATCCACCACGTGGCGTAGGTGGAGAACTTGAAGCCCTTTCGCCAGTCGAACTTCTCGACGGCGTGCATCAGACCGAGGTTGCCCTCCTGGATCAGGTCGAGGAGCGGAAGCCCAGAGGCCTGGTACTTCTTCGCGATCGAGACGACGAGGCGGAGATTGGACTGCACGAACTCGCGCTGCGCTGAGTCGCCTCGCATGACGTGCCGACGCAGTTCACGCCGGCGCGCGGGAGTGATGGACTTCGCAGGCTTTTTTAGCTCGTCGAGCGCACCGGTGCGAGCTTCGATGTCTTGCGCGAGACGAACCTCGTCGTCCTTGTTCAGCAGCGGATACTGCCCGATGTCGGTGAGATAAAGCCGTACGAGGTCTTCCTCATCACGTTCGACTCGTTCTTTAGCCAATGCCCGCAGCCTTCCCATCGTTGTGCTCTTCGACCTCCAGCCGGAAATCCGACCGGTCGAAGCGAGCAGTAGTCGTCGTTCAGTTACCAGATGTGGTGCCAGATGTTGCCAATCGATTTCCATCCAGTGTAACGGGCGAGTCAAGGCCCTTGAACAGGGGTTGAGGGAGGCGCCCGCGACTCGGCGCCAAGCCGTCAGTCGATCTGACCGAACGGCCCACTCAGATGCTCGAGGAGCTCGAGCACGGCCGCGGCACTGCCACGAGGTGTCCCGTCGTCGGCGCCGACTGCGGTGTAAAGCTCATCGGACTGCGACTCGAGGTCGGCTATCACGCGCCGAAGTGCCAGCATTACCGGGGGATCCGAGACCTCCGAGCAACCGACGAGATGGGCTCGGTACGCGCTCAGCATCTGCGGATAAAGAACCTTGGCAAGGGCTTCGGCGAGGCTTACGTCGTCGCTCTCGCTCGCGAGGCGCACTACCGCGGCATCGAACTCTGGACCGGCGCTTCGCGTCGCGTCGTCGACGCCGGGAAGACCGAGTGAGACCGGCAACAGCTCCTCGAGGACCTTGGCGCGCCAGACGTGCCCCTCGGCAGCGCTTGCCAACAACACCGCGATGGCTGGCACGCTCGCGGTGAGCACACGATGCCCGAGCGCGGCGAAAAGGGTGAGCTCGGCGTAACGTTCTCGACCGACGAGGTCGGCACTCTCAGCAATCGTGCGGGACCGCGTCATCCCTGCTCGACCGCAGTCTCGGGGTTCGTCGGGTCCGCAATCACCAAGGCGAGCGACGAGAATCCGTTCGTGATCGGCATACGCCGGTCCTTTCCAAAGGCTCGCATGGTCACCTTCACCCCAGGTGGCGATTGGCGCCGTTTGTACTCCGCACGATCCACGAGCCCGATGACGCGCCGGACCGTCGCCTCCTCAAAGCCTGCATCGACGAGATCGGCGAGACTCAGATCCTGCTCGACGTAGCCCTCGAGAATCGGGTCGAGAATCGAATACGGCGGCAAGGAGTCCTCGTCGACCTGGTCGGGGCGCAACTCTGCAGACGGTGGCTTGTCGATGATCGCCCTCGGGATCACGTCGTAGCCAGCTTCTCGGTTGCGAAGCTCGCAGAGCTCGTAGACCAGGGTCTTTGGCACATCTTTGATCACCGCAAAGCCACCTGCCATATCTCCGTAGAGCGTGGCGTAGCCGACGGCCATCTCGCTCTTGTTCCCGGTCGTGAGCACGAGCCAACCGAACTTGTTGGAAAGGCCCATCAAGACCGTTCCGCGGATTCGCGCCTGCAGGTTCTCCTCTGCGAGATCGGGCGCTCTGCCAAGGAAGCTCGGCGCCAAAAGCTCGAGGAAGCCCTCGTGGACCGATTCAATAGGGATAACTCGGTGATCGATCTTTAGGTTCGACACGAGCGCGGCGGCGTCATCGAGTGAGCCTTGGGACGAGAATCGGGACGGCAGAGCAACCGTATGGACCCGCTCTGGGCCAATCGCGTCGACCGCGACCATAGCGACGAGCGCGGAGTCGATGCCGCCCGAAAGCGAGACAACGACGTCAGAGAATCCGTTCTTGTCGACGTAGTCGCGCGTTGCCAAGACAAGCGCCTTATAGACCTCCTGGACTCGAGAGAGCGCCGGAGCAACCACGCCCGCAGCCCTTCTGGCCTTTGCCACGGGAAAGCCTGAGATGAGCTTTACTGGCAGCGCGTCACTCGAACCGATCAGCCGCTCAGGAATCTCCAGGTCGACGACGAGCGTCGCCTCTTCGAACTGCGGCGCCGAGCTAAGCACCGAGCCATCCGATCCGACCAGCATCGATCCGCCGTCGAAGACGAGCTCGTCTTGGCCGCCGACGAGGTTGACGTAGGCGATCGGACGTCCGCACTCTACGACCCGGTCGCGCAACACTGAGCGACGCAACTCAAGAACGTCGCTTCGGTAGGGAGAGGCGTTGAGCGAGACCACGACTTCGGCCCCACCAGCGACCAAACGAGCGACCGGGCCGTCGAAGGACCAGGCGTCCTCACACACCGTCACACCTACCTTGACCCCGGCCACGAGAAACAGGGGCGTATCACCGGTCCCTGGAGTGAACCACCGTTGCTCGTCGAAGACGCCGTAGTTCGGGAGCAGCTCTTTTCGCCATACGCCCTGGATAGCGCCGTCGGCACATACCGCCGCTGCGTTATAGAGATCGTCCCCGACAGCGTCGATGAAGCCGACGACGGCGACACATGAAGCGGTCGCCGCCGCGACGTCTTGCAGGGCGCGACGGTTCGCGGCGATAAAGCTCGGCTTGAGCAACAGATCCTCGGGTGGATAACCCGAAAGCACGAGTTCGGGAAACGCCGCGATGTCAGCTTGCTCGCTCGATGCGACGTCGAGTGCAGCAAGGACCCGTTGAGCATTCCCATCGAGATCGCCCACTACCGAGTCCACCTGGCAGAGCGCGATTCGCAGGCTGCCCACGGGAGAATTCTAGCTGGGGCGCCCCCATGTGCCAGCTGGGATGACAACCCATGTCGCCCTTTCGCTCGGAGTTTGCGAGAATGGTCGCTTCAACAGTCGCGCTGTGGCGCAGGAGGAACGAATGCAGAGCCAGCGCGAGTACGTGCTTCGCACCGTGGAAGAACGGTCAGTGCAGTTCATCCAGCTCTGGTTCACCGACGTTCTCGGCATACCGAAGACATTCTCCATCACGCCGGCCGAGCTCGAAAGTGCCCTTGAAGAGGGGATGACCTTCGACGGCTCAGCGATCGACGGGTTCTCGCGCGTTCAAGAAAGCGACGTGTTGGCCACACCCGATCCGAAGACCTTCCAGATCCTGCCCCTGTCTGGACCGAATGACACGGTCGCCCGTGTGGTCTGTGACATCTCCAACCTCGACGGTTCACCATTCGAGGGCGATCCCCGCCGGGTGCTGCGACGTCAGCTCGAAAAAGCGCACGACCGAGGCTTCTCCTTCTTCGCAGCCCCTGAGCTCGAATACTTCTACTTCGCCGACTCCTCGAGCCCACCGGTCCCGATCGACTACGGCACCTACTTCGAGCTGACAGTCGGCGACCTCGCGACCGACCTGCGTCGACTCACCGTATTGACGCTCGAGGAAATGGGCATCCCGGTCGAGTACGCACAGCACGAGGACGCGCCGAGTCAGCACGAGATCGACCTGCGCTACACCGATGCGCTCACGATGGCCGACACGATCATGACCGTCCGTCTCGTCGTAAAAGAGATCGCAAAGGCACGGGGGGTACACGCCACGTTCATGCCAAAGCCACTACAAGGCGTGCAGGGCTCGGGCATGCACACCCACTTCTCACTCTTTGCCGACGGCAAGAACGCCTTCTTCGATCCCTCCGACGAGCGCGGGCTATCGGTGGTCGCGCGCCAGTTCATCGCTGGTCTGCTCGAACACGCGAGAGAGATCACGGCGGTGACAAACCAGTGGGTGAACTCCTATAAGCGCCTGGTCACCGGTACCGAAGCACCCTTTGCGGTCTCGTGGGCCGCCAACAACCGCTCGGCCCTTGTCCGTCTCCCAGTCGTCAAGCAAGGAAAGTCCGAGTCGACCCGCGCCGAGTACCGTGCGCTCGACCCGGCATGCAACCCGTATCTCGCCTTCGCAGTGATCCTCGCGGCTGGCCTAAAGGGCATCGAGGGTCACTACGAACTGCCCCCCGAAGCTGCCCAGAACCTCTTCTCGCTCACCCCTGAACAGCTTGCTCAAGCAGGCATCCCGCCCCTTCCGCGGACACTCGATGAGGCAGTGGACGCCATGGAGCGATCCGAGCTCGTGCGCCAGACCCTCGGCGAGCACGTCTTTGAGTGGTTCATTCGCAACAAGCGAAGCGAGTGGGACCAGTACTGTAGGGAAGTCACGCCGTACGAACTCAACCGCTACCTTCCGGCGCTGTAGAGGAGCGCAATGGACCCGCTCGTCTGTTTCCCAGATCCACTCCCGATCGAGCTCCAAAAGGTTCTCGCCCAGAGCGGGTTCCCCTTCGTCGGAGTCAGTTCGGCTGAGGCGGTCGAGCGCCTCGAGCCAGAGGATGGCTGGGCAGGAGCCGTCATCTCTGCGGTCGAAGACCGTGAGGCGGCGATCACGATCTGCCAGATACTTCGAAAGCGCGAGAACCCCATCGCGCCGTTGCTCTTGATCATCGACCACCTCCAGCTCTCAACGCTGATGACGAACGAGGACCTCTTCGACGACTTCTGCGTTGCGCCACTCGTCACCGACGAGATCGAAGCTCGCCTGACACATCTCTTGTGGCGAACCGGTCGCGGCAAGGAGCACGACATCATCGTCTACGGTCCCCTTGCCCTCAACTTGGAGACCTACCAAGCGGTGATCGGGGGCAAGCCCCTCGACCTCACCTTCATGGAGTACGAGCTGCTGCGGTTCCTTGCCGCGCACCCTGGCAAGGTCTTCACTCGTGAGGTGCTGCTCAGCAGAGTTTGGGGCTACGAATACTTCGGTGGCGCGAGAACCGTTGACGTCCATATCCGGCGGCTGCGGGCAAAGCTCGGCGAGGAGCACGCCAACCTCATCGACACCGTACGAAGTGTCGGCTATCGCTTCGGCCGAACTCGCTGGTCGGCCTAGACCGCGAGCGGCCGCTCGGCGAGCCGGGGCCCGTTAGGGCGCCGGTAGTCCAGCGTTACGAAGTCTTCGTCTTCTTCTTCGCCGGGACTGCTCCCAACGACCTGACTGCGACGCTGTGCTGCTCGGTGACGAGTGCGATCGCGTACGGGCCGCCGGCGATCGCCACCGCACCCTCGGTCTCGACGGTGACGGGCTTGGCCGCAAGATTGATCGGCTCGAGCGAGCCAGCGCCGGAGGAGACGACCCAGAGCGTGGAGCCGTCAGGTGTCACGGCCAAGCCGGTCGGGGCCTTCGCCACCGCAAGCGGCGCGGACACCGACAGCGTCGAGGTCGAGATCGGCGTGACGTTGTTGCCCTTGGCTACCGAGGAGCCCTCGTCGGCGACAAAGACCGTTTGACTGTCGGGCGAGACAGCAAGCGCGTCCGGCGCACCTTCCACCGCGATCGGCGTACCAGCGACCCTCGTGCTCGTCGTGATCGGCGTGACCGAACCGGAGTAGGCGTTGGCCACCCAGAGCGTCTGGCCACCATTTGACAGCACAACCGCCAGCGGCGCGTTGCCAACAGGTATAGGCGCGGAGACAGCGCGGGTGGAGAGATTCACCGACACCACACTCGAACCGACCGACCCGGACTGACCTGCTACAACGGCACCGGCGAGGCTCACCCATGCGGTCGTGCCGTCGGGCGAGATCACGATGCCCTGCGGCCCGGCTCCTACGGTTATCGGGCTCATCGCCTTGTCGGTAGCGAGATCGATCGGCGTGATCGTCGTACCGATCGGCGCGCTGCCGGCATCGGTGACGTAGGCCATCTTGCCGTTCGGCGCGACGGCGACGCCAGCGGGCCCGGCGCCTGCTTGGATTGCGGGCCGCACCTTGCCGGTCAGGAGGTCGATGGGCGTCACGGTGCCGGCGCCGTAGTTCGCGACCAGGGCGAGGTTACCGTCGGGCGTCGCGGCGACCGCATCAGGAAACGTGCCGACCGCAAAGGACTTGGCAGCGGTCGACGCACCACTCGTGAGATCGACGCCGTAGAGCGAGGCTCCGGTTCCAATGGCTGATCCCTGACCGATGAGCGTGACCAGTGCGACCACATCGGGGGGAAGTGGTGGCAACGTCGTGCCGGTAGGCGCAGTGGCCGGAGATTTTCCACCACATGCAGTCACAAGAAGTGCAATCGCCACCGCTGCGCCGACTGGACCCCTCGGAGTCTTCATCAAGACGGCTGGAGCGCCCAGGCTTCGATCTCTACTTGCGCGCCGCGTGGGAGCGCGACCACCGCAACGGCCGAACGAGCGGGCCGGGGCTCAACGAAGCACTCGACGTAGACCCCGTTCATCTCGTCAAAGTCCGCCATATCAGTCAAAAACACGGTGGTCTTCACAACGTCGGAGAGCGATACGCCCTGAGAGGCGAGCAGCGACTCGAGATTTGTAATCGCCTGGCGAAGCTGCGCGCCGACGCCATCTACGAGCTCACCGGCGATTACACCAAGTTGGCCAGAGCAAATAACCCATTCGCCCGCTCGGACGACGGGTCGATAAGGGCCCGCCGCTACGGGCGGCGGGTTCCCCGGAGTCGTGGAATCAGTGATCGATCTAGCTAAACGACGATCCGCATCCGCAGGTGCGAGTCGCATTCGGGTTGGTGATGTGGAACCCGGCACCCTGGAGACCATCGCGGTAGTCAAGGGTCGAGCCCTTGATCAGATCGGCAGACTCAGGGTCGACGACGAGACGCACATCACCAAAGGAGCGCACGATGTCATCGTCGGCGATCTCGGAGTCGAAGAACATGTCATAGCTGTAGCCCGAGCATCCGCCCGGGCGGACGGCGACGCGCAGCGCGAGCGACTCTGCACTCTCCTCGCCAACGAGCAGCTCCGCTACCTTTGAGGCCGCGGCATCGGTCATCGAGACCGGACTGGGCCGACGCCCGATCTGCACAGAAGTCGTTGCGATACTCATCCGGTTGCCTCCTCGTGGCGGTACTCGACCATGTTAGCAACCCTGCCCATTGGCCGTATCGTTAGGATGCATCAGGTGGAGATGTCCGGTGAACAGGGAAAAGACACCGAGATGCCGAGCAAGCGCCCTAGCGGCGAAACGCTCGACGCCGATGATCGAGACGCCGTAGAGGTGACAGCCCAGGCACCGGGCACCGAAGCGGTCTGGAACGCCCTCCGGGCAGTCGTGGACCCAGAGCTTGGATCCGACATCGTCTCCCTCGGAATGGTACGAGACGTCATGGTCGCCGAAGGCGTTGCCAGGATCTCAATCGCGCTCACGACCGCTGCCTGCCCTCTTCGTGACCAGCTCCGGCACGATGTCACCACAACAGCCGAGCGTGCGCCGGGTATCACCCGCGTCGAGATCGTGATGGGCGCGATGGACCAGGACGAACGAAGCGCCCTGATGGATAGAGCCCGTCTGGCCGCCCAGGATCGGGCTTTGGCGATCGACCTGCCGATGAGTACCCGGGTCCTCGGCATCGTCTCGGGCAAAGGCGGTGTCGGAAAGTCCTCGGTGAGTGTCAATCTCGCCGTTGCACTCGCCGGCCAGGGTGCAACGGTCGGCATCTTGGACGCCGACATCTGGGGCTTCTCCGTGCCTCGCATGCTCGGTGTGGAGGGCCCACTCGCTGTTCGGAGCAAGAAGATGGTGCCGCACGAGCGGGTTGTCGGGCATGGTCTCGTCAAGATTGTTTCGATGGGATTTCTCTCTGGCGAGGACGATGCGATCATGTGGCGCGGCTTGATGCTTAACCGGGCGGTCCAGCACTTCTTAGAAGACGTCGCATGGGGCGACCTCGACTACCTGATCGTCGATATGCCTCCTGGCACCGGCGATGTGCAGATGGGGCTCGCTCGCATGGTGCCGAGATGCGAGCTGGTGATCGTGACGACTCCGGCTCTCGGGGCTCAAAAGGTCGCCGGACGCGCCGCGGACATGGCCCGAAGAGGACACCTCCGAATCGCCGGCGTCATCGAGAACATGGCGGGATTCACCGCCGATGACGGCAAGATCTACGCGATATTCGGGGCGGGCGGCGGTCAGCGGCTCGCCGACGAGATCGGCGTCCCACTCATCTGCTCAATCCCGATCGACCCAGGTGTCGCTCGAGGAGGCGACAGTGGCAACCCCGTTGCGCTCGATTCGACAAGCCCGCTTGCTGAGGTATTCGCGGATCTTGCGCGGACGGTTCTAAATCAGATCGCACCGACTAGCAACATGGAGAGCTGTTCCGCGCGGCTTATCGACAACGTGCGTCAGGCGCTGACGCGTCCAGGCGGAAGCGCCTCAGAGCGCCTCCCATCTCGCGCCTGAGTTTTCGGGGTCGTCGCTTCGGGCTCGCCCGAGCTCACCTAAGCGACGCAGATGCGCCCACACCGAGGATGCCGCGGCGCTAGAAAGCGCCGGACTCAGCCGGTGGTAGATACGCGGCACCAACTCACTCGCCGTAGCTGGACCTTCCGAGAGCGCGACTGCAACCATCTGCTCGCGCTCTAGGCGGTGCTCGAGGTACGACTCGACTCTCCCAGGTCCGTCTTCGATGAGGTCCCCATGCCCAGGGGCGATCGAGAACGTGCCGCTCGATGGTTCGAGAAGGCGCCGCAGACTCTCGAGATACCTCGTCATATCGCCATCTGGCGGCGCGATGACAACCGTCGAGCCCGACATCACGTGATCACCTGTGAAAAGGAGCGGGGCACGCCATTCGTCGCTCGCCGCGGGGTAGGCCGACGACGCGAGGAAGCAACAGTGATCCGACGCGTGTCCAGGTGTGTGAAGGACCAAGAGCGAAAACCCCTTTAGGACAAGCCGTTCGCCATCTACGAGGTGGCGATCGGGCTCGAAGCGTCCCTGGAGCCCGAAGCCAAGTAGCGGCGCGTCCGTTGCGGTAGCTAACGCACGCGCGAGCGGCGCATGATCGTTGTGGTGATGCGTGACGAGAATGAACGCAACTTTGCCGTTCACCGCAGCGAGCACGCTCGCGAGATGTCCCGCGTCGTCTGGACCCGGATCGATTACGGCGACCTCGTCCGTGCCGAGCAGGTAGGTGTTCGTGCCGGGTCCAGTCATCACGGAAGGGTTTGGCGCGAGCACCTTGGACAAGCCGCCACGAAGCGGGATCGGCGCTACGAGCTCGCTACGGTCGCTGATGGGAGATCCGTTTGCGCTCGCGCTCGTTCAGGCCACCCCAGATACCGATCGGCTCATCGATCGCCAGGGCGTAGTCGAGGCAGGGGCGTCGAACGACGCAGGTGGCGCAGATCGCTTTCGCTTCCACCTCCCGCTCAAGGCGCTCGTGGCGGTGCTCCGCTCCCTCTGGTGGAAAAAAGACCTCGGCATGGGGGCCGCGACAGGCCGCTCGCAGCTGCCATGACGAAGTGGTGATGGTGCTCGATGCAACCACGCTCGCCCCCTCGAACTCCCGCCGCCACCGAGCCGTACCCCACAACGAGCTCTACGGGCTGCTGGAGTTGGACGCTATCGCTACCCATAACCTCCCGACAAGTGGCAGCTCAAGCCTCCTAACCACCGCCTCGCGGCGCTATCTCCCTGGCCCGTCGAAGTAGGGTCGGCGCGAGATGGATGTCGCGGAGTTCTGCACCCAATCCAACGTCGTGGTCGTGGCAGGCAAGGGGGGCGTCGGCAAGACCACGGTCACCGCCGCACTTGGCCTCATCGGGGCACGTGCCGGGCTTCGAGTCCTGCTGGTCGGCCTCGACGACCAGCTCGGTCTTCCGGCACTCTTCGGCCAAACCGAACCCCTCGCCTACGAGGCTGCCCCGCTTGTGCCTGATTGCTCGCTCGGACCAGGAGGTGGCTCACTCATCGGCCAGGTCATCACATCTGAGGCAGCTCTGCTTGAATATCTGGGCGATCACGGACTACGCAGAGTCGCGAAGCGCCTTGTGCAGACCGGAACGCTCGACGTCATCGCGACCGCCATCCCTGGGATCCGTGAGGTGCTCGTCCTTGGCAAGCTCAAACAACTCGAGCTTGCCGGCGCGGCAGACCTGATCGTGGTCGACGCGCCAGCGACCGGACACGCACTGACGTTCCTCACCTCCTCTTCAGGGGTGCTTGACGCTGCGCGCGGCGGGCCACTTCGGAGCCAGGCACAGGCAGTCGTCGAGATGCTCTCTGATGGAAAGCGATGCTCGGTGATACTTGTCACCGTCCCTGAAGAGACACCGATAAACGAACTCGTGCAGTCGGCTTACCAGCTCGAGGACGAGGTCGGCATCAAGCTCGGTCCGGTCGTCGTCAACAACTGCTTCCCGACGAACCAATCACTTCGCGTCGACCCCGCGACCGCGGCGCGAGAAGATGGATTGCAAGTCGATCAAAGGGCACTCCACGTCATCGAGGAGGCAGCTGCCTTCGCCCTCAACCAAGTCCAACTCCAACAAGATCAACTCGCGCGCCTCTCGGATGCTCTCGCCATTCCCAGATTGATCCTGCCTAGCGTCTTTGTCGCAAGTGCAGGACCGAGCGAACTCGCGCAGATCGCCGATGCGCTCGCGGAAGCGATCGGGGCGCTCGCGTGACGCATCCCGAGCCCTCGCTTGCCGAGCTCGTTCAGCATTCGTCGGTGATCGTCTGCGGTGGGCCGGGGGGAGTTGGTAAGACCTCCGTCGCCGCCGCCCTTGCACTAGAGGCCGCGGGTGCCGGCCGCAGAGCCTGCGTCGTAACCATCGACCCCGCCCGACGTCTAGCTGACGCGCTCGGCATCGAAACGAAGGCCAACGTCGCCCACGTCGTCGAAGGGCCCTGGTCGGGAACGCTCGCGGCGATGATGCTCGACGCCGCAGGAACCTTCGACGAGCTCGTGACCCGCTACGCGAGCAGCCCCGACCAAGTGCAGCGGATCACCGCGAACCGCCTTTACCAGAATCTCGTCGGCAACCTCTCAGGAACCCAGGAGTACATGGCCACCGAGCGCCTCTTCGCGCTCGTCGAAAGCGAGGCCTTCGATGTCATCGTCGTCGACACACCGCCGAGCCGGCACGCGGTCGACTTCTTGAGTGCGCCTCGACGACTGTCGGGCTTTCTCGATAACCGGGTCTTTCGGCTGCTCGTCACCCGAAGTAACGGCTCATTTCGTGCCGTGTCGGCTGCGAGCCAACTGCTGCTCCGCTCGATCGCGAAGGTCACCGGCTCAGAGATCGTCGACGACACGATCGCGTTCTTCCAGGCCTTCGACGGTATGGAGAAGGGCTTTCGTGATCGTGCGCGCGCTGTCGAGGAGCTCTTGAACGCGCCCGGTACCTCCTACGTCCTCGTCACCACCGCGCGGACGTCAACGATCGCGGAGGCAACCTGGCTCGCGGATCGCTTAGGTGACGAGCACCATCTAATCGACGCCCTCATCGTCAACCGAATGATGCCCTTCGATCTCGCCGAGTTCGTTCCGCCCGCGTCGACCGGACGGAGCGACAGCGACTTCGGGGCACTACTCGCGAACGCGGTGGCGCTCGCATCGCTTGGAGCTTCCGAAGCTGCGCTCGTCGACTCGGCGTCGCTCGCCTCCAAAGCGGCCAGCCTGACAAAGGTGCCGATTCTCGACCAGGACGTCCATGACGTGTCGTCACTGCAGCTGCTCGCGCGCCACCTGGTTCCAGGCGCGGTACTTTGAGGCGATGGCGAACATTCTTCTGATCAGCGATGCAACCGTGGTTCTCGACGAACTTCTCGCTGTCGTTGACGACGGCGAGAACGAGATCACCTCGCTTCGAAATGCCGACCGCCTCCGGACAACGGTGGACACCACCCAGCCGGACCTCGTGATCACGGACTGCCAGGTCCAGAGCATGGGCGGCATAGCCATCTGCCTCGACCTGAAACTTGAGGAGTCCGGCGGGCGGCTTCCCCACGTTCCGGTCCTCATCCTGCTCGACCGTAGGGCTGACGTCTTCTTGGCCAAGACCGCCTCAGCCGAGGGATACCTCGTCAAGCCCCTCGACCCGATCCGTCTCCGGCTCGCCGTCGAGGCGTTGCTCGGCGGTGGGTCCTACCACGACGAGTCCTACAAGCCCGTCACCGTACAACGCACCCCCTAACTATCGCGCCGAGTCAAAACGCGGACACGAACCAGATGAACCGTCTCGCGCCCAACCAACCGCCTCGATGAAGCTGCCCTTTTTCGGCACCAAGGAGCGGGGCCCGGAACCGCCCGAGCCATCCGAGCAGGAACTCCAGATCAGCCGAGGTCTTGCCTCGCTTCGAGACGCTACGGCGAAGGAGGTTATGACCCCTCGCGCCGACGTCATCGCCTTGGGCGCTCCGGTGCTGCTCTCCGACGTCGTCTCCGCGGTCCGACGATCGGGCAGGAGCCACTACCCCGTCTATCAAGACGACCTCGACCATCTGATCGGCGTCCTGTTCGTCAAGGACGTCTTCACCCAGGTCATCGATGCCAGCGGGGCCGAAGGCGGCCTTGACATCGATGTGACCGAACGACTTCGAGATCCCTACGTCGTGCCCGAGACGCGCTCGGCGCTCGAGCTGTTAGCAGAGATGCGCCGACGAAGACGCGGCTTTGCGGTCGTGGCCGACGAGTACGGCGGATTTGCCGGCGTGCTCACTGTCAATGACCTCGTCAGCGAGCTCGTCGGCGAACTGCACGACGAATACGACCGGGCTACACCGCCAGAAATCGTGCGCATCGACGCCAATCGCCACCTGGTCGACGGATCCTGTTCCGTAGACGACGTGCGCGAGGCACTCAACTGTCCGATTCCTGACGGCGAGTACGTGACGCTTGCAGGGTTTTTGTTGGACGCGCTCGGACACATACCTGTCGAGAACGAGTCCATACAACGAGAAGGGTGGACCTACCGGGTAACCGAGATGGACGGCAGACGCGTCGCCAAGATCGTGATCGAGGGAGGGTCGGCTACGATCTGAACGGTTTCGACTTCGGTCGAGTTGACGGGAAGTAGCGCAGCTTGGTTAGCGCGCAGCGTTCGGGACGCTGAGGTCGCGGGTTCGAATCCCGCCTTCCCGACCAGGTCAGTGGCTATTTTTTGTTGTCCACAGGGTCGGCAGACCACACACAGACCACAAATGTCGTGGTCTTTGCTGGGCACACACGGGCTGCGACGGTTAGCAACATGCCATGGACGAAGACGGATCATTCGATAGGCCTCAGGTCCAGAGTGAGATTCAAATCGGGACCCATGCTCTCTTCTCTCGAGTGGCAAGAGAGCCCCGCGGAGGAGTCGGGTCAGAGATATGGCGTCAAGAGCTGACAGAAGGCAAACTTGTCGCCGCCAACGGGCTTTGATAGCGATCGATCTGAGCGCCACGAGTACCGGGTCGCTCAAACCGCGAGCGGCGCTCTCCCAACGATGAGATTCACCGGCGGCGGAGCCGCAGCAGATTCCGCTTGCAAATCAGGCCGCGCGGCACACGACGTGTTCGTCGCCTCGAGTTACCCCGCGAAGTGAAGCAG
>Ga0208357_1001386_pt1 | contig 17616 bp, 17 predicted proteins | sample NGESurdeep092012_6_FD_184487 | JGI IMG/M metagenome (GOLD analysis project Ga0208357, IMG submission 184487) | Arctic peat soil microbial communities from Barrow, Alaska - NGEE Surface sample F52-2 deep-092012 (SPAdes) | ecosystem: Environmental > Terrestrial > Soil > Wetlands > Peat ... | reverse complement strand
CCAGTGAACGTCGCGTAAGCTCACACCAAGCCCTCCACGCCGCTCACCCCCTGGGGAAATTCGGTGATCGAGAGTGAGGAATTTCGGTGATCCGCAGCAACGTGCAGTTCGCGGTCGGAACAGTCCAGTTGGCCCCAACTTGGGTTACCGATCCCGAGGTAGTCGGCAGAACATACCCAGACCAATTCTCGGACTGGTTGTTTCCCACTTTGATGTCGGAGGCCGGAACATCGGGCTCCGGTTGCAGGTTCCAGCCGGAAAACCGCAGAACCTCGTGCACTCCCTTGTTCTGGTACTGGAGCTCGACAGGATACTGGGCGGGCGAGTTTGCAACATAGAGAAATCCCGACTTCGACGAGTGCAGTCCCAAGACGGGGATGCCGTTTAGATGTCGGTTGACGGTTCTGCTGAGCCTCCCGTCGAAGTTCGCGAAGGAGCCGAGAATCGCGTTGAAGCTGAAACCTGCCGCCAGACTCGCGGCATTGAGACTTCCCTCTTGAAGCCACGTATCCGCGTAAGTCGCTGCCTCAACGCCGCTGTAGTGGTCGTATTTCTTAAGGAAGGCAGTGTTCGCAAGAAAATAAACTGACCCTGCGACGATCGAAATCTGCGCGGTCGCTGACTTGATCCTGAATGAATACGAACCGTCACCGTCCGACAGAACGGCGATATCTACCTCTTCCAGAGTTTTCTTATCACGGACGAATCCGCTAATGCCGACCGACGAGGCAGATGCGAAAGCACCTTCGGCATCGCGTAGAAGCAGTTTGGCTGAAGCGGTCCTCGTCGCGACAGTGGCGGCCGAGATGGGAACCTGGCCTATTACCCCGATGGAGAGAAGAACCAAGACGACCGCGGGAGCTCTCCATACGCGCTTGATTCGGTGGTTCCGTTTGGCGCCTGGCACAGCCATCCGATCTCGCCTTAGGTGCTGAGCCCAAAGCGTGGTGTCGAGACCCCCAAGCGAATGGGAGGATGCTCTGCCTGGGTTACGGATCATTCGGCACGCGATTTGAGAGATTCCTACGCGCGGCAGAGTTCGCGCCCGTGTACATGAACCCGGAAGCGACTCCAGAGGAACTGGCGACTGTACGAGAACACCTGACGCGCTGGATCGTGTCGCAGACCCTGTTCTGGGGCAGTGCCGAAGCGACCTGAAATAGATTGCCGTCGCAGGCGATCAGATCCTCTGCACCGGGTCCTTCTTAGGGACCGCTACTCCGACTGGGGGTTCTCGAATCCGCGGACACAGATGGGTTCATGGCCGGACCCAAGGCGCGGACTCGATCGACTCACGGGAATTTGCGTACTTTGTCCACGCGTTGAGACAGTTCGTTGTACCAACCCGTTAGCTCTTGGCGCGGAACGATGTCGACGGTGGCCAAGCAGTAGATGTCACGACTGGCAGCTCCGAGCCGCGAACGTATCTGTCGGACTGGCTCTGGCAGTCAGCGTCGGGGTAGGTGAGCCAAGCCGTCTCGACGGCAACGAAGTCCAGGCGGGCAGCGCCAGGACTCAATAACCTGAAAGGAATTTCACGTCAGCGTCGAGCTGCTTGTCAGCGGAGAGCACTTTGTATTCGCCGCAGCCTTCCAAGCCCACGGTGGTGTTCGGGTAGGAGATCACTGGCTTGAAAACCTCGGTGATGCTGGCGGTGAAGCGCTCGGTCGGGGCCCGCCGCTTCCCGGTCGGATAGCGAGCGATGCGCCAGCAAAGTGCCAGGGGCCGGCGATGAGTTCGTCGGATCGGTCGGCTTCCACTGCGGCCGAGGTCGCACGACACGGATCGCCACCGCGCTACGACGGACCGACGAGCGTGATCTCGGTGCCAACCTGTCAGATCGACACCGAGATTTGTCCGACCTCCCGGCTCGACAGAAGGGTCAGCTCAATAAGACGGTCGCTACTTTCTCCAAACGACGGAGGCAAGGGTGAGGACGTTCGCGGCGACATCTGACAGTGCTTGATCCGGACTTGCCAGCGCGTCGAAAGTCTCGAAGCTCGTGAGGGAGAAGAGCATGCGGACAGCTTCGTCGGGCTCGCATGAGAGGAGACTGTTTTCCTTCAGCCTGCCGACTAGCACGGTTAGTCCTGCGCGCCGTCGTTCGTCTCGGGAGGAGATGACGACACCGACCTCTTCTTCGAGTGCAGCAATTGATCGGAGACGGCGCATGACGAGGCGGTCAGCATCCCAGAAGTGCCCGAAACAGATAACGAAGACCGAGATCGCTTCTACCGGATCGGGGTTCATGAAGGCGGTTGCCAGGTCGGACATGTGTCCAGCCTCAGCGAGCGCATCACACAGGGCTTCGAGTAGGCCGGTCTTGGACTCGAACTGGTAGTACACCGTTGCCCGAGCAACATCGGCCCTCTTGGCGACGGCATCCACGGTGAAGCTGGAGTAGCTCGTCGCCTCGGCCAACAGCGCCAGTGCCGCGTCGATGACGCGTTGGCGACTTTCGTCGATCTGGTCCTGACGCTTCCCGAGTTGGTAGGTGCGTGGGCTCACGGCTTGACGAGTTCCTCCTCGTATGTCATATTAATCAGACAGACAGTCTGACGGAATTATATCAGGGAGCGGTCGCTTTTCCCGGTAACGGCACCTTGGGTCGCCCTACGCCTTGCAGTCCACGGAAGGAATCATCATGACGAGCACATCCACAGCAGTCGCACCGATCGCGACCTACCCCGATCTCGCGGGCAAGGTTGCGATCGTCACGGGAGGGTCTCGGGGCATCGGGGCAGCGACTGCTCTGGCGCTCGGAGCCAACGGGGTGTTGGTCGCCCTCGTCGGAAGAGATCAGGATGCGCTTGACAGCGCAGTCGAATCGGTGACGGCGCTCGGAACGAAAGCGATCGGCGTTGTCGCGGACTGCACAGTGGAGGAGCAGCTTGTCGCGCTCCGGAGCACGGTCAACGAGCGGCTCGGCGCTTTGGACATCCTCGCTGTCTTCGCGGGTGGCAACGGCATGCCCGTTCCGACCGCAGACGAAACGAGTGAGCACTGGCGTGAAGTCGTCGAGACCGACCTCACCTCGACCTTCCTCACCGTGTCCACGTTCCTTCCCGACATGCTGGCCCGCCACTCCGGGGTGATCGTGACGATGGCATCGGCTGCTGCCCGGCAAGCCGCCAAGTCCTCGGCTGCGTACGCCGCGGCAAAGGCGGGCGTCATCGCATTCAGTCGCCACTTGGCCGGAGAATACGGCCACGAAGGGATTCGTATCAACTGCATCGCGCCTTCCGCGATCGAGAACGACAAGATGCGGTCCTGGGTCCCAGAAGACCAACGGCGTGCATTGGGCGAGGCGTTCCCACTTGGTCGCATCGGACAACCTGGAGACGTCGCCGCAGCGACTCTCTTTTTTGCATCGTCTGCCTCGTCATGGATCACGGGTGCCACGCTTGATGTCGCAGGCGGGAAGGTCATGCTGTGACCACCACTGAAGAGAGCGTCGCTTCGATGAGGCCCAAGGCGCTCAACGGCTTGCGGCTGAACTCATTCGCAGCAGTCGTCATGATCCTTTTGGAGTTCAGCCTCGGAGTCGGAGTCAACGTTTTCTCCACGCTTCCGCAGGCGGACCACGGAAGGGCGGTGTTCACGGCCTTCGGGAGTGCCGTCACTGGGGGACCGCTCGTGCTCACAGTGCACGCCCTGCTCGGGACCGTGCTCCTCGTCACGGGAGTTTCGGCACTCGCCCGCGCCTCGCTCATTCGCCAACCTGCACTCATCTTGATCACCGTGATCGCACTCCTTGGGATCGTTGCGGCCTGGCTGTCGGGAGCACGATTCGTCGGCACGATGGCGAACGGCGCGTCGATGACGATGGCGATTGCAACCGCAGTCAGCACTCTTTGTTACGCCTTCATCTTGTTCATCGTTCCTAAACCAACAACACAGGAGTGAACGCGATCAGCGAACCATCACGTCGTCCGCTCGGACGACGGCTACAGGCCAGCGCCATGCGGGCCGTCAACGTACCTATGCGTGTCGTGCTTGGCCTGCCCGTGGCGACGCCCATCGGCAAGCGGCTGATGCTTGCCTGCATCGTCGGTCGAAGGAGCGGGAAGACCTACCATCAACCGATGAGCTATGTCAGAGATGGCACCGCGCTTCTCACGCCTGGCGGCGGAAAGTGGAAGTTGAACCTCCAAGACGACAAACCAGTTCGACTCAGGATTCGAGGACGGGACGTCTCGGCTCGTCCCGAGCTGGTCAGCGACATCGATGAGGTCGATCGCCTGCTCTCAGTGATTGTGAAGGCGAATCCAAGTGCCAGTTCTTTCGTCCGTGTCCCGAAGAATCCGGATGGGAGCTTCGATCGGCGAGGATTGCAATCGGCCCTCGATTACGGCTTTCGCATCGTCAGATGGCACCTCGATAAGCACTAGAAAACGCGCTGCCTAAGTGCACGAAAGAGCGAGGCGGGGCTTGCCACCTGGTCTGCTCCCGCGAACACCCGGACGGTTCAAACCGACAATACGAAGCCGCGGTTCATAACTCCCTCGGGTACGACGGTCGGATCAGTGATCGAGCGTCGTACAGCTAGTCCTGTTCAGGCCATCTTTCCGCTCTTACTCGGTCCATTCGGGCAGCGCACGTCTGATGCCCTATCTGCCCGTGCCCTCCGATCTAGCTAGTTACGCCAAGTCGCTCGGATCGCTAAAGAAATTGCGGAACCTCTCCGTAACTGAGTTATGAAGAGACGAGGCCGCGGACTGCGGGACAGATCGAAGTCGAACGAAGTACTGATCAACGGTGTCTCGCCGATCGGAGCGGGCGCGCCCAAAGGGCAAGAGATCGGCGACCCCGCCAACGAGCCCACGATGCTACGAGCCACCGCGCTCAACGACGCGCTCGTGCCGGTCCGATTTTCTCAGACCTCCGTGAACAGAACGCACGTGTGGGGAGTGCTCGGGGTGCTGCTCATTTTGGCGGGAGTTATCGGCTCGACATTCGCCGCGCTCGGGGTCGCCCACGATGCTGCGAGCAACTCGAGAAAGACCTTCGTCGCATCCTCGAAGGAGATCGCATCGACGCTGCAGCTCGCGATCCAACACGAGCAAGACCTGATGATCAGTGCCGGCGGCTTCATCGTTGGCTCGCCGAAAGCGTCCACGACCCAGTTCGTCAGATGGGGCAACTCAGTTCAGGCGCTGGCGCGCTACCCGGAGATCCAGGGTTTCTCTTACGTAGTGGTCGTGCCAGCGTCGCAGTTGAGGAGCTTCGCGGCGCAAAGCATCGCCGATCCCCCGGGGCCGCTAGGCCCCGGGGGCACCTTCCAGGTGACACCGCCGGGAAGCCGCCCTTTCTACTGCCTTCCCGAGGCCGAGTTTGCGCGTGCCATACAAAACGAACTTTCACCCGGCTACGACTTTTGCGCCAATACCAACACCAGGGCCGTCCAGCTCGCGATTCGAGATTCTGGCAAGAGCGCCTATTCCCCGGTCGAAATCAAGAACGCGACGCTGCTGTCGGTGATCACCCCCGTGTATCAGGGTGGCATCACACCGGTTACCGTTGCGGCGCGCCGCGGCGCGTTCCTCGGCTGGATCGGGGTGGGGCTAGTACCCGTAGTGCTGTTGACCCGGGCGCTGCAGGGCCATCCGAACACTGCGGTCACCTTCAGCTACCACGCTAACGGGTCGAATGCGGCGTTTACGACGGGCTCTGCTCGACGCGGTGCACAGTCCGTGACGACGAATCTTCACAACGGCTGGAGTGTCGAGACCTACGGAGCCGTCGCTAGCGGCGCGATCTTCGAGGATGGGAGTGCCGTCCTGCTCCTAATCGGCGGGATAATGCTCAGTCTCTTGCTCGGGGCGCTGATCTACGTTCTTGGCACCGGTCGGGCGCGCTCGATGGTGCTCGTCGAGGAGCGAACCGACGAGCTTCGTTTTCAAGCACTCCATGATTCACTTACGGGGCTTCCGAACAGGGCACTGATCGTCGACCGAATCGACCAGTTACTGGCGCGTAATCGACGCCACGGCACGGTTGGCGCGGCGCTCTATGTGGATCTCGATGACTTCAAGAACGTGAACGACTCCCTTGGCCACGAGGCCGGTGACCAACTCCTGGTCTCGGTGGCATCCCGGATGGAGAGCACCCTTCGAGGAGCCGACACGATCGGACGCATGGGAGGCGACGAGTTCGTCGTCTTGATCGATGGTGGCGATCCGATGGTCGCCCCCGCGCTCGTCGCCGAACGGCTGCTCAACGTTATGCGCCAGCCTTTCGAACTCGCCGGCGCGACGATGCCGCTCATCGTGAACACGAGCATCGGGATCGCCGTCGGCGATCGAGGAAGCGGTAGCGAGTTACTTCGCGACGCCGACGTCGCGCTCTACCAGGCAAAAGCCGGCGGCAAGAATCGCTACGAGTTCTTCCGGCCAGAGATGCAGACCGACATCGGCCGTCGCATCGCGCTGGAGTTCGATCTTCGTTCCTCTCTTTCTGACGAGCAGTTCGAACTCTTTTACCAACCGATCTACAACCTCGAAGATCTAACGATCGTGGGCGTCGAGGCGCTGCTTCGATGGAACCACCCAACCGAGGGCATGATCCAACCCGACGAGTTCATTCCGATACTCGAGCAGACCGGCCAAATTCGAGAAGTTGGCCATTGGGTACTCGATCAGGCCTGCGCGCAGATGGCGGCGTGGCACGCACGGGGCGACACCATCGACATCTCGGTGAACGTCTCTGCTCGCCAACTCGACGACGACGCCATTGTCGAACAGATCCGAGAAGCGCTTCGCGTGAGCGGTCTTGCCGCGACGGCGCTCATTATCGAGGTAACCGAAACCACGTTGATGCGCGATGCGAATTCGGCGGTCATGCGATTGCAGGCCATCAAGAATCTTGGCGTCAGGATCGCTATCGACGACTTCGGTACTGGCTACTCATCACTTGGCTACCTCCGACAGTTCCCCGTCGACTGCATCAAGATCGACAGGTCGTTCACCAGCGCAGTCTCGACGTCGCCGGAGACGAAGGCGCTCATCAAGACCTTCGTGCAGCTCGGCAAGGATCTCGGTTTGAAGACCCTCGCGGAAGGCGTGGAGACCACTGGCGAAATGGACCTCTTGCGAACCGATTACGTCGACGAGGTCCAGGGCTTTCTCTTTGCCCGGCCACTTGACGCAGAAACCCTCGAAGCCCAGCTGCTCGCGCCGATGCGCCCAGTGGTTGAGACCACCTAAGCGGGAGGGACGCAGCACGCGATGCTGTTCTCGAATGCCGGTCACCAGGGTCGTCGCAAGCGCCACTGCCCGCACGCTGAAGTCGGCGTGATCGCCTTTACGAGCGCCCAGATATCGCATACGAGCGCCAGCTGTTGCGACGCGCCTTCCGTTTGCTCAGTCCAATTTGTGATGGGATCGCGGGCGGGATATCGCAGCTGAACAGGACTGTGGACGATGACTGGGCTCGAACCCTAACGACGCTTGGCGTTCACCGCCGCTTCTTGTTAGTCACAACGCGGCGCCATAAGGGGGGAAGTGGCACGCGACGGTTCGTCCCAGCCCAATCTCTCGCAATTGCGGCACCTGGTCCACGCATATGTCCTGCGCGTAGTTGCAGCGAGTGTGGAAGCGACAGCCCGACGGCGGCTTCATCGGAGAAGGGGCTCCCCGCGAAGGCGGATCCGCTCGCCAACGAGCGCCGCGCTGGGTCGGCGCGGGATCGCGGACAATAACGCCTCGGTATAGGGGTGCGCCGGTGCATCGAACATCGCAGTCGTCGGACCGATCTCGAAAAGCTTGCCGAGGTACATGGTCGCCGTCCGGTCCGCGAGCACGCGCACTACAGCTAGGTCATGCGCGATGAGCAGGTAGGTCAGGTTTGGTTCGCTCTTCAGATCGAACAGTAGCTGGAGGATCTGCGCCTGGATCGACACGTCGAGCGCCGTCACCGGCTCATCGCAGATGAGGAGGCCTGGCGCCCCGATGAGTGCCCGGGCAATCGCGACGCGCTGCGCTTGGCCGCCGGACAGCTCGTGTGGCTGGCGCTGGGCGAAAAGGCTCGGCGCCAGCCCCACCCGGGTCAAGATTTCAGCGACCTTCCGCCGACGCGCCGTACTGGCGGCCTCACCACGGGACGCGAGCGGCTCGGTCACGATGCGCTCCACGGTCCACTTCGGATCGAGGGCGGTGAACGGGTCCTGGAAGATCATCTGAACAAGCGCGCCGATCTTCTGCTGCGCGTCCTTGCGGTGAGCTCCCTCCCGCTCACCGCGATGCGGCCCGAGCGAGGCGCCGGAGCGCGGATGATCGAACGAGCGAGCGTGGACTTGCCCGATCCAGTTTCGCCGACGATCGCAAACGTCTCGCCACGCGAGATCTCGAAGCTGACCCCGGTGACCGCCGAAACTACTTGGCGGCGTCCCCTGGATCTGATCCGGAACTCTTGAACGACGTCCTCGCAGAGAAGCGTCGGGGTCTCCAAGGCGGGAGCGTTACCCGGCGTACCCGTCAGGCCCGGCTGGCCGATCGTCATCGCGTCGACCGATCCGGGCCGGTAACGGGACAGAAGCAGCGCACTAGGTGGCCCGCGCCAATGTCGCGCAGCTCCGGGATGGTGTCCGTGCAGCTCACCTGCGCGTAACGGCAGCGCGGCGCGAAGGCGCGGCCGGGAGGGAGGTCCCTCGGATCAGGCGGCGTTCCAGCGATCGGCACCGGGATCTTGTCGCCGCTCGTCGTGTCAGGCACGGAGTCGAGCAGCGCTTTCGTGTATGGCATGCAGGCGTCGGTGAGGATGTCGCGCGAAGGGAGATGCTCCACGATTTTGCCGGCGTAGATGACCATGATCTCCCTCGCCTGCTCGGCCGCTAGCGCGAGGTCGTGGGTGATGAGCACCACGGCGATCGACAAGCGCCGCTGGAGGTCCGCTAACAGATCCATGATCTGGGCCTGCGTAGTGACGTCGAGCGGGGTCGTCGGCTCGTCGCAGAAAATCACCGAGGGGCGCACGACAACGCGATCGCGATCACGACCCGCTGGCGCATCCCACCCGAGAGCTGGTGGGGATACGCGAAGAATCGCTCCTCGGGCGCGGCGATCCCCACGTCGCGCATCAGCTGCAGCGCCCGCTCGCGAGCCTCGGCCTTGCCGAGTTTGTGCTCGCGCGCCGGCGATTTGTACATCGCCTCGGCTATCCGCCAGCCAATGCGCATCGTCGGATTCAGCGAGCGCGTCGGGTCTTGGAAGACCAAGGACGCGCAGCCGGCGACATGACGACGACGCTGGCGCGCCGTGAACTAGGCAAGCTCGATACCGTTCAAGCGGATCGACCCGGAGACATCGAACTTGCGTGAGTCGAGTAGGCCGAGGACCGCTCGCACGCTGATCGACTTCCCTGCGCCGGACTCACCGACAACGCCGTGCGCTCGATCGTGGGTCGCTACGCAAACGACGACGCAGCGGGAAGGTCCTCAATCCTCGCTTAGTACGTTCAGCACGACATGTCGATGTTCGCGGCTAACGACTTCAAGGGCCCGGACGAGAGCCGGTTCAAACTCATCTCGCGTCGCAACCTTCTCCCCGTAGCCACCGGTGGCCTCCGCGTAGAGTTCGAAGGCGTGCGACTGATCGAGCGCTGCCAACACCGAGGAGCCCGCCTGCGCAGTGTGGCCGGTCGGATACATCCCTCGCGCAGAACCTTCGACCGCACCCCAGCGGCCGTTGTTGCAGACAATCGTTAGGACCGGAAGCTGGTACGTGCTCATAACCTGGTGACACGCAGGCGGATTGGCGAACATGTACGCCCCATCTCCAAGGGTCGAGATCACAGTGCGCCCGGGGGACTCGAGCTGCACGCCGAGTGCCGCCGGCAGGCCCCATCCGAGCCCACCCGCCGGTGGGTTGTGGAACTCCGTCCCCTCGACCGTCGACTGCAAACAGTCAGCCCGCGCCCAGTACTCGTCTACGACGATGGCCTCTGGGGGGCGGACCTTTGCGAGCACGGAGTTCATGAACGCCTTGGTGATTCCCGACTTGGCCTCCACCTGAAGCTGGAGTGCGGAACGTCGCAGATCGCGCCGATCGGACGCGAGCCGCGCGATCCGGTCGAGGCGACCGGGATCGATCTTGTCCTTTCGCGCCTCAAGCGCCGCGGAAAGGTCGACAAAGAGCTGCCGCATCGAACCCGTGACGAGCAGGTCAGAACGGTGCGTCCGGATCGGATAGCGGGAGAAGACCGGATCAACGCCACACTGCACGATGGTCGTGTCCGCGGGCGGTTCTTCCATCGACGGGATCCACGGCACGTCACATTCGGCGAAGACGAGCAGATCAGCGTCGCCGAACACCGAGCTGGTGCCGTATCCGAGATGCATAGGGTTGACGCTGCTCGCGTTAACCCGACGAGGGGCGTTCTCTAACACGCCGATCGCGTAGTCGTTGCAAAGGGCTTGCAGCGCGGCGAAGGCGCCGGGCTCGGCGGTGGCGGCCGACGCGACGATCACGGGGAGGTGGGCACCCGCGAGTAAGTCGGCGAGCTCGTCCACCGCGCTAGGCAGCACGCCAGGAGCGCTCGCGGCATTCTGGCTGGAGGGCCCGAGGATGAAGCCCTCGAGAGGTCGAGCGAGAACCTCGCGGGGAAGCGTCAGGTAAATGGGACCCTTCGGCTCGCTCATCGCGACACTGATCGCTCGGTCAACAACGCCTTCGACTTGGAGGCCATCTCGCAGCTCGTAGTCCCACTTGAGCATCTCACGCAGCATTCCGGCCTGGTCGAACATTTCCTGAGCCCAATGGATCTGGCCGTTCCTGGCCCCAAGTGCTCCCTGCTCGAACAGCGGTGTTCGTCCCGCGGTCAGCAGAATCGGGGCGCGGTCCCGAGCAGCGTTCATGATCGCCATAACTGCGTTGGCCGAGCCGACGCTCACGTGCAACATCACGACCTGCGGCTTGCCAGTGATCAGGTAAGCGCCGTGCGCCATACCAACGGCGACGTTCTCGTGGGGCACAACTACCGGGAGCGGGAGCGTCAGGTCCACCTTCTCCGAGCGGGCGTAGGCCTCGGCGACCGGTGCGAAATCCGTTCCGCCATTGACGAAGATGTGCTCGACGCCTCGATCCCGCAGCAGCGCAAGATAGGCCTCGGCGACCGATTCAGTCGGGGCTGTGCTGGTGGTCATGGGACCCCCCTCTACCTAGGAAATCGTGTTAATACCTCATGCATTGAGAACGACGAGCACCGTGTCGGAACAAGCGCGGCCGATCGGAAGATGAACAAGAAGTTGCCGTTAAACCGACAATGGGACTAGTGGCCAAAACCGAAGCGCAACATCAGCCTCCCTCCCAGGCGACGCGCGCAAATCGTTAATCGTGGCAACAAAGGCGTAACTAATTTGACTATAGGCACGCGACACTTTCTTCGCAACAGAAACTTCGTTCACCCGGGGCCACGCCTAAGTTCAGTTGCAATTAGGTTGCAATTCGGAAGAGATGAGCAGGGTCTGACGATCCGCGGCGCGAGGCAGGGGCTCGACCAATCTGAAGGTGTCTAACGCCAACAGAACTGGAGAGCCCGTGGTCGGTGCCCTACGCGCTTGAGCTGGATGATCGGTCTTCCCGACGTCATCTTCACCAGTAGGGCACTTATGAGGAAACGATAAAGGTCAGCTCTAGCGGCCGGGGCACATCGAGACCAGCTGCGCTTGCTCACGGCGCAAAAATTTTCAAAGCGAAGCTGCGAGCTGCCTTCAAAGAGAAGGACCGGTTGCGACGCGCGTGTTGTTGTTCCACAAGCTCCAAGGAGTCCCGCTCAAGCGATTGAGCACAGATCCATTTGCGCCGGACGAGGGCGATTGGGGTGCTGGCACGACGGAAACGTACGTGTTAGTCCCCTTGGCGGTCCGCCATGGGCCCGCAACACTGAACTCAAAACTGACGGAGGGAGGGCGGCGTGGCATTCGTCAGGCTGGCTTTTCGCGCCGCGAGCCGTCGCCGATGGCGATCCTGGTTGGCCCTCGCGATCCTCATCAGCCTCATCGGGGGATTCGTGCTGGCCGCTGCGGCTGCCGGTCGCCGTACGGAATCCGCATTCCCGCGGTTCGTCGCTGCCCACGGATTCGACGCCGTGGTATACGCCAACCAACCCGTGCCACAGATCGCCAGGTTCCCAGGGGTCGTCTCGGTCACAGAGCTGATCACTCCGTTCAACGGTGACGCGACATGCCAGTGCATCCACCCGCTAAGCGCGGCGGATATCAGCGTTGCGGTCGTGTCCCCCAAGGACAGATCGCCGTTCAATCTCATTTCTGGACACCTGCCCGACCCGTCAGATCCAGACCAGGTATTGGCATCGTTCACGCTCCAACAAGACGAGGGAGTGCGCCTCGGGACCGTGATCCACGTTCCTTTGTTCGCGCGATCACAATTTGCGGCGGTCAACAACGCTATCGGTGCAGGACCTACTCCCAAGGGTCCGACGGTGGCTCTGCACGTGGTCGGGATCGAAAGCACCGAAATCGAGTTCCCTTCCGGTGAAACGCCTACCTATCTCCTGTACGCCTCCCAAGCGTTTGCACGTACCGTGCTACCACGGACCGCGAGTTCTTACGATTACTTCGTTCGCCTCCGTCGTGGCGTAGCCGACATTCCCAGATTCGGCTCCGCCGCAAGCACCTTGAACCTGGGTACCGGCGGCTACTCGAGCGAAGACGCGTTCGCCGCTTCGGTCGAAGGGTCGATCCGGCCGCAAGCGATCGGGTGGTGGATTCTGGCAGCGCTAGCCGCTCTAGTCGCGCTAGCGGTCGTCGGGCAGGCACTAGCGCGCCAAAGCATCGTCGAGAGCGAGAGCTACCCGACGATGGCAGCCCTTGGCGCCGATCAACGACACCTAGTGGTGCTCGGCATGGCGCGGAACTTGGTTCTGGCGCTAACGGGAGCGGCCGGCGCTGTGGCCATTGCCGCGGCGCTCTCCCCACTCGCTCCGCTTGGCGAAGCGCGTAGTGCCGAGGCGTCCACCGGCTTCACCTTCGACACGCTTGTCCTTCCGTTCGGCGCGGTCGCGACGGTGGCAATCGTTCTAGCCCTTGGCATATGGCCGGCTGTGCGAGCTGCACGCACCTTGCACCTTGATGACCGGGCGGGCACTTCTCACCGGTCTGTGGTGGCGGCCCGCCTAGCGACGACGGGGGCTCCGCCGAGCGCAGTGATCGGGATCCGCAGTGCACTTGAACGCAGGAGCGGTGGGGGGACCGTACCGATGGGTAGCGCCTTACTCGGCACGGTGCTGGCAGTGACGGCGCTGTGCGGGACGGCAGTCTTTGGTGCAAGCCTTTCGCACCTCACGGCAACACCGAAGTTGTACGGCGACCCGTTCCAGCTCAGTTTCAACCCAAACGGGGGCCCGTCAGACCCCATTCTCCTTGCAAGTCTTGAGCACGACGGCGCCATAAGCGCGATTACCAAGGGTGCCGGCGGCGGCGAGCTGTCGATCAACAAGGTGATCACGTGGACCGTCGCAGCATCGCCGGTTCGCGGTCCACTTCTCTTCTCGACAGTCGATGGGCAGCTGCCAAGCAGCGGCGGCCAAATCGCGCTTGGCGCCGCGACCATGAGAGAGGTTGGTGCCCACGTGGGCTCCATTGTCGACGCCACGATTTCGAAGGGTACCCAGATGCGAAGCGCGTCCTACCGCGTGGTCTCGCAAGTTTCCTTACCGGTGCTCGCCGCAGGCAGCATCGGTCTCGGCTCGGGCGCCTTGATAACTATCCCCGGCCTCGAGCGCCTTTTGTGCCAGCCGGGTCCCGGGCTGGCGGCGTGCGAGCGGCGGTTGGAACACCAGAGCAATGGAGGATACCTGGCCAGTGTCGTACCGGGCGCGCGAGGGCAGGCGGCGATCAATCGCTATCTCGAGAGCGACTCCTCAATCGCCACGACCCCGATTACTCCGACATCTCTCGTCAACTTTGGCGAGGCAGTCGACTTCCCGCTCATCTTTGGTGCGATGTTGGCCGTGTTTGGTGCGGCAACGCTGGCACATCTTCTCGTAGTAAGCGTCTCACGCCGTCGACGAGAAATGGGTCTGCTGAAGGTGCTCGGATTCGTGAAACGTCAGGTCGCCTCGATCGTGACCTGGCAAGCCACGACGGTGGCCGTTGTCGGCGTCATCTTTGGGGTCCCGTTAGGGGTGATTGCCGGCCAGGCGGTGTGGCGGACATTCGCCAACAACCTGGGCGCCGTCCCGTTCGCCGTCGTCCCGGTCTGGCTCCTCGCCGTGCTGGTGGCAGGCGTGCTCGCTGTCGCCAACCTCATCGCTGTCGCGCCGGCGCTCGTGGCGACACGGTTCAAGCCTGCAGATCTCGCGCGGACCTCCTGAAACGGATGATCGCATGTTCGACTCCTGAGTTGAGCGTCCGCGCCGCTCGTCCTCTGACGATGCCGGATCGAGGCACATACGTCACACCCTTCGGCTAGCAGAGCCCCGCATCACGGCGGTCGAGTCGGCGCTCGGCGTCGGGACTGTAAGCAACCCGCCGGAACGACGTCTCGGAACGAACGTCAGGGGTAGCAGCACGATCTGCGTACGTATGGTCACCTCCCTCGCCGTCTCGCGTTCGCAATGCAAGACTCGAGATAGGGCGCATGCTGCGCGCTCTTTCGGAGGTCGCTGGTGGGATGAGGAATATTTTGCTGGTCGCGTGGTATCGGCACCGCGCCTTTTGCCACGCTCAAAAGAGTGCTGCAGTTCCCCCTCGACACCCAATGACCTGGCTTGACGTCCTGTCGCCGGCTCGCGGGTTGACTTTGGCATCCGCCGCACCGAGATCCCTCGGCGAGCCCTTGACGTAGAAAGAGCGCAGCTAGAGCACCACCTGCGAGGGCGCTGATCCCCTGTCAATCCCTGGGACCGGCGCTGTACAGTCAAACGCTGAACACGGGGAAATAGGAGGCAACAATGGCGGCCATTCGAACAACGCATACCGGCAGCCTGCATCGTCCAGTTGAGCTCGAGAGCCAGGTGGTTGCTCGAGAGATGGCGCACGGCGAGGGCCCCACCGACGCCCTCATCCGTGCGGCAGTTACCGAAATCGTCCAGCGGCAGGTGGACCTCGGGATTTCTGTCCTCAACGACGGGGAGGTCAGCAAATCGCAGTATGCGACGTACGTGAAGAATCGCCTTACCGGATTCGAACAACTCGACCGCCCGCCCAACCGATCCGGTCGCGACCTCGCCGAACACCCGGACTTCGTGCAAGTGATGGATCGGATCCGCGGGAGCCAACCGATGCCCTCCCCGACATGCACTGGACCGATCTCCGTTAGAGACGAAACTGCCGTGCACACCGACATCGCGAACCTGCTCGCTGCCGCTGAGGCCGCTGGGATCGGTACTGATCGGCTGTTCATGAGCGCTGCGAGTCCCGGGGTCATCTCCCATTTCATCGAAAATCGCCACTACAGCGATCGCGAGTCGTATCTCGCGGCACTCGTTGACGCGATGCGTCATGAGTACAAGGCGATCGTCGATGCCGGGATCTTGCTGCAGCTCGATTGCCCTGACTTCGCAATGAGTTACAACAACGTTTTCCAGGACCTGTCCGTCGACGAATTTCGCCGGGAAGTCTCCCTCGGGGTGGCGGCGATCAATGCTGCGATCGAAGGGCTTCCACCCGAGATGGTCAGGGTCCATCTGTGCTGGGGAAACACCGAAGCACCGCACACGCACGACATCGCGCTACGAGACATCATCGACATCGTCCTCCAATGCCACGTCGCCGGGATCTCGATCGAAGCCTCGAACCCGCGCCACGCGCACGAGTGGCAAGTCTTTAAGGACGTGAAATTGCCAGATGATCGCTACCTCATTCCTGGCGTGATCGATTCCACCACAAACTTCGTCGAGCATCCTGAAGCTGTCGCTCAGCGGATCGGTAACTACGTCGACTTGCTCGGGCCCGATCGTGTAGTAGCTGGCACGGACTGCGGCTTTGGCACTTCGGTCGGGCGCGACCGGGTTGTGCGGAGCGTTGCTTGGGCGAAGCTAGAGGCGCTCGTCGAGGGAGCGAGACTCGCAAGCGCCCACGCCGGTCAAGCGCACTGACAGAGGGCCGTGCACGAGCATCTGTTTGGCGGCTTTCGAGAAAGCGCTCCGCGTGTCGGGCGACCACCTTGCCGCGTTGCATGGGTGAGCCATGTCAAGTAGTCCTCCATTGATCGACGCGCCAGGGGCGCACGGCTGATCTGAGATACCTCCTCGATGCCAGTGGAGTGGGCGCTCGGTGGCGAGATCGGTGCCCGGGAGCAGCGACCCGAGGCGAAGATCGATCAGCTGCTGTCGGCATGGTTGCCGAGCGCGGACGAACAAGGGGGTCGGTTCCGGCAACCGATATCAAGATCGATCACATCTATCTTGGTCCGGGCACCGGCAAGGCTTCCTACCGGTTGTGGATCCGCCAGGCCGTCGCCTGACGGGTTCTGTTCGATTCACTCGGGGGGTACTACTCCCGATAGTGGTCCCGTCCCCTAGCTCGCAGTAGGAGTTGTCGCGACACGCGAAACCTTGCCGTCCCATCCGATGCGAGATTGTGGGCGCCGCCGGGGATGATTGCGGCGGTGTGGCATCCGAAACGGAAATGAACCTCAAGTGCTAACCGGCCTGAAGACGCCGATATGCCTGAGTGGCCCTTGTTCTAGGAAAACGCAGAGACCCCCGGCCCATACGGGCCGGGGGTCTCGTCAACTCGATCGTGCGGTTGGCTACACGGACACTGGCGTCCGATTCGCAAATTCACTCGGGACCACACCGAGCTCCAGCGTGGCTGGAACCCTGCGGTAGTGGAGCAACCCCGCCAAAACGAGCAGCAGCATGATTCCCGCCAGGAGGAACGCCGCGAGGGCCGCATCCCCAGCGAGCTGGCCCATCGTGCCGAAGGCGTAGGCGTTCAACAACAAGCCTCGAAGTGTCGTCCCCTTGAAGATGACGGCCACAGTCGCCGCGTCCGCAACGCTCTTCGGGTTCGCCAACGCCGCCGCGCTGGCCTTCGCGTAAACGCCACCGAACGGCATCTCGGAAAGATGCACAGCGATGAAGTGATCAGCGTAAGCGCCGGCTTGCGCGCCCGTCGTCAACTGCTGACCCGCGTACTGGGACACCGACGGAATCATGCTTGGGGTGATCTCCGTTCCGACCTTCGCGTGTGCGAAGGCGGACGCCGGTGGGAAGAAGATCTCCTGCGCAGCGAGCTGATTGTGTACCTGTCCGCTGATATAGCTCGAACCCCAGGCGCACAGCGAGCCGGCGACGATAAGCACCGCCACGACTACCAGGCCACCCGCGCTAACGAGCATGTCAAATGTCTTCCTCTGCATCTTGTTCTCCGCTCTCAATTGATTGAATATCTCGATCGAGCCGACTGCGGGCTGCAGTGCTCATGTCTCAAGTTACGAATTCAGAAGGGGGACAATTAGCGGGAAAGGGGCAAGCCCCCCTCCCGGCCTCCTCCCGGCGCGAGTGACACTGCGCTGATGTTGTCGGGCTGGCAGAGCCAGCCCTCGTGCGCTGTCGCGTCGCACATGACGAGCGTGACGAACATCAATGACGTGCTGGAGGGCCATGTCGGCCTCGATCTTGCCTGTGTGGATCGCCTCTACCTGAACGCGT
>Ga0208357_1001384_pt1 | contig 17626 bp, 14 predicted proteins | sample NGESurdeep092012_6_FD_184487 | JGI IMG/M metagenome (GOLD analysis project Ga0208357, IMG submission 184487) | Arctic peat soil microbial communities from Barrow, Alaska - NGEE Surface sample F52-2 deep-092012 (SPAdes) | ecosystem: Environmental > Terrestrial > Soil > Wetlands > Peat ... | reverse complement strand
CAGCATCACGACCGACAACGAGATGCGCGACGCGCACCTCAAGAGCCCGGACTTCCTCGAGTTCGAGACCTACCCGACCCTGACGCTCAAGTCCACCAAAGTGAGGGCCAAGGGTGATGGCTACGAGGTCGTGGCCGACCTCACGGTCAAGGGCATCACCAAGTCGGTCTCGTTCGACCTCGAGTACCTCGGTACCGGTCCAACAATGACCCCCGGCGTCTCCGTGACCGGATTTGAGGCCAGTGCGGAGTTTGACCGCCGTGACTTCGGGATCAACTTCGGTGGCTCACTCGAGAACGGCGCCCTGGTCGTGGGCAACAAGATCGTGATCGAGCTCGCCGTCGAGGCGCACCAAGCGATCTAAGCGCTCACCTGAGTTGAAACGTCGGGGACTACGTCCCCGGCGTTTTGCTCGTTACGATGGGTCATGGCTGAAAACCAGAAGGGTAAGGGTGTCAAGTCCACGATCGGAGTGCTCGGAGCCTTGGCTTCGATCATCTCGGTCTGGTGGTTCGCCCTGCGTCCCCGGCGCAAGCATCGCGACGAGTGACCCGGTGACGCGATTCGTTCGCGACGACACTGACCGTTACCGTTAAGGGATGGCTTCTGCGTCGTTCGCGCCGCTTCGTCACCGAAGTTTCGCCCTTTCTCTCAGCTCATCGTTCGTCTCTTCGACCGGGACCTGGATGCAGACGGTGGCACTCGGCGTCTACTTGACCGAGACCACGCACGACGCGCTGTGGCTCGGACTCTTGACGGTGTGCGCATGGACTCCGGCGTTAATCGGCGCGCCGTTGGGCGGGGTCATCGCCGACCGCGTGGTTCGCCAGCGCTGGATTCAGGCCAACAATCTCGTGATGGCCCTCACCGCGAGTGCCCTCGCGACGGCCGCGTTGACCCATCACCTCTCGCCCCAGTTGGCGTGTTATCTCGCAATCATCGAGGGGCTCTGCGGCTCGGCGTCGTGGGCGGCGTGGCAGTCGTTGTTGCCGGACCTCGTCGACCGCGACGAGGTCTTCGCCGCGGTGTCGCTGTCGTCGGCGCAGTTCAACCTCGGTCGTATCATCGGCCCCCTGTTGGCGGGCGTCACGCTGGCGTTCACCTCGCCCGGAGTCTGTTTCGCGATCAACGCCGCGTCATTCGTCTTCGTCGTCGTGATGTTCTCCTTCGTACGTTGCGCTCCACGGCCGAAGATCACGACGTCGATCCGAATCTGGTTCGAAACTAAGCACGGCGCGAAACGCGCGTGGTCCGTGAAGGGCTGTCGCTACCCCATCATCGGCATCGGAACCGTCGCGTTGATCGCGAGTCCCTTCATCGCGTTGGTACCGGCCATGGCGATTCAGACGTTGCACTCCGGTCGCACCGGCGTGGCGTGGCTCGTGGCCGCCCAGGGCGTGGGCGCGGTCATCGGTGCGCTGACCTTGCCCGCGGTCGCTCGACGGACGTCGCGAATCGCGGTACTGCGCGGTTCACTCGCAACCATGGCTTTGGCGCTCGCCCTTTACGGGTTCAGCGAGACCCTGGCGTTCGCGGTCGCGTCCCTGGTGCTGCTCGGCGGCGCCTACGTGGGCACGCTGACCGGACTCAACACCGCGGTGCAACTGCACGCGCCGGCGAGCGAGCGCTCGCGGATACTTTCGCTCTACACGCTCTCGCTGTCGATCTTCTATCCGCTCGGCGCCCTCGTGCAGGCGGCGTTCGCGCGTTCCTGGGGAGTGCGCCCGGTCACGGTGAGCGACGCGATTCTTTTGGCGCTGGTACTCGGAATTGTCACGCTCTGGCGGCCCGAGTTCTGGCGTGAGATCGCCGCGACACCGAATGAGCCAGTGGTTTTGCTGGCAGACTAGTGGGATGTCATTCACCGCAATTAATCCCGCCACCGAAGAGTTCGTCGCAGAGTTCGACGCCCACAGCGACGCTGACGTCGAGCACGCCCTCGCGCACGCGGCGAGTGCGTTCGAAGCGTGGCGCGTCACACCGGTTGCCGAGCGTGCGCATCTGATGATCCGCGCCGCCGAGATGCTCGAGAGTGAGATACCGGTCGTCGCGGAACTTTTGACGAGTGAGATGGGCAAGACCTTCACCGCGGCCAAGGGTGAAGTCGCGAAGTGCGCCCTGACGATGCGCTATTACGCCGAGCACGCCGAAGCGATGTTGCGCGACGAGAGTGTCTCGACGAGCGGATCACGCAGCGGAATTCGTTACGACCCGATTGGCGCGGTCCTCGCGGTCATGCCCTGGAACTACCCGCTCTGGCAGTTCATCCGCGTCGCCGCGCCCACCGTCATGGCGGGCAACGTCATGATCCTCAAGCACGCCTCGAACGTGCCGGGGTGCGCGAAGTTCATCGAGGACCTCTTCACGCGCTCGGGATTTCCCAAGGGCGTGGTGACGACGCTCTTCGTGAGCCACGATCAAGTTCCGCGCATCATTGCCGACCATCGTGTCGCCGCGGTGACGCTCACGGGCTCGGACCGCGCCGGCCGTTCGGTCGCCGAGGTCGCCGGACAGCACCTGAAGAAGTCGGTGCTCGAGTTGGGCGGCTCCGATCCTTTCATCGTCGCGAGCTCCGCCGACATGGACGCGACCGTGGCGCTCGCGGTGACGGCGCGCCTCCAGAACAATGGGCAGTCCTGCATCGCGTCCAAGCGTTTCATAGTGGTTCGCGAACGTGCCGATGAGTTCATCGAGAAGTTCGTCGAGGCGATGGCCGCCGTTCCGACCGGTGACCCGATGGACCCCGCGACGGTACTCGGTCCGGTCGTGAGTCGCAGCCAACTCGATGAGTTGACGGCCCAGGTGGCCGACTCGATCGCCAAAGGCGCGGTGGCTCGAACGGGCGGCGCGCCACTCCCGCGGCGCGGCTACTACTTTCCGGCAACGGTGTTAACCGACGTACCCACCGATTCGCGCGCCGGCTGCGAGGAGCTCTTCGGTCCGGTCGCCGTCGTCGAAGTCGTCGAGGACCTCGACGCGGCCATCGCCTTCGCCAACGACACGCCGTGGGGACTGGGCGGGGCGATCCACGCGACGGACCAGCAGGAGATCGACGCCGCCATCGCTGGGCTTGACGTCGGCATGGTGTTCGCCAACTCGGTGGTCGCCTCGATGCCCGAGCTGCCCTTTGGTGGGACCAAGGAATCGGGCTTCGGTCGAGAGTTGGGCGAATTTGGTGTTCGCGAATTCACGAACGTCAAGTCCTTCTACGTGGCGTGAGCCAGTACTACTTCGATCACGCGGCGTCGGCACCTCGCCGCGACGAGGTCGCCGACGCGATGGCGCCGTGGCAACGCGGGGTCGTCGGCAACCCTTCGGGCAGCCATAAAGCCGCGCGTGACGCTCGGCGCGCGGTCGAAGAGGCACGCGACGAGGTCGCGTCCTTCGTGGGAGCCAAGCCGGGCGGTGTCATCTTCACCGGGGGCGGTACCGAATCCTGCGACCTCGCCATCGCCGGGGTCGCGAGTCACCACCGTCGAACGCACGCGACCTCCGAAATACTCATCAGCCGCGTCGAGCACCACGCGGTCACCGACGCCGCCGAGAAGATGGCGCGCGACTACGACGACGTGCGCGTGGGCTACATCGACGTCGACGCGGACGGAGTCGTGGACCTCGATTCGCTCATGTCGCTGCTGAGTGACGACACCGCGATCGTGAGCGTCATGGCGGCCAACAACGAGACCGGCGTTCGTCAACCGCTCGACGGCGTGAGCGCGTTGTCGAAATCGATCATTCCGGGTGGGGTGCTCACGCACACCGACGCCATCGCCGCCGCGTCGTGGGTGCCACTCCCGACGATGACCGCGACGACGGACATGATCTCGATTTGCGCGCACAAGATCGGCGGACCGGTCAACGCGGGCGCGCTGGTACTTCGAAGTGACATCGCGCTCGACGCGGTCATTCCCGGCGGGGGCCAGGAGCGGGGCCGTCGCGGCGGAACCGTCGACGTCGCCGCGGCCGTGGGACTGGCCGTCGCGGCTCGTCTCACGATGAAGGAGTTGTCCGACGTGAACGACCGCGTCCTCGATCTCCAAGAGAAGCTCGTCGCGGCGGTGAGCCTGATCCCCGGTTGCCGGGTCACGGGACTTGGGGCCCTGCGCGTGCCCGGCACCGTGCACGTCACCTTCGTTGACCTCGTGAGCGACGAACTCCTGTTCATGTTGGACCAAGAAGGCGTGTGTGCCTCGGCGGCCGCGAGTTGCTCGAGTGGGGCGGCGAGCCCCAGTCACGTGTTGGCCGCGATGGGAGTGTCCCACGAGCGCGCCCGCGGGTCATTACGCCTCTCGATGGGGCCCGAGACGACAGGTGAAGAGGTCGACGCCGTCATCGCGATTCTTTCGGGCGTCGTCTACCGCTTGCGCGGCGAGGCATAGGAGTCTCGGCGACTGGCAGACTAGGACGGTGAAAGTCCTAGTCGCCATGAGTGGCGGAGTCGATTCGTCGGTCGCCGCCGGTCTCTTGATCGAACAGGGTCACGAGGTCGTCGGGGCCACTTTGAAACTCTGGGGCGGCGTCTCGGATTCGGGATGTTGCTCGGTCGCGGACGTGGACGACGCGCGTCGGGTGGCCCAGATGCTCGGCATCGATCACCACGTCTTCAACTACACCGAGGAGTTCGAGCGTCACGTCGTCACGCCCTTCGTCGAGGCGTATGCCGCCGGGCGCTCACCCAACCCGTGCATCGAGTGCAACCGACACATCAAATTCGACCTGCTCTTCGAGCGGGCCCGTCGCCTCGGCTTCGACGCCGTGGCGACCGGTCACCACGCTCAGGTGGCGTCGCGCGACGGGGCTCACTATCTCATTCGCGGTGCCGACGACCACAAGGACCAGAGTTACGTGCTCGGGTACCTCGGCGAAGACCAGCTGGCCTCATTGCTGCTACCAATCGGTTCCATGAATAAGAGCGACGTCCGCGGCCACGCCGAACGACTGGGTCTTCGGACCTGGGACAAACCTGACAGCCAGGACGTATGTTTCATTGAGGCCTCGAAAGGTCGCGAGGTCTTCTTGCGTCAGCGCATGGACTTGACGCCGGCCGTGATCGTGGACCGCGTGAGCGGCGAGGAGATCGGCACGACCCAGGGTGCGGAGTTGATGACGGTCGGTCAGCGCCGTGGCGTATTGCCGGCGCGAGACGGCGAGCGACGTTTCGTCTCCAAGGTCGATCTCGGTGCCGGACGAGTTGAAGTCGGTCGTCTCGATGACATCCTGATCAATGAGATCGCCCTCGACGCATCCTCGCTGACCTTCTCGCACGATGAGCTCGTGGACGGTTCGGCGGTGCTCGCCCAGTGGAGCGCGCACGGCACCGCCCAGGGCGCGACGCTTCGGCACCGCGGACGCGTGCACCTCGAGCTGGACGTGCCGGCGCGACCGGTCGCGGCTGGCCAATCGGTGGTTTTCTATCGCGTGAGTGATCCCACGATCGTTGAAGGTGCCGCGATCGTCGCAGTGTCGTGACGCCGGCCGAGCGCGCCGCTCGCCTGCGCGTCGAGATCGCCGCGCACAACGAGGCGTACCACGTGCACGACGCGCCGACGATCCCCGACGCCGACTACGACGCGCTGGTTCGAGAGTTGCGCGCGATTGAGGCCGAACATCCCGAACTGAACGTTGAGGACTCCGTGTCGCACCAGGTCGGCGCACCGGCCTCCACGCTCTTCACACCGGTGACGCACGCCGAACCCATGTTGAGCCTCGACAACGTCTTCGACGTCGCCGAGCTGCGTGCGTGGAGCGATCGCGTCGCTAAGACCCTGGGCGTCTCGTCCGAGGACGTGGTCTTCGTCGTCGAACCGAAGATCGACGGATTGGCCCTATCAATTGAATACGTCGACGGAAAACTCGCGCGGGCCGCGACTCGTGGGGACGGCCGCATCGGCGAGGACGTGACCGAGAACGTTCGTCGGATCGCCAATGTGCCTCACGCTCTCTCCGGCAACGGGCGTGCACGCGTCGAAGTGCGCGGAGAGGTCTTCCTCGCGAAGTCGGACTTCGTGGAGATGAATCGTCGCCAGCGCGAGGCGGGCCAAAAGGAGTTCGCCAACCCGCGCAACGCCGCCGCCGGCAGCCTGCGCCAAAAGGACCCGTCGGTCACCGCGAGTCGTCCCTTGTCGTTTCTCTCATATCAGTTGGTCGAGCTCGGCGGATCATCACCGTTCACTCGCTACGTCGAGACGCTGGAACAACTGGCCGACTGGGGTTTCCTCACCGCGACCGAGACGACGACCGAAAGTGGCGCGACGAACATGATCGCTCGAAGCGACTGGTTCGAAGAATATCGCCACGAGTTGCGCTACCAGATCGACGGCATCGTGGTGAAGGTCGATGATTTGGCGCAACGGCTGCGATTGGGATTCACGAGTCGCGCTCCAAGATGGGCCGTCGCGAGGAAGCTCCCGCCGGAGGAGCGCACGACGAGGCTGCGCAATATCGACGTCTCGGTCGGTCGCACGGGCCGCGTGACACCCTTCGCCGTGCTCGAGCCGGTGGTGGTCGCTGGCTCGACCGTCGCGATGGCGACGCTGCACAATCAAGACCAGGTGAAGGCGAAAGACGTTCGTCCCGGCGACCTCGTCATCGTTCGCAAGGCCGGCGACGTGATTCCCGAAGTCGTGAGCGCGGTGCACGAACCGGGCCGTCGTCGTAAGCCGCCATGGAAGTTCCCGACCGCCTGCCCGGACTGCGGCAGCGTGCTCGAGCGCGTCGGTGAAGAGAGTGACACCTACTGCGTGAATCCGGCCTGTCCCGCCCAACGGCTGCAACAGATAGTGCACTTTGCCTCGAGGGGCGCGCTCGACATCGAGGGTCTTGGTGAACAGCGCGTCGCGCAACTCTTGAGCGTCGGACTGATCAGTGACGTCGCCGATCTGTTCTCGTTGCAAGTGTCGGACCTCGCCGGGCTCGAAGGCTTGGGGGAACTCTCGGCGACGTCGCTCGTTCGAGCGATCCAGAGTGCCAAGTCAATGCCGCTGAGCCGGCTCCTCGTCGCGTTGGGCATCCGCCACGTCGGCCCCGTCGCCGCGCGCGAGTTGGCGGGCGCCTTCCGGCGCTATCAGGCGCTGGAGGCGGCGTCGCTCGAAGAGCTCGCCGGCGTCGCCGGCGTCGGTCCGGTCATCGCGGCGTCGGTCGTGGCGTATTTCTCGGAAGAGGAGAATCGTGATCGCGCTCGTCGATTCGAGGCCGACGGTCTTTCGATGGTCGAGCCTCAGGGTGTCTCGTCACTCGAGGCGACGTTGCGCGAGCGCGCCGTCGTCGTGACCGGTTCCGTCGAGGGATTTACGCGCGAAGGAGCCGAAGAGGCGATCGTCGCGCGCGGTGGGACGTCACCGGGATCGGTCTCGAAGAAGACGTACTGCGTCGTCGTGGGTGAGGCTCCTGGCGCGTCGAAGGTCTCGAAGGCTCGTGACCTCGCCATCCCGATGGTCCCCGCGAGCGAGTTCGAAATCCTTCTTGAGACCGGTTCGTGGCGAACAGTGCTCGCCTGAGCCCAAATCGGTATGGTTATTAGGGAGTATGCCGCCGCCCACCTTCGCCAACGGACACCTTCTGGTCAACCGCTACCGGATCCAGGAGCTCCTGGGTATCGGCGACACGGCCGAGGTCTACTTGGCCGACGACCAATCGTTGCAGCGTTCGGTCGTTGTGAAAGTGTTGTTGCCGCGATTGGCCGGTCACGAGGACGTCCGTCGCGTCTTCCGCGAGCGGATCATCAAGGCGGCGACGCTCAGCCACTCGCACCTCGCGCGCGTCTTTGACGGCGGTCAAGAGTCCGGTTCGATATTCATGATCTGTGAGTACCTCAGCGGAGGATCGCTCGAGGACGTGCTCTCGAGCGGACGCACATTGAGCGTCGATGACGGAGCGCGACTCGGTCGTGACGTCGGCAGTGCGTTGGCCTACGTGCACGGAAACGACATGATGCACGGCGCGCTCTCCCCGTCCAAGCTATTGCTCGACGAAGAAGGTCGCATCCGTGTGAGCGACATCGCGTTGGCCGGCATCGGCAACGAGTACCGCGAACGCGTGACGCTCGACGACGTGCGCTTCCTCAGTCCCGAGCAAGCGATTGGCGACCCGCCCAATCCTCGCAGCGACGTCTACGCCTTGGCCCTCATCCTTTATGAGGCGGTGACCGGCATCACGCCCTTCGACGGCGTGACGCCGGAGGCGGTATTGCGGGCACGCATCAATGCGACGCTGCCCATGCGACCGGAACTCGGCACGCTTGACATGATCCTCGCGCAAGCGGCGGTCTCGGACCCACAGCAACGTCTGGACGCCGAACAGTTCGCGAGTCGACTTGGCGCAGTCGTGAGCGACTTCGCCCCGCTGGTGATACCTCCCGTAGGGGGAGAGGTGCCGTTGCTCAGCCAGTACCGGCCGCCGCAGCCGCGTAATTCGGTCGGTTTTAAACCCCCGTCGCCCGACCAGATCACGGGCGCGACGGCCGCCGTCTCGTCGATAGGTCGCACCGGCGCGCCACGTCACGCCCGGCCGGCCGATGAGTGGGTCACGACGAACTCGCCCATCGGTCGAGGTCGCAGCTCGCGCGGGGACATCGATGACCTCGACTACGCGCGGCTTCCGCCCTCTCGTCGACTGGTGTTTCTTGTGGCCGCGCTGGTCCTGCTCGTCGTGGCGATCGGCGGCGGAATCGCCTGGAAGATCGGCCTGTTCAACCAGGACAACTCGGTGCCGAACTTTGTCGGCGTGAACTTGAGCGAGTATCAGAACGCCAGCTTCACGAGCAACGCGGGAATCGTCAGTCTGCGTTCGACGGTCAAAACGGACGGGTTCGTCGTCGCCATCAAGCACGCGTTCTCGGCGAGCGCCAAGGTCGGCACGATCATCTCGCAGTCCCCGGCGTTCAACACCGGAGCCGCGAGCGGTCAAGTGATCACGGTGACCGTCTCCGACGGCGTCCAGTCGGTGCGCCTCCCCGCCTCGCTCATCGGCGAGACGTGCGCGGTGGCCACTCCGAAGCTCGTGCGCCTGCACCTCACGGTGCGGTGTCCGGCGAATCAGTTGATCTCGAGCGCGACCGTTCCGGTCGATCGGGTCGCGCGAATCGTCAACACCGCTGGAAAATCGATCACGACCGCGGCCGTACATTCGACCGTGATTCTGGAGCGAAGTTCCGGCCCCGCGACGGCGACCACCACGACCACCGTGGTGACGTCGGGAACGACGACGACGATCGCCAGCCAGACCCTGGTCGCGGTGCCGAACGTCGTCGGAATGAACGAGGCACAAACGCTCGCTGCGATGACGGCGGCCGATCTTTATTATTCGACGACCGGTCCCGGCGCCTCGGCGACGACCCCCACGTGGACGAAGGTCGTGTCAGAGAGTCCCGCCGCCGGCACGATGGTGAAGAAGCTCTCCCACGTACTTTTGACCGTCACCAAATGAGCGCCAGGTGTGACCTGTGCGAAGCGGCGGTCATCACCACCCGGTATTTCGAGGACAACGACTGTTGGATCGCCGATTGCGAGATCTGCCTCGTGCCCATGGTCGTATGGACCACCCATGACGACGTACCGCCCGAAGACGTAAAAGTCCGTTTGCGCACCGCCTTGGGCGCCGTCGCCGACAAAGAGTTCGGCGACGGGAACTGGTCCTACGACGACCACATGCGTAACATCCCCGACCACTATCACGCGCACGCCCGACCGCCGTACTTCTGGCGCCGTGGTCAGACTCGGTAGCCCTCGCTGACCTCATTACAATCGGGTCACCACATTCTTTACAGGGGGTCACCATGGGTGCGCTGGACGGTCGCGTAGCAATCATCACCGGAGCTGGTCGCGGCATCGGACGAGAGCACGCGTTGCTCTTCGCTCACGAAGGCGCGAAGGTCGTGGTGAACGACCTCGGGGGCGCACTCGACGGCTCAAGTCACGCCGCGTCGCCGGCCGAAGAGGTTGTCGCCGAGATCAAGGCCATGGGTGGTGAGGCTGTCGCGAATCACGACAACGTCGCTGAGTGGGAGGGCGGTCAACGTCTGGTCCAGTGTGCCCTGGAGAACTTCGGCGCCCTGCACGTGCTGGTGAACAACGCCGGAATCCTGCGCGATCGAGTGCTGGTGAACCTCAGTGAGGAGGACTGGGATTCGGTCATCAACGTCCACTTGAAGGGCCACTTCGTGCCCACGCGTCACGCCGCCAACTACTGGCGCGAGGAGGCCAAGGCCGGCAATCCCGTGAAGGCGGCCATCATCAACACGTCCTCGACCTCGGGCCTGCTCGGCAACATCGGTCAATCGAACTACGGCGCCGCCAAGGCCGGTATCGCCGCGTTCACCGTCATCATCGCCGAAGAGCTCGGTCGATACGGAGTACGCGCCAACGCGATTGCCCCCGCCGCACGGACTCGCATGACCGAGTCGACGCCCGGTCTCTCGGATCACGTCGTCGCGCCCACGGACGCGTCGGTCTTTGACACCTGGGACCCCGCGAACATCTCGCCGTTGGTCGCGAGTCTGGCGATGGAGGACTGCGAGATCACTGGGCAGGTCTTCTTCGTCCAGGGCGGTACCGTGCGAAAGTTTCAGAACTGGACGATGACCGCGACGCTTGAGAAGAACGATCGCTGGTCGGTGGCCGAACTGGCCGAGCAACTGCCCACGCTCTTGCAGTGAGCGATCAGCGCCGCGGGGCGCACGTCGACCGCGAGGACGCTGACGGTCTGCTGAACGCGCGCACCGACCCGGGTGCGGAGGCCTTCGGTGCGCTCGGCACCGAAGCGGGCAGCGACCTCAACTGGTTCTCCTTGTTGCGCCACCGCGCACAGGCGCGCGCCGAGGGCTCGTCGCGCTACCAGTGGTGGGTGTTGTGGTCCCTGTTAGCCGGACTGTTCGCGCTGAATTTCACCTTCACCGTATTCATCGTCGCGCTGCCCACGGTGGCGGCGCAGTTCCACACCAGCGTCACCGTCTTGACCTGGACGATGGTCGGACCGCTCCTCGCCTACGGACTGGCCGCGCCAATCCTCGGCAAGACCGGTGACATCTACGGTCACCGTCGTCTCTACCTCTTCGGGCTCTTGGGCGCGATGGTCTCGGCGCTCTTGACCGCGCTCGCGCACAACGTGGACATGTTGTTGTTCGCGCGAACGCTCGACGGGGTGCAGGGCGCCGCGACGGGTACCGCATCGGGCGCCTTGATCAACTCGGTCTTCGGACGTGAGGAGCGCGTGAAAGCCATGGGCTGGTGGAGTCTCGTGGGTGCCGGGGGACCGGTCATTGGCGTGTCACTCGGCGCGCCGATCATCGCGGCCTTCGGATGGCGCGCACTCTTCTGGTTCCAATTGGTCCTCATCATCGTCGCCTTTGGCGTGGTGTCGATCGTGTTGCCGAAGCGCCGAGGTCTCGACCACGAAGAGGCTGAGAAGAAGGCACGGGCGCGACGCGAGTTCAAGGAGATGGACTGGATTGGCAGTTGGTCACTCTCGATTGCCGTGATGGCCGTCATGCTCGGGCTCTCAATCGGTCCGAGCGTCGGGTGGACCAGCGTGTGGTGTGTCGGTACGTTCGTTCTCTCGGGTTTGATGACGAGCGCGTTCGTGCATCGAATTCGGACGGCGGAGCATCCACTCATTCCCGCCGAGTATTTCCATCGAAGAAACTTCGTCATGCCGATGGTCCTTCGCGGCGCGGCGAACTTCGCCTATTTCGGCGCGTTCTTCCTCTTTCCTCTCCTCATGGAAGAGGGGTACGGCTACTCGATCCCGCACGTTGGCGCGCTGGCGATCTCTCGACCCATCACGTTCTCCCTCTGTTCGCCGATCGCTGGCTACGTGGCCATTCGTATCGGGGAACGCGTGAGTGCCATCGCGGGCGCGACGTTCCTCACGGCGTCGCTCGCGCTCTTCGCACTTTTGCAACCCAGCTCGGGCGCGTGGACCGTCGCAATCGCGCTGGCTCTATCGGGACTGGGGATGGGCGTCGCGATGCCCTCGTCGAGCTCGGTGATGGCCAATGAAGTGAAGGCGAATGAGTTCGGCGTCATGTCCGCGGCCCAGATGCTCGCGATGCAAGTCGGCGAAGTGGCCGGTATCCAGGTTCTCGAGACTGTGCAGCAGGCATTGGTCCGTCGACGTGGACTGATTCACGCCAAGCCCGGACCGGCGTTGCTGGACACATTCCATTTGCCGTTTCTCATCGGCGCGTGTGTCGGCGCGCTCGGACTGTTCGCTTCGCTCTTCATGCGATCGATTCCGCGAGCGCGCTCGAAGAAGTTGCGTAGCTGACCGGTAGGCTTTGGACCTATGACCGACGAGATTATGCCCGGCTGTGAACCCTTCTCCGCCACCGGAAATTCGATGGGAGTGCTCGTATTGCACGGATTCACCGGTAATCCGTATTCGATGCGCCCGTTGGCCGAACGCTGCGCCAAGGCTGGCTACAGCGTGGAATTACCTCGACTTCCCGGCCACGGCACATCACTCGAGGACCTGGTGCCGCGGCGCTGGAGCGACTTCGTCGAGGTCGCGCTCAGCGCCTACGACGACTTGGCCGAACGATGTGACAAGGTCGCCGTCGTCGGCCTCTCGGTCGGCGGTGGGCTCACTGCGTTGATCGCCGAACGGCGGCCCTCGGTTGCGGGGTGCGTCTTCGTCAATCCGATGCTCAAGGGTCCCGGAGCCGAAATGGAGCAGGGACTGAAGGATTTGATCGAGTCCGGGCTTGAGGTGCTCGCGACCGACGGAGGATCGGACATCAAGAAAGCGGGCACGACCGAAGCGAAGTACGAGGGCTGGCCGCTCCGTGCGTTACAGAGCGTCATCGAGGGCGTCGAGGGCGTGGACGCCGACCTGTCATCGATCACGGCGCCGAGCCTCTTGCTCTCCAGTCGCGTCGACCACACGGTCGCCCCCGACAACGGCGACGAAATCGTCGAGAAGTCCTCGGGTTCCGTCGAACGAATCTGGCTGGAAGATTCGTACCACGTCGCGACGCTGGATAATGACCAAGAACTCGTCGAGCGTTCGACCGTCGAGTTCCTCGCGAAGGTGCTGGTGTAATGCCGAACCTTCGCCGTGAGGACGTCGCGCACGTCGCCAAGTTGGCGCGCTTGACGATGAGTGAAGCGGAACTCGATAAGTTCACCGAGCAACTCGGCCAGGTGCTCGATCACGCCAGTGACATGAACGCGCTCGATCTCGAAGGTGTGATTCCCACCGCACATCCGTTCGGACTGATCAACGTCGTTCGCGACGACGAACGGCGCGCCAGCCTCGATCACGACGTCGTGATCGCCATGGCGCCCGATGCCGAAGACGGGCGTTTCGCCGTGCCGCGAATCTTGGGCGATGCGCCGTGAAGAGCGTTCGTCAAACGGCGCTCGACGTTCAAAACGGCGACGCGAGCGCGCTCTCGGTGCTCGAAGAGTCGCTCGCGCACATCCGGGCACGTAACGATGAACTCAACGTCTTTCTTTACGTCGATGAAGAGGGCGCGCGGGCCGCCGCGAGCGCGGTTGACGAGCGCGTCGCACGAGGCGAGAACGTCGGCGCCCTCGCCGGAGTGCCGGTCGCTCTGAAGGACAACCTGTGTCAGACGGACATTCCCACGACCTGCTCGTCCAAGATCCTCGAAGGATGGCGCGCGCCCTACAGCGCCACGGTCGTCGACCGACTCTTGCTCGCCGGCGCCGTCCCCGTTGGCAAGACCAACCTCGACGAGTTCGCGATGGGCTCGTCGACCGAGAACTCCGCCTTCGGTCCCACGAAGAACCCACTCGACACGACCCGAGTGCCCGGTGGATCCTCCGGTGGCTCGGCTGCCGCAGTGGCGGCCGACATGACGCCGCTCGCTCTCGGCAGTGACACCGGCGGCTCGATTCGTCAGCCGGCCGCGCTGTGCGGGCTGATCGGCGTCAAGCCGACCTACGGTCTCGTCTCTCGCTACGGTCTCATCGCTTTCGCTAGCTCGTTGGACCAGATCGGTCCGCTCACCAAGACCGTCGCCGACGCCGCGATGGCGCTCGAGGTGATCGCGGGGCACGACCCGCTCGACTCGACGTCGCTCCCCGAGCCGTCCCCCTCGCTCGTCGCGCACGTCGAAGACGGCGTCGCGGGCAAGCGCATCGGCGTGGTGCGCGACCTCATTGACGGCGCGGACGATGAGGTCGTGGCCGCAGTCGATCGCGCGGTCGAAGTGCTCCGGGAGGCCGGCGCCACCATCGTCGAACTCTCGGTGCCCGAGTTCCGTTTGGGACTGAGCGCGTACTACTTGATCGCTCCGGCCGAGGCCTCGAGCAACCTCGCGCGCTTCGACGGTGTCCGTTACGGGCTGCGCGTGAACGCCGACGACGTCACCGCGATGATGGAAGCGACGCGCACCGCCGGCTTCGGCGACGAGGTGAAACGACGCATCATGCTCGGCACGTACGCGCTCTCGGCCGGCTACTACGACGCCTATTACGGACAGGCGTTGAAGGTCCGTACGCTCACGATCGACGCCTTTCGCCGCGCCTACCAAGAGGCCGACTTGCTGCTCGGTGCGACGACGCCGTCAGTCGCCTTCGAATTCGGCTCGAAGACCGCCGACCCGATGGCGATGTACCTGTCGGACGTCTTCACCATTCCCAGCAACCTCTCCGGTGAGCCGGCGATCTCGATTCCCTTCGGCACGGGTGAGGCGGGACTGCCGATCGGGGTGCAACTGCTCGGTCCGGGTCGCAGTGAAGCACAACTGTTCGCGGGCGCGCGCGTCCTCGAGATCGCGGACGGACGACCATGACCTTGAGCGGCGGCTGGGAGATGGTGGTGGGTCTCGAGGTCCATACGGAACTCAAGACCAACACCAAGATGTTCTGCGGATGTGCCAACGCCTTCGGCGCCGCGCCGAACACCAACGTCTGTCCGGTCTGTCTCGGGCTTCCCGGTTCGTTGCCTGTACTGAACGTGCGCGCTGTCGAATTGGCGATGGCGATCGGGACCGCTCTCCACAGCACGATCTCGCCGTCCACGTTTCACCGTAAGAACTACTTCTATCCCGACATGCCCAAGGACTTCCAGATCAGTCAGTACGACTTGCCGATCAACGCCGGCGGTTACCTCGACTTGCCGGATGGTTCGCGGGTGTCGATCGAGCGCGCCCACCTCGAAGAGGACACCGGCAAATCGACGCACCTCGGCGGTAGCGGTCGCATCCACGGCGCCGATCGTTCACTCGTCGACTACAACCGGTCGGGTGTGCCATTGGTCGAGATCGTCTCGGGTCCGGACATTCGAAGTTCGTCCCAGGCCCGGACGTACGCCGCCGAGCTTCGCGGGATCTTGATCGCGACCGGCGCCTCGGACGGACGAATGGAAGAGGGTTCGATGCGCATCGACGCCAACGTCTCGGTGCGCCGTCCGGGAGAGCCGTTGGGCACCCGCTGTGAGATCAAGAACCTGAACTCGCTGCGCAGTCTCGTTCGCGCCATTGACTTCGAAGCGGCGCGACAAGTTGCGTTACTGGAAGGGGGCGGCTCCGTTCGTCAAGAGACTCGGCATTGGGACGAGAATCTCGGCTCGACCTCGACGATGCGCGTCAAAGAGGAGGCCGATGACTACCGCTACTTCCGAGAGCCTGACCTCGTCGATCTCGTCCCGGACCAGGCGTGGCAGGACCGAGTTCGCGATGGTCTCAAACCGATGCCCGCCGAGCGCCGCGCCGCACTCACGCAACGTCTCCGCGATCGCGCACCCGCACTCCTCGACGCGCTTGAGGTGGTGATCGACCTCGGTCTCGACCCCTACGTGATCGCCGCCCTCGATGCCGAGGTCGACGCGGATCTCGCCTTCGCGCGCGCCGCCAACGAGATCGCCAGTGACCTCGTTCACGCGGATAACTTGAGCGTCGAGTCCTACGTCGCGACGCTGCTCATGGAACAGAGTGGCGACCTCTCCGCGACCCAGGCCAAGGCGGTCCTCGTAGAGATTCTCGCGAACGGGGGGGAACCGGTGTCGATCGCGCGGAACAAGGGGTTCGAGCGACTCGCCTCCGACGCTTTGAGCGAGGTCGTGGCCACATTGATTGAAGAGAACCCGGACGAGTGGTCACGCTACCGCGACGGTGACGAGAAGCTGGCGCAGTTCTTCATTGGCCAGGTGATGAAACTCACCAAGGGCCAGGCGAACGGTAAAGAAGTGATCGCCGCACTCCAAGCGCGTCGCTAAAGGTCCTTCGCTGACGTCAGGACGGTGGCACGAAGAAGTAGGTTCTTGCCATGCGTCGCATCCCCCTCTTCCTCGCGGCAGTGCTGAGCATGAGCGCAGTCGCGACGAGCGTGAGCGGCGCCGATACGACCACCACCACGTCCACGTCGACCACCACCACGACCACGAAGCCCCCCGTCGTGCATCGTCGCGTCGCGGCGTTGACGGGCCTCCCGGACCCGACCGCCGTCACCAAGCGCCGTTCGGCGCTCACCATCAAGATCGACAACACACCTCAAGCTCATCCGCAGTACGGGGTCAACGAAGCCGACGTGGTGTACGAAGAGATCGTCGAGGGTGGGATCACCCGACTGGCCGCCATCTTCAATTCGAACTTGCCGACCAAGGTCGGACCCGTGCGATCGGTTCGCCGCACGGACCGTGAGATCGTCTTTCCCATCGGCGGGATATTCGCGTTCTCCGGTGGCGCCCAGTACGCCATCGCCAGTATCGAGACGGCGCCGGTCAAGTTGATTGATCAATCGAGCGCCGGAGCCGCGATGTTCCGCGACCTCACGCGTCCGCCGCCGCACAACCTGTTCGCCAACGCAGTGCTGCTCATGAAGGAGGGTGGCAAGGTCCATACGCCGCCGGCGCTCTTCAGCTACCTGCCCCGCAACGCGCCCCCGGTCGGCGCGCCGGCCGGTTCGTTCACGGTGAATTTCGCATCGGGCTTCGCGACGTCGTATCTGTGGGACGCGACGACGCACGATTGGCTGCGCTCGATCTTCGGCGCGCCCGACGTCACGGCGACCGGTGTGCGGGTGGCACCGACCAACGTGATCGTGATGAGCGTGAATTACTACGGTGGCGTCGGCGTCGAAGGCTCCTACGCCCAGATGGTCGGCTCGGGTCCGGTCGAGATCTTCTCCGACGGTCGCCTTCAGAAGGGGACGTGGTTCCGACGCAAAATCCGAATGAAGACCGCCTACCGCTCAGCGTCGGGCAAGGTCATTGCCCTGCGGCCCGGTCAAACGTGGGTCGAACTCCTCGTGACCGGTGAGACCGTCAGCGTCTACGCGCATCGCTAGTTCGTCGGGCGTGACGACGACTTCATCACCATCGACGTCAGGAATGTGCGAACTACGTCGCGCATTTCGACGCTCGTACCATCACTGGCGTCCTCGAGAAACTCGCTCGAATGGTCCGGCGCAGAGAAAGAAGCCTCCGCTACCTGGTAATCCTCTTGTGCTGTGGCGTCAGATGTGCTTAGATGAAGACGTGGCGACCCGTAACGACATTCTCGTGGTGGTAGTAGGCGCGCGGCGCCGGTAGTCACGCTCACACGTACTCTGGAGGCCTCCCAAACATGGGAGGCCTTTTTGCTTATCTAAGAACAAAGGAACATTGTGCAACTCACAGGAGCCCAGGCACTGATCAGGAGCCTCGAACAAGAGGGCGTCGACAC
>Ga0208357_1001383_pt1 | contig 17634 bp, 17 predicted proteins | sample NGESurdeep092012_6_FD_184487 | JGI IMG/M metagenome (GOLD analysis project Ga0208357, IMG submission 184487) | Arctic peat soil microbial communities from Barrow, Alaska - NGEE Surface sample F52-2 deep-092012 (SPAdes) | ecosystem: Environmental > Terrestrial > Soil > Wetlands > Peat ... | reverse complement strand
CAGGGCTACAGAGTAGAGGGAGACTCCGATGGGGTAGAAGACGGAAGCCAGGACGGCTCGGTGGGGGTCGAGGAGAAGGAGGCAGGCGCAGGCGAGAGCGAGGAAGGCGAGGGAAAGTGTTTTGGAGAGGCCCTTGCGGCGGAGGAGCCAGGCAGAGGCGAGGGCGGCGGCGAGATGGAGGACTCCGTTGAGGGTGAGGTGGAGGGTGCCTTGCCAGGTTCCGGCCTTGAGGGCTGGGGTGTTTTGGATGATGAAGAAGGCGGCGGAGTCGAGCCAGATTAAGGCGGTAAAGGCCAGGAGGACTTGGGGGAAGGTGAGGGAGGTGGGGACGTTGGCGTAGCTGCCGATGGCGGGAAGCATTCCCTCAGGGGCTAAAGCCCCATTCTCACTCGTGTCCCTCATGGACGGGCTGAAGCCCGTCCCCTTCAAAACAAAGTTGACGGTTTTGTTCTGGGTGGAGCGGCCGGTGATCTGGCCTCGGTTGTTGGCACCGTGCTCGATGACGATGGCGGCGAGACAGAGGGCGGCGGCGGTGAGGGCCTGGGCTTTAGGGGATGCGGTGAAGAGTGGAGGGAAGTTGCAGAGGAGATAGCCTAGGCCGGTGCCGAGGCCGACTTTGAGGAGCAGGTTGCCGGTGCCGAGCCACGAGCGCAGGTGGGTGACGAGGGTGACGGTGAGGATGCCGAGGCCGGTGCCGATGAGGAAGGCGGTGGCGATGCTGGTGAGGAGTGAGAGGTGCAGCAGGGTGAGGAGGGCCGCGGTGGCGCAGAGTGCGAGGCCTGCCTGGAGACGGCGGCTGGGGGAGGGGAGAAGCGCGGTGCGGGGGGTGAGGAGGCTGAAGAGGATTCCGCCGAGGGCCATGGCGGCCATGACGAGTTTGAGGTGGGCGTCGGCGATGTGGAGTTCGGCTAGACGGTTGAGGAAGGCGAACTGCGCGAAGATCAGGAAGTAGACGTAGGTAATAGCGACGAGCGCGACACCTCGCCATCCGGCCAGATGTGGCGTGCGGGTCAGGGTTTGGTCAGCGTGCTTCATCGCTCAACCATCCTCGGCTGAGGCCGATGAGTTGAAGGACGGCGAGGGCACCGTCGGAGAGGGCTACGGTGATCCATCCTGCGGGGAGTGCTCCGGTTGCGACTTGGGTGAGGACGAAGAGGGCTACGATGCCTCGCGTGAGGGCGGTGAGGAGCCAGACAACTTCGAGCTTTTCGGTGAAGCGGTGGCTCGTGATGAGGAGCGCTCCGTAGAAGCAGGCGAGGCCGGTGGAGAGGACGAAAGCTCCGATGTAGGAGAGGTAGGGGAGCGCTGCGGCGGGCGCTTCGAGGCGCATGAGATGGAGCGTTAATGCGGGCGCGGCGAGGAGGAGGATTCCGGTGGAGGTGTCGGATAGGCCCGTGAGGAGCTGGTAGGTGAGGAGGAGACGATGTCTCATAGGGTGGAGCTCGGGATGCTGAGGATTTGGGTGTTGGGGATTTGGGCGTAGGCTGGCTCGCGGAGGAGCCGGGAGGCGTCGATGAGCCAGTCTGCGGAGGCTATGAACATGAGGAAGCCGACGAGCAGGCGGAGGGCGTAGAGGAGGTTGCGCTCGGGGCCGGGAATCATGGTGAAGGAGGGTTGCGAGCCTTCGCGCCAGCCGGCGATGAACATGAGGATCACGTAGGCGAGGACGCTTAGGTTCCAGGTGTAGAAGGACCACGTGCCGTTGAAGATCCAGCCGCCGTCGCCGAGGAGTTCGACCATGACGAAGATGAGGAGGGCGGTGACGAAGCCGGCCATGGCGAGGAGGGAATGGCCGACGAGGCCGTCGGTGAACTTGAAGTGGTCGAGGACGCTGGGGAGGAAGAGTGCCCAGCCGGTGGGGACGAGGATGGCCCACCAGAGGAGGAAGGCGAGGCGCCAGCGGCGGGTGTTGGGGTGCCATTCGAAGGCGGCGAAGTAGGCGGGGATGAGCGGGATCCAGAGGAGGAGGCTGGCGAGGGAGATGTATTGGGTGGGGCGGTGGTTGCTGACGTCGGCGCGGCCGAGGCCGAGGCAGAGAAGGGACTCGGCGACGAAGATGACCCAGGAGAGGGTGAGGGCGCGGGAGGGCGAGGGCTTGCGGCGGGTGAGGCCGAAGGGGAGGAGAAGGAGGATGGCGATGACGACGAGGGTGGATTCGAGCTGGCTGGCTCCGGTGGGGCCTCCGGTGGCGGGGTTGATGGGGGGATAGAGCGTGGGGCTGGCGGAGATGTAGAGCAGGATTGGGACGGTGAGGAGGAGGGCGAGGCCGATGATTTTTCCGGCGTGGGCGGTCTGTGGAGATTTGACGAAGGCGTAGGTGAGGAGGAGCCAGACGGCGAAGACGGCGAGGGGGAAGAGGACGCGGGAGTAGCCCGTCCAGTCGAGGAAGAGCTTGCCGCTGGAGTGGCCGGTGAGCCAGGTGATGGAGCCGACGACGAGCGCGGTGGCCCAGATCCAGAGGATGGGGCGGGCCCAGCGGGCGGCGGGCTGGCGGTCGACGGCGTAGACCTTGAAGAGGAAGGCGAGGAGCGGGAGGCTGACCCAGCCGTAGAGCTGGAGGTTGAGATGGACGGGCATCCAGCGGCCGTAGGTCCAGGTGTCGAGTAGGTGGTTGAGGCTGGGGAAGAGGAGCATCGCGGCGAGGAGGACCCCGATGGCGTTGGCGAAGACCAGCCAGGCGAGCGAGTGCCAGGCGGTGTAGGCGTAGACCTGGGGGGTGGTGGTGGCTTGTGGGGAGGCGGGGCTAGATGGGCTGGGGCTCACGGATCCTCCCATCGTGCATCTCGACGAGGCGGTCGCAGCGTTGGGCGAGGCTGCGGTCGTGGGTGGCCATGACCAGGGTGACGCCTTCGGTGGCTGCGATGTCGAGGAGAAGTTGAAAGACGGTGGCGCTGGTCTTCTCGTCGAGGGAGCCGGTGGGCTCGTCGGCGAGGAGGATGCGCGGGCTGTTCATGAGGGCCCGGCAGAGGGCGGTGCGCTGGCGCTCGCCGCCGGAGAGTTTTTGGATGCGGTTGTTGAGGCGGTGGCTGAGGCCGGTGCGGTCGGTGAGCTGCTTGAGGCGGGCGCGGGCGGTGTGGCGGTCGACTCCGGCGGCAACGGTGGGGATGAGGCAGTTTTCTTCGAGGGTGAGATCGGGGATGAGGTTGTGCATCTGGAAGACGAAGCCGATCTCGTGGCGGAGGAGATGGAGGCGGCTGCGGTGTTGATTGAGCTCGACGCTGTTGACGGAGATGCGGCCGCGGTCGGGATCGTCGAGGCCGCCGAGGAGATGGAGGAGGGTGCTTTTGCCGCAGCCGGAGGGGCCGGTGAGGGCGACGGTCTGGCCTTCGATGGCTTCGAAGTTGACGCCGTTGAGGACGGTGATGGCACCGTCGTCGTAGCTTTTCCAGACGTCAGTCGCGCGGAGGACGATGCTGGTGTGGGTGGTTTGGGAAGAGGGGGATGTCATTCGAAGCGGAGGGCCTCCACGGGTCGGACACGCATGGCGTAGATGGCCGGGTAGAGCGCTCCGGCTACTCCGGTAAGGAGGGCGAGGACGATGACGATGAGGACGACGACTGCCTGGATGGAGACGTCGACGTAGCCGTGGAGTGCGGGAACGAGCTTTAAGACGAGGAGGAATCCAGCGCCGATCAATAGCCCGGTGATGGCGCCGATGACGGAGACTAGAGCGGACTCGCCGAAGATCATGCCGGCGATCTGGAGATTGGAGAAGCCGCTGACGCGGAGGATGGCGATCTCCCGGATGCGGGTGAAGACCGACATGATCATGGTGTTGGCGACGCCGAGGCCGCCGAGGAGGAGGCCGCAGCCTCCGACGGCCCAGGCGGTGGCTTTGAGGATTTTGAATTGGGAGTAGGAGCGGGTGAACTCCTGATCTTCAAGGGCGACGAGGGTGGGGAATTTTGCTTTCACCATTGCTTTGAATTTGGTCGCATCGTTCTTGTCATGCAGCTTGACGGTGATGACGGAGGACGAGCCTTCCTTGTGGAAGAAGGCCTGGGCCGATTTGAGGGGCATGAAGACGCCGCCATCTTCGAAGCCGTTGGCGGTCTTGATGATTCCGATGACGTGGAAGGTGCCGTGGCCGATGGCGACGTGGCTGCCGATGGAGGAGTGGAGAAATTCCGCGGCTCGCTCGCCTAAGACGACGCCGTCGGTTTGCTTGCCGAAGTCGCTGCGAGAGCCGTCGACCCAGGTGGCTTTGCGGAGACGTGCATCGGACTCGGTGATGCCGAAGCAGGTGATGATGGGGTGGTCGGAGCTGGAGACGATGCCGAAGAGCACGGGGTCGGCGTGCTGGACGATGGGCCAGGAGGCGATGTCAGCTACGGCGGAGGCGGGGACATCGGAGAAGAAGAGATCCGAGACGTTGCGCTCAAAGACGATGATCTGGCTATCGCTGGAAAGGATGCCGGAGAACATGCCGACGGCTCCTTGCAGGATGGTGACGATGGTGAGCATGGCAGCGACGCTGAAGGCGATGCCGGCGATGCTGATGACTGATCGAATGCGGTGTCGAAGCAGATTTGTAAAAATCAGCTTGAGAAAGATCATGCAGCTCCTCGAACGGATTTTTCGCAGGCATTGGCGATGATATCGTCGGCCTCGCTGTTCAGCTGACTGCGTAACTGTTGCAGGAAAGCAATGCCGGGCCTGAGGCGAACGACTCGCTCGAGCATGCGGTCGCCAATATCGATAAGACGAGTGAGGCGTTCGACGGCGTTGGGGACGCCGACGGTGAGGGCAATGTTGGGCCTGCCGAGGGAGGCATCGCGGGAGCCGGTTTTACCGCTTTCAGCGGGGGTGTGGAGCACGTCTTTGAGGTCGTCGACGATCTGATAGCTGAGACCCCAGCAGATGGCAACTCGCTCGAGGAGTTGCAACTCAGCGGCGGAAGCTCCGCCGAGTATGCCGGGCAGAACGAGAGTGAGACGGATGAGCGAAACAGTTTTACCCATGGCGATGCGTTCGGTGGTTTGCTGGTCGTGGCTGAGCGAGGCGTAATTGAGGTCCATGCTCTGGCCGTTGAGGAGGCCGCCGACGCCGAGATACTGATCGAGATACGCCATCGCAGTTTGTTGACGATTCTGTTCGCAGCGGGTCTGTGCGCAGCCGGTCTGTGCGCAGCCGGTCTGTGCGCAGCCGGCGATGGCTCGCCAGGTGAGGGCGTAGGCCTTGTTGATGAGGGCGAGCGCGGCGAGGATTGCGTGGGCCTCACCAAACTGAAGATGAGTGCAGGGCTCTCCGCGGCGCTGCTGGGCATCGTCCATGCAGGGGAGGTCGTCAAAGAGCAGAGAGGCGGTATGGAAGTACTCCAGCGCGATGCCGAGTTCGGTGGCATGCGCATCGGGCAGGGCATAGGCAGCGAACATCTTTCCGACGATTTCGGGTCGGACGAGGCTGCCGGGATTGCCGAGCACATGCTCGAGCGCCGCTTTGAGATGCGGCTCAGTATCAGCGGGAAGCGGGAGGTAGTCCGCTAGAGCGTTTTTCAGGTTCCTTTGATTCACATGCGTCATGGATTTCCTGTGTTGCCTCTCGGCAAACGCATGAGGTCTAGATGCTTCGAAACGATGAATTGTCAATATGGAACCCATGGGTGAAGGATACGCGCTGTCTGGGTAATGAGACGGGGATGTCAGACGGTCGATAGCAGGGGGAGGCCCGAATTGGCATGACGATTTGTTCATTGGGTGCGAGCCTTGGCGGCATCAAAGAGGGGGGAAGGGCTTACCATCGGATGATGCACTTGCTGCTGGTCGAAGACGAGCTCGAAATCCAAGGTTTTCTGAAGACGTCGCTTGCCGATGCTGGATACGTGGTGGACGTTGCGGGGGATGGGAAGACGGCTGAGGGCCTGGCATCGGCTAAGTGCTATGACGTGTTGATCGTGGATCTGGGTCTGCCGGATCAGGACGGTATCGACCTGATCCTGAGGCTTCGCCAGCTTGGGGTGAGCAGCCCGGTATTGATTTTGTCGGCTCGGCGGTCGGTGGATGATCGGGTGCGCGGATTGGAGCAGGGTGGGGATGATTATTTGACGAAGCCGTTTGCGCTTGCGGAGCTGCTGGCTAGACTGCGCAATCTGCTGAAGAGAAAGGCATCGGCTGAAGCGAGTCCGACGATTCTGCGGGTCATGGATCTGGAGTTGGACCTGCTGAAACGGAGGGCTTCGCGGGGCGACGAGGTGCTCAGTCTGAGTCCGCAGGAGTTTAGCTTGCTGGAGTATCTGTGCCGGCACGCTGGTCGAGTTGTCACGCGGTCGATGCTGCTGGCGGAGGTTTGGGGGATGCGAATCCAGCCCGATACGAACGTGGTGGACGTTCATATTTATCGGCTTCGCGGTAAGGTTGATACAGAAGGGCGCGAGCCACTGATCAAGACGCTGCGAGGTGTAGGGTATGTCCTCAAAGACCGATAGAGTACGGATGCGGAGCGCGGCGTGGCGCATCTCGCTGGGGGCGACGCTGGCGTTCGCGTTTGGGACGTCGCTGGTTTTTGCGGGACTGCATCGTTTTGTTGCGAACGATATTCAAAGACGAAGTGATGCGTGGCTGTCGGGCGAGGTGGAGGTGCTGGGGGATGTGGCTGAGCGGACTCCGAAGGATCGCCTGTACGGACGGGTGGTGGGTGAAGTTGCGGAGCTGGCAAGTAAAGAGGTTCCCGATAAATTGGGGTCCGGGAGCAGCGAAAACGGTTCTGTGTTTTTTCTCCAGGTGGGACGTGATGGCTCGTCGCAGTTGTGGGTGGGCGCTGGTAATGGACAGGCAAATCTGAGTGCGATCCGGGCGAGCAAGATCAAACCGGATGTTCCATTCCATCTGCAGGTGAAGGGGTTCGATATTCCATTTCGTGTAGCGTCGGCGCGGATGGATGATGGAAGTTCGATTTATCTTGGGCTCTCGGAACGAGACGAATTGCGGGTGCTGAGAAATCTTCGGATTCGCTTTTTATCGTTTGGCTTGCTGATAATTTTGTTCGGCTTTGGGATCGTGTTCTATACGACGCGACGGATGCTGGGGCATGTGCGGGAGATAACCGAGGCAGCATCGAGGATCGGGAGATCGGATCTGAGTAGCCGGGTGCCGACGACGCAATATAACGACGAGATTGGGAACCTGGCGCGGACTCTGAATACGATGCTGGATCGGATCGAGAGCTCGGTGCATCAGCTTCATACAATCACGGATTCCTTGGCGCATGATCTGCGTAGTCCGCTGACGGCCATCCGCGGAAAGCTGGAGATGTATCTTTCAAGCGGTGTCCGCAGTGAACACGGAGAGCCGGTCGTGTCCGCGATCGATGAGCTGGATCGGCTGACAGAGTTTCTGAATACGTCGCTGGACGTGGCCGAGGCAAGAGCCGATGCGCTCAGGCTGTCGCGTTCGGAGATGGATCTGGATGAGCTGGTTCGGGTGATGATGGACCTGTATGAACCGTGCATGTCGGAGAGCGGCCTGCGCATGCAGCTACGCAGTGCGGGCGCGGTGCGGGTTTATGCAGATGCTGCGCTGATCCATCGGATGGTTGCGAATCTTCTGGATAATGAGCTGAAACATATTCCGGCTTCGTGCACGATTGTGATTTATCTGCAGGTGGAGAAGGACGTTGCGACGCTGATTGTGGAAGACAATGGACCTGGTTTCGCGGCGGAAATCTGTAGCCAGATGTTTGAGCAGCGAGTGAAGGGCGAAGGCTCGAGCGGTCATGGACTCGGGCTGGCGTTTGTGCAGGCGGTGGTTCGCGCGCATGGGGGTGATGTTACGGCTTCGAACCGGGAGGAAGGTGGAGCGCGGCTGACCATCCTGTTGCCCTGTGCGTTACCAAATCGCGCGGAAGGAATCCTGCCGGCTGCGGTGATGGCAGGATAGCTCGTCCACAAGAGGTGCTCGGGAATCTTCGGTAGGTTGGAGCAGGTTTTGGATCATCGATTTATGGAGCAGCGATTCGTCTGCCGTGTCTTGCTTTCTCTGCTTTGTGGAGTTCAAGGTGTCGCTACGATTGCGATCGATCTGAACCGGACGCACGCGACGAATCCAGGCTGGGTGCGCCATGCGAGGTTTCACGTGGTCTGGCAGACGCTGACGATGGCGTTGCTGGCGGTGGTGGAAGTTGGATTGATATGGGGGAAGATTGTTGGCGAGGGGACAGGTTTTTACCTGGCGTTGGTTCTCGCGGGGTTGTCGCCGGTGGCGTTTCTGTTGGCTTGGGTGGCGCGGAAGTCGTTCGATGGGGCATTGTCGGACCCGAACGGGATTCCGTCTTTGCGCGTAACTTTTTTTCGCAGAGAAAGATCTTTGGATATGAATATGGTGGCCGTTGTGACAGCAATGCTTTTTCTGGCAGTGATTGGATTAGCGTATCGCGGATGAGGGCGGCCAGGACTCGTGGGCGTCGTGAATGGTCTCGTGAAATTGAGGGTGTTCCGGGGCCCGGGAGACGTTTCATCGTAGAGCTTGGTTGAGCAGTTGTTGTCACGCGGGAAGCGTAGACTGGGTTGGTTAAACGAATCGCTGAATGGAGAAAAAGATGATCGTTATTGATACGGAACATGTTGACCTCGCCACACCGACGGGCACGATGCGGACCCATATTGCGCGCCCTGCAGCGCCGGGGCGGTACCCGGGCATTCTTCTGTATTCCGAGATATTTCAAGTGACGGCGCCGATCCATCGCACGGCTGTTCAGCTGGCTGGACATGGGTATGTGGTTGCAGTGCCTGAGGTATATCACGAGTATGAGCCTGCGGGGACGGTGCTGAAGTACGACCAGGAAGGTTCGGACCGGGGCAATACGTTGAAGACGACGAAGCCGGTGCAAGCCTATGACGACGATGCTCAGGCAGTTCTCCAACATCTCTCGCTGCGCGAAGATTGCACGGGAAGGCTCGGCGTGATGGGCATCTGCATGGGCGGCCATCTGGCCTTCCGCGCTGCGATGAACCCGGAGGTCCTTGGGGCCGTCTGCTTCTATGCGACGGACATTCACAAGGGCGGGCTGGGGGAAGGAATGAAAGATAACTCGATGGCGCGGGCGCCGGAGATCAAGGGTGAGTTGCTGATGGTATGGGGCAGGCAGGATCCGCACATTCCGACCGAGGGTCGAATGAAGGTTCTGGAGCGGCTGAATGAGATTGGAACCCGGCTGAACTGGCACGAGGTGAACGGCGCTCACGCGTTCCTGCGCGATGAAGGGGTGCGGTATGATCCGGATCTTGCGAGGTCGATGTTTGGGCTGGCGCTTGATCTCTTCCACCGCACGATCGCGGTAGGTGCGTAGAGTCGATGGTTATTCTATGTACCTTCTGAGCCAGGGATCCTCGGTATGCGTGAGTTCCAAGGTCGTGCCGTCAAAGACGACCTTGCCCTCGTTGAGCACGAGGAACCTGGTTTCAGCGGCGATGCCCCCATTGGGTATGGATTCCATGCAGTGCTTTTGCAGATTGTACCGGTGAGTCGCAAGGGTGACGGCATCCTGGAGGCGATGGGTGATCAGCAGGCAGGTGGTATGGGAAACGTCACGCTGTTTTACAACCAACTCGATGATGGTGTTTGAGGTGATCGGATCGAGACCTCCGGTCGGGGAATCGTAGAGGATCAAGTCTGGCCGGCTGATGATTGCGCGGGCAATGGAAACGCGGCGTCGCATGCCGCCACTGAGTTCTGATGGAAATCTGTCGATCGCCTTCTCAAGCTCGACAAATTGAAGCACCTCTACTACCCGTGCATGCACCTCGACTGGATCGACATGCTCCTCGATCAGGCGATACGCAACATTATCCTCGACATCGAGCGAGTCAAACAGAGCGCTCTCCTGAAAGACCATGCCGATGTGAGCTCGCATCTCAAAGAGTTCGCGCTGCGTCATGTCTTTGAGGGAGCGGCCGAAGACTCGGATTTCGCCACTGTCGGGCTCGATCAGGCCATTCGCGAGCTTCATCAGAACGCTTTTGCCGCCGCCGGCGGGGCCGAGAAGTATGCGCGTCTCACCATGGGCTACGGCGAAGGTGACGCCAACCAGCACCTGGTTCCCTTCGAAACCGATCGACACGTTTTCAAATTCGAGCATGGGCTTGCTCGCTGCGATCAGCTCCGATATTTGCGAACTTACGAGCGTGTCGGCCATCGCCTACCTTCCGAAGATCCCGATCATCAACTGGGTGACGAGGAAATCGATGAGAATGATGAGCACGGAGGAAGCAACAACGGCCTGGGTTGTCGACTGACCTACACCGCGGGTGCCGCCGGTGGTCTTCAAGCCATAGTAGCAACCGACGGTGGCGATGATGAAGCCGGAGAAGAGAGGCTTGATGAGTCCCTCGATGATATCGCCGTGGACCAGGGACATGTAGCCGGTGTGGAAGAAGGTTCCGGCGTTGAGCTTGAGCAAGGTGACGGACACGAAGGCGCCGCCGGCGATTCCGCAGGCGTCAGAAATGATGGTGAGAAAAAAGAGCATGAAGACGGTGGCGACCAGACGAGGAGTGACCAGTTTGCGGATGGGATCGGTTCCGAGGGCTCGCATCGCGTCGATCTGTTCGGAGACTTTCATCGAGCCGAGTTCGCTGGCCATGCCCGAAGCGTTGCGACCGGAGACCATCAATCCGGTCAGAACGGGGCCTAGCTCCTTGATCATGGAGAGCGCGACGAGTTCACCGGTCATGTTGACGGCGCCGAATTCCTTGAGGGAGACGGCGGCCTGAAGGGCGAGGACGCAGCCGGTGAAGAAGCCCGTGAGGACGACGATCGGGAGGGACCCGACGCCGATGGAGTCCATCTGGGTGAAGGTGTCGGCGATATAGCGGGGTTGCGAAAAGATGTTGCCGACAGCGCGGCCGCACAGCAGGGAATAGTCCTGCACGGAGGCGACAATGGTCTTGGCGTAGGCTTCTGGAGAGATGAATCTCATGCGATCGCTTGGCTCAGGGTATCAGATGCGGGCAGGGTCCCTGTTGGTCGCATTCTCTGCTATCTGGCTGAGAGTGCTCGCGGGATGAGAAAATAGTGAGATGGCTCAAGGAACCAACCAGACGTGTGGAGGGACGATGACAGCCGCCGTTCTGCGTGGGCAGGAAGATCTCCGTATTGAGCAGGTGCCGATGCCTGAGGCCGGGGCCGGGGAGTTGGTCCTGCGGGTGGGCGCAGCGCTGACCTGCGGCACGGATCTGAAGGTTTACCGGCGCGGATACCACGCGAAGATGCTGACGCAGGATCGGCTTTTTGGGCATGAGCTTGCTGGAACTGTGGTGCAGGTGGGAGAGGGGGTTACAACGTTCGCGATGGGCGACAGGGTTGTTCCGCTGAACTCGGCACCTTGCGATGTTTGTTTTTACTGCCGCAACCGGCAGCAGAATCTTTGCGACGACCTGCTGTTCAACAACGGAGCGTATGCGGAATTTATTCGTGTTCCGGCGCGCATTGTTGCGAAGAATACTTTGCGTCTACCTGACGATATGCCGTTTGAATATGCGGCACTGACGGAACCTCTCGCGTGCGTTGTGCGGGGGCTGGAGGAGTCGAATGCGCGGGCCGGGCAGACGGTGATCGTGCTTGGTGCGGGGCCTATCGGCCTGCTGTTTATTCACACCGCGTCGCTGATAGGCTTGCATGTGATCGCGGTCGTGAAACGCAAGGACCAGGTGGCTACGGCGCTGCACTTTGGGGCTGAACAGGTTGTCCGCATTGCGGATGTTGCGGACCCGATTGCTGCAGCGCGCGCGCTGACGGCGGAGGGACGTGGAGCGGACCTGGTGATCGAGGCGGTCGCGACTCCTGAGGCCTGGCAGTGGGCGGTGCAGATGGCGCGCAAGGGCGGGCTGGTGAATCTTTTTGGGGGGCCGCCGGCTGGCACTACGGTTGCATTCGATACGAACCTTATCCACTACTCCGACCTTACGCTGCGGGCGAGCTTCCACCACACGCCCGCAACCGCGCGTCGGGCTTTCGAATGGATTGCCTCAGGCAAATTTCTTTGTCGCGATTTTCTTACGGGCGTGGCGAACATCGAGGAACTGCCGGAGGTTTTTAGCCGGATGCTGGTGCGGCCTGCCGAGGGAATTGCTCCTGATATTAAAACTGTCGTATTCCCTGGTGCCGTTGCGCAAACTGCGGAGACAGAGCATTGCGAGGAGCACGCATGAGCGCCCTTGCGAATACGGCTGCAGAGGCGGCGGATGACCGGCTGATCGGTGCTCCGAAGCTGTATGTGACGCCGGCGGTGCGGCCGTCGTTGGAGGAAGCGCAGGCGTGGTGCAAGACTCTGGCTACGACGCACTATGAGAATTTTCATGTGGCGACGTTCTTTCTGCCCGCCCAGCTGCGGCCGCATTTTCATAGTGTGTATGCGTTCTGTCGGACGTCGGATGATCTTGGGGATGAGGTGGCGGATACGGCGACGGCTACGCGCCTGCTGGGTCAGTGGCGCGGGATGTTGCACCAGTGCTTTGCTGAGCCTGAGCGTTCGCGGCACCCGGTTTTCGTGGCGTTGCAGCCGACAATCGAAGCGTGCCATCTGCCGGTGCAGCCATTCGATGATTTGATCTCCGCGTTTGAGCAGGACCAGGTTTATACGCATCACGAATCTCTGGCTACGCTTGAGGAGTACTCGCGCTACTCGGCGAACCCCGTGGGGCGGCTTGTGCTGCTGATGAGTGGGTATACCTCTGAAGAGTTGATGCTGCTGTCGGATGACATATGTACTGGACTGCAGCTCGCCAATTTTTATCAGGATGTGGTTGAGGATCGGGCGCGTGGACGGCGGTATATTCCCGGTGATGCGATGCGGCAGTTTGGCGTTACCGACGAGCAGCTTATCGAGCGCGACTTCGATGGCAAGGTGCGCGCCATGATGGAGTATCTGGTGAGTGATGCTCGCGACCGCCTGGTGCGCGGTCAACGGATTACGCATCTGGTATCGCGCGAGCTTGCGGCTACGCTTCAACTGTTCATCAATGGCGGTCACGCGATTCTGGATGCGATTGCGGCGCAGGGGTACGACACGCTGCGAGCGCGGCCGGTCGTGACCAAGGGTGCGAAGCTGCGGCTGCTCTGCGGTGCGCTGTTGGGGAAGGTCGGATCGATGTTTGCGGCGTCGAAGGATGCGAGCAAGGACCGCCCCGCATGACGATTGCACGATCCACTGAGTTGGCGGCGGCCTACGAGGCTTGTCGGGAGATTGCCCGGCGCGAGGCGAAGAATTTCTATTATTCGTTCAGGGTGTTGCCACGGCATAAATCCGACGCGATGTGCGCGGTGTATGCGTTCATGCGCAAGGCGGATGACCTTGCGGATGATGAGTCGATGTCGTTGGATGCGCGGCGCGAGGCTATGGCGGCGTGGACTGCTGAGTGGAGGGCATCGCGCACGTTGCCAGTGGCTGATGCGATCTTCATTGCGTTGAAGGACACGCAGGAGCGCTTCGCGATCTCCGACGAGTTGCTCGAACAGCTGGTGGCCGGGACCACTATGGACCTGGAGGCCAGGGTTGAGGGAGTCTGCAATCTTGAGCTTTGCGGGCCGGATGGGAAGCCGCATACGGTGCAGGTCTACGAAAGTTTAGCGGCGCTGCATCACTACTGCTATCTCGTCGCTTCGGTTGTCGGGCTCGTGTGTATCCGCATCTTTGGCTATACCGATCCACGCGCCGATCAGCTTGCTATCGATACCGGCATCGCCTTCCAGCTGACGAATATTCTTCGCGATGTGAGGGAAGACGCAGGTCGGGGAAGAATCTATATTCCTTCGGACGTTCTGCGTGATCATGGAGTGGATGCGTCGCGGATACTTGCACTCTGCGCTGGGGAGCCGATGAATGAGAAGGACCTCGCGCTCTTTCGTAGTCTCGAACTTCATGCACAGACGCTCTATCGCAGCGCGGATGAGCTGGTTCCGCTGCTTGACACTGATGCTCGGCCTGCGATGAGGGTGCTGGTGCGGATCTATCATGGTCTGCTGGATCGCATCGCTGCCGATTTGGCCGCGGTGTTTCGCGAGCGCGTGTCCGTGCCGACTTCGCAAAAATTGAGCATTCTCGCGGTTGGGATTCTGCAGTCTTTGAAGGTCAGGCTCGTCGGATGAGGGACAACGGTAGTGCGGACGTGCTGGTGATTGGTGCCGGGCTGGCAGGGCTGTCTGCTGCTGTCGCGCTCTCGAGTGCCGGCGCAAAGGTTGCGCTGGTTGAACGCAAGCCGCATGTGGGAGGGCGAGCGTATTCTTACGAGCATCCGGCGCTTGAAGAGGTGGTGGATTCGCAGCATGTGTTGCTCGGTTGCTGTACGAACCTGATCGACCTGTGCAGACTCGCGGGCGCGGATCGCCACATTCGCTGGTACGACGACATCACGTTTCTTGAGCCGGGTGGAGCGAGTGGGGCAGCGCGACGCAGCGATATTGGAGCTAGCTTTCTTCCGTCGCCGGGGCATTCTTCAGTGAGCTTCCTGCGGGCACCGATGCTTTCGGTTGTGGATAAGACTTCGATTGCGCTTGGGCTGATGGAGTTTTTGCGCGGCTATCCTTTGAGCGACGAGGAGCCGTTCTCTGCGTGGTTGAAGCGCACGAAGCAGACGGATCGCGCGATTCGCCACTTTTGGGAGCCGGTGATCCTGGGTGCGCTGAATGACACGTTTGAGCGTTGCTCGACGCGGTATGCGGGGCAGGTCTTTCACGAGTCGTTCATGAAGTCCGCGGAGGGTGGGCGGTTGGGGATACCGTCGCAGCCGCTGTCGGAGTTTTATGCGGCGGTTGCGCAGCGTGCGGAGCAGCGGGGAACGAGCTTGCATTTGCGGACCAGCATCGACCGCATCGAGTCCATGCCCGATGGTGCGTGGACGGCGACCGCGTCGGATGGATCGGTTCATCGTGCGGGTAGTTTGATTCTCGCGCTGCCGTTTGAGCAGACGGCGCGGCTGCTGGGAACGCTTCCTGAGAACGCTGTTCAGCGGCAGCGGATTTTGCCTGCGATGGAGCATTTTGTTCATGCGCCAATTACTACGATTCATCTTTGGTTTGACCGGGAGATTACGGACCTCGATCACGCCGCGCTGCTGGATACGCGGATTCAGTGGATGTTCAACAAGTCCCGTATTCGGCGGTTTGAAGAGGGCTCGGGTGTGGGGTCTGGGCAGTACCTTGAGTTGGTGATTAGCGCTTCGTTTGCTGAACTTCATGGGACGCGCGAGGAGATTGTGGGCGCTGCGGTGGAGGAGCTTGCGCGATTCTTTCCGGTGGTTCGCGAGGCGGTGATTGTGAAGTCGGGTGTGCTGAAGGAGGCTCGCGCTACGTTCTCTGTGGTGCCGGGGCTGGACCAGTTTCGGCCGACGCAGGATGCGGCTGGGGAGGGGCTTTATCTGGCGGGGGACTGGACCCGGACGGGGTGGCCGTCGACGATGGAGGGAGCGGTGAGGAGCGGGCGGCTTGCGGCGGAAGCGGTTGCGAGAGGGGCGGGCAACGAGGTTGGATTTCTTTCGCCAGATCTTGCGGCGACGGGGTTGATGCGGCTGCTCACGCGATAGCGAAGTTTTGAACAAGTCTCCAGTATTCCCTCAGCGGCTAAAGCCGCGTTGAACTCGCTAACTTACGGCGGGACTAAAGTCCCGCCCCTTCAAAACGAAGACTTATGCAGAGATTTCTTAGTGCGCTAGTAGGACTACACCGACGGCGACGAAGGCGGTTGCCAGCCAGCGGCGGTGATCGACCTTTTCGTTGAGGAAGAGTTTTGCTGCGATGGCATTGCCGATGTAGGTGAGGGAGGCTATCGCAGGCGCGGCCAGCGATAGCTCTGCGATGCTGAGCGCAAAGAGCATGGCGAAGAAGTTGAGTGCCATGCAGAGCGCTCCGATGACAAACTTTCCATCTGTCAGGACCGCCTTGATGGCGCCGGGGATGCCGCTGCGCTCGCGGATGAGGTCGAGGTCTCCGAGCTGGCGCATGCCTGCGGCGATGAGGACTTCGCCGGCGATGGCGAGGGCTGCGACGAAGGAGATCGCGGACCAGATGCGGACGGTTTGGGAGAGGATCATCGGCCTACTCCGGCATCCATCAGGTCGAGGTCGGCGTGCTCGGTGCGCGAGGGGCCTCCTGCTACGAATCCGACGGCGCAGACGATGAGGAGAATTCCGGCCCAGCGCGAGCGTGACATCTGCTCATGCAGCCAGAAGCGTCCCATGAGGGCGATGACCACGTAGCCGAAGGCGGTGGCGGGCATGACGAAGGTGAGATCGGCCCAGCTGAGCGCCGTGGTGTAGCAGGCGAAGAAGCCGATGAGGAGAATGATTCCGGCGTCGACGAAGGGATTGAAGAGGGCGTGCCAGAGGAGGCTGAGGTGATGCAGGTCGACGGCGCCGATTTGGCCCATGCCGCGAGACAGTAGGGAATCGCCAACGGACGCGGTCAACATGATGGCGATGAGGACGGCGTACTGCGACGGTTTTAGAGCGTGCTTCAAGGGTTCCTCTTCTGATGGAGCGTTTTGGGAGGAGCAAAAGAGAAAGGCGGAGCAGAAACGCTCCGCCTTTGGTTGTTCTGCGAGCTACTAGGCGTGCATGTTGGCGTTTTCCTGTGCCTTGAGCGCGTTTGCGTTCTTCTTGGCGCGGGAGGCCTTGTTGCGCTGTGAACGCAGCTTCATGAAGGCCTTGGCCTCGACGTAGAGACGGGGCACATCGCGGTTGACGACGGCCTTCCAGACGACGCGGAATGCAGCCTTGGGGCGGAAGTAGTACTCGTCGTAGAACTTGTGCACCATCTCCATGACGTACTCGGTGGGGAGACCGGGGTATTCGATGTGCGCCATCTGGTGACCTCCGCCGTCCTCCATCTTTTCGTTGGTGATGAAGTCGTTGCGCTTGGCGTAATCGTAGAACTCGGTGCCGGGGTAGGCGTGGGCGACGGAAACCTGGATGGTTTCGCAGTCCAGGGTCTTCGCGAAGTTGATGGTGTTGCGGATCGACTCCTTCGTTTCGCCGGGCAGGCCGAGAATGAAGTCGGCATGGATGATCAGGCCAAGGTCGTGGCAGTCCTTGACGAAGTCGCGCGCACGTTCGACGGTGGCGCCCTTCTTGATGTTCTTGAGGATCTGCGGATCGCCGGACTCAAAGCCGACGATGAGCAGGCGGCAGCCAGCTTCCTTCATGGCCTTGAGGGTGTCGTAGTCGGTGGTGACGCGCGACGTGCAACTCCAGGTGATGCCGATGGGCTTGAGCTTCTCGCAGAGTTCGATGGTGCGAACCTTCTGGATGTTGAAGGTGTCGTCGTCGAAGAAGAATTCCTTGACGTGGGGGAAGTTCTGCTTGGCCCAGGCCATTTCCGCGGCGACATCGTCGGTGGAACGCTTGCGCCAGGCATGACCGCTGAGAGTCTGGGGCCAGAGGCAGAAGGTGCACTGAGCGGGGCAACCGCGCGTGGAGTAGAGCGAGATGTAGGGGTGCAGAAGGAACGGCACGTTGTAGCGCGTGACGTCCATGTCGCGGGCGTAGATCTTGGTGGCCCAGGGCATGGCGTCGAGGTCCTCGATTTGCGGACGGTCTGGGTTGTGCTGGATGACGCCGTTGGCGTCTTTATAGCTGATGCCCAAGATCTCGTTCAGCGGCTTGCCGTTGGCAAACTCGACGACGGAGAAATCGAACTCGCGGCGGCAGAC
>Ga0208357_1001382_pt1 | contig 17656 bp, 12 predicted proteins | sample NGESurdeep092012_6_FD_184487 | JGI IMG/M metagenome (GOLD analysis project Ga0208357, IMG submission 184487) | Arctic peat soil microbial communities from Barrow, Alaska - NGEE Surface sample F52-2 deep-092012 (SPAdes) | ecosystem: Environmental > Terrestrial > Soil > Wetlands > Peat ... | reverse complement strand
CCGTTCCCCCGCGGCCTGATGATCGTGTTCATCGCCGCCGCGCTGATGGCGCTGATCGGCGCGGCGGTCTCGTGGATGCGCGGCGGCAAGCCGGAGCTGGAAGAGCCGTCGGCGAGCGAGCCGGCGGCCGTCCCCGCCGCGGTCAGCGAGCCGGCGGCGGCCGAGACGGCGACCTCCAGCGCCGCCCTGACCCCCTCCGACGCCGAGGCGTAAAGGTCAGAACCGGTCGAGTCGGAGTACACTCTGCCTCGTGCCTCGATACGAATTCCGCTGCCGCGCCTGCGGCGACACCTTCCTGGTGACCCGCCCGATGAGCGAGTCGGGCGTCCCGGCGGCCTGCCCGCAGGGCCACGACGACACGGTCAAGCTGCTGTCTACGGTCGCCGTCGGCGGCCGCGCGAGCGGCCCGTCCAGCGCACCGCCCGCCGCTCTCGGCGGTGGCGGGGGCTGCTGCGGCGGCTCCTGCGGCTGCGGCTGATTTTCAAGGCTTATATCGAACGGACGCGTGACTTCGCGGTCACGCGCCCGTTGCTCGTTCTCCCGTGGCTAGCGGCTGCGCTCCCGCGGTCTGCGGCTGCCGCCGCTTCTTGCTGTTATCTCTTGGGAGCACCGACCGGCTGAGGATCGCGGAAGGTTTGCACGCGCCTAGCGTGCCTTCCTTCCGTCAGGAAAAGGCTTCCATGATCTTTTGACGATCACGGGCGGTTCTTGCTGTTATCCGACTTCCTAGATATCGGCGCCGGCCTTGATCGCGGTGGCCTTGGCCCACTGGGTGGTGGCGATGACGCCGAGGACGAGGACGGCGTAGCCGCACCCGGCCATGATCCACCAGCCCGCGTGCGCGGCCTCGAGGAAGCCGCCGTGCAGGGAGCCGCGCAGCGACGCCGCCAGCACCGAGCCGACGATCGCGACGCCGAGGGACTGGCCGAGCTGACGGCTGGAGGAGTTCATCCCCGAGGCGACGCCGGCCTGGGACTTGGGCACGCCCGACATGACGCCGTTGGAGATCGGCACGTTCACCATCCCGGCCCCGACGCCGAACAGGCCGTAGGTCGCGATCAGGAACAGCGGGCCGCTGCTGACCGAGAGCTGCGAGAGCGCCGCCGTGGACAGGGTGAGTGCGGCGCCGGCGATCACGAACGGCACCCGAGACCCGTGCCGGGCCAGGATCCGGCCGGAGATCGGCGAGCAGACCGCCATCATGATCGGCATCGGAAGCAGGGTCAGGCCGGCCCGCAGCGCGCTGAAGCCGCGCACGTCCTGCAGGTAGAGCGTGGTCAGGAACAGGAACCCGGCGCTGGCCGCGATCGCGCAGACGGCGGTTGCGTTGGCCGCGCTGAACGGGATCGACTTGAAGAAGCGCAGGTCGATCAGCGGGTCCGGGCGGCGCGGCTCGTACCTGAGCAGGATCAGCAGGGCGGTGACCGACACGAGGAAGAACCCGAGGGTCTGGACCGAGAACCAGCCGTTGGCGGGCCCCTGGATGATCGCGTAGGCGAGCGAGGCGAGCATGGTGATGACGAGGATCTGCCCGAGCGGGTCGGCCCGGCGGCCCTTGGGCGCCCGCGAATCCGGCACCAGCAGCGCGGTCATCGCGATCGCGGCCAGCCCGACCGGGATGTTGGCCCAGAAGATGCCGCGCCAGCCGACCGTCCCGACCAGGATGCCGCCGATGACCGGCCCGAGCGCCATCGACAATCCCGACACCCCGTCCCAGACGCCGATGGCCTTGGCCCGGTCGGACGGGGTGATGAACGTGTTGGTGATGATGCCCAGCGCGGCCGGGTTGAGCATCGAGCCGCCGACGCCCTGCAGCACCCGGAAGCCGATCAGCCAGCTGAGGCTGGGCGCCAGCGAGCACAGCCAGGAACCGAGGGTGAACAGGCTCAGGCCGACCTGGAAGATCGTCCTGCGGCCGATCCGGTCGGCCAGCGCGCCGGAGAACATCAGCATCGAGGCCAGCACGATCGTGTAGCCGGCCACTGTCCACTGCAATCCGGCCACGGAGGTGTGCAGTGATTTCCCGATTTCCGGCAAGCCGACGTTCACGATCGTGTTGTCGAGCCCGACCATGAAAAGGGCCGAACAGCAGACGCCGAGCACCACCGCGCGATGCGGCGAACCGACAGCTACGGAAAGTGATGGACCGGGATCGTGAACCACCGTGGCCACTGAGGCCGTTATTGGAGTGGAAGCCGGGACTATTTCACCATGTGATCGCAAGGACACGTTCTGTAGCTGAGATTGGGCAGCGGAGACCGACCGCATTGCGCACCGCCTGGGGGGTCAGCGAGTGTTATACGCATATGACACTACATTGCTGCACGCTGTAGTCAATAGGTAACGCTTCGGAATGTGGCCGAATCACCGACAGTGACCACCCCGCCCGAGTCGTTCCTGCACGGTTCCGCTATGTTCAGGCAACGGAAGCGGCTAGGTCGGTCTACATTTATGCAGGATGCCGGCGCGGTCGGCATCAGCGCATGGTATTTCGGGCGGGGCGTATGACGAACGAAGGTGTTGACGTGGCGGAGGGGGGCTACGTGAGCCGCAGGCTGCTTCAGCTTGTGATGCCGATCTTCCCCGATCGCCGCATGTTCCGTATTCACGACCCCGAGGTTCACCCGGACGCGCCGGGCGGCCCGCTGCCGCCGATCGGCGTGCTCGTGTCGGCCACCCGCGAGCAGCTCTGGGTGGGCAGCCTGCAGCAGGACATCGACGTCCGGCTCGTGCTCGAGGAGTGGGACGGCCAGCCGCTGCTCCCCGACGCCTGGGACGAGGAGGCCAAGGCCCGGCTCTACCTGCGCGGCGGCCTGTCCATCGACATGGGGACGGCGGGCACCGCGGTCTCCTCCCTGCGGCTGTCCGGCGGCGTCGGCAACTATGAGGTCCGCGTGTACGCGCGCTACCGCGAGGCCGTCGTACAGATGTACAAGGACCTGTTCGCCCAGCACAAGGATCCGCTCAGCGACGATTTCCAGCGGGAGAAGCGCAAGCTCGAGGGCGTGGAGCGGTACCTGGTCCAGCTCTGGCGCGACTCGTTACAACCGCCAGGGGGTTGATTACCGCTAGCCCGCGGTGTGCGAGCTTGCGGTGCTCTTGTGGACGGTCGGCGCGCTCGACGGCGCGCTCACCGACGAGGTCGTGGCGGGCAGCTTGGTCTTCTGGCCGTAGGCGCGGAACGGCGTTATGGCATAGACCGTGATCCCGATGACTGCGAGCAAGACGATCGTGCATATGGAGCCGAGAATCTTGCCCCGTCTGGTCCGGAGCCCGGCGGCCGGCCCTGGCCTCCGGAAAGAGGACAGCCTGGTGGCCAGACCAGGGTCCTGCGCGGCGAGTCGCCGCTCTATCTCCGCGAGCATCCGCTGCTCGTCCATGGATAGCGCCATTGCGCCGTACCTCCGCGTCCCGCGCGCCGATGGGAACTGACCCTTAGTGTCCCCCAAGGGGGAAGGTTTATCCAATCGTTCCTACTTTGTATCTGAGTCTTTTTGGAACCGGTAAGGACTGACTACTCAACGCGTTCTCTCGCGATTAGATTCGTTACTAGTCGTCACATCGCCTGGTTATCGCAGCGAACACGTGTTTGACTCGATCGAACGGGTCTTCTACACTGACTCTCATGCGCTGGGACAACCTGCGAATCGATTCGACTTCCGGCAACGACGCCGACCCGGCCTCGGCCGGGGGCACGCCGGTCGGCGGAACGCTGCCGCTGATCGAGCGGAACGCCGTCGTTCGGACCTTCGACACGCCCGGGTTCCGCGGCATGACCTTCTACGAGGTCCAGGCGAAGTCGATCGTGTCCCGCGTCCCGGCGGCCTCCAAGGTCCCGTTCACCCATACCATCAATCCCTATCGGGGATGCCAGCATGCGTGCGCCTACTGTGCTGTCGGGGATACGCCTATCTTGATGGCGGATGGGAGCGCCAAACCGCTTGCTGATGTGCGCGTGGGCGACGCGATCTATGGCACCGTTCGGGAGGGCCACTACCTTCGATACGCGATCACTGAGGTCCTTGCGCACTGGTCCACGGTCAAGGCCGCCTACCGGGTCACGCTCGAGGACGGCACCAAGCTCGTGACGAGCGGCGACCACCGGTTCCTGACAGAGCGCGGCTGGAAGCACGTCACCGGCGCCGAGCAGGGACCGGACCAGCGTCCGTTCCTTACGACCAACAACAAGCTCATGGGCTTTGGCGGGCTCCCTGAGCCGCCGAAGGAATCTGCCGATTACCGGCGCGGCTACCTGTGCGGCATGGTTCGTGGAGATGGCCACCTTCGCAGCGGCAGTTACCAGAACCGGCTGGGCGAGACGTACAAGCTCAACCAGTTCAGGCTAGCTCTCGCGGACACCGAGGCGCTCGACAGAAGTCGCGGTTACCTCAGCCGGGTAGGCATCGGCGTCACGGAGTTTGCCTTCTCGCCGGCGTCCGACACACGCAGAGCTATCACCGCCATCCGGTGCTCGTCACGGGACACCGTGCGGGCGATCCAGTGGCTCATAGGTTGGCCGACCGATCCGGGGCCGGACTGGCTCAAGGGCTTCCTGGCCGGCATCTTTGATGCTGAGGGCAGCTACAGCCGAGGCGTCTGGCGCTTGCATAACACCGATCCCGAAATCATCAAGTGGACCCGCATTGGGCTCGACAGACTCAACTTCAACTACGTGCTCGAGTCTGTGAAGAAGCAGGACCGCATGGTCGTCGTCCGACTGCGGGGAGGCCTCAAGGAGGCGATGCGGTTCTTCCACACCACAGATCCGGCGATCATGCGGAAGCGGTCGATCGACGGGGTGGCCATCAAGAGTGATGCGAAGCTGCGGGTCGCGGCGATCGAGCCGCTCGGCCTGGAGATGCCGATGTACGACATCACGACGGGGACGGGCGACTTCATCGCCAACGGGGTCGTGAGCCACAACTGCTTCGCGCGGAACACGCATACGTACCTGGACCTGGACGCGGGGCAGGACTTTAACTCCAAGGTGATCGTGAAGGTGAACGCGCCGGAGCTGCTGCGGGCGAAGCTGAGCTCGCGGGGGTGGGCGGGCGAGCACATCGCGATGGGCACCAACGTGGACTGCTACCAGCGGGCCGAGGGGCGCTATGAGCTGATGCGCGGCATCATCGCGGCGCTGCGGGACGCGCACAACCCATTCTCGATCCTCACCAAGGGGACGCTGATCCTGCGCGACCTCGACCTACTGCTCGAGTCGGCCGAGGTGACCGACGTCGGGCTGAACGTGTCGGCCGGCTTCGTCGACAAGGACCTGTGGCGGGCGATCGAGCCGGGCACCCCCGCCCCGCAGCGCCGGCTCGACACGTGCGCCGCCCTCAACGACGCCGGGCTGCGCTGCGGGGTGCTGATGGGGCCGGTCGTGCCGTACCTGTGCGACTCCCCCGCGCAGCTCGAGGCGGCCGTCCGGCAGGCCGCCGCGGCCGGCGCGGCCCACGTGACCCCGATCGTGCTGCACCTGCGGCCGGGCGCCCGCGAGTGGTTCCTGGGCTGGCTTGGCCAGGCGCACCCGGCCCTGGTCCCCCGGTACGCCGAGCTGTACGGGCGCGGCGCCTACGCGCGCAAGGACTACCAGGCGCGGATCGCGGCCGAGGTCCGCGAGCTCGCTCAGCGGTACGGCATCGGCCGCAGCCGCGGTGTTCGCGGCGAGCGGGTGGCGGTCGAGCGGGGCGGCAGCGGCGAGCGAGGCAGCCGCGGCGAGCGGGGCGGCGGCCGCGGGCCCGATGGACTGGGCGCGGGCACGGGCACGGGCAGCGGCGGCGGGCCGGACGGCGGCGCGGCTGCCGAGCGCGAGCAGCTGGCGCTCTTCTGAGACGCTTCTGACCAGGCTACGAAGAACCAAACATCATAGATCAGTATCGATCCTCATTACACAAGCAAAAATTACTTGCGGGTAGCCTTTTAGCGTGTAAAACGTTTTAGCCGATTCCGGCGGCCGGAGACCCGCCGGAAAGCGGTTTCCGGTGCGCGACTGCCCCTTGTTAACGGATTCCGCACGCAGTGCCCGATAGGGCGCCGATTACGCGCCAGCCGAAATGGCACCCGGTGCCTCCCGCGGGCGCCCGAAGGAGGCAAACTCCCAGCCAGAGCCGCCCGTTTTGGTCGGCTGCGGGGACTAGCCATAAGAATGGGCGCTGAATGGCAACCCGCCCGCGATGCCACCGTTGATATAGGTGATGTCACGTTATCGCCAGATCGGTGGCAAGACGGCTGTGTTGCACGCGAGTATTGGGCCCATGACGATTCCAGCGGAGCTCATCGCGGAGACTTCCCTTGAGTTTCCTTGCCCACCGCTTGGCGCGGCCGAACTGACGGCCTCCGAGGCCGAGCGCATGGCCGGCATGTTCAAAGCGCTGGCCGACCCGGTCCGGCTGCGGCTGTTCTCCCGGGTCGCTGCTCATCAGAGCGGGGAAGCCTCCGTGTGCGACATACAGAACGTGGGCGTCTCTCAGCCCACGGTCAGCCATCATCTAAAGAAACTGAGGGAGGCAGGTCTGATCATCTCCGAGCGCCGCGGTACGTGGGTGTACTGCCGGGTCGCGCCCGGCGTGCTCCCGGCCATGGCGCAGATGCTCTCCCCCCGAGAGAGCCTGGACTGAGGCCGGGCAACGCGACCGGAGGGGCTGCTCATCGGGAGCGGGGAGCAGGCCGGGGATGGCCGCCTGGCGGCGGGCGAGCACGCCGCCAGGCGGCCATTAGAATTGGCAGTCATGTCAGACCGTCTGCTGGTGCGAAGCACGCCCATCCCCGACCCGGGCGAGGGCTTCTGCCGCCAGATCCCCGTCCCCGAGGCCCTCGCGTGGATCCGGCAGGGCGCTGGCCTGGTCGGATGGGGCGAGGCGGCGCGAGTCACGCTGCCGGCCGGAGCGGACCGGTTCGCCGACGGCGAGAAGTGGCTACGCGAGATCATCGATGGCGCGCAGGTCGACGATGAGGTACGCCGACGCGGTTCGGGCCTGGTCGCGTTCGGCAGCTTCACCTTCGACGACGCGTCCGACGGCTCGGTGCTCATCGTGCCGAGGGCCATCCTCGGCCGCGACGGCACCGGGAACGCCTGGCTGACCACCATCACCCCGGATGGCGAGGCCCCTTGGCAGCCCGCTCCGTTCGAGCCCGCCGAGCAGCCGGACATCGTCAGCTGGCACGACGGCGCGCTGTCGCCCCCGGAGTGGGAGCAGGCCGTCGGCGAGGCGGTGCGCCGCATCAAGCACTCGCAATTGTCTTCGCGGGGGATACGGGGGCCAGGGGGTACGGGGGGCGGGAGCCCCTCGTGCGAGAAGGCTGTCCCCCCGCCAGACAGCAGTCTTCGCAAGGTCGTGCTCGCGCGCGACCTCTACGCCACCGCCAACCGCGCGATTGACGCGCGGGCGCTGATCGACCGGCTGTCGAGCCGGTACCCGGGCTGCTACACGTTCGCCTGCGACGGCCTCGTCGGCGCCACCCCCGAGCTGCTGATCAGCCGGGATGGCTGGCGGGTGAGCTCGCTGGTCCTGGCCGGGACCACGCCGCGCGGCGCCACCCCGGCCGAGGACTCCGACCTGGCGACCGCTCTGATGGGCTCGGCCAAGGAGAACGAGGAGCACCAGTACGCGGCGGCGTCGCTGGAGAACGCCCTCGCCCCGCTCTGCCAGGCCATGTACGTCGCCCCACAGCCCGCGCTGATCCGGCTGCCCAACCTCCAGCACCTCGGCACCCGGGTCCGGGGCACCCTGCGCTCGGCCGACCGGTCAGCCCTGGGCCTGGCGGCCGCGGTGCACCCGACGGCAGCGGTCGGCGGCACCCCGACCGACGCCGCGGTCGAGCTGATCCGCGAGCTCGAGTCGATGGACCGCGAGCGGTACGCGGGCCCGGTCGGCTGGGTCGACGCCGACGGCAACGGCGAGTGGGGCATCGCGCTGCGCTGCGCGCAGCTCGACGGCACCAGGGCGCGCCTGGTGGCCGGCTGCGGCATCGTCGCGGGCTCCGACCCGGCGGCCGAGCTGGCCGAGACGATCACGAAGTTCCGCCCCATGCGCACGGCCTTGGAATAGTTCTGATTTGTCACTTATGTGATCGTTTGCGTTTCATTCTGCGACACGATAGTTACTTTTCGTTGACCCAGCTTTGATGACGCTGCGTCATGATGCTTATATAGGGAGTAACTACGGCTCCCGCTCGGGGATCGCGCGCCGGACGCCATGGCCGGATCGCGCCGAGTACTGACTACTCATAGTAAGGAGCTGCGCACAATGGGTGCATTCCCATCGACGCGCCGCCGCCGGACCCGCGGACTACTAGCTGTGACCTGCGGCGTGGCGGCCATCGCGATCACCGCGGCCGCCTGCGGGTCAAGCGGAAGCAGCAGCCCGACTGCTGCGGCCACAGGCGGCACGCCCGTCGCGGGCGGGACGGCGACCTACGCGCTACCGCCCTCGACGGTGCCGAACTACATCTTCCCGTTCGACAGCAGCACCTACTTCAGCGTGGTCAACGCCGAGGACTTCCAGTACCTGCTGTACCGGCCGCTCTACTGGTTCGGCAACGGGGCCAGCCCGACGCTCAACCCAAAGCTCAGCGCGGCCGACGCGCCGGTGTACAACGGCAACAACGTCACGATCACCATGAAAGGCTGGAAGTGGTCTAACGGGACGCCCGTGTCCGCTCAGAACGTGGTGTTCTGGATCCACATGATGCAGGCGGTCGCCAGCACCGACTGGGGGGCGTTCGTCCCTGGCGGCTTCCCGACCAACGTCAGCAACGTCAAGGCGACCAGCGCGACCACGCTGACCATGACGATGAACAAGGCGTACAACCAGACCTGGTTCACCTCCAACGAGCTGAGCCAGATCACCCCGATGCCCGAGGCGTGGGACCGGACGGCCTCGGGCCCGAGCCACTGCACCACCACGGTCTCTGACTGCGCCGCCGTCTACAGCTACCTGGACAGCCAGTCCAAGCAACTGTCCAGCTGGGCAGGGTCGCCGATCTGGTCGATCGTCGACGGCCCGTGGCAGCTCAAGAGCTTCAACTCCGACGGCAACTCCACGTTCGTGCCCAACAAGGCCTACTCGGGCCCGGTCAAGGCGAAGCTGGCGGAATTCCAGGAGGTGCCGTTCACCACCGAGACGGCCGAGTACAACGTGCTCCAGGCAGGCTCGCACGGCGGCAACCAGATCGACGTCGGCTACCTGCCCACCACCGACGCGCCCCCCACCAAGGCGCCCAACATAATCGGAACCAACCCGGTCAGCGGGTACACCCTGTCCCCGCTGTTCTCGTGGTCGATCAACTACTTCCCGCTCAACTATCAGTCCACAACCGGCAACGGCCCGATCATCAAGCAGCTGTACTTCCGTCAGGCCCTGCAGTACCTGATGAACCAGGCGGCGGTGATCTCGGGGCCGCTCAAGGGGTACGGCTACCCGACGGTCGGCCCGGTCGGGTCCTTCCCGGCGACCCCCTACCTCTCGCCGACCGGCAAGCAGGGCGACCCGTGGCCCTATAACCCGACCAAGGCAAAGGACCTGCTCTCAAGCAACGGCTGGAAGGTGGTGCCGGGCGGGACCACGACCTGCACCGACCCCGCCAAGTGCGGTGCCGGCATCAAGCAGGGCCAGGCGCTCTCCTTCACCCTGCCGTACGCGACGGGGACCAACTGGATCGCGCAAGAGATGACCCAGCTCCAGTCCAACGCCGCCGGCGCCGGCATCAAGCTGAGCCTCGCCCCCAAGCCGTTCAACCAGGTGACCGCGCTCGCCGCAGGCAACTGCGTGGTCGCGCACATCTCCTGCAACTGGGACATGGGCAACTGGGGCGGCGGCTGGACGTTCGTGCCCGACTACTACCCGTCGGGCGAGACGCTGTTCCTGTCCGGATCTGGGGCCAACTCCGGCGGTTACACCAACGCCAAGAACGACTCGCTGATCAACCAGACGTTGACCAACAACTCGACCGGTCCGCTGTTCTCGTGGCAGGACTACCTGGCGCAGCAGCTGCCCGTCGTCTGGCAGCCGAACGGGGTCTACCAGCTCACCGAGATCGTCAACAAACTGGGCGGCGTCATCCCGCAGTCCACGACGCTCAACATCAACCCGGAGGAGTGGTTCTTCACCAAGAGCTAGCGGTGAGGGGGACACCCCGGGGCGGCGGTGGCTGCCCCGGGGTGGCGGCAGTTGAGGGCTAACTGGGACCACGGGACCGTTCGGAGGAAAGGTTTTGATTGGTTTTCTCATTAGGCGAATCCTGCAGGCGGCCGTGGTCGTGCTGATAGTCACGGTGATCGTCTTCATTCTGCTGCGCGCCATCCCGGGCAACATCGCGGTGGCGATCCTCGGGCCCGCCGCGTACCGCAACCCGGCCGCGCTCGCGGCGTTCAACGCGCAGTACGGGTTCGACAAGCCGTGGTACTCCCAGTACCTGCTCTGGCTGGGCCACCTGCTCCAGGGCAACCTCGGGTTCTCGTTTACGCTCGACCAGTCCGTCTCGTCGCTGCTCGGGCAGCGGCTGCCCAAGACCATCATCCTGGTCGGGATCTCCACGATCGTCGCGCTGATCATCGCGGTGCCGGTCGGCCTCTTGCAGGCCGTGCGGCGCAACAAGCCCGTCGACTACACCTTCACCGGGCTGTCGTTCCTGTTCTACGCGGCGCCCACGTTCTTCGTGGGAACGGTGCTGATCCTGGTGTTCTCGGTCAAGCTGGGGTGGTTCGGCCCGGAGGCGCCGCAGGGCGGGATCGTGAATGACTTCACCGACTGGCGCGACCTGACGTTGCCGGTGGTGACCCTTGCCCTGGTGACGATCGCGCTGTTCAGCCGGTACATGCGCTCCTCGGTGCTTGACAACATCAGCGAGGACTACGTGCGTACCGCCCGGGCCAAGGGCGCATCGCGGCAGCGCGTGCTGTGGCGGCACGTGATGCGCAACTCGCTGATCCCGATCGCCACCCTGCTCGGCCTGTCCATCCCCGGCATCTTCGCCGGGGCGCTGATCACCGAGTCGGTGTTCAACTACCCGGGCATGGGCTATCTCTTCTTCCAGTCAGCGCAGAAGCAGGATTACCCCGTATTGCTGGGCTTTATTGTCGTCGTCGCGATCGCCACCGTCGTCGGGTCGCTGCTGGCCGACGTCGCGTACGCGGTCCTCGACCCGAGGGTGAGGTACGCATGACCGCCGCCACTTCCCCCGCACAAGGCGCACCGGGCGCACCCCCGGCGGCTGCCGCGCTGCCGGCGACCAAGCCGCGCGGCATGTTCGTCCGCGGGCTCGAGGTGTTCCTGGAGAACAAGCTCGCGGTCGTCGGCGCCGTCGTCCTAGTGCTGATCGTTGGATTCTGCTTCCTCGGGCCGTACTTCTACCACACCGACCAGGTCACGGTGAACCTGGCGAATGAGAACCTTCCGCCCGCCGCCGGGCGTCCGCTTGGCACCGACCAGAGCGGTTACGACGTTCTGGGCAGGCTCATGGTCGCCGGGCAGATCTCGCTTGAGGTCGGGCTGGCCGCCGCCATCCTCGCGACCGTCGTCGGCACGCTCTGGGGCGCCATCGCCGGCTACTTCGGCGGGGTCACCGACGCGATCATGATGCGCCTCGTCGACGCGCTGCTCTCGATCCCGACGCTGTTCCTCGCGCTCGTCGTGGTCTCCCTGTTCCCGCCCACCGAGACCGAGCTGATCGTGGTCATCGCGCTGACGTCGTGGCTGACCACGTCCCGGCTGATCCGCGGCGAGGCGCTGGCGCTACGGGTGCGCGACTACGTGCAGGCGATGCGGGTGATGGGCGGCGGCTCGGCGCGCGCGGTATTCAGGCACATCGCACCCAACGCCATCGGCACCATCATCGTCAACGCAACCTTCCAGGTGGCCGACGCGATCCTGCTCGTCGTCGCGCTCTCCTACCTGGGGCTCGGCATCAGGCCGCCGCAGACCGACTGGGGCGGCATGCTCAACGCGGGCATCAACGCGGTCTACGACGGCTACTGGTGGCAGATCTTCCCGGCTGGCATCGCGATCATCCTGGTCGTCATCGCGATCAACTTCATCGGCGACGCGCTCCGGGACTCGTTCGAGGTCCGTCTGCAGCGGCGCTGATTTCTCTTGGGGGGACTTTCGTTGGCTCCGCTTCTCGACATCCAGGATCTGCGCACCGAGATCCGGCTGCGCCGCGCCACCGTGCACGCCATCGACGGCGTGTCGCTGTCGCTGGCGCCCGGCGAGTGCCTCGGCATCGTCGGGGAGTCCGGCTCGGGCAAGACGATGACCGCGCTGTCGATCATGCGGCTGCTGCCCGGCGGCGGCGAGGTCGTCGGCGGCCGGATCGTCGTCGACGGGGTGGACGTCGCCGCGCTGTCGGAGACCGGCATGGAGGACGTCCGCGGGAACCTGATCGGGATGATCTTCCAGGACCCGCTGACCTCGCTCAACCCGACGATGAGCATCGGCGACCAGATCGCGGAGTCGGTCCGGCTGCACCGCGGCGCGTCGAAGGCGGCCGCGCTGGAGCGGGCGATCGAGGTACTCGGGCTGGTCGGCATGCCGCGGCCCGCCGAGCGGGTGTCGCAGTACCCGCACCAGCTGTCGGGCGGGATGCGGCAGCGGGTCATGATCGCGATGGCGCTCGCCTGCGAGCCGAAGCTGCTCATCGCGGACGAGCCGACGACGGCGCTCGACGTGACGATCCAGAAGCAGATCCTGGAGCTGATCGACTCACTGCGGCGGCGGCTGGGGATGGCGGTGATCCTGGTCACGCACGACCTCGGCGTGATCGCGGGCACGGCCGACCGGGTCGCGGTGATGTACGCCGGCCGGATCGTCGAGACGGGCAGCACCGCGTCGATCTTCGCCAACCCTCGGCACCCGTACACGGAGGCGCTGTTCGAGGCGCTGCCGGAGCGGGCCGTGGTCCTCGCCGAGGACAGCGAGCTGGTCAGCGGGCGGGCCGGCCGACGGCTTTACAACATTCCCGGCCAGCCGCCGGACCTGACCGCCCCGCCCCATGGGTGCAAGTTCGCGGCCAGGTGCCGGTACGTGCGGGAGGAATGCAGGCAAACGGAGCCATCGCTAACGGAGGCGGGCGGCTCGCATGCGTACCGCTGCTTCTTTCCAGTCGGGCGGGACATCGATCTTGGCGTGCCGGCGGCTCACGATCTCGAAGGTCTACAGATTGCTGGGGATTCTCAAGATCAAAGGCTTCCAGATCAAAATCAGAAAGCACGCGGGGGCGACGGGGGCCTTGGGGAATATATCAGCCGACGCTCCTCCGGAAGGTCGGCGGAAATATCCCCGGCGGCCTCCGCCTCGCCTGAAGCGGGGGATGTGCTTGGCGATGGCGTGACTGATCCTGAGTCGCTTCGCGATGGCTCTGGGACGTCGGGTGTGCCTGCGGGCGGGCGTGTGCCTGCGGGGGGAGGCGCGGCCGCCGATAGTGGAGCGGCTCGCGGTGATTCCGCTGCGCTGCGCGATGGGTCTGCGGTGGGCGGGGACGGTGCGGCTGGGGCTGGTGCGGCCGGGGTTGTGGTGGCTGGGAATGGAGCCGTCCGGGACACGTCTGGCTCGGCTGGGGACGCGGTCCTTGTGGTGTCTCACCTGATTAAGAACTTCAGGGTTACGGCCGGGGCGGTGATTCAGCGGCGGGTGGGGGAGGTTTCCGCGGTCGCCGACGTGTCCTTTGCGATTCCCACCGGGTCGACGTTCGGGCTGGTGGGCGAGTCTGGCTGCGGCAAGACCACGGTCGGGCGGCTGATCGTGGGGCTGGAGAAGCCGTCCGGCGGGTCGATCGTGCTTGGCGGGCGGGATCTCGCGTCGCTGCCCCGGCGGGAGCGACGCCGGCAGGCGCGGCTGGTGCAGATGATGTTCCAGGACTCCTACGCGTCGATGGACCCCCGGATGCGCGTGGGGACGATCCTGCGCGAGCCGATGATCATTCAGCGCGACGGGAACCGGGCTTCGCAGACCAAGCGGGTCTCGGCGCTGCTGGAGGAGGTGGGACTGCCGGCCGCCTCGGCTGAGCGGTACCCGCATGAGTTCTCCGGCGGGCAGCGGCAGCGGCTCGGGCTCGCCCGGGCACTGATGCTGCGGCCGTCGATGATCGTGGCCGACGAGCCGGTCTCTGCCCTCGACGTCTCGATCCAGGCCCAGATCCTCAACCTGATGCTCGATCTTCAGCGCGAGTACGGCCTGACGTACCTATTCATCTCGCACGACCTGTCCGTCGTCCGTTACATGGCCGACGTGATCGGCGTGATGTACCTCGGCAAGCTGGTCGAGGTCGGTCCGGCCGACGGCGTCTACTCCACCCCGGTTCACCCGTACACCCGCGGGCTCATCGACACCGTGCCGGTCGCCGACCCCGCGCTCGAACGGGCCAAGGAGCATCAGGGTGTGCGCGGCGAACTCCCCTCGGCGGTCGCTCCCCCGTCCGGCTGCCGCTTCCGCACCCGCTGCCCGCGCGCCCAGGACCTGTGCGCCGCGGAGGAGCCGCCGCTGCGCCCGTTCACCGCCGACGGCCACCTGGCCGCGTGCCACTTCCCCTTGTACGAGCCGGACGCTAGCGTTTAGGCGCTCTTCGCGCTTCTTGCTGTTATCGCGACATGGGCTGCGGCCGGGGGTAGGGCCGGCCGAGGGCCGGGGGGTTCCACGGGCGCGAAGGCCAGCCCTCAGGCGCGACGGTGGGTGTGAAGACCACTCCTGACTCCTGACTCCTGACTCCTGACTCCTGACTCCTGACGGCGGGAACCACCAATGGCTCAGTCGCAAGTGCTAGAGAAGTCCCACGTGCAGGAGAAGTCGCAGAAGCGGGACCGCGTGGTGATCGTGGGGGCCGGTTTTGCCGGTTTCAACGCCGCGCGGGAGCTGTCGAGCCTGGTGGGTGACACGACCGAGATCGTGGTGATCAACTCAACCGACTACTTCTTGTACCTGCCGCTGATGCCGCAGGTGGCAGGGGGGCTGGTGGAGCCCGCGCACGTGTGCGTGTCGCTGCCGCGGCGGCTGCCCAAGGCGCAGTTCGTGCTCGGCACGGTGAGCCACGTCGACGCCCGGCAAAAGATGGTCAGCTGGGCTGGCCCTGACGGCTCATCCGGTGAGATCGGCTACGACCGGATCATCCTGACGGCGGGCAGCGTGAACAAGCTGCTGCCGATCCCCGGCATCGCCGACTACGCGCACGGGTTCCGGAGCATCGCCGAGGCGATGTTCCTTCGCGATGAGATCACCCGGCAGCTCGAGCTGGCCGCCGTCGCCACCGATCCGGCCGAGCGCGACGCGCGGTGCACCTTCGTGGTGGTTGGCGCGGGGTACACCGGCACCGAGGTCGTGGCCCAGGGTCAGCTGCTGACCACTCGGCTGGCCAAGAACATGCCTGGCCTGGTTGGTCAGCAGATCCGCTGGATGCTGCTCGACACCGCGCCGCGGTTGCTGCCAGAACTAGATCCGCGCTTGTCGAACACCGCCGACCGGGTGCTGCGGCGGCGCGGGGTTGAGGTACGCACCGGCCAGTCGGTCACCGAGGCGATGCCCGGCTATGTGGTCCTGTCGACCGGGGAAAAGGTGCCGACCCGGTGCCTGATCTGGTGCGTCGGGGTCCGCCCGGATCCGCTGGTAGACGGGCTGGATCTCAAGACCGACCGCGGGCGACTGGTGGTCGACGAGTTCATGTCGGTGCCCGGCGCCCCGGACAACTACGCATGCGGGGACTGCGCCGCCGTGCCCGACCTAACCCGCCCCGGCCAGGTCTGCGGCATGACCGCACAGCACGCCGTCCGGCAGGGCAGGCAGGTCGCCAGGAACGTCGCCGCATCCCTCGGTCAAGGCACCGCGAAGCGGTACGAACACCACGACGAGGGCTTCCTGGTCGATCTGGGCGGGGCCGCCGCCGCCGCGAACCCGCTGAACGTCCCGCTGTCCGGTCCGGCCGCCAATGCCGTCACCCGCGGTTACCACCTATCCGCGATGTCAGGCAACCGCATGCGGATTCTCGCCGACTGGGCCCTGAACGCGGTCACGCGACCGGAAGGGATTTCGTTCGAGGTGATCAGCGCGGCCTCCGTACCCCTCGACGCGGAAAAACCACGAGCCTGACGCGACCGGGTACCCATCGAAGAAAGGACCGCCATGGCCCTCGGAACCGCAGTAATCGTCGGCGTCGGACCCGGCCTCGGCCTCGCGCTCGCCCACACGTTCGCCGATGCCGGACACCCGATCGCCATGCTCGCGCGGGGCAAGGCGCAGCTGAACGTCTACGCGGCCGAGCTCACCTCGGCCGGCCAGGACGCCCGCGGCTACGTCACCGACGCCTCCGATCCCGATAACCTGCGCGCCGCGATTCATTCCGCGATCACCGAGATGGGCGCTCCCGACGTGCTCGTGTACAACGTCGGGGTGCTCACCCCGGATTCGCCGATCGGCGGCGACGACCATGATTGGGCGCACAATACGGCCATCAACATCCTCGGCGCCCGGGTCGCGGCCGATGCCATCCTGCCCGAGCTGCGTGACGGCCGCGGGACTCTCCTGTTCACCGGAGGCGGCTATGCACTGCATCCCTCCAAGGAATTCTCCTCCCTGTCCGTGGGCAAGGCCAGGCTGCGCGCCTACGTGCAAGTGCGGCACGACCAGCTGGCGGGGACGGGCGTCCACGCGACCAGCATCACGATCACGGCGGGGATCGGCAGCACACCGCGCTTCGAACCAACCGAGATCGCCAAGGCATACCTGAAGCTCGACAACCAGCCCGACAGCGAGTGGCAGCACGAGTTCGTCTACTGAACGACGCTCAGACGGGGTAACGCTTGGGGCCTTGGGTGTAGGTGCGGCCTCGGGGGGTGGTCCATTGGTGCCAGCCGGGCTTTGGCTGGGTGACGTTCCAGCCGGGTGACTGCTTGACCCGGTGGCATTTCCTGCTTCGCGCGCCGGCGTTGCAGGCGCAGGTCCGGCCGCCCTGGTCGTACGGGACGGCGTGCTCGAAGTCGCTCTCGCGCGCGTGCCGTGAGCAGGTCGGGAACGTGCAGGTGTAATCGCGGATCTGGACCAGGTGGCGCAGCGTTGCGTTGGGTTTGTACGCGTGCGATTCGTTGCGGTGGTCGCAGTCGATGGTCGGGACGGGAGCGAGGTCCACGGCGGATTCCAGGCCACTGGGCAGGGTGAGGGCCCAGGTGCCGCACCAGACTGGGTCGCCTGGCGGGCCGACGTCTCGCCGGGCGAACGCCCGGCCGGTCTCCTGCGGTCCGGGTGGCGTGGTCTTGCACGACCTGCGTGGCCCGGGTGGTGCGAGTGGCGCGAGTGGCCCGGCTGGAGCGTCCTCCGGTTGCAGGCGTAGTTCAGCCAGGCGGGTAGCGGTGATGGTCAGGTTCATCCTGGCCGGAAGCCCGACCAGGGGCGGAGGTGGCCCGCCGGGCGGGCGGGCGAGTCGGCCGGTTTTGACGCAGCCGTGGCCGATGGCTATCCCGTCGTCGTCCGTGACGGTGACGCAGAGGGTGGTGTGGAGGCTAAGGACTGCGATGGCAGCCAGGCGACGGCACAGGCCCGGGTCGAAGGGTCCGAGGCCGTGTCCTTCGCCGGGCCGCTCGGCGAGGCCGAGGAGGGTGACGAGCGGGAGGACGAGGTCGGTGAGCGTCGGGGTGGGGTCGTCGGGCGGGGCGGGGAGCGGCGGTAGCGGCGCGGGCGGT